>Ga0326727_10000119_pt1 | contig 338332 bp, 339 predicted proteins | sample MB2enrmetagenome_FD_207643 | JGI IMG/M metagenome (GOLD analysis project Ga0326727, IMG submission 207643) | Lab enriched peat soil microbial communities from McLean, Ithaca, NY, United States - MB29MY | ecosystem: Environmental > Terrestrial > Soil > Wetlands > Peat | place: USA: New York... | reverse complement strand
TCTCGGGCGTGGCGTCCGCGACCGACTGCACGTATCCCCGCAGCTGCTGGAGCAGCGAGACGAGCACCGTGCGCTTGTCGTTGCGCACGGTGGCCGTTCCCTTGGCGCGCGAGAGGGCCGCGGTCTCGGCCGTGTGCAGGTCGTTGACCGCCGCGGTGAGCGCGGCGATCGTGGGCGTGGGCGCCGGGAAGCTCGGGTTGCTGGTCATCTTCTGCACGACGTTGTTCGCGAAGAGGATGACGTCCGCGATCTTCGTCGGAACGTCCAGTGCGATGGTCGAGCGATGCATTGATTTGTTGGTGGTACCCAAGGTGATGTCCTCCCTGTTCGTGATCGATGCGTTGCGTTCGAGAGCCAGGAGCGAATCCGGGGCGAAGGAAGCTGCGCCGCTCTCTCGAAGTCGTGAAAGAGCAGATCCGAATCGCTGGCCGCCATTTTCAAATCGGTAGCCAGAGATTCTGGATGGGTAACGAGCGATGACGGATCGTCAGTCGCAAGACATGGGTCGAAGAAGAGCGGCAATGAATCGATGACTGCTCGCGGAGAATCGCGAGCGAGACACTTTGAACCGTCAGCCGTCCGCGAAGTCTTCGGGCCTGTTCTTCTTCGATCGAAAAAGAGCGACTACGAGCTCATCGCGAGCGAATATCGATTCTCGGCTGCACGTTATCGAACCATCACGAGCGGCGATGAACTCGAGAAGAGCGACGGACGGTTCAAAGAGAGAAGCCAGGACTTCGAGAAGTCATGTTCTGGATGCAGATTCGTTCGCGATGAATCGTCCGCGAGCGGCTGGCGATTCGAAGCTGCTCTTTTTCCATCCTTCGCGAGCAGCGACCGATCCTTCGCGTTCGCCCGACGATCCCGCGACGGCGTCCAGCGGAGCATCGCAGGCAAGGAAGGAGTCACGACGGACGGCGCAGGCTCCACAGCAGACGGCCCGGGACCCCTCGTCGCCTGCTCTCACCCCTCTATGGTGACATGTCCCTATTGTCCTCTTTCCGGTGGGCCGAAAGGGCACCGGCAGCAGGTCCGGACACGGAGGAAAGGTGAGCCAAACCGAGCTATTGGATGCGTGTAGGACAAAACGACGAGCAATGGCCTATTTGTTGCTTTGGTCGGACCGAAATGTCACCGAGGCGAGAGCTCCGCGTCGGGGCCGCTCTCGCCGGCCACCTTGCGCGCTGCGTCTTCCGAGACGTCCGTCACCCACACCTTCGCGCCTCGCCGCCACGAGGCGCTGAACCGCCGCCGCGTCTCGCACGTCGAGCCGGACGGCCCTCGCGGACGACGTCGCGGGCGAGCACGGCAGCATCGATCTGCTCTTCAACAACGCCGGCATCGCCATCGGCGGCGAGCTGCAGGAGCTCACGCTCGCGCACTGGGACCGCATCATCGACGTCAACTTGCGTGGCGTCGTGAACGGCGTGCAGGCCGCATATCCGCGGATGGTCAGGCAAGGCAGCGGTCACATCGTCAACGTGGCCTCGATGGCGGGGCTCGGCCGGCGCCGCTCCTGGTGCCGTACGCCACCACGAAGCACGCCGTCGTCGGCCTGTCGACGAGCCTGCGCATCGAGGCGGCGGCGCTCGGAGTCCGAGTCAGCGTGCTCTGCCCGTCGGCCATCGAGACGCCGATCCTCGACAGCGCCAATCCGTCGGACCTGCCGCCGACGTCCCGGAGCCCGAACATGCGGCGCTTCCTCTCGCGCCTGGTGAGCGCTTGATCGACAAACCTCCGCGTCTGGGGGATCTGTGGTCGCAAGGGTCAAGCCCATAGACTGCGTTCCAGTCTGAACGGAAGGTCGACAATCCTCTACGTTTCCGCGACCCGCGTGTGGCGCAGCAGCATTCGGCTGTTGACGTTCGACGAGTTCGCCATGCTCGCAAGCGCCTGCACTCGAGACGCGAGCAAAACTGCTCGCACTTCCAGTCACGGCGGAACGACGACCTAGTGCCTCGAGGGACGCCCGAAACAGGTCGGTGACACACCCATGCACCCGACGCGACGGCGATCGGGTACTCTCGTACGAGAGCGCATTCGACACCGCCGGGGGCGACGAGGATGACGGAAGCGGATGACGAAGTTGCTGCTCGCGCTCGGGCCCGCGTGGGCTCGTTCCTGCGTGCCAAGTACCGCCTGGATCGCGTCCTCGGCAGCGGGGGCATGGCGACCGTGTACGCGGCGACGCACCGGAACAGCAAGCGGTTCGCCGTCAAGATGCTGCACCCCGAGCTGTCACTGAGGGCGGACATCCGAGCACGGTTCCTGCGTGAAGGCTACGTCGCGAACCAGGTCCATCATCCGGGAGCCGTGAATGTACTCGACGACGACGTGGCCGAAGACGGCTCGGCGTTCTTGGTCATGGAGCTGCTGGAAGGGACGACGGTCGAGGAGCTTTGGGAGAAGCATGGGCAACGCCTTCCGCTCGACGTCGTTCTTGCAATAGGGGATCAACTTCTGGAGGTGCTCGCGGCTGCTCACGAGCACGGCATCGTTCATCGTGACATCAAGCCCGCCAACCTGTTCCTCACCTCGGAGGGGCAGATCAAGGTGCTCGACTTCGGTATCGCCCGGCTTCGCGACGCCGCCAGTAGCGCGGCGACCCACACGGGGATGTTGATGGGAACGCCGGCGTTCATGTCGCCCGAACAGGCCCTCGCGAACCCCAGCGACATCGACGCCCAGTCCGACGTGTGGGCCGTCGGCGCCGTGCTCTTCACGCTGCTCAGCGGGCGCGTCGTTCACGAGGCGGTCAACGCGCAGCAGATGGTGATACGTGCGGCGACTACGCCTGCTCCGTCCCTGGCTCGGGTGGCCCCGGGCATGCGCCCGGAGATCGTCCAGCTCATCGACCTTGCCCTCGTCTCCGACAAGGGGGAGCGTTGGAAGACGGCGGCAGCGATGCGCCTGGCGCTGAGCGCTACGGCGCAAGAGGTGCTCGGCGCCAACCGATCTCGCCGCACCCTCGCCGCCTTCATCAGCAACGAGCCGCGACCGGAGGCGCCAACCGCGTTCGCTGAGACCGGGGCGCCTGCGTCCACCGCGGGTCCTTCGAGAGGCGTGGAGCCCACGCTGAGCGATCCGGTCTCGACGGTGCACATGACGGCGGCGTGGGCGACGCCCGCTCCGCAGGCCGGCATGGCACCGAGGCATGCGGGATTGACGACGGCGCAGCCCGTTGCGCAGGACGGTCCCCCGCCGGGCCCGATCGGTCATCGGCGATCGCTCGCAGTGGCGGGGCTTGCCGTTGTTGCCGTCGCGGCGATTGGCGTCGCTGCTACGGTTCTCCTCGTCGGCGGAAGGGGCTGGAACCGCACCGGGATGAACGGACCTTCAGCCCAGTCCGTGCCCGCCACACCGCCCGCGGCTGCGACCGCGACGACGGTCCAGACGCCCGAGCCGAAGCCGGTCGAGAGCATGTCGACACACTCGATCTCGGTCGACCAACTTCCCGCGGCACAGGTGCAGGACACACCGAAGCCCTCCATGATCGCAACAGCCCCGCCGGCAGCGTCCTCGACCACGGCAGCAGCCCCGACCACGCCAGCACAGCCACCGTCCACCAAGCCCGATTGCAGACAGCCGTACGAGGTCGACTCGCAGGGCCACAAGCGTTGGAAGCTGCAATGTCTTTGAGACGACTCCCTGCTCGTTCGCTCGTCGTCGTGACCGCGCTCGCCGGGCCCATGCTCGCCGGGGTGGCTGCCGCAGACACGCCGTCCAAGCAACAGTGTGTCTCCGCCAACGAGTCGGCCCAGACCCTGCAGGACGCAGGGAAGCTCCGCGATGCCCGTGCCCAGCTGCTTCTGTGTGTCAACGCGGCGTGCCCCGGCCCGGTGCGGGACGACTGCGCCGACCGGCTCAACCACGTCGAGAAGGCCCTTCCGACGATTGTGATCGCCGCCTTGGACACGGGCGGCGCCGACCTGACCTCGGTGCGGGTCACGATGGATGGGGTGCCTCTGGTCGGAAAGCTCTCGGGTATCGCCGTGGCCGTCGACCCTGGCGAGCACGTCTTCACCTTCGAGGCGGACGGCTATGCACGGAAGCAGACGACCATCCTCGTCCGTGAGGGAGAGAAGGGCCGTCGCGTCTCCGTCGTCCTTCAGGCCGCGCCGCACGGCGCGTCTCCGCCAACCCCTCTGCCAACCGGGGCTCCCGCGCCCCCGTCGCCCTCCACCACGCCCGGCGGTGCTCCGCCGCCGCAGCCGGAGAGTGAGACGACGACGAGCGCCGTCGAGTCGGCCCCGGCCAAGTCCGCTCCCGTTGCGGCGTACGTGGCTCTCGGCGTCGGTGCCGCCGGGATCGTCGTAACGACGGTCTTCGGGGCGCTTGCGCTGGGCAACAAGTCGTCGCTCGATGGTGCCTGTGGCTCGGACAAGAAGGCGTGCCCGGTGTCGTCACAGTCCGACATCAGCTCGATGCACGCGAACTCGATCGTCTCGGACGTCGGGCTCGGTGTGGCCATCGTCGGGCTAGGCGTTGGTGGTGTGCTGCTGCTGCTCCATCGCGGAGGCGACAGCACGGACAGCCCTTGGGGCAAGACGGGGACGCTCCACGCCGAGCCGTGGGTGGGGATCGGCTCGCTCGGCATGCGAGGGCAGTTCTGATGACTCGGTCCGCTCTGTTGCTGGGGCTGGCCGTGCTCGGCGCCTTGGGCTGCTCGTTGGTCGTCGGTGACGGAGAGTATGCCGTGGGCGATGCGGGGACGAGCGAAGCTGCGAGTGAGGCGACTGACGGGACGGTGCAAGACGGAGCAAAGGACGTGGCGTCCGACGTTCTGAGCGAGGATTCGACAGCCCCCGAGACGTCCACCGGGATGGAGACGGGAAGCGCAGAGGGGGCTTTCGACGCGCCCGGCATGTCGGACACCTCGGCGTCCGATGCCCCGTTCGACTCAGCCTGCGGCGACCTGAACACGACCAGCAACTGCAGCGCCTGCGGAGCCCACTGTGCTCTGCCTTCGATATCCGTGACTTCCGCGACTTGCACAGGGCCCACCGACGGCGTTGGCGCGACGTGCTCGTACACCTGCGGCAGCGGGTACCTGGATTGCAACGCAGCGACGCATCCGGACAGCGATGGGTGCGAGTGCAACGCGCCGGGAGCAACGGCAGGGCAGTGCTGTAATGGGGAGTGCCCAATCTTGCACAACAATGGACTGGACCAGCCGAGCTCCGCCTTCTGGGACTGCGTGCCGGACGGCATGACGAACCTGCAGCTTGCGCAGGATGCCTGCAATGCGTACGTGACGAGCAAGGGGGACGCGACGAGCAACTGCCAGCCTTTCGGCGCGGCTGACGCCAGCGAGCCGGACAGTATCTGCAGCGGCGCCGTGACGGGTGACTGCATCTGCTGGACATACGCCGGCGCTTACGCAGGGCAGGTGCTCGACCCTGCCGCCTTGGGCCTGACCCCCGCGAGCGACTGTTACTACGGGTCGAGCACGGAGACGTTCCACTGAGTGGACGCTCCGGCGATCGGCAGCACCGCCCGGCCTCATCGGCGTCCGTGTCGAAAGTCGACCGGGGCGCGGGCTGGGACGTGGCCGGCAGGGTGGCCGTTCGCCCCCGCTGCCAAGGCGATTCTAGCGGGCGCCGACCACGCCCACGACGCCATGGACATGGCCACCGCGGCGACGTTCCCCACGGTGAAACGCTCTGCGTGCGCGGCGCCTCCCACGACGCACACGAGCGCCAGCGCCCCGCCATCGTCGCGAACGACGGCCAGCAACGGGCGGCGCAGTTGAAGCCCCCCCGTCCCCGCCGCTTCCTGCTGGGGGGTCGGGGTGGAGCGGCACCGCTCCCCCCGATGGCCTCGCAGTGCACGCCGTTCCCGGCCGGAGGCGAGGACGCTTCGGCCGCACGTCGCCCCTTGGTGCACTCGTCGGCCGAAACGCCCGCAGCCGCAGGCCGCACGAAACCAGTGGGCGCCGGGAATTGCCCACTCCTGTACGAAGGCCGGCCCCCGTACCCTGCGCTCTCGCGACGCCGGCCGCAGTACAGGAGTGGCAATGACCAAGCTGCGGGAGGGAGCCCTCTCGGGCTCCCCGAACATGGTGGAGGCGCCGGGAATTGCCCACTCCTGTACGAAGGCCGGCCCCCGTACCCTGCGCTCTCGCGACGCCGGCCGCAGTACAGGAGTGGCAATGACCAAGCTGCGGGAGGGGAGCCCTCTCGGGCTCCCCGAACATGGTGGAGGCGCCGGGAATTGAACCCGGGTCGCGAACCAAAATTTGGCCGTAAAATAGGCACCACGTGACGCGCGCGTCACCCGTTGCCCCGCTATTGCCCTCGTGGTAGCAGAGAGGCATGACGGTTCGAGTGACGCCCTGGGCACCTGGGACGGGGGGGCAAAAGCGCTGGATGGTCGACGTCCGTGTCCGCCGCGCGGACGGCACGAAGGCAAGGGATCGAAAGATCGTGGAGGGACCGCAGACAGCCGCGCGCGGTTGGGGTGAACGTCGCCAAGCCGTCATGCTCGGCGAGTTGCACGGTTCGGGATGGCGGGGGCCCGAAGGAAGCCCGTCCTCGGGGGCGGCGGTGCTCACCGTTTCCGAGTGGTCCACGACGTTTCTGACCCGTCACTACATGGGCAGCAAGGCGAGCGCCTCGGACGCAGCGAGGTCCATCATCGAGACCCACGTCGTTCCGCATGTTGGCGCTCTGCCGCTGAGCAGGCTCACCACCAGTGCGGTGGACGAGCTCGAAGCCACCTGGCGCGCTGGAGGCTACAAGGAGAAGAACCGCGACCGTTTGATCCGCCCCTGCGCGAGCACGAAGACGATCAACAATCGCCGCATGGTCGTCCTGAGCCTGCTCAAATACGCGATCGCCTGTTCGGACGAAACCGGGCTCACCGCAATGCCCTGCACCATCAAGCTCGCGAAGGTGGACACGCAGAAGGCACCTGCGCACTACAGCGTGGAGGAGTACCTCTCGATCATTGGTGCCGCAAAGAGCATCGACGACCGCCGGCACCTTGCCATTGTTCTGCTTGGCGGCGACGCCGGCCTCCGGCGCGGCGAGATGCTCAGCCTTCGATGGCGCGACGTGAACTACAAGACGGGAAAGATCACGGTCCGAGAGAGCGTCTACCAGCGCACCATCACAGATCGGGTTGCGAGCGAGACCAAAGGCGGCCTCGAAAGACCGGTGAGGATGACGGCTCGCTTGGGCGCGGCCCTGAAGGCGATGCCCAAAGGAGAGCCCGACGGGTACGTTTTGCCCGGCGACGCTGAGCAAGCCATCACGCAGAAGACGCTCCAGGTGATGATGCAGCGGATTGAACGTGCCGCCGGCTTGCCTCAAACCGGACGGGTTCACGTGCTCAGACACACGTTCTGTTCACATCTGGCCATGGCCGGGGTCCCAGTCCGGACCATCATGGACATGGCTCGCCATGCGAATCTCACCACGACGCTTCGATATATGCACCTCGCGAAGGACGCACAGGACAGTGCTGTCGTCGCGCTCGAACGCTTGCGCAGAGCTGGGTAGCGAGTCGAAGAGAACAAGCCGCCGCCGCTAGACGAGGCGATCCCGACGGAACTGATACCGCCGCCCCGCGTACACCACGACGCCGCGCGCAAAGGCGCCCCTCTGGACACGCTTGCGCAAGGCCGCCAACGAGATCCCAAGGATACCGGCCGCGGTGGACGCGTTCACAAGAGCGGACCGAGGCCAGATCGGCGCGGTGGTGCCCCCGATACCCGCGGGGGGATTCGAGTCGTTGGTCTGTAAGCCCCCAGCTTCGTACGCGAGGTGGGCGAGGGCGTTCGCGACCTGCACGAGAACCGCCGCGCCGTTGCCGAGCATCTTGGCCGCGTCGCCGATGGTTACCGCGAGCGGCGCGGCAGGGTCGTCCTCCCGAACCACCAGGCGACGATCGGCGTGCCCGATCGTTTCGTGATCGGCTGGGGCCTTAGGCGCCCGATTCCCCGAACGGGGTCCTGCCATGTCCTGCCTCACAAGGTAAGCGAGCCCCGCAAGGCCAGCCGACGTGACAGGCCCCGAAGCTGTTCGACGACAAAGGGCAGCGGAGAACGCGTCCGCTTCTTGCATCATATGTCGCGGCTCTCGGTTGTCTTGGGTCCGCCGTGCGATTTCAGCGCGACCCCGGTTGATGTCAGGCGGTCCGCCGGCTTCCGCAGGCGGCCGTGGGCGGTCGTGCGACCCGCGCACGATCCGCTTTTCGAGTGCATCGACGACCCCGGTCACACGGTTCGACGTTGCCGCCTCCAGAGCGCGCACACTTTGCCCTCCCATCGGTCTTGCCCTTTCTTCGTGGACCAGGGGTGCGTCCGACCGACCGGGCGCGCAACCGGGATCCTTCAGGGCTAAAGGAGCTTGCCCCCCGCACACGTCCCCCCGTTCGCTCCCCTGCGTTGCCCCCGTCTCGCCGACGTTTTTCTCAAGGCTTGCATCAAGGTTTGTCCCCCTGCGCTGCTCCCCGCGACGCTCCCCGGCACCGTCCCCCGAGTTTCTTTCGCGTCTCCGGGGTGCGACACAAGAGATGCGTGGCCCTTCCGCCAGGCGCGTGACACCGGAGGGCTCACGCGCGGTGCGTGCCTGTCCCAGGGCATGGCCCTACACTCAGCACGTGGGGGCCTCGTCTAGCGACCGCATCACGCTGCCCGCTGACTTGCGCGAGTTCGCGCGCGAGAGCGACCGCGAGCTCGCCGTGGCTGAGCCGAACAGCGGGGTCATTGCGTTCAGTTCCATCCCGTGGGTCGCCGTGACCTACGACGCGCTGATCGCCATGCCCCTGGACCATCGCCACGGCTTCCTGCTGTCCCTGGTCGACGGCCGCTGCACTGTCGAGATGTTGGCGGACATCAGCGGCTTCGGTCGCACCGACACGATCGCTTTGGTGGCGGAACTCGTTGGCTTCGGCGCCGTTACGCTTCGCGATAGCTAGGTCAGCGAAGCCGAGGGGCGCGTGAACGGCCGTGCTCGACGACGCGGAGCCTGGCGCGGCGCGCGGCGGATGTGCGCCCGCGAGGTCTAGCCCCCGGCGCGGCCCCGCGGCTCTGGTGCCGACTGGCACGCGAGCGAGACGCGCCCGCACGGCGTGACGTTGCAGCCGAACCGCTCGCCTCCAACGCGCTCGGTGACCTCGCGTGAAGGGCCCGCTGGTTGTCTCGTGACGCTGCGCTGGCTACCGGCGCCAGCCGTTTCATCACGGCTCGTCCGCTCGGCCCGCCTTTTGTCGCGCCTCAAGACCTTCGGCCCTTCGGGTGCGGCCGTTCTGCTTTCGCGGTCTCCCGGAGGGTCCCTCCGCGAATGCACGTCCGCATCTTGAGGAGCTCCCGGCGAGCCGTGTCCGCGAACGAGCCGCGATGAAGCGGCCGGCACAAGGAGCAAGCACGTGAACGACCGGACGAACCAGCCCACGACCTCCACCCCGACCGACACGGAACCCACCGCCTACGAGCTCGCCGAACGCATCGCCAAGCACATGCCTGGGCCGGCCCGCTGGATCCCCACCCGGCGCGTCAACGCCGACGGCGAGGAGATGACCCAGAGCGCGGAGCTCATCCGCGATGCCGACGGCGCTTGCATCGGCCTCCACGTTGGGGGATTCCGGCAGCAGGGCCGCGTCAGCTTCCGCACGAACTGGCCCAAGTACCATGACGGTCGGATCTACCAGCCGAGAGCCTACCCCTCCATCACATGCAGCGCCGGACGCGATGGCAAGGCGCTCGCGAGAGAGATCGAGCGACGCCTGCTCGTGGACTACAACCCGGCCTATCGAGCCGCGCTCGATGCCGTCCGCGCGAGTGACGCGGCAGCGGGAGAGGCGTGGCGCACCGCCGAACGAATCGGCGAGGCCATCGGCGCCGAACTACCTGCCGCGAGCCGCGCACCACGCAACGGCGAGGCCGTGCAGCTTCGCGGCGGTCCTGAGAGCGTCTGGCAGCTGAGCGTTCATCCCGGCTACGACGGAAGCCCCGCAACGGTGAGGCTCGAGCTTCACGACCTGGACGAGAAGACCGCCCTACGGGTCCTGGCAATCCTCGCCGGTAGCGGCGAGGGCGAGCGGTAGGCGTACAGCGACGCGGGCGAGGGCCACTCGGCGCTCGCCCGCGGAGCGGCTTCCCGGGGCAGCCTTGCTGTCACGGTTCCGGCGCGGGCGACGCGCTCGCGCCCGGCGGCCTCGGACCGCGCGCGGGGCCGCTGGACGCGAGGTGGTGTCCGCAGGTTCACCGTGCGATCGGCAAGGGGCTCCTCCTCTCTCACCCTCTCGGACCGTCTCGGGACAGTCGTCACCCACGAGCGCTCCTTGGACGTCGACCCGTGCGTCCGTGTCGACGGCGCGGCTTCTCGCCCTTGTCGCCCCGGAGACCACTCGGGAGGCGGTTCCCTCGGCGTGTCGTCGCCATCGTACGCGATCATGCCGGGCTGGCCTCCGATCGTCACGGCCACCGGCTCGCGCTCGGCCCTCGCGGCATCCTCGCCACCGGTCCCAGTGCAGGCCAAGGAGCGGTGCGCCATGGCGCAGTACGGCGGCTGTGGCCCTGTAAGCGGTGCTCGTGGCGTCGCCCGCCTCGACGACGGCGATCACTCCGGTCTCCTGGCATCCGGGCGCGCCGACTGTGGTCCCTTCGCCGGTCCTCCCAACGTCCTTCCTGCTTTCCCGTTTCCGTCCTCTGACGACGCCCCGGGTTCTCCGTCGGCTCGTCCGCGCGGTCGCCCCGATCCGCGCGCCTTCGGACCTCGGACGGCCCCTTCGGGGGACGCCCGCTCTGCTTTCCCGGTCTCCCCGAGGGAACCCTCCGGGAAAGCGCGGGACGTCTCCGATAGGAGCGCTTGGGGCGACCGCTCTTGGCAAACGAGCCGACGGAGAGACCGGGGCTCACGCAAGGAGACAGGACGATGAACAACGGCAAGAAGATGATGAAACTCGTGGCGGTCGTGCAATACGGGCCGGAGAACAACAGGAAGAGCAAGTGGACCACCATCGGCGTCGCGTTCGAGAACCGCGTCCTTCAACCTCCGCTTCGACTACCTGCCGACGGACATGACCGGCACCACCATCCAGATGCGCGCCTTCGATCCGCGGACCGACGAGGAAGGGCAGCCGTCGAGCTAGGAACCCGAATCGCAAGCCGGCGGGCGAGAGCCACCAGCTCCCGCCCGTCGGTGCGTTTCTCGATGAGACGGGGCGTCGCCCTCACGTGCACGGGAACGTCGACCAGAGACGCCTCCGACAGTTCACCGTGGAGGGGCGATTACGAACCCGCCTTCGGTCGGGCGGTGCCGCTGCCCGCGTGTCCCTTCGGCGCCGCCGTGGTCGCCACGGAGATCACCGGCTGAGGTCGTACCATCCCGACGCCGGCCCCAGGAGCTTCCCCCGCGACGTCCTCGGCACGCTCCTGGCCTGACTCGGCAATGGGCTGCCGAGTCGTCCTCGTGACGTCGCTCCCGCGAGATCCCGCCGTCGTCGTCGCCACCGACTCGCCGGTCGTTCTCGTCGCGGGAGGAGGCGGCGGTTCGGCCGGCGCTATCGTCGCGGCGTCCGCGGGAGGCCGTTCTCCACGCGCAGCGGCCTGCAGAAACGTGGTCGGCGCGCCGGCACTCGGCGCGCCTTCCGTCCCCGGACCCTCCGTCCGGGCATCGTCTTCTTTCGCCGCGGGGGACGGCTTCGGCATGGCGACGCCTCGGGCGGCCGTCGTTGTCGCGGGCCGGCGCGCCGGGGCCCCGTCCTTCGTCGCGTTCCGCCGGCTTCCTTTCGTCTGCGACCCGTCGCGATGCTCGCTCAGGCGCTTCCTCAAGACCGACGGGCTGACCTCGATCCCTGCCTTCGCCAGCGTCGTCACGATCGCCGTCCAACCGTAGTTCTTGCGACGTAGGGCGTGGATCTCCGGCGAGAGCAAGGTGAGCGCCTCCCGGAGCGAGATCTCCTCTGGCTGGTGCTGCGGCATCGCGTCGAGCTCGGCCTTGACGCGGAGCGCGTCGGCCAATCGGTACATCTTCGTTTTCGTCACGGAGTCCTCCTCAAGAAAAGCCTTCAACCGACCTAACCACGCATCGAACCGTCGTCGACCCGAGCACCTCCGTTTCCTCCCGTGGCTCCGCGCGATACCGATACCGTCCCCGGACCCGACGCCACTCGACGCTCCGCCGCCGCGATCCGGATCGACGCCGATCATGACCGTCGGACTCCCGAGCTCGGCTCCGGCCGCTGCGCTCGGACTGCTCGACGACGATTCTCGGCACACTGCCATTGGACGACCGTCCGGCATCGCCCATTGGGTCGCCAACCGCCGGAGAGATGTCCGCTGGCGTACCCGTCGGGAGCCGGCTGGTCGCCCTGCGCGCGTGCGCCAGGCTTACGGCTATCCTCACGACACGCCCTCCCTCGGCCGTCCCCCGCGACCGCCACAGCGAGCCTCCGACCGAGCAGGCAGGCCCGCCACGACAGAGTTTGCGCCTCCGCACTCGCGCCGCCTTCGGTATTCTTCAGGCCCCACGCGTCGTGTTCGACCAGCCCACGGACGACCCACGCCTGCACCTCACTCGGCGCGGGCCCAGCTACATCTTCCACCTGGACGCGACCGACGTACCGACGGTGGACCTACCCGTTGCCTTCCACCGATGGGCACCGCGACCGACGTTCCGGCCACCGCGATGTTCGAGACGGATGTCCGAATGGCACCCGGTTCGATGTCGATCGAACATCCTATCGATGTCTTGCGATTGTCTGAAATGGTGACGATTGGAGTAGAGAGAACCCGGAGCGAAGCGGAGGGCAAGATAAGAAATTGACGTCTGGTTGGTGAGAAGTTCTGGATATTGATGAAGCTTTGTTGACGTCACGTGGGCGGCCGGTGACGTCACAGGATGTGCGCGGCCGTGACTTTCTTGGCGAAAGGTTGACGTCACACGTGGGCGACCGCGACGACCTTCCGGTTTTTTGGCCGAGATTCGGAAAACGGCGGAAACCCTCCTCCGGCTTTCGCAACGCGCTCCTCGCGGCCGTCGTCGCGGCCGGCGGATACCGCCGTCGAGTCGCCGCCGCTCGGCGCTGCAACGCGCGTGTCGCCGTTCGGCGGCCGGGCGCCGGTGCGCGCCGGGTCATCGTCAAGGCGCGCTTCGTCAAGATGACCCGGTACGGCGCGAAGGCCGCCCGGCTGCACCTTCGGTACATCGAGCGGGATGGCGTCGAGAGGGACGGCAGCAAGGGGGTCCTCTACGGGCCCGACGGACCGACGCGCAGCGAATCGTTCGAGGAGCCGAGGCCTGGGGAGGAGCGGCAGTATCGGCTCATCGTCTCGCCGGAAGACGCCACGGACTTGGACCTCACGGCCTATGTCCGTCGGCTCATGGGCCAGGTGGAGAAAGACCTCGGGCAGCCCCTCGAGTGGGCCGCGGTCAACCATCACGACACCGAACACCCCCATGCCCACGCGGTCCTCCGCGGGGTCGACAAAGACGGCCGCGACGTCCGCTTCGACCGCGCCTACATCTCGAACGGGCTGCGATGGCGCGCCCAGGAGCTGGCGACGCTGGAGCTCGGGCCGCGCACCGAGCTGGAGGTGCAGCGGACTCGCGCCAAGGAGATCGGCCAGGAGCGGTACACGTCGCTCGACCGCGAGATCGAACGGCGAGCGCAGGGGAGCGTCGTCGATCTGAGCGCCGGCACGGACCGGGCACGCGGCATCGACGGCGCGACGCTGGTCGCCCGGCTACGTCACCTCGAGAACCTACGGCTTGCCGAGCGCGTTTCGCCCACGTCGTGGAGCTTGGCCGAGGGCTGGGCGGGGCACCTCAAGGAGTGCGCCGCGCGCGGCGACATCATCAAGCAGATGCACGCCGCCCTCCGCGGCGATCTGTCGCGCTACCGGATCGTCGCCCCCGGCCAGGCCATCGAGCCGACGCCGGCCGAGCCGCACGCGGTCCTCTACGGCCGGGTGGCGAGCAAGGGGCTCTCCGACGAGCTGGCGGGGAAGTACTACGCCGTCCTCGAAACGGCCGGCGGCAGCGGCTACCACGTCCCGCTCGACGGGCGGGCCGCCGAGACGCTACGGCCTGGCGATCTGGTCTCCTTCTCCAGTCGGTCCGACGAAGGAGCCGATCGCTCGCCCCCGCGCCAGCGGATCGTGGTGCGCAAGGAGGCGCTCGGCCTGGAGGAGCAGGTCAACCACCGCGGCCCCGTCCCACTCGACCGCCTCGCGGGACAGCCGCTCGCTCCCTACGGCTTCGGCGCCGACGTGGACCGCGCCCTCCAGCGCCGGGCCGAGCGGCTCCGCGCCCTCGGCATCGACCCGACCGATCCCGATCGCGTCGGCAAGCTGCGTGAGCTCGAGCGCCGGGCGCTCGGGGAGGGCTTCGCCGCGCGCTCGCGCGAGTCCTTCCTGGCCGAGACCCCCTCGACGTTTCAGGGACGCGTGCAGCTCTCGGAGCGCGGCGCCGACGGGACGCCTTACGCCGTCATCAGCGACGGGACGCGGTTCGTGATGGTCCAGGCGACCCCGGACCTGCGGGCCCGGGACGGTCAGGTCGTCGCGCTCCAGCGAGGCCGGGACGGGGCGCTGCGGGCGCGCGATCCCGACATCGACCGAGGGCGTTGACGGACGCGCGCCGCACGCTCTGATGCGTCCCCGTCCGAACTCTCCACTTTGCTCAGCCGACCCTCTTGCGCGAGCCCACCTCGGACCCAATGGTGCCCTAAGTAGCTTCGTCCGAGGTGCAAATGAGACTCTTGTCGCTTGCCTTCCTGGCAGCGCTCGTCGCTGCCGGTCTGTTCACGTCTACCCAATACGTCGCCGCGGAGCTCCACGACGATCCCCACCTCGGCGGCGGCTGGACCACCGTGGTCGGCACGCCCATCTACCCGCCCTGGGCCTGGCTCGGCTGGAGCGACCGCTACGGTCGGCAGTTCCCCGTCGTCTTCCGGAACGCGAGCGCGATGTCGACCCTCGCCGCGCTCCTTGGCGTCGCCGTCGTCGCCCTCGCATCCGCGCGCCGCCGCCGAACCGTCGCCAGCGTCGCGCACGGCAGCTCCCGCTGGGCGACGACGCGCGAGATCCGTAAGGCGGGCCTCCTCCGAAACTCCGGCGTCGTGCTCTGCCAGACGGACGACGCGGAATACAAGACCACCTTTGGGGGCGACAGCGCTCCGAAGACGACCGTGCGCAGGCTCGGGCGCCTCGTCCGCCATGACGGTCCGGAGCATGTCCTCTGCTTCGCCCCGACCCGGAGCGGCAAGGGCGTGGGCCTCGTCATCCCCACGCTGCTGACCTGGACGAGCTCCGTCCTCGTGTACGACATCAAGAAGGAGAACTGGGCGCTGACCGCTGGCTGGCGCCGGCAGTTCAGCCACGTGTGGCGCTTCGAGCCGACCGCCCCCGATTCTGTGCGCTTCAACCCTCTGCTGGAGATCCGGCGGGGCCTCCACGAGGTCAAGGATGCCCAGAACGTTGCCGACATCCTCGTCGATCCGACCGGCGAGAAGGAGACCCGGGACCACTGGCAGACGAGCGCCCACGCCCTGCTCGTGGGCGCCGTCCTCCACGTCCTCTACGCCGAGAAGGACAAGACCCTCGCGGGGGTCGCCGCCTTCCTGTCCGACCCGGCGAGGCCCCAGACGGACATGCTCAAGGGGATGCTCGCGACGGCGCACCTCCCGGAGGGGCCGCACCCGGTCGTCGCCTCGGTCGCGCGCGAGATGCTCAACAAGAGCGAGAACGAGCGCTCCGGCGTCTTCTCCACCGCCATGGCGTGCCTGGGCCTCTACCGCGATCCCGTCATCGCCCGGAGCACGTCCGGCGCCGACTTCCGGATCGCCGATCTGATGAACGCCGACCGCCCCGCCAGCCTCTACCTGGTCGTGCCGCCGAGCGACCTCGCGCGCACGCGACCGATCATCCGCCTCATTCTCAACCAGATTGGTCGGCGCCTCACCGAGGCGATGCAGGTCGGGGGAAAGACGGCGTACCGGCACCGGCTCCTGCTCCTTCTCGACGAGTTCCCATCGCTCGGACGCCTCGACTTCTTCGAGAGCGCCTTGGCGTACCTGGCCGGCTACGGCATGAAGGCGTTTCTGATCGCCCAGTCCTTGAACCAGCTTGAGAAGGCCTACGGCCCGCACAGCGCCATCCTCGACAACTGCCACGTACGCCTGACCTACGCACCCAACGACGACAAGACCGCCCGCCGCATCTCCGACATGCTCGGCCAGGCGACCGAGAAGAAGACCCAGAGAACCTACTCCGGCTCGGGCCTCTGGCTGACCAACCGCAGCGAAAGCGAGCAGGAGTACGCCCGCCCGCTCCTCACGCCCTCGGAGGTCGCCCAGCTCCCCCAGGACGACGGGCTGCTCATGGTCGGGGGACTCCAGCCCTACCGCGGCAGGAAGGTGCGTTACTTCCTCGACCCGCGCTTGCAGGATCGCGCCGGCTTGCCCCCGCCCGATGGCGTCGAAGACCAGCGCCGCGAGCTCCTCCGGCACGGGCCGGGCGATTGGCATGGCCTTGCGGCGGCTGCGCCCGTGACGACGCTGCCACAGCCGCCCGTTCCGACCCCACCTCCACCCGGCCTCCCGCTCCCGCCGCCTTCGGCACCGGTCCCTGCGCCGGCTCCCGCCCTGGCCACGGGACGCGAGGAGTCGCACACCGACGAAGCGCCGACCTCCGCGACGAAGGACAAGGTGCTGCCCGTATGATGGCCTACCGTTCCCCGACCCTGAGTGCCCCGCATGGCGCGGCGGAGCCTTCCCCCCGAGGGCCCACGCGATGAACGCCACCCGACCGAAACGCCCGAGCGCGCGCATCTACCCGCGCGTCGCACCGACACTCGCGCAGCGGCTCGCCAAGCACGCCGCCGCCGCCGGCATCTCCGCGAGGGCCGTCGTCGAGGCCGCCCTCGAGCAGTACCTCGATGGCGTGCCCACGGACACGGCGCTCATCATGAGCCGCCTCGATCGCCTCGGACGCGCGCACGAGCGCAGTCAGCGCGACCAGATGCTCCACGCCGAGGCCTTCGTCGCCTACGTCAACATGTGGTTCGCGAACACGCCCGCCCTCCCGGAAGGGCCCGCTCGCGACAAGGCCGTCGCCTCGGCCGAGGAGCGGCTCAGGAAGTTCCTGGCATACGTCGCGCAGCAGGTCTCGAGGGGTGGCTACATCGAGCGGATGCCCCAAGAACCACTCGCTGACGACAAGGAGCTCACTGCAATCGCGGCCGACGCGTCGATCTCCCCCGCGACTAGCAAGGCCGAATAATGATCAGCGCTTGCAGTCCATCACGACGGACGCCGCGTACCTGAAACGGCGCACACGGAAGCGACGCTCACCGAAAGGGCTCCGCATACCGCGTCAACGTCTGCCCCGTCAGAATGTCCGTGTACGGGGCACCTGTCGTTGGGCATGACGCAACCATACCGCACCCGCGCTCCAATCGAGGGGCTCCCAGCAGGAGCGGCCAGAAACGGGCGCGAGGGGCCGTTCGCAGATGACGATGCGTGGTGCAGCGCGGGCGGCGTCGAGCAACGGCGCGCGAGGGAGCGGTCGGGGGCCGGTACCGGGCTCGTACCCCAAGGTGAGCGCGGCGCCATCCGTCTTGAGCGCTCGCTCCGACAGCGACCCAGGCCGGTTGCCAGCGCGAGTCCCGGTCGACGGCAGCCTGCCGGCGGTGGGCCGCCGGACGGAGCCAGATGGACCGTCAGGGCGGAAGGCTTTCCCAACTCTCGCATCAGCCCTGTGAGGGTGAATCCCAGCGCCACCCTGACCATCTCCGCCTCCGCTTGGTGCAGCGCCTGCGTCGTGCGCAACTCACAGAAGAGCAACGCCCTCGGCCAAGGTACACACCGGGCTCGCGTGGCGCGGGATCAGGACGGCCTCCTCCCGAGGCGCGGTAGCTGCTCGGGCGAAAGCGGGTTCCCGACGGCCGCCCGTACGTCGGGGAGTCCGTCATTGAGCATTGATGCCCCTGATGGCACCATCGCCACCGCCTCCGATGCCCTTGGTCAACGCCTCCCCCTTCGCCGTGCTCGACGCACCGGTCCTCGATCGCGTGGGCCGCGAGGTCGTCATCGTCATGGTAAAGGCGACGTTTCGTGTGGCGTCGCCGGGGCGTGTGACTCTCGCCGACGATCAGGTGCCCATCCGCACCGTGGACGTGCTGCGAGACGACGCGAACCCCCGGAGCAGCGCCCGCTACCCCTCGGACATCTGCGTCGAGAAGGTTGGCTCCGACGTCGTTGTCGTCGGAGACGCGGTCGCCCGACGACCGGCACCGTTCGTCGACGTCGCCATCCGGGTCCGGCAGGCGACCCTACCGATGCGCGTCACGGGTCCCCGCGAGTATTTCCGCGGCATCCTCGACGTCGCGGTTAGCGCGCCCGTCCCGTTCGAGAAAATGCCCATCGAGTACGAGCGGGCGTACGGCGGGATGCTCGACGATCTCAGCGATGTGGAGCACCGCAACCCGGCCGGCGTGGGGTTCGCGCGTTCCGTCGCGGACCTGATCGGCAAACCCGCTCCACAGATCGAGCATTCCGGCATCCCGTACCGCACGGCGAAGGATCAGCACGCTCCCGTTGGCTGCGGGGCGCTTCTTCCTCACTGGTCTCCGCGTCGAGAACGCGCCGGCACCTTCGACGACCTCTGGAAGCTGAACCGGATGCCGCTCATGCCGCTCGATTTCGACATTCGCCACAACAACGTGGCGAGCCCCGCCCTCCTCTTTGATCCGCCTCTCGCGCCGGGCGATCCGATCGCCATCCTCGGCATGACGCACGACCTCTTCCAGTTCGAGGTCCCTGCCCTCGAACTCGTCATCCACGGTCGCTACGACGAGCGGACGGACACGGTCCACCCGGCTGTCGACACCGTGCTCATCGAGCCAGGCCTGGGGCAGTTCGAGCTTACCTCTCGCCACGCCTTCCCGATTGGTCGCGGTCGCAACGTCTTGCGTGAGCTGCGCGTCGACGTCCATGGCTGAGCGAGCCGTTGCCGGGTGGACGCTTCGCGAGTACGCCGCCGTGTACGCCGCGACGTCCGAAGGCTTTCCCGTGGACGTCGTGCTCGAAGGGGAGGGGATCACGCCGGGACAGTGGGCGGAGATCGACGAGGCGTGGGGCGACGCTCTCTCGTCGGATCTGGAAGCCGGAGGAACTCTCTCGGATGCGTTCGACTTGGCGATGTTCGAGGCGCAGGAGCTGTACCGCCGTTCCGTCCCGCCCCTCGACGATGATCTGCGTGCGTGGATGCTGTTTGTGCGCGCATGGTCGGCTGCGGGCGATCCCGTTGGGTTTCTTCGTGAGCGCGGTCTGGGGCCGAACGACCTCGTGCGCCTTCACCGGCAGTGGTCGGCGCGTCTCGCCGAGGATGCAGACCTCCAGAAGGAGGCGCTTGCCGCGCTCCAGGCCGACGGCGAGGCCCCTTTGCCACAGCCCGAGCCCCTTGAGCTTCGGCCGGCCACGCGGCGCCGTGTCGCCGCCATCGCGGTGCTGAGCGGGCCGGAGGCTCTCCGGCCGCCCTCCCTGAAGGTGTCCCTGCCCGCGAGCGGCGCGGTTGCCAACGTGTCGCCCCGTCCCACGCCCGACCCGCCGACCGACGACGACAGCAAAACGTGGGCGGACGGGCCTCTACCTTTGGCGGACATGGAAGAGGAGAGAACACAGGTACCTTCTCCCGGGAGTCGCGACCCGTTCGCGGCGATTCCCCTGCCCAAGGGGTTCGCGCCCCCGCCCGTGGACACCGTGGTACCCGCCGATCCGTCGCTGATGGATGAGCTGACGCTCGCGCAGTACGCCGCGCTCTGCGCCGAGCTCGACGTGACGCCGGAGGACGCCGTGGCCGTTTTCGTCAAATACGGCGTGGTCAATGACGAACGGCGAGCGCGCATCGATACACTGTGGCGAGAGCGACTGGAGACGCGGACGGCTACCTACGCCGAGTGGCGGCAGCTCTACCGGCACTTCCACGAGCACTTCATGCAAATGCGACCGCGGTGACCCTTCGGAACTGCTGCCTACGGCGTAGGTCTGAGCGGATGCTCACTACGCCGGGCGTCTCGTCGGGACACACCTACGCCAGCCCGTCGTTGTCGGCATCTTCGCATTCCTCCTTGTCGGACTCGTCCGAATCATCGTCCGACGTGGTCGGGTTCGATATCATCCTCATCCGCGCCGTCCACATTCGCAGGCACTGGCTCCGGTTCTTCAGCCGCAGGCAAACCAGTATCGCGTTGCGCATCGTCTGCGATGCGCCCCACACCCATCATTCGGCCGAGCGCCGCCAACGCCGGATCGCGCATGATCGCCTCGATGACCGGGAGGGCAGACGAGATGTCCTCCGCATTGGCCGCCGCGAGCCCCAGCCCACCGTCGAGAACTCCAACCCAAACCGCGTCCTGTCGCCCGAAATGCCGGTCCACGATCCACTGCGCCAGGGTCACTTCCCTCTCCTGGGCCACGCCGGCAACCGACTGCCCTTCCAGGCAAACCCACCAGAGGCTCTGGCCCTCGACGATGGGGGTCGACGGACGCGGAGCCTCCGACACTCGGCCGTTGTTCTCCTCATGGAAGCGAGCGCCCGCCCCCTCCTTATACTCGACCCCCGCGAGTGTCACCCGGCCACCGTCAATCGCCTCGGCGATCGCTGCGCTCCCCCCGAGCAGCCGCCCGCCGACGACATCAATCCGACCACCCTGAGCAAACACTGCGGTCTGGCCCTCGTGCTGGAGTACGTCGCAGTGAAGTAGCTCGGCCGATGCTTCGTCGCTCGCCTGGACGGCTGACGAGGCGATGTCCTGAAATTGGCACGAGTCGAAGACGACACGGCCATTGTCGTACGCAGTGAGGCCCGCGCTCACGCTTGGGCCAAACTTGCACCGGGTGAAGAGCGACACTGTGCCGTTACGCACCTCAGAATGGCCTTCGATGGCGACGGCCTCGAACAGGCCGATCGCGCCTTCCTGAAGGTTCAGGGTGTCCTCGCCTTCTTCCGCTCCGTCGTCGCGTGACGCAGGCGCACGAAGAACTCCGCCGGAGATCCACACGGCGCTCTTTTCAAAAACGGCGACCGCCGAACCATCGCAAGGCCCAAGCGTGCAGTCAAGGAGGCGCGCCCGTGAGCCGCCTTCCACCTCCAACGCACGACGGCTACTGGTCGCCGAGCACCGCTCCGCCTGAAGCTCTCCTCCCTCGAGCAACTCGATGGCGTTCCCGCCCGTTTCCCGAATCGCGCAGTCCTCCAGCAACGCGCGACCGCCCTTCCACACGAGTGTACCCACGGCCGAGGACGACCCTATCTTGCAACCAGTCGCGAACAGGCGAGTGCCGGCATCCCGCGCTTCGAGTCCGGCATGCTCGAAGGCGGCAGCGACGACCCCCGCGACACGCAACGTCGCCCCGCCATGCGCCAAGATCGCTCCGCCCCGGCTACCTGCGACCTCGCAGTCGACGATGCGGGGCGCCCACGCGAGCGGCTGCGGCGAGCCGCCTCCGTTGACTTCGACGGCCACTCCGGTCGTGCCCTTGAAGCGACAGCGCCGAACGACGACGCCGGTGCCGGGTCGGAGGAGGATCGCTCCGGGGGCCGAGCCCTGGAACTCGCATCCCTCGATCAGCGCTGACTTGGCGCACTTGACGTCGATCCCGAACACTTGTTGGTTGCCGAAGAGGCATGCGGAAATGCGAAGTGCGTTCAGCTCGCCAGCAGCGATTGCGCACTCACCACCATGAAACTCGCAGGCTTCCACACGGGCCGAGGAGTTGTCCGCCAAGCCTATGGCCGGGCGGCCGAACCCGTGGAACACGCACCGCCGGACGTCGTTGTCTCGGAATGAGTGCACGCCACCGGCCGCGGAGGGAGCGAAGTGGCAGCCGAAGACGCCCGCAGCCGCGTCGTCGCAGCCAGCCATGGCCGCCTCAGCGATCGACTCGAAGCGCACATCTCGAGCCAGGACGTAGCCGTCGTCAGCGGCGATCCCGCGGGTACATGAGTGCACCCGCCCGCCAAGTATGTGTAGGACGCCATCGTTGAAGAGGCTCACGCCACGTTCCCCGGCCGATACATCGCAACCCTCGAGCCGAACGAGGACGGCGTCTCCAACGCCCAGGGCGTCCGCGTCTTCGACCTCGGTCGTGCGGATCGCGACCTGACGCAGGGTCAGGCCGGCGTTGTCATCGGCTCTCACGACGAAGTCGTCCGTCCCCGGTCCCTCTACGGTCACACCGCCCGCAGAGCCGTCCAATACGACCGAGCCCTCGACGGCAACGGGACCGAGGTAGGTGCCGCGCCCGAGCACGACCCGCAAGGTCGTTCCCACGCGCTCGTCCTCGTCGGCGAACGCTTCATGGACGGTGCGGGTGAGATCGGCTCCCGCCTCTACGTCGAGAATCCGTACGTGGTCCTCGGGGGGACGAACCCCATTGAATGGAACCATCCACGCCAGGCCGTGCCAGGCGCCACCCGGCCCGAGGAGCACCTCCACAGCGTCTGCGAATTCCTCCGGATCCTCGTCGGGAATCAACTCCCGTTTCGCTCGGACAAAGGCCTGGCCGATCTCCCGGAACGAACTGAACGCGAGCTGAATGCCCTCCGAGGCCTCGACCATGAGGTTCCACGCCTCGTCGCGCTCGAGCAGGCACGCGCTGTACGCCCAGCTCGCGACGGTGTTCATGCGCATGAAATCCCATGCGAGCAGATCCGCGTCAGAAAGCTTGTCCGGTTGGGCACGCTCGACGCGATCCCCCCGATGCCGAAACCAGTCCATCTGCGCGCGCACCTCCTCCGAGGTGTGGATGCCCCACGTCCGCAGGCACCTGGCTCCATGCCCGCTCGGACGTGCGGCAGCGCCGATCACGTCCAATCGCCGTGGGTCCATGGCCTGATGAATGACTGCGCCCACCGCCAACACCCATCGTTGCGCTTCGGTTAGCCCTGGGCCTTCCGCGGCACGGGCGGTCAGACACAACGGCGGCAGAAGCGCCCACTTCGCACGGGCTCGTTGGACAAAGACCCTGGCCTCTGCCAGGCCGTGCACGCTCAGAATGACACGAGCGGCTCGCGCGAGAACGCTCCCATCCCCGGTACTCCGCAACGTCCACAGCGCCTGCTGAGCGGCCGTCTCGCGGTCGCCAATGGCGAGAAGGGTCTCCGCCAGGAGGACGCGCCACTCGGCGTTCTCGTGGAAGTTCAGCCCCACGGACACCAGCGTCAGCGCTTCCGCCGCACGGCGCGCTTGGAGCAGCAGTCGTCCGAGCTCTGCGTTGGCCCACGCATGGTGCGGGTAGTGGGAGAGCACGTCGCGAAGGGTGCGCATTGCATCATCGGTTCGTCCAAGCGCCGCCAGGGCGGTCCCGCGCACGACCGTTACCCCCGGGGAGGAACGCCCCCCCTCGTACACGCCCTCGGCGACTTCAAGTGCCCGCTGCGGGGAGCCGAACTCGCACAGGAATTGCGCCACACGCAAAGCCTCCGCAGAAGTGCGAGGTGCAACTTTCTCGAGGACTTCCAGCGCCTCGGCGTCGCGCTGAGACAGCTTCAGCGCGCGCGCCCGATGCACCTGCCCAAAGACGCTGGTAGGTTCAGCCTGGAGCAGCGCGCCGACAAACGTGCTCGCCGCCGCCGCATCTCCGCGCTGCAATGCGATTCGGGCGGCAAGCTCGAACGTGGCCGGCTTTGAACCGCTCTGTTCGCACGCGACCTCCGCGAGCACGTATGCCTCGCGTGGCTGCTGCCCCGATTGTTCGAGGAGGATGGCGAGCCGCTCGTTGGCGTGGGCCAGCCACGGGATCCGAGCGAGTGCCTTACGAAAGTTTGCCGCAGCGTCCTCAGGCCGTCCGATACGAAGGAGGCACTCGCCGATCATCGCCCAGTTTCGACCGTCTCCGTCGTCTCGTGCCGCGGCAAGCTCGTACGCGGCTCGGGCTTCGTTCACTTTGCCGTCGCCGAGTGCCACCTCGCCCAGGAGCTGCCGTGGCCACTCTTCGCTGGGCCAGAGCTCGACGATGCTCGCAACAAGCTCCCGCAGCGCGGGGCGATGGCCCGGATCCCCCAGCGCCCGCTTGTGCCCGATCTCGAACTTGCAGAGCCAAGCGTACCGGCAGTCCCGGCGAACGGCGATGGCAGCGTCCGCAAGTCGCTCGGCGCCGTCCAGGTCGCCCGCCTCAAGCGCCCGGAATGCCTGGTCCGTAGTCGACAGGTACGCCGTCTCGACCACACTGATCGAGTCCAGAGCACCCATGCGGTCCATGTCGCCCGCCGGGACGCAGACGATCGCGCCTTCGTTCGATAGAGAGCGCAGTCGCCCGAACGCCTCATAAGGCGTGTCCCGCAGTTCGTGCGTCATGGGGTCCTGGACCTCGAGCACCTCGCGCCGATCGTCGTAGCCAATCGCGATGGCCACGTGTGTCGAGAACGAGTACTCCTCTTCGACGAGCACCGGGATCCCAAGGTCCACGACGCGCTTGATTCGTGTCAGGTCTATCTCGACACGCCGCACGGCAAGACCGGCCGCCTCGAGATGCGCCCGCATTGCATGGATCGGGGTCCCGTGACGCTCCCCCTTGATTGCGGCTCCGATCGCGGCCTGGTCGGCGGGCTGCCCGAAATGGTGGAGAAGGAGCGCGCAGCAAGCCGGCCCGCAGTGGTTATGGAGTTGCGCGATCGTTCCAAACGACCTGAGCCTGTGGCTCGGGCGCACACCGGCACTCCGGTCCCGAAGCAGGCGCAAGGCGCGTGACGAGGCGCGGCCAACCCCGTCGCCCGCGTGCTCGGCAAGGAGCGGCTCGTACGCCGCCACGGCCTCCTCCCGGCGTCCAATCCGCTCCAGCAAGACGGCGCGCTCCCATCGCCAGCGACGCGCTCGATCCGCGTAGGGAGACGCTGCCAGAACCTCGTCCACTGCCCCGAGGGCCTGCTCCCACCGGCGCCGCGAGCTCCAGAGGCGAGCTCGCTCGATGCGCGGCGCCAGGTCGCCAGGGCCCAGCCCACCAAGCGCGTCGAGGGCCGTTTCGGCGGCTCCGAATTCGCCCGTCAGCCGCGCAACGCGCGCCATTCCGAGAAGTCCCTGACGCTCGGTACCCCGCACTGCGGCGAGTCCTGCGTAGATCTCCCGGGCCGCCGTGCGCTCGTCGAACGCTAGGAGCACATCGGCGTGAGCGGCCACGAGCTCCGCATGACCCGCAAGGTGAGGCCGCGCGAGCTCCCGCTCGGCGAGGCGTCGGACCCGTATGGCCGCGAGCGCGCGAGCCGCGGCTCCCGCCGCTCGGGCCTCGACGCCATCCATGCCAAACCGAGCCGCAGCCTCTTGCGCTTCTCGCGCTCTCGCGACGACGGCGTGCGGCTCGCGGCCGGCTGTCAGCTCGATCGCTGCCAGCAGCGCAAGAGTGTCCGCTCGACCCCGTTCCTCGATCACTCTCTCCAGCGCCGCTTGCAGTAGTCCCATCGCAAGCCCGTTCCGGTCCAATGCCGTCAGCGCGCGTGCCCGGAGGAGATCGACATCCAGGGGCACCGTCGCGTCGCGATTCTTCGACGCATGCGCCTCCCAGGCATCGGACAGACGGACCATGGCAGCCGCAGGATCTGCCGCCGACAGGAGGTTCTCCGCATCCCGCATCGCGGATCCCAGGCCAAAGTCCACAGACCCGTCGTCTCCTTCTCCTTCTACCATCGGCTCTCCACACACTCCTCCGTCCCCTATCCGCTTCGGAAACCCACCGCCTTGCAGTCCCAGCTTCCCGGCCGGTACGTCGCCGACCTTTGGAGGCTCGTCAGTGCCGGTTCGAGACCGCTCCGTACATCAGGTGACCAGAGGGCAAGGTCGACGTCGATCGTCACGTCGGCGCGCACGACCAGCTCGTCGATACGCGCCTGCATCTCCGCCCGGTCGACCTCGCCCTGAAGGCACTCGTTCGCGACTGCACCCGGGTGCCATGGCTTGCCGGATCGAAGTCGAAGGCCGGGTTCAAGGCTGCACTTCGCGATGGCGTCGCGCCAAGCCGCCGCACTCTTGGCTTCCCGACGCGGGACGATGGATCCGAACAGCGTCGTCAGCCCGCGTGCCGCGGCGTCCGACAGCTCGGGGTCGGACAGGTGGTGGACCAGATAGGCCCACGCGCTCGGCTCACCGAAGCGCGCGACTGCCGAGAGCACCTCTACGGTTCCGGGGCCACTCGCCACGAGCTCGTCAAAGCACTCGAGGTCCGTCGCGTCGCCGAACTGGATCAGCACCTCCAGCGCTCGTCGTCCAAGGACCCGGCACCGGCCCTGGCGCACCGCGAAGTACGGCTCGGGCCTGTGCCACCGGGCGAGCCGCCGCGTGGCCGCCCAGACCACTTCGTGCTCGTGATGCTGGAGGAATGGGACGAGCACGGCTGAGCCGGTGCTCCGTCCGAGAACGGTGGAAGCGCGGAGGGCCGCCGCCAGAACGGGGAGATTCGCGTCGCTCATATGACGGCACACCTGCTCGGGATCGAGGAGGTTCTTCCTTGAAAGCACCTCGACGCCGATCGCCCGCGCGACGGGATTTGGAGACACGGATAGATCGCGGGCCAGCTCCGCGACGTGGGGATGCGGAGCCACGAGCAGCGCGTCGGCGGCCGTCGTGACATGCGCGGTCGCGTCGGGGGGCAGATCGTCGAGCTCGCGCGCGATAGCCTCGAGAACGTCGGTCCGACCGAAGCAAGCCAGGACGAACACTGCGGCCCACGTCTTCCAGGGGTCTTCGCCCGCGCGCCACCATTCGACGACGAGCCGCACGCAGTCGCCGCCGCTCGCGCCGATGGCGTCCACGTTGGCGAGCAGCGCCTCCTCGTTTTCTCTCCTCTCCCATTGCGGACGCTCGTCACGGTGGCGCGCGAGCATGGCGACGTTGTCGGCGCATGCGGAGACGACCTCCGCGCGAAGCTCGAGCCGCGGGTGCGCCGAGGTGTCTCCGATCAACTCTACGAGGCGGCCCGTGGCTTCCGGCCGGAGGGGTACATCAGGCCTCGCGTTGAAGAATGCCGCTGCGGCCTCCTCCGGGACGTCCTCGCCGGGGTTGCTCGCGCTGGGCAGCATGACCGTCGTCTCGGGCTCGGAGCCGTCATAGGTCGCACGCTCGAACGCGAGCAACGCGGGTCGGTCACGGCTTGCTGTGGGAATCCGAGCGCTCTCGCGTCGCGCCACCAACCCTCCAACATGCACGCCCCGCTGACCGCTCGCGAGCGCCGCGTTGATCGCCTTGGCGAGAGCACGCGCCGTCTCGACGTCCCCCTCGCCAGGGACCGCGGCCAGCGCCGATGCCGCGTAGAGGTCATCGATGCTGGCCCCGGGCGCGAGGTATCGAGCCAAGCGCTCGCGAAGCGCCGGATGTTGCACACGCCGAAGCGCGCCGGCCAGCGCGCGCCGCACCTCGTCGTTCATGCGCGCGGCTCTCGGGCGCCGAGTACCGCGGCGCCGCGCGTGCCGTCGGGCGAGATGGCCCACGCGAAGAATGGCGCGTCCGACGCCGCGGTCGTCACCGCCGTACGATGTCTGTGCACCGCCAATCCGTAGACCAGGTTCGCCAGGCCCGAAGCCGCCCCGAGTCGCCCGACGTGCGACTCGAGGCAAGTGAAGCGGCACTCGCGCGCGAACCGCTCCGCGTTTCGGGCGCTCGCGAGATGCCACTCGTCCTGTCGCAGCAGGTTCACCTTGAAGGGCCCGAACGCGCTCCCCGCGGGGGCCGGCGCCGGAAGCTGACGCAGGACCGCCGTCATGGCGCTGCCATCCACGAGCTCCTGGTTGTCGTCGTTCGACTGGCCGAGAGCGACGGCAGCACCGTCTACTTGGCCGAGGATCGGGACTGCGCCCCGCCGAGCCTCGTGGGGTTCCACGAGCACGATCGCGGCAGCTCCCTCCGAGGGTGGCGGAGGGGCCAGATCCCACTCGCTGGGCGAGTGGAGCGCGTGCTCGTCGAGGGCGTCGATGGAAACGAATGAGTCGACGGCCGCAGCGACCACGACACGCGCCTTCCGAAGGAGGCTCGGGGCTTCTCGCAGAGCCGAAAACACGCCCGCGTCTCCGGAGAAGCGATGCACCATGCCGTGGCCGGCGAGACCGGCAAGCACCTTGGTCAAGCTCTCCTCGGTCAACCCCGGTCGCTCCTTCGAGACGCAGAGCAGGACGTGTACGCCCCCCTGGTCGCGGAGCGCGTCGCACGGTTGCAGGGCGTCGCGGATCGCCCGGTCGACCATCCGCAGCAGTCGTTGATCCACCGCCGCCGCGGCGCCGAGCCACCGGCAGTAGTGCATGTGCAAGGCGCTGTCGTCCTCTCGCAACCGATAGGGGGACGGCGGCGGAGCCGGGACGGAGGCGCGAAGATAGAACGCATGCTCGGTCGGCGTCTCGCCGAACGGCGTGATCAGGCCCGCCCCGACGACCGCCAAGCTCATTTGTGCGTCGTCTTCGAGGATTGCTTCGACGACTTGGAGACCGTGATCGTGCTCGCCTCGACGAGCAGACCATCGGACGATGCGGCCACCTTGGAGCCTCCGCACACGAACGTCACCGTGGCCCCGGAGAGCTGCAAGGAGCCGCCGACTTTGAGCTTCAGATCGCCGCTGACCTTGAGGTTGAACGGCCCGGCGGCATGGCTCTTCAACGGGCCTACGGTGGCCGTGAGCCCGCCGGTGACGATGCGCGCGAGGTTCGCGCCACTGGCAATCTGCGACGACCCGAGAAGCTCCTTCGAGGCGCCGCTGGTCGTCTGGTGCACCTTTGCGGTCTTGGTCGAATGGCTGCCTCCGACGAGGAACGTGGACAGCCCCGTCGTCTTCCATCCGATGGACCCCGGCGTGATGATGCCGTGGAGCGCTCCGATGAGCTCCGTGTACACGCCCTTGACGATGTGATCCCGATGCCCCGCCCCGCCGCCGGCCGCGGCGCTGCTGTCGCTGGCCGCACCTCCAGCCCCTCCCCCCGCCTGCTGGGGTCCTGGCTTCTCCTTCGACTCCTTCCATGGGGCCGGCGCCGCGGCGTTTTGGACGGAGGCCAGGATCGCCTCCCCGCCGGGCACCATGCTCGCTGCGATCCCCAGGGCTCCCATGCCTACGGCCGCCCCCGCGCCCTTCGCGCCGCCGTGCTCGTAGCCCTCGACGCCTGCCATCGCGAGCCCGGCACCCGCCGCCAGGACCGCTCCCGCGGCGCCCATCGAGCCGGCGACCTGCATTGCAGCGGCCTTGGCGAGGTTCGCCGCCCCCTGCGCCGGGTCGCCGACCTGCTCGATCAGGGCGGCGCCGATGAGCACCGACTCGCTCGCGACGCCGCTCGTGTAGTTGCCCTTTACGTAGACCTTCTGCGAGCCGCCAACCGATGCCGTCTGCGACGCGACGGACACGAGGTACGCCTCGCCGACCGACATGTCCTCGGATCCGCCCACGGTCCGGGTCAGGTTGCCGCCGACCTTCTCGTTGTCGACCTTGGCCGTCTGGACCATGGCGTTGCCGGCAACGTTCAGAACCTTCCCGAACGCGGCCCCGATGGCCACGTGCTGGCGTCCCGCCGCGTCGTCGAACGTGATCGCGTTGTGCCCCTTGGCGCCCGGCGAGCTGTGGGTTGCCAGGCTCGTCATCGTCTTGTTGGCCGGCAGGCTCACGGGCGGGGGCTGCTTGCCGTTGTAGGTCCGGCCGATGACGTAGGGCCGGTCCGGATCGCCGTCCTCGAACATGACCCACACCTCCCAGCCGACCCGCGGGATGAGCATGGACCCCGGTGTGTTCGGCTGCATCGTCCGGACAGGGAGACTGCTGTGGTGGTCGTCGGGGCCCTCGCGATCCCAGGGGAACCGCACGAACACGCGGCCGTGCTCGTCGGGGTGGATCTCGTGTCCGTCGGCCCCCGTCACGATGGCCGTATGGACCCCGCACGCGACGGGGCGCTTCGTGGTGCGCGGAAGACGGTAGGGAACCTCGAGAGGGATCGCCTCGACCGCGAGCTCGTGGCGGTCACCCTCGGCGGACCACTCATGCCGAACGCCCGTCACGAAGTACCTCCCGTGGGGCCGCGCCGCGCCAACGTAATCCGGCGCGCACCGAAGCTCGACGCGGGTTCCGGCGGCGACCGTGATCGCGTTCGTCTGGAACGTCACGGTCTCCGCCGATGCCCGGATCGATTCGAGCAGCAGCGCCGATCGCCGGCGCCCCTCGTCGGGTGTCTGGAAGCCTCCCGGCGCGGCGTACACCTCGGTGCCCTGCTCCCGCGCGACGCCACCCGCGGCGCCCTCTTCGAGCGAAAGCGACGGCTTGAGCGGATCGTAGTCGCGGAGCGTCACCCGACCAGGCCGACGGAGGCGCGTGTCCTGGCAGTCCTCGGCGATGAGGTGAGGCACGACCACGCCGGTGCGATCGACCACCTGGAGTGCTTGGTCGGCCCCCGCGGGCGCCATGGCCGACGTGTCCTCCAGAATGAAGACCTCCCGACCCTCGCGTGCCTCGTAGCGAAAGTAGAGGCCCTCGTCTTCGCAGAGGCGCCGGATGAACGCCTCGTCCGTCTCGTCGTACTGTGTGACATAGGGGCGTGGCGGGTGTGGCTCGGTCAGGTTCGCGACGATGTCGTCCGCGCGGTAGCCGCCGCTTTGGACGACCTGGCAGACGATGTCCGGGACCGAGAGGTGTTGCCACACGTACGTGCGGCGTCGCAGAGAGAGGAGGGAGAGCCCGGAGCGAATCTCAAAGCGGTACTGACAGCCGACGTCCTTCTGTGCCGTCATGGTGCGCACCACACCCGTCACGACGCCGACCATTACGCGCGACCCCCGAGCCGACTGCACGAGGGTCGTCCATGCCTTACCGAGCCACTCGGTGTCGACGGGGGGCGTCGGGAAAGAGACGGCGACCGAAAGCCTGAGGCATGTGCCTACGCGCTCGTCCGCACGAATACCGCAGACGGAAACATCCGTCGGCAGAGCTTCGCAATCAACGCGGACAACAGTCATCCGCGGTTCTCTCGGCCAGCGCTCCCGAGCGTTTTGGTCTCTTTCGACTGACTTCGCGACGCGAATAACCGGCGCGACCCGACTTGTCGAGAATGTAACCGTTCACGCCCCGCGGCGTGTAACTGGAAATCGCCTCGCGCAATACGGTCGACAACATTGCTGATGGCCGGCCACATTCGAGTCGTCATGTTTTTCGCCTTGTCCCTGCCAAGGTAGAACTTGAGAGCGTCTGCGGCTCGGACGACCTCGATGCCGCCACCACCAGGATCGTCAAGCGCCGCCGATCCGTTGAAATTCCGCTTCGATTCCAGCGACTATGGTGCGCAGATGTTCCCGTTCGGAATCAAGTAATATGTACCCGCTCCCTCGCAAAATCTCAGGAAGAACCATGCGAGCCTCCCCATATAGCTCACTTGTCGAGCCGCTACTGAATCCGCTTACATGAATGACGCGTTTGGCCGCAGCGGCTTCACCGTGGCGTTCCAACCGCGCCGCAAGTTCGAGCAGATACTTGCACAATTCGTCAGCTAGTAGTCTATTCGCCATATCCATGACTCCCATTCAGTCGTTGGCGGGCGGGTCATCCGGCATTTTTAACCATAGGCTGTTATTGTACGGCCGATTCGACAGACTCAGCCGTGCAGAAAACCACTACCACGGGAGCAGCACCGCGCGGACGACACGCACGCTTCACCACCGTCGAGCCTCCTCGTCCGAGACCATACCCTCGATGAATTCGGGCAACGAATCGGCGGCATGCTTTGTGGCTGCAACGGGGTCATCTGCTGCTCCCTATCGACCAGCGTTCACGAGCGCGTTGGTCTCTTTCGGCTGACTTCGCCACGGCGAAAGCCGGCACGGCCCGACTTGTCGAGAATCACGACCCCATTCGCGTCAAGCATGGCGTCACTGTCGAAAATCATTCCGTCAAATCGTGCCGCAAGCGCAAAAATAATGTCGTAGTGACCGTCTTCCTCGGACATCGCCGGCTCGGCGACGCATCCAATTAGCGTCTTGACTTTCGTGATTGCCGTTACGAGCGACCGTTGAGCGTCAGTGTGAGCGGTCTTGATGGTCCTGAAGTAGTTGTGCGCTCCCATGACGGCCTTGTTGAAGTATCCGTTCGGCGGCGTAAAACCTGGGCCTAGGTACACGGTCTTGTTCAACGTCAGAGAGGCATGCGCACCGCGAAAAACAATCTTGGTCCAGTCGGCTGCCGTCTCCTCTACCGAAAACGTGTTGTCCCCCGAAAAGGAGCACACCGTATTGACGTCTACCTTAGTGGCTTTACTGTATATTGTGCATACACGGTCGAACAGATGCCCACTCATGAACGTCCTCCAGTCTCGTATCGACCGCCATAGTGGGGCGTCCCAGCGTGGGCTGGTTGGTCGACCAGTTGAAGGGTCGTGCCGTTGGGGTCGTGGTGCCAGGTTAGGCCGCTAATCCTGGACTCGTCGTCCTCGATGTCGTCCAACTGCTCCGGTGTAAACATTGACTGCGCAAATTCGGGGTTCTCATCAAGATAATCGTTGAGGTCGGCGGTAGCGTACTTCATCTGAAGCTCGTCAGATATGTCTGGACCTATCATGTTCTTCGGAAGCTCCACGCTGTATAGTACTTCGAACATCGGATCGCCCTTGGCATCGTATTGGACACCGGCCTTGCTGACAGTGCCTGCCCACTTCGCGCGCGCGTTCTTACATAGGCCAAATGGGTCCGCGTCGGTCGTCGGCGTTCCGTCGAAGCCAAAGAGATTGTGGCCTCCCGCGATTCCCAACGGATCGGGACTGATCCACCGGGCCAGATTAGGATCGAAATAACGGAAGCGCGTGTAGCAGAGTCCCGTCTCGACGTCGGCGTACTGCCCAAGTAGGCGAAACGGGCTCTCAATCGGTCGTACCCGCCGCCGAGTCGGATCCGACCATGTCTCCGCGATCTGGCCCCAGGTCGTGTGAGTGACTCCCCACGCGATCCGGCCACACTCATCGACCAGCTCCTTGGGCGTGCCCAAGTGGTCGACCACGTAGCTAAGTACTTCGCCCTGCTCCTGCTGGAGCATCGGCACGAGCGTTCGCGGCTCGTGGACATACACGCGCTTGCCACGCTCGGTGTCGACCTCCTGCGCCAGCACGTGGCCATCCCAGAGGAACTCTACGACGCGTACGCGCGGACGTTCCATCGGAATCATCCCGGCCGGGGACGCCGGTGGCACGATCTCCTTTCGTACACGGCGCCCGAACGCGTCGTACGTGTAGAGCACCTTCTCGCCGCCCGGCAGGTCGACCTCCCGCAGACGGTCGCGGCAGTCCCAGAAGTAGTCGGTGGTCTCCTTAGTCGCCTGGCCGTTGTGTACGCGTGTCGCCTTGATGCGGCGACAGTTGACGTCGTACTCGAAGTCGGCCTCGGGGCTCTCGAGAACCACATTCCCGGGCCTGAGGTGCCAGTGGCGCTGACCCCCGCCCTCGAAGTCCCGGAGCATTCCGACGACCGAGCCGGCCCCGTCGTAGTCGAAAATCTCATGGCGCTCGCCCCGATGGGCCTCGATGAGCTGGCCGACGTCGTTGTAGGCGTAGCTCGTCGTCCCCCAGCGGACGTCCTGCACACCGGTGAGCCGCCCGCTGGCGTCGTAGGACCACTTGCGCTGCGAGAGGACGGTCTGCGCGGCTTCGCCCGTCCGCGTAGGGGTCGTCACCCAGCGCTCGGTCAGATGGCCAAGCGTGTCGTAGCGCGACTGCATCTCTAGCTGGCCACGGCCCGCTCTGCGCGATAGTTCGCGGCCGAGCGCGTTCCGATTCCAGACCAGCACGTGGCCGTCGTGGTCGACGCGGGCGATGGCGCCTGCCTTGTCCCATTCGTATCGGGTCGTCTCACCGCTGGGCAGTCGACGCAGTGAGCGGCGCCCGTGCGCGTCGTACTCGTAGCGAACCGCCTGTCCGTTCTGGACCTCGGCAACCACGCGGCCGAGCGGATCGCGCTCGAACTGGACGACCGTCTTGCCGTTGTGCTCGATGACCGTCGCTTCGAGCAGACGCCCGAGACGGTCTCGCTTGTACACCTGCGGTCCGTGCGACGAAGTCTCGCGGACGACGTTACCCAGGGGATCGTACTGGAACTCGCGCCAGGTCTTGTCGTTGTGCTCGATGCGAAGCAGACGGTTGGCGCGGCTGTACCGGTAGTCGAGACACCGGCCGTCGAACGTGATCTCCTGTTCCACGCGTCCTGCGCGGTCGTACGCGAACCGATACTCCTCACACAGCGGGTTGGTGATACAGCGAATGCGCTCGAACCCATCGTACTCGAAGCGCCACACCTGACCGTCTGGCATGCGCTGGCGGACGAGCACGCCAGTGCCCGCGTACTCCATCTGCGTCACGTGACCCATCGGGTCAACGTGCCGGACCACGTTACCCAGCACATCGTAGGCGAGCTGGATGCGGGCGCCGTCGGCCCGGTGCAAGCGGACCGGCCGCCCCATCACGTCGTAGTCGACCTTGGCAGTCTGCCCGAGCGCGTCGGTGCGTGAGAGCGGCCGTCCCATGGCGTCGTACGTGAACGTCGTTGGCGCGCCCCGTGCGCTGGTATCCAGGACGAGATTGTGGCACTCGTCGTATTCGTAGGCGGCGAGAGTCCCCTCGGCCACGCTGCCGAAAACGGCCTGAAGCTGTCCGAAGCCGTTGTAGGTGAGGTGGTAGTCGAGGCCGGTCGGCGTCCGCAGCTCGAGCAAGGCCCCGCGTGGATCGAAGACGTATTCGGTTACGTGGCCCTCGGGGGAGATGCACCTGACGGGGAAGTCGCTGTCGTACTCCCAGCGCGTTTCGTTGCCCGCGGCGTCGACGACCTTGGTCCGGTTGCCGCGGGCGTCGTACTCGTAAGTCGTGGTCTCCCCGAGCGCGTTCTTTTCGGCAACGACCAGTAGATCATCGTCGTAGACGTACTCGCGAGCGAAGTCGCCGTCGTATGTCTCCTCGCGTACAAGGGCGCCACGCTTGTTCCAAGTGAACTTCCGGGCTTCGATGTCGGCGGCGTAGGTCACGCCCGCGTCGATCTCGTAGATGAAATCCACGGCGTAGAGACCACCGTCGCCGGTCGTGCGGACGCACCGATCAAGCTCGTCGTCGTAGGTATAGTGGAAGGAGACGCCGTTCTTGAGCGTGATCTTGGTGATCCGATGCAGCCCGTCGTAAGCGTACTGGTCAAACGCCCCCAGAGCGTCCACGGCCCGCGCCAGCTCGTCGGCCTCGCTGTAGGCATACGAGACGCTCTGCTGAAGCATCCGCTGGGCCCAGACTTCCACGCGCCGGATGCGCCCCTGGTCGTCGTGCGCGACCCGGACCTCGCGCCCGAACGCCTGCACGCTGACCAGCAGGACGCCCTCGTAGGTGAGCGTCACACAATTGCCCCAACGATCGCGAAGTTCACGAAGCATCGCGGGCCCGCCCTCGGATAGGGGCGCAAACGTCCTCGTCACCAGCGTGTCGAGACACTCTATCGTGTAGCGATCGTCACTCCGGCGCGAGACGCTCAGACGACGACCGCGGTGAAACGCGACGGCGTTCGGCTCGACCGACGGGAGGACCAGGTTGTGTCCGTCCTCCCCGCGCAGCACCAGCGCGCCGTCCACGCTCGCAACCCACTGGTGGAGCGCGTGGGTCCAGCCTCCGCGGCCAAGCGGCGTGCTCTCGTTGTGGAAGGCCGACGAGTACAGGCGCCGCCACACCACCGGGATAGGGCCGGGGAGAGTCAGGTCCACCAGGTCGTCGACCACCTGTCCGTCGATCACGCTGACCGGATGGCCCACGCTGACCCCACTCGTCTGGGATGCCTTGGCGTTGCCCCCTGTCCCCTCCGCGGACGAGCTGTCCGTGCCGCCTTTCTTGGTCAGAGTGTTCGTTGCGGCGGTGACTGGTGAGCCCGTCGTATCCGCGTGCGCACGCGTTCCAGTCGTCGCGTTTGTCTTGCCGTTCTTGCTCTTGACCGAGGGCACGTCAGGTCACCACGATTTTCGCGTTGACGACCATCGTGACCAAGTCATGGAGTGGGGCGGGCTGCGACGGCTGGTTGCCGGGTGGCTCTACGTCCATCTCGCTGCCTTCGACGAGCGCCTCGCCCCCTGCAATGATGACCTTCGCGGCAGTCTTCTTGGCGGAGCCGGACTTCCCGACGTACGGAAATGGAGCGGGAACTCCCGTGGGCGTCGGCGGCGCCATCGGGGGAATGTTACTTGGAACTGGCGGGCCTACGGCTACGTGTCCCGTCTCGGTGGATGCTGCGTCCATACCGCCGATCGTCGTGCCCATGCTACGGAAGCTCCACGCGCGCGGAGAGGAATCGCACCAGGCTCGCTGCGTCGACGACGAGCTGCCGTCCTTTCAGGCGCGCGGTGCCGGTTTGGTCGAGCCGGATGCAAAGCTCCCCGACTTGAAGCGTCAGCTCCTTCTCCGCACTGAGCCGCACGATCTCCCCGTGGATCGCCACAGATGCCGGTCGAACGTCGACCGGCCGTTCGAGCGCCCCCACGATCGTAGCCCCGCGCTCGTCATCGACGACGAGCACCCGTTTCTTCGAGCGCATGCACTCTTCCACGAAGCTCGCCGGAACCTCCGGATCGAGCCGCGCGGTGACGCGTGCGCCGGCGGTCAGGCGCACGACGTACGCACCGTCTATTTGAAGGTCTACCGTGCCAAGGTGAAGGCCGGGCCCCACGGTGGCCGCCGACACGACTCGTTTTCCCTTGCGCGCGCTCATGATGCCTCTCCCCTCTACACGTACTGTTGGTCGCCATCGTCGACGCTCGCAATGCTGCCGTCGAACCGTCCCTTGACGGTCACTGCGCTCGGAGTCATCTCGATCGTGATTCCGGATGCCTTGATGGTCAGCTTGCTGTCGGCCGCGATGGTCACATCGGAGCCCTTGATCTTCGCCGAACCCGCGACCTGCACCGCGCTGCCGGCGTTGAAACCGATGTCATGACTCGCTCCGGCCTTCGTGGTCCAGGAGCCGAGTGTGAGCTTGAGCCCCCCTTTCACCTCGAGGAAGTAGCTCCCAGTCGTGACCTTTCTCGGGCCGCCGACGAGCTCCGCGCTCGCCCCGGCCACCGACACCGATGCCTGCGCCGCGGCGACGACGTTCCAGCTCCCGCCCACCAGCGTCGTGCTCGCGCCGCCCACCTCCCGCGTCTCGTGCTCGATGTCGAGCTCCGCCTTCGCTCCACCGACGAGGCGCGAGAGCATCGCGCAGGCGATGGACGAGTCGCCGCCCACCTTGAACGAGCGCAAGCCTCCGATCGAGATGCTCTCCGGGCCTGCCGAGACGCCCATGTTCGCGTTCACGTTGAGGGCGCGACTCCCGCCGACGGAATGCGTCTGCGCTCCCGCGACCTCGATGCCGTGGACCTGGCCGACCATGAGCTTCCGGTTCCCCGACACGCTCGCCTTCTCGTCGGCGGCGACCACCGTGACCTTGTCGTTCTCGGTGCGCTCGTTGTAGTCCGCCGACGCGCCGAACGTCATGCCCTCGTGGCCCGCCGTGTCGTCGATGGTCATGCCGTTCGCGCTCCCGCCTCCTGGCGTGGTGCGCGTGCCGAACGCGCTCACGACCTTGTTGGCCGGAAGCCCGTGCGGCGGCGCGATCTCGCCGTTGTAGAGGCGACCCAGGACCAGGGGCGAATCGGCCGAGCAGCCCGAAAAGCCGACGAGAACCTCCCAGTTCACGCGCGGCAGGAAGAAGCCACCGGACGTCGGCGGCTGCATCGTGCGGGCCCACGCCGAGCTGCGGTCGTCCTTCTTGCCGCGCCGATCCCAGCGCAGCAGCGTCTTCACGCGACCATGCTCCTCCGTGTGGATCTCCTGCGCCCGCGGCCCGGTCGTCGTCGCGTGCTGCACCCCGGGCACGCGTCGCGGTTCCTCCCGCGTCGGGCGGTAGGCCGTCTCCGCCGGGATGGCGAGGAACCGGGCGCGGTAGGGGCGCTCGTCGGTGGTGGGACCCTGTTCGAGGCTCTCGTGAGTGACTTCGACGATGAGCCATTCCCCCTCCGCCAGCTCGCCCTGCACTTGAACGAGGTACCCGGGCGCGAGATCGCGTGCCGTGGTCTCAGCGTCGAGCACCCGCTCCATCGCGGCCTTCTCCTCGCGCCGGATCCGCGCGAGCGCCTTGCCGAGCGCCGGATCACGAAAGCCCCCGGGAAACTCGTAGCTCTCCAGGTCAGAGCGCTTGCCCTTCGCTTCGGCCGTCAGGTCGAGCTTCGGCGCCTCGAAGTCGTAATCGCGAAGCGTCACTCGGTCGGTCACCACGCGTTGCCTGACGCGAGCCCGGTACGCCGACCTCCCGGTGACGAGACCCCCGGCGTCCACGATGGGCAGCGGATCCTCGATGCGATCAAAGCCCGTCCGGTTGTCCGTCGCGATGAGCACGTCGGGACGTCCGTGAGGCAGAAACCATGCCACGCCCTCGTCTGCGAGGATGCGAGAAACGAAGGCCAGATCGCTCTCGAACGACTGAACGCATTGGGCGCGCTTCGGAAGGGTGCGGGCGACGCGCGCCTCCAGCGCGATGCCGTTGTCGGCGAGCACCGCCCCGGCGATCGCGAGCGCATCCTGATCGACGAACACGCGGTAGTCGCTCGAATCGGCAAGCATCGCGACCCGCGGGACGATCGCGATCTCGTAGTGGCCCCCGTCGCGCCGAACCTCGTCGACGATGCCCTCGACCACCCGCTCGCCGACCGACTCCAGCGGCCAGCGCAGTCGCGCCGTCTTCGTGATGAGATCCTCCGGCTCGATACCGCTCGCGCGAAGGTCGCCCTCCATCGGCTCCGCGAGCACTCGGAAGGCAAAGAACCCGTGGAGCCGCTCGCGGCCCGTGACGCCAGCGATCCGCCAGACGCACGACGCCCCTTCGACCTCGAGATGGAAGAGCCGCGACCAGATCATTCGATCTCCGACTTGTCCTGCCGCTTGATGGTGCCCTTGATCTTCGTCGTTCCTTTGCTCGCGTGGAGTTTTCCGCTCCCGATCGAGGCGCCCCCCATGTCGATCGTGCCGCCCACCTGGACGGTGATCGTCGGCGCGCTGATCTTCGCGGGACCGCCCGCCGAGATGTCCGCGCTCGCCGCCTTGATGTGGCCTCCGCCGGTCGCAAACAGGATCACCTTCGCGCCGGCCTTGTCGGTTGCGCTGCCCGCGATCACGCTCTTCGAGCCGCGGACGCTCTCGTGGTACTTCCCCGCGAGGATGGTTCGAGCGCCGGACACGACCTCCGTGCGGATCGCGGCGACGTTCTCGCCGGTCCCTAGCGCCGCGACCATGTTGAGGCTCCCGCCCACGAGCTCTGTTCGGGCGCCGGTGATCTTCGAGTTCGCCTGATTGCATCGAAGGCCATAGAAGCCGCCGATCATCTCCGTGTACGAGCTCGTCGTCACGCCGCGGTTCGCCCCGATGTCGTTCGTCTCCGATCCAGAGATGCTCTCGCTCCTTGCGCCTTTCACCTGGAGCCCGTGCGACGTGCCGACGTTGGCCGATTGTGCGCCGCTGACGGTGTGCGTGTGGGACGCGCCGATCTTGATGGCGTGAGAGAGCCCCACGTCGAGCGTCTCGTTGCCCCCGACGGCGATCGTCGAGCTTCCGCCGACGCCCACGCTCTGGTCCTTCGTGGCGTGCACGTACATCTCCTGGGCGCCCGCGACGTCGCTCATGCGGATCTCGTTCGCGCTTCCGCCGCCGGGCGACGTCGCCGACTGAAGAGCGGTGGTGGCCGCCGCCCCCGGAAGCCCGTAGGGCACCACTTGCGAAGCGTTGTAGAGGCGGCCAAGCACCACGGGTCGATCGGGATCCCCGTGCATGTACGCGACGGGGACCTCCCAGCCGACGCGCGGCAGCAGCATGGAGCCGCCCATCCCCATCTGAAGGCACCGCACCCATGCCGACGACCGGTCGTCGCCGATCCCCGAGCGATCCCAGAAAAACCGGATCTTCAAGCGCCCGAGGTCATCCACGTGGACCTCCTCGCCGCTCGGGCCCGTCGTCATCGCGGTCTCGATGCCCGGGACGCGCGGCGCCGTTTGCGGGATCTCTGGCCGATGCGTGCCATGCGCAGGCACGAGCCGCACTCGGTTTCGGTACGGACGCGCGGCTCCGGTCTCGCCGGGTACGGGGCGCCGGTAGGTGTGCTCGGTCTCGATGAGGAGATGACGGCCGTTGCCGTCCGCGTCCGTGCACCCTTCGATGTCAAGCAGGCGACCCGGACGGAGACGAGTGCAGTCGGTGCGGCCCACGAGCACGCGCCCTTCGCGCCGGAGTTGCTCCAGCCGAACCTGCGCGCGCCGCTGCGCCGCATCGCTCGTGAGGACGCGGGCCGGGTACTCGAACACCTCGAACGCGCCCTCTCCGGCGCGCCCCTCGATGTACACGTTGGGCTGGCGCACGTCGAAGTCGCGGAGGTGCACGGCGTCGCTCGTCAACTGGTCGATGATCTCCAGCTCGAAGAACGACCTGGGACCGACCATCCCACGGGCATCCTGGAACGGAATCGTCGTCGAGCCTTCGATCCCCTCGTGCGAGCCCTGGTCGTCGCCAAGAACCAGCAGCGGCCCGTCGTCGTCCTTCGCCTCGAACCAGTACGCGATCCCTTCGTCCGCCAGGAGCCGCTCGACAAACGACCAGTCAGTCTCCCCGTACTGCACGCACTGCGGCCGCTTCATGTACGTCCCGGCCAGGCGCCACTTCACCTGATCGGACGCGATGCCTCCGTCACTCAGTACCTGCGAGACGATCTCCTCGGTCGTCTTCTCGACGAACACCCGGTAGCCGGAACGAAGCGTCAGGAGCCGCTCGGCCGGTGCCAGCGTCACCTCGTAGCGATGGCCGTTCTTCTCCAGACCTTCGGCCACGATATCCACCACCACCGCAGGGATGGACCGCTCCGCGCCCTCGAAATCGTCCAGGAATTTCAGGCACGCGGCCGTGCGAAGGGACGCGGCGAGGTCAATCGGCTCCGGCGTGAGGATTTGCACCGTCCACGCGGGCAGCGCGTTCATCGCTTCCCGTCCGCGCAGCTCGATGACCTTGCACGGGCCCATCGCGTCAGCGTCCAACGTCACCACGTCGCCCGGCATGCCCCGGCCCCCTCCAATTTCCGCGCCATCCTACCCCCGATGCGGGATGCCGGAAGGTGCGGCGGCACGGGACGGAGAAGCACCTGAGAATTCAGAGCCGATCGGCCGTTTCACCACGTGCAATCGGCGACTTGGAGAGCCCGCTCCTTGGTACGGGACGTCAAGACGGGGTAGAAGAGCAGCGGCTTCGGGGACCTGGAATGCCTACCGCGGACGACAAGACCGTTCAGGACGCTCCGCGGGAGACCACTGATCCCAACTTCCCCCCCGCGCCCGCCGCGGCCGGGGAATCGCAGGCCGTCACGCTACAGATGCCCGTCGTGGTGGAGGCTACGCCGAGCGAAAGCCGCGGCACCGACGACGCGACGACGATCACCGGGACGGATCCCGAGCGCACGGATCCCGGAGGGCCCGAGCCTGCCTCCATGGCCACCGCGGACACCGAGCCCTCCCCGATGCCACCCATGGGCGGCGCGGTGAAGCGCGTCGACCCGGACCAACTCCTTCGTGCGCTGTCCAGCTATCGCCGGCCCGAGCAGGCCGTGGAGGCATCCGCGAGCGATGGTGCAGCCGCGGCCCGCTACTCCGGAGGCATCCATGATCCCGCAGCCGCCACGAAGACGTCGGCTCCCCTGCCGCTCATCGTCGTCGAAACCACGCTGCCGCCCCTTCCGCCACGGCAGGATCCAGCATCGACGAGCGAAGCACCCAGACAGGAGCCGAGCTTCCGAGCCCCCTCGCCGATCCCGCCCTACTCGCCGCCGTCCTTGGAGCGTCACCCCGACTCGTGGAACGTCACCACGCCACCGGGACAATCAGCGCGAGGATGGCTCCTCGGGATCGGTCTTGGGGTCGTGGCCTTGGTCGTGCTTACCGTCGTCGCTTTACGCATGGCGCGAGTCCAAACCAGCTCCGAACCGGCACCGAGCGGCACGGCCACGGAGCCTGCCCCTCCCGCGCTCCCCACGCCGACGGCGGCGACCGTGCCGCCGTCAGTCCCCCCGAGCGTGGCGGTCGCTCCCGTGGTTCCGCCGCCGGCACCCTCGCCGACGTTCGCGGCGACCCGCGACGTCGCCGCGTTGCCTGCGCCCACCCATGCGCCCCCGGCCGCCGCACCGCCGCGACCGACCGCGACTGCTTTCCCAGCGCCTTCTCCTCGGCCATCCGCCGCGACCCTACCGGCCGCCCCACGGACCGACGTCATACGGAGCCTATGATTTCCTTATCACACCGAACGCTCGCCCCCGTCCTCCTCGCGTGCATGCTCACGTCTTCCCGAGCGCTCGCCCAGGCCGATCCGCTCGCCAGCGAGGCGCGCCAGCGATTTCAGGAAGGCGTCGCCCTGCACGACGCGAAGAGGGAAGAGGAGGCGTACGGGAAGTTCTCGCAGGCTTACGCCATTCTCAAGGCGCCGGCCGTGATCTTCAACCTGGCCCGCACCGAGGAGCTCACCGGACGCTTGCTGGACGCGGCGGCACACTTCAAGCAGTACCTGGCGCTCCCCGACCAACCGAAAGTGACGGCCGAACTGAGGAGGCAGGCGCGTGATTTTCTGAGCGACGTGCGCGCCAAGCTCGGGCACATCCAGGTCACGACGGCAGCGGGCGCCTCTTTGTTGCTCGACGGACAACCGGCCGGAACAGCCCCGCCCCCCGAGGCCATTGACGTCATGCCCGGCGCTCACCAGCTAGAAGCACGCCTCGGCACGAAGTCTAAGGCCGCCACCTTCTCCGTCGCCGCCGACCAGGTGCAAGCCGTCTCCCTGGACCTCTCCGAGGCCCCGCTTCCACCGCCGCCACCACAGCCAGCCCTGCCGGCTCCGACGCCTCCGCCACGAGCAGAGTCCCCCAGCGCGGGTGCGGCATCCACGCGCACCTGGCTTGCCCTGGGGCTGGGGGCCGTCGCGCTCGGAAGCGTCGCGACGGGCGCCGGCTTCGAGCTTGCCGCGGGCAACAGCGCGTCCACGGCCGGCGGCTTGCGCTCCCAACTCCTTTCCTCGGGGCCCTCGCCTTGCAGTTCGGGCGCAAGCTCGAGCACATGCCAGCAGCTTCAGAACGCCAACCAGTCCGCGCAGAACCAACACAACCTGGCGGCCGGATTCTTCGTCGCTGGAGGCGTCTTCGCGGCGGCCACGGTGGCGGTTCTCCTCTGGCCTCAACACCACGACGACTCGGCGCAGGTCACTTTCTCACCGACGCCCACGGGCTTTCAGCTCTCAGGCGACTTCTGATGGAGGGCTTCAGGATGACGCGGACGATTGCGATCGGGGCGGCCACGCTGCTCGGCCTGGGCACGGGCACGTGGTGGGTGGCTGGCTGCGGCTCGGTGAGTTGCTCGGACAACCTCAACTGCGGCCAGTCGGGTGCGGACGCCGGCGATAGCGCCGTGTCGCCCGGAGAAGGAGGCAGCCACGTCGATGCGGGAGGAGACGCGCTCGTCGCCACCGACTCGCCGAATGACGCGACATCGCCCGAAGCGGAGGCTGGATGCACAGCCCCGACGACGCTCGACTGCGACGGCACTTGCGTCAACCCCACCACCACGATCAACTGCGGGACCTGCGGGAACGCGTGCGCTGGCCCCGACGCTGGGGCTGGGCAGGCGACATGTACGAATGGCACTTGCGGGTTCGGGTGCGACCTCGATAGCTCGACGCCCCTCGTCTGCAATGGGGGGTGCGTCGACCCCACCACCACGATCAACTGCGGAACGTGCGGTCACTCGTGCGCGGCCCCCGTCGTGGGCACGGGTACGGCCGTCTGCACGCTGGGGACCGACGGGGGAGGAGAGTGCAGCGTCACGTGCTCCGGTTCGACGACCGAGACGTGCGCGTCGGCGGGGGCAACCTCCTGCTTCGCTCCCACGGACCCGAACCACTGCGGCTCGTGCTCGAACGCGTGCGCGGGGCCTCCATCCGGCAACGGGCAGGCAGCTTGCCCAAGCCCTCCGAGCTGCGCCGTGACCTGCAACGCGAGCTACCACGTGTGCAACGCGGACTGCCTGTCGAACGCCGACGAGCCGTCGGACACGACGGATCCGTGCATCCTCACCGAGACGTACGGGGTGTTCGTGTCGCCGGGCGGCAACGACACGACGGGGACGGGCTCGCGCGCGGCGCCATACGCGACCGTCGGCCACGCCATGGATGCCGCGAAGACGGCGGGGCTCGCACGCGTCTACGCGTGCGGCACGGCGGGCAACTACGGGGAGAACCTAGTGGTGGGCAGCTCGCGTACGGGCGTGACCGTGTACGGAGGCTTGAACTGCACCACGTCGCCCAGCACGTGGACCTATAGCGCGGGCAATCTCGCGACGGTGGCTCCCGCGTCGGGCTACGCGCTCCAGGTCACCGCTGCGGTCACCTTCGAGGACTTCGCGTTCACGTCGGCGGCGGCGACGACGGCCGGTGCGTCGAGCATTGCGGTCTTCGCGAGCAATGCGACAGGCGTAGTGCTCGAACGGTGCAACGTGCAAGCGGGAGCCGGCATGACGGGGCAGAGTCAGACCCAGGCGGCACAGGCGGGAACTGCTCCCATGGGATCGCCCGGGAATGCGCCTACAGTCGGTCCGCCCGAAGGAGGAACGGGAGGGGCCGGCGGAAGCAATCCCTCGTGCTCAAGCGTGGGAGGGACGGGAGGGTCGGCTTCGTCAGTCTCTGGCACTCCCAACGGGGGAAACGGAACGCCGGGTACGGCGAACGGCCAAACTAGCGCGCAATGCGGCACGACCACCGCACCCCCGACCATGGTTGCGACAGGCGCGGCCGGGACCGAAGGCTCTGGGGCCCAGGACTGGGCGTCTTTCGCTTCCACCGGGTGGTCTCCTCTCGGTGGGCAACCCGGAGTGAGCGCTGGGGGCGTCGGCCAAGGCGGCGGAGGGGGAGCGGCAGTGGCCGTTGCAGGCACTCTGGGAGGCGGCGGCGGTGGCGGTGCCGGTGGATGTGGCGGTTCAGTTGGAGCACCCGGTGGCGGTGGCGGCTCCAGCATTGCGGTGTTGGTTTACGAGTCGGCCATCACTCTCAATACCTGCACCCTGACGGCTGCCGCCGCGGGAGGCGGGGGTCACGGGGCTCCGGGGCAAGCAGGGCAGCCGGGAGGGGCGGGCGGCGCGCCGGGCACCGGAGCTTGCGGAGGCGGAACCGGCGGCAGCGGCGGCAACGGTGGTGGCGGCGGCGGTGGAGCGGGAGGCGTCTCGGCCGGAGTCGTCTGGACCGGCACGGCGCCCACCGTCAGCGGGGGAACCCAAACGCCGGGCACAGCAGGCGCCGCCGGCACGAACGGCGACGGCACGACGACCGCCAAGGCTGGCACCGCCGGCGGCGTCGTGCAGTTCCAGTGAGCCTCCGGGCTTGAGAGCGGTACGATCGAAACGGCGCGCGCGGAGATCGGCAGGATGAGCCAGAAGGGGGATCACTACGACTACGCGCCTGGAGTCACCATCCCGGGGTACCCATACTTGGTGGTGCTTGCCCCGCTCGGCCAGGGAGGCATGGGCACCGTCTACCTCGTCGAAGACACGAGCATCGGCAAGAAGTACGCGCTGAAGACCGTCAACCGCGAGTTCGCGGACCGGATCGACATGGCGGCGCGCATGCGCAAGGAAGCGCGCGCGCTCGTGGCGCTACGCGACAGGAACATCGTCGACGTCATCACGATGGGTCAAACCGCCGACGATCTCAGGCTGGTCTTCATCCTGATGGAGTACCTGGAAGGCTACACGCTGAAGTCGATCCTGCGCGACAAGGGCCGTCTCGACGTGTTGCACGTGCTCGACATCGGGATCGACGTCGCGAACGCGCTCCAGAAGGCGCACACGGAAGGCTTCGTCCACCGCGACATCAAGCCCGACAACATCTTCCTCGTCGTGGAGGGGGGAGGCGCCACCGCCAAGGCCGTCGTTCTCGACTTCGGCATCATCGGCGTACACGACCAGGAAGCCGTCGAGGACAGGGGACAGTTCATGTTCACGCCTCGGTACGGCGCGCCCGAACAAGTACGCGGCGGCCGGTGCCACGCGCAATCGGATCTCTATTCCCTGGCGGTCGTGATGTTCGAGGCCATCGCCGGACATGGTCCTTTTCCGGGGGTCAGGGGCCCCGTGAACCTCTCCAACGCCCACCTGAACCAGCCGGCGCCACGGCTCTCGAAGTTCGTCCCGGACGTCGACCCCGATCTCGACGCGCTCCTCTATGCCGCGATGCAGAAGGAGCCTTCGGACCGTATCTTTGTCGACAAGGCCACAGGACGGCACGTGCCTGTGACCGCGATGAGCATGGGCGTCGAGCTGGGTCGCATCCGACGCGACGAGGGCGCCCGCCGCGGGGAGCAGGTCGACGAGAACAAGACGCAGGAGACCCTGCTGGGCGTCATGCACGCACGGGCCCCGGAATCGACCGTCGACGATCCCAACATTGCCGAGCACCTCGCGGGGGTTGGCCCGGGACGCGCGACCACCCTGGTCGGCCTGGCGCCCGTCGACCAGGGCACGCGGCGCGAGCGCGACCCGAGCGGCTCGGGACGCAGCCCCCCTGGACAAACGCCGGTCGTCACGGAAAGCCGCCACCTGTTCCCACCCACCCCGGAGATGTCCCCCGCTCCGAGGAGCCCCCAACCCGAGGAGCTTCTCTCCCGTCTCGGAGGCGGCATGCCGCATAGCGCCGCGGCCCTGGAGAACAGTCACAGCCCGCGCCAGTCTGCTTCGCCCGCCATGCTCGCGCCGCCGACGGTTGTCGCCAGCTCCCTTCGAGGAGTACCGGCTTCGACGGACCCCATGCCGTTGCCGCGTACGGCAGCGCGACCGGTGGAACCGCCGCCGGAGTCATCCCCGGGACCTCCGATGTCGGATTCCTGGAGACAGGTCCAGGCGGCCCGCGCTCTCGCTGAGCAAGTGGCGGCGGCCGCTGGCGCACAGCCCGCCTACCAGGACGAGATGGACGCCGCGAAGGCGCGGATCCCGCTGATGGGTCCGGCCGCGGGCCGCCTTCGTCCTCCAATGCCGCCGCTCGAGCCCCCGATCGCTCCGTCGCGCGACAGCACCGATCCGAGTGCATCTCGCACGCTCGCTCCTGCACTGCCGCTCCTAGCAGCGGATCCACAGCCGCGGAAGCCCCGAGCGCCCCTCGTCATCACGCTCGTTGCTCTCGGCGCCTGCGTTATCGTGATCGTCTGCGCCGCGGTCGTCGTCGCGTCTCGTTCGTGGAGATCGTCCAGCGTCCCGGCCACGCCGACGGCCAGCGCCACCACCCCCGCCGACACGATCGGCGCGCCGACCCTGCCAGCCAGCGCCGCACCCGCGGCCTCGCCGGCTCCCGCCCCAGCGCCGTCTACAGAGACCGTCGAAGCGAGCATCAATTCGTCGCCCTCCGTCGCTCCGGCCGCGCGCCCGCGAGTCGCGCCCCAGACGGCGAAGCCGCCGCCGCGAACACCCTCCCTGATCACCACGGCGCCGCTGGGGTCGGGCGGCCCACCGGACGTCGGAGATCCGTTCAAGAAGACGATGGGGTGGTAGCCGTCAGCGCCTGGCGAAAACCCACGCGAAACACCCGCCGATGATGACGATCGTGACGAAGACAAGGTAGGGCAGCGCCTGGAGCCACGGCAGCACGGAGCGCCTTGGGGGCGGTTGAAGATCGTTGGGTCCCAGCCGGAACACTTCGCCCGCTCCCACGTACTTCAGGACCACGTCCTCCCCGAGGACCAGCACGTCACCCACGTCCAGGATCGCTTGCCGCAGAGCGTTGCCGTTGACGAGGATCCCGTTCGCGGACTTGAGGTCGACGACCTCGAACCGGCCCCCCTCCAGGGCGACGAGCTCGCAATGCTCCCGGGAGACCGAGGGGTCGATGATGTCGATGTCGACGCCCTCGCGCCGACCGATCGTTGTGCGCGGCTTGAGCAGAGGGAACTCGGCGAGCGGCGTCGGACCAGCGAGCATCACCAGCCGCGGCGGGCGCCATCCGAGCGATGAGGCATGCTGCGCCTGTGCCTCCGGCAACACAGCGGGGGGCCGCGTCGCCTCGTGCTGGATGAGCAACCGGTACTCGCCGATCTGAATCAGATCGCCTTGCTGCAAGGGAACGCCGCCCACAACGACGAGCTGTGCGTTGACGAACGTCCCGTTGTAGCTGCCCAAGTCCTCGAGCACGAAGTTCGGGCCGCGCCGTACGAGGCGCGCGTGACGGCGTGACACGTTGCGCTCAGTCAAGCGCACGTGATTGCCCTCCGCCCGACCGAGCACGTACTCCTCGCGCTTGAGCACAAGGTCGGTGCGGTCCCCCACCTCGCTCTCGATCACCATGCGCCACATGCTGGCCTCGCGATACTCCCGTGCCGCTCCGCCCCATGCAACGCCCCGCAGCTTGGCTGTGCCCCACGAAAGCCAGGCGCTCTCCATCCGCGACCGACCTTCGCACTCCGGGGAGGCATGGGAGCCGACCTCCGCGGTGCCCCCTGGCGATCGATCGCTACCCGGTTCGGGGGCGGACGACCATTTTCCCAATGATTCCCGACCGCGGCCGACCGGCTCTCCATAGCCATCCCCTGACGATCTTCAGCCCCCCTCCTCGCCATCGGGAGTCTCCGAACCTCGCAGCCCCAGTTGCCGCACGTAGTCCCGTACACGGGAACGAGCCATGTCCGAGGTTCGAGCCATCGCGCTCAGGTTTCCGCCCGTTTCGGCGTAGAGCTTCGTGAAGTACTCTTGGGCGAACGCCCTGAGCAGCTCGTCCTTCTGCACGGCGAAGGACCGAGAGGCGGAGATCCGGTCGGCGTGCACAACGGCCCTGTGCGGGCTGAGCGCCTCCGCGAACCGAATGGGGCCGCCGCTCGCTTCGAGGTGCGCAGAGAGGACCACGTTTCGCAGCTCCCGGACGTTCCCTGGCCAATCGTAGCGCCGAAGCCGATCCATCTCCGGCGCATCGACGCGCGCCAGAGCACCCGGGTCATTGAGAGGGTCGGCTCGCAAAAAAAGCGCGACGAGATCCGCGATGTCCTCGGGATGCTCGCGCAGCGGCGGCACCTCGATCCGGCGCTGGGCGAAGCGGAAGTAGAGATCGTTCCGGAAGCGGCCGGCATTCATCTCGGCATGGAGGTCCCGCCGGCTCGCGGCGACCACGCGTACGTCGATAGGCTCCCACCTTGTCGCGCCGACCGCCTGGATCTGGCGCGCCTCGATCACCCGTAGCAGCTTGGGCTGGAGTTCCATGGGGAGCGAGTCGAGCTCGTCGATGAACACGGTGCCGCCCCTGGCTTCAAGAAAGGGCGAAGGTCTCGGCGCCGACGCGCCCGTGAAGGCTCCTTTCTCGTGCCCGAAGAGATGGCTCTCGACGAGCGGGGGAGGGATTGCCCCACAGTCGATGGTGACCATCTTCCCCCGGCGACCGCTGGTCTCGTGGATGGCCTGCGCCACAAGCTCCTTGCCCGACCCCGTCTCCCCCGTGATGAGCACACTGAGCAGTGTGGGCGCGACCCTCGTGATCTTCCCGTAGAGCTCGCGCATCACGAACGAGTGCCCGACCAAGGGCCCGCACGCGACCGCGCCGGAGATGGGGACCTGCTCACGGCCGGTGACCTGGATCTCGAACCAGGTGTCGCCCGCATGGATACGGCCGCCCTTCATCGAGTAGGCGGAATTGCCCGACTTCAGCCGGACCTGGTTGATCGACGTTCCATTGAGCGACTCCCTGTCGGTGATGCACACCCCGTCCGGGGTCGCGACAAGTGAAAAGTGAGACGTGCTCATGCGGGCGTCGGGGACCGAGACGTGACAGTGCTCGCCCCGACCGACAATGAGGGGCTCGGTCCCAATCGGCATGGGCGCACCCGGCGGCTTCCCGGATTCGGACAGCACGACGAGCGTGCCGCCCATCACCTCGACAAAATCCTCGTCCGTCTTGAGCGTCTCGTCGTCGTCGCTGCGGTTCATGAGAGGCCTCCGTCCGGCACGCCGCTGGCAAGAGTTGGGCGAGGACTATGAAGACTTCGGACCGCGCGGGCAACGCCGCTGCCTGTGGAGCCAACGATTCCGGGGACGGCGGCGTGGTTGACGCCGTCCGCAGGGGGCTCATGCCCACGGGCGCGTCGACACTGGCGGACGACGAGGCCTCGGCCGTCGTCCGCAGGGCCCTCGAAATGCTCGACGCGGTCAAGCACCTCCTCAGGTCGCTCTCCCCGTCGGACGTCCGGGCCACCGCGAACTACGTCTATCTCGGGCGCGTCGACGACCAACATGACGTGCTCTGGCAGGTCTTCAGCAGGCGCCACGAGGTCCTTGCGGAAGTTTTTACTTCACAGCACGCGGCGTTCGCGCAGCTCGCAAGAACGTTTCTCGACCAACGTCTTCGACTGCACCCTGACCCGGGTGCCGCGCGCGACGAGGACACGCGAAAGGTGCAGCCATGAAGAGCAGAACGTCTTGGACCTGGGCCCCCCGCGCGGAACTCGATCCCGCCACGGAACGAAATGCAGTCTGGATCAACCCGCACCTCCCATCCAATCAAGAACAGGCGCGGCAACCTCTGCGGCTGGAGGTCTCCGTCCTGGAGAGCTTTCAGCAGGCCTACGACCAGCTCGAACGGTTCTTCTCTCGGGACTCGGTGCTCGCGGCCGTCGTCCGACGCCACGACACATGCCGCTTCCTCATCTACTCCGCCATCTCCGACGTCGCGGCGTACGACCGCTGTCGTGACGTGCGGAACGCTCTGCGGATCACTACGTTCGGCTACTCGATCGCGACCGAGCCGACGTGGGCATCGCTGGCTGCTTTCGATGACGACACCTTGCCAGCGACGGGGACCCCGTGGCTGGACGGCGAGACGGCGGGGCCCAGCGATGACCGATGACTCTGCGACACGTCCGCCCGAAGGCCCGTTAGTACAATGTTCCCGAAGCCCCGGGAGCGCTGGAACACTTCCTCGAGGCAGCCGGCGCCGCCCGCGCGCGTCGGACTGAGCGACGCGCACGAAGCTTGCTTATGTTGCGGCATGTTCGTCTTGCGCATCAGCGACGTCACGGAGCTCGTAAGCCGCTACCGTTCCGATCGTGCCGACTGCATCTGCGCCATCCCAGGGAGGCCCCCGACGGAGCACGCCGCAGGCTGCCCGGTGCGCTTGCGCCTCGCGTCCGCCGCGACGACGATTGAGCTGGGCGCTTGGTTCGAGACTGCATTCGCCAAAACCGAGCGCAGTCGACTTACCGAGATCACCCTCCCGTGTCCTTTCGATTGCGGCCGACCAATACGGACGAGTACGCCCGACCTCGACAGTCTGCATGTCACCCACGAGGAGCCCGAATGTGCACTGTGGGCTCAGGAGACGGACGTGCTTGTCGCTCGACTTCGAGTGCCGTCGGCGTGAGTCCCGGCGGTTGCTCGCTCGCGCCTACATTGCTTCGTGCCGCGCACGCGACTTGCTCGTGCGCCGATCATGTTCTCCCTGCGCGGTCGTGATGTTCTCCGACTTTGGTTCTTCCCCTCGCCGCGGCTGTCGCCGTCGGAGTCGCGCTCGCCATAGTCTGGTGGCGATACCGGTGACACGGCGTGCCAACGCCGGGTCTCGTCCCGGCTTCGGCGGCCACGTCGGACCAACCCGGCACGCATGCCGAACGAGGCGTGGTCGTCCCGGACATCGTGCGCACGTCGTTCTATTCTCGGCGGAATGAGCGCGAGCAGGACTCTCACTGAGAAGGAGTGGAAGGTCATTCTGCCGCTCCTCGGGGCTGCGGTCGTGAACCCACCGAAGGACGGCAGCACTGCCAGCTCGGATGAGACCATTGCCTACCACGAGGCGGGGCACGCGCTCACGGGCCTGTCGCTCGGCAGGCGCTTGAACTTCGTCACCCTCGATCCGCCTCACTGCGATTTTGCCGAGCCGAGCGGCAACGTGCGCGAGCAAGCGCAGATCGTGGCGTTGACGGCGATGGGAGGGCCGATCGCGGAGAACCAGGTGTTCGGCGTGTCATTGGGCTTCCCGGATGACATCGACCGGATCCGTGAAGCCATCGCACCGCATCTCGGTATCAGGCGGGAGATCGACGTGTTCCAAACGCTCGGGGAGGACGTGCGGAAGGTGCTCAAATTGAATCGCGGTCGCCTTGATGCCTTGGCCACCGCGCTCGCGCGGCGGCGACGCCTCTCTGGAGCAGACGCCGACGCGATCCTCCGGAACGTGAGGTCATGACACCGAAGCGTCGGGCCCGGCTGGTGTCGAGCAAGTCTGCGTCGAGCAAGCGCCAGATGGTCCGGCCGACGCCCTTCCCGAGCCTAGAGGCTGTGCTATCCGATTTGGATGATCTGTGTGTTCTGCAAGGCAGCAACCATCACGCGTATCGGGAAGGGCGGTTCTCGGAGCGAGGACGTCCCGAAGCTCACCGAACGAATCGACCTTCCGTGCATACCGCGCGTGGGGGAGCAGGTCGAACTCTGCGTCGAGCGCCAGATCAGCCTGCATGTCGTCGTCGGCGTGCGGCAGGTCGTGGACATTTGGAAGGGCGTGTTGAAGGAAAACCTCGCCGTAGTCTTCGTGAGCGAGCCGCTCCCTTCGTCGGACTAGGGGGCGTCCCTAGTTTTCGTCGCCGAGAAGCTGGATCATCTCGATCGGTTAGCGGCGAGGGCGCAGACAACCATTGCCTGAGCACAGCTGGCCATGATCAAAGATCGGGATGCACCGACACGGTCTCACGGACGATCAGTGGCGTCGGCTTCAGGCGGTCCTCCCGCGACAGAAGGCGGGGCCGGCGGCTACGCGAGGCGACCGACTGTTCATTGAGGCCGTGCTTTACCGAGCAAAGACCGGCATGGCTTGGCGCGATCTGCCGGAGCGGTTCGGCCCGTGGAAGTCGGTCTACAACCGCTTCGCAAACTGGGCGCGCGCCGGACACTGGGCCACGATCTTCAAAGAGCTACAGGTCGAGGTCGATGAGACTGGGTCGATCGTCGACGGCTCCGTTATCCGCGCTCATCAAGATGCGTCGGGCGGAAAAGGGGGATCGAACGAAATGCTCTGGGCCGCTCTCGAGGAGGCTTTTCAACCAAGCTCCACGCCGTCGTCGACATCAAGGGCCGCCCGCTCCACATCGCGCTCACGCCGGGGCAACGGCACGAAATGATCGCGGCCGACGAGCTGCTCGCCCACGCGCAGGGCAAGGCGCTCATCGGCGACACCGGGTACGACTCGAATCGCTTTCGCCAGGCCGTACGTGACCGCGGGATGAAGCCGGTCATCAACTCGAAGCCCGAACGGCCACGCAAGCTCCCCGCGAGCCGGAAGCTTTACCGCAAGCGCTTCCTGGTCGAGATCTTCTTCCACAACCTCAAGCGCTTCCGAGCCGTCGCCACTCGCTACGAGAAGACGGCGAGGAACTACCTGGCCCTCGTGCAGCTTGCCTGTGCTCGCCTCTGGCTGGAGAACTAGGGACGCCCCCTAGTGTCCTGAGTCCGCGAAACCATCAAGAACCTGCTTCTACGAGGGTGTGCGCGCAGAAGCGAGCGACGCTGGCGAGGATTTCGTCGGCGCTCTTGGTCCAGACGAATGGCGTAGGTTCGTCGTTGGTCGCGTCGATGTAGGCCTCGATGGCCTCGCGCAGCTCGCGGGTGCTGACGTGACTGCCCCGGCGCAGTGCTTCCTGGGTCAGCTTGGCGAACCAGCGTTCGACGAGGTTCAGCCACGAGGAGTAGGTCGGCGTGAAGTGCATGTGAAAGCGGGGATGGCGCCGCAGCCATCGGCGAATCGGTGGCGATGCATGGATCGAGGAGTTGTCGACGACGACGTGAACCGCCAGCTCCAGCGGGACCTGCTTGTCGATCACGGTCAGGAACCGACGGAACTCTGCGGCGCGCTTCAGCGGGTAGCACTCACCGATCACCTTGCCGGATGCGACATCGAGGGCCGCGAACAGGTTGGTGGTGCCGTGGCGGTTGTACGTTGCCGTAACGCGCTCGGGCTGGCCGAAGAGCAGCGGCAAGACCGGCTGGCGCCGCTCCAGGGCCTGGATCTGCGACTTCTCGTCGAGGCAGAGCACGACCGCGTGGTCGGGCGGACTAAGGTACAGACCGACGATGTCGCGGACCTTCTCGACGAAGAACTCGTCGTTGCTCAGCGTGAAGGTGCGTCGTCGATGCGGTTTGAGATGGAACGCGCGCCACACGCGCGACACCGAGGACTGGCTCACGCCGACGCGCTTGGCGAGCTTGCGCGTGCTCCAGTGCGTCGCGCCTTTGGGTAGCTCCTGAAGCGTCGCGCGGACCAGCTCCTCGACGCGATCATCGGCCAGCTTGCGGTGAACGTTGGGGTGGGGAGTGTCGGCCATGCCGTCGAGCCGCCGGTCGACGAAGCGCTGGCGCCACTTGCTGACGGTCTGGATGGACGTCTTCTGCTCTCGCGCCACCTCGGTGCACGTGCGGCCCGCCGCACACCCGAGCACGATGCGCGCCCGCCTCGCCAGTGCCTGCGAGACCGTGCGCCCCCGCGACCACCGCTCCAGCGTTTGCTTCTCCTCAGCCGTCAGCTCGAAAGGCTCGACCGGCCGGCCTACCCGTCGCTTTGTCACCGTCATGCTCGTACGACGGTACGCGTGCGGATGGATTCAAATTCTTGAAGAAGTCATGGACTCAGGACACTAGCAGGGTGCTGAAAAAGCCTCGCGGGGGGATCGACAACCGCGGGATGGAACCTACCTTGCCGTGCACGATGCGAGGCGAGGACAAGAAGCAGTCGTCGATGCTGATGCTGATGTCTCCCGAGACGCGGGTGCCCCAGGACCACCCGCTGCGGGCCATCAAGAAGCTGGCCGACGAGGCGCTGGCGAAGCTGTCGCCGGTGTTCGATGCCATGTACGCGACCGGCGGCCGGCCCTCGATCCCGCCCGAGCGGCTGCTGAAGTCGATGCTGCTGATGGCGCTCTACTCGGTGCGCAGCGAGCGGCAGTTCTGCGAGCAGCTCGACTACAACCTGCTGTTCCGGTGGTTCCTCGGCATGGACATGGTCGAGGAGAGCTTTGTGCCCACGGTCTTCAGCCACAATCGCGACCGACTGATCGTGCACGACGTGGCGGGGGAGTTTCTGCGTGCGATCGTGGAGCAGGCACGCAAGGCCAAGCTGATGAGCGCCGACCACTTCACCGTCGACGGGACGCTCATCGAGTCGTGGGCGTCGCTCAAGAGCTTCAAGAAGAAGGGCGACGACGACAAGACGCCGCCGGACGATCCGGGCAACCCGACGGTCGACTTCCACGGCGAGAAGCGCAGCAACGAGACACACGAGTCCACGACCGATCCCGATGCGCGGCTGGCACGAAAGGGCCGCGGCAAGGAGGCCAAGCTGTCGTACTCGGCACACGCGCTCATCGAGAACCGCAACGGCCTGCTGGTGGACCTGCAGATGGACACCGCCGACGGCTACGCCGAACGCCGTGCGGCGCTCGAGATGCTCGACAACAACGTGCCCGGCGTGCGGCGCATCACCGTCGCTGGGGACAAGGGCTACGACACCAGCGACTTCGTCGAGGCCTGCCGCGAGCGCAACGTCACCCCTCACGTTGCCCAGAACGTCGGAGCGCGGCGGCGATCCAACATCGATGCGCGAACGACGGCGCATCCCGGCTACGCCATCAGCCAGCGCATCCGGAAGCGCGTGGAAGAGGTCTTCGGTTGGGTCAAGACCGTCGGGACCTTTCGCAAGACGCGGTATGTGGGCTTCGGACCCAATCAGATCGCCGCCTACATGCTCGCAGCGGCCTACAACCTGGTCAGGATGCCGAAGCTGATGGCGGCGACGTGAGACTGGAGTACCGGGCGATCGACGCCCGGTTGCTCGGAAGCAACCGCGAACTTTGGTGAGCCCCCCGCCAATGGCCAGAAGCGCGGATCTTCAGCACCCTGCTAGCGCAGCGCCGTCCGTCGATCTCCACGGGCGCGACGGTAAACCGCTCCTGGCCGAGGAGAGCCATGAGTACCGGCCGGCCCCGAACATCGCCCCAGGCGTGCAGCTCGCCGAGCTCACGGACCCGCACTGTCGACCACGCGCCGCGAATCGAGGCGGGGGGGGCACCTGTAGCGTATCCCCTCCGCGACTGGCGTCCTTTCTCGCCCGCCCTTGACCCGCTACGCGCGTAGTCGGAGGTCGCGATGGAGGACGAGTCGAAGACGGCAGACGGACGCAAGCGTTGGCGGCACTGGAGCGAGCAGGAAGCAAGGGCCACGCTCGCAGAGCTGGCCCAATCGGGGCTGAGCATGGCGAGGTTCGCGCAGAGCGCCGGGCTGTCCGTCCGGCGTTTGGCCTACTGGCGCAAGCGGCTGGCGGATACGGGACCCACGGAGTTCGTACCGGTTGCCCTGTCGCCGTCGGCGCGACCGCGCGCCTCGACGGAGCGACCGCACATCGAGATCGCCATCGAGGGGGTCGCAGTGCGGGTCCGCGAGGATCTGGACGTCGAGCATCTGGCTCGCATCGTCGAGGCCCTCGCTCGGCAACCGAGAGGATGCTGACACTTCCCGCGGGGGCGCGGGTGTTCGTGGCTACGGCCCGGGTAGACGGTCGCAAGGGGATCGACGGCCTGTCGGTGCTGGTTCGATCCCAGTTCGCCGAGGATCCTCTCTCCGGCACGATGTACGTCTTCTTCTCGCGCCGGGCTGACCGCGTTCGCGTGCTGCACTGGGACCGTGACGGCTACGTGCTCATAACGAAGCGGCTGGAGAAGGGGAGTTTCCGCGTGCCTTGGCGCGCCGAGCAGGGCCGCGTTGTCATCGAGGCCGCCGAGTTGCTGCTCGTGCTCGAAGGGATCGATCTTCGCGGGTCGGTCCGTCGTGAGCGATGGTCACCGCGGAGCGCTCACACTTGACTGTCGAGAATCGCCCGGCCGACACTGGACAGCGATCCACAGAGCCTTAGGTTGCGGCGCGCGATGACGGAGTCGAAGGACTCGCCGCCCCCGATCACGAGTGCGATCGATCCCGATCTTGGCGCCGTTCGCCAGTTCATCGCCGACATGCTTTCGAGGGGCGCCGTCGCGGCGCTCGTTACGTCGATCGTCGCGCTGCTCGTGCGGATGCGCGACCTCAACGCGGAGCTGATGAGAAACCTGGCGAGCAAGTCGCGCAAGCGGCCGCCCAACGAGACGACCAGGCGCCTGCAACTGGAGCTCCCGCTGCTCCTCGCCCCTGTCGCCAACGACACGAAGCGCGAGCCACCAGAGCGCAAGCCGCCGACGAAGCGTGGACCGAAGACCCCGCATCCTCACGGTCGACCAAGCTGCCCGATCACTTGCAGCGTGTACCGCAGGATCACCTCGTGCCCGACGACGAGCGCGAGTGTCCCGCGTGCGAGGTTGAGGCCGAGCGCATCGGCTTCAAGACCGCCGAGAAGCTCGACGTCATACCCGCGCATTTCATCGTCCGGCAGGTCCGCTGCGAGACGGTCGCCTGTCAGGAGTGTCACGAGTACGTCGTGACCGCGTGCAAGGGGGACGAGGTGCTCGACCGCGGCATCCTCGGAGACGACCTGCTCGTGGAAGCCCTCGTCGATCACTACGACGACGCCGTCCCCTACGAGCGGATGGAGCGAAACGCGCGCCAGGAGGGCGTCCCCCTCGCCGCCAACACGCTCGCCTCCAGCGTCGGGCGCGTCATCGATCTGTTCGATCCCGTCGCGAGGCACATCCGAGAGCGCTGCCTCGCCTCGGCCTTCACCGCGCTCGACGCGACGCGCATGCCCGTGCTCGACCCTTCGGGCCCCGTCGGCATTCGCAGCGCGTCGCTCTGGCTGGTCGAGGGCGATCATCGCTAAGCTTGCTTCTTCTACGCCCCGACCGGCCACGCCGAGCACCTCAAGGCGTTCTTCTCGGAACGCACTCTCCGCAGCGTGATGTGCGACGGATCGGCGACCAACAACTGCGTCGAGGACGCCGGCGGATTTCGCGGCGGGTGTAACTCTCACGGTCGCCGCGGGCTCGTCGAGGCGCTTCGCGGTGGCGACGCGCGCGCCGCCGAGGGGCTCGACTTGTTCGCCAAGATCTTCCACGTCGACGCCGAGTCCAAGCGCCTCGGCGAAACGCTCGAGCAGCGCTTCGAGCGTCGCCTGCGAGTCAGCGCACCCCTCGTCGAAAGGCTCCGTGCCTGGATTGATCTGCGGCGCGCGGACGTCGAGCCGAAGAGCACTCTCGGCCAAGCCCTCGGCTATCTCCATCGTCAGTGGAAACGCCTCACGGCATTCCTGCGCGACCCGCGCATGGAGCTCACCAACAACGAAGTCGAGCGTGACCTGCGCCGCTGGGTTCTCGATCGCAAGACGTGGCTCTTCGTCGGTCATGAAGCGAGTGCGCGACGAGCCGCCAGTGCGCTGACGATCCTCGCCACCTGCAGGAAGTTCGGCATCAACCCGCGACGCTACCTCCGTGACACGCTCGCGAAGCTCCTCGCCGGAGAAAAGAGCCTCGCCGCGCTCTTGCCGGAGCACTACATCGACGTGCAAGGAGCCCAGCAAGCCGCCGCCTGATCGCCGCTGCCTCCTCTCTTGCATCGCCGTCGCCGGGGCGGCACGGTGTCCACGTGAACGACCTCGCGTCCTCCCTCATCAAGCCGCTCTCTGACGACGACTACGACGCCCTCGGGGACCTGCTCGACGAGCACTCATCCTTCGACACCCATGGCGTTCTCGGAGTGATCCACGCCGTCGCCCTCGCGCCGAGCCTCATGCCCCCCTCCGCGTGGCTCCCCGAGGTCCTTCCCAAAGGCCCAGGCGAAGACGCGCAAGTGTTCATCGGCCTCTTGCTCCGCCTCTACAACGAGGTCCTCGACGCCCTCAACGATGGTGAGGCGATTCTCCCCGACGAGAACGATGTCGCCGCCTGCGAGTCGTTCGCCGCCGGCTACACGGCGGCAGCCGCGCGCGACCCCGCATGGATCGGGGACGATGATCGCTGGACCTTCGCCGCACCCTTCGCCCATCTCGCCGGTCGGCTGGAACTCGTTCCGGAGCCCATGCTCGCCAAGCTCGACGCGATGCCCGACGCGAAGCTCCTCACACGGCAAAACCTGGCAGCCATCGTCAAGAGCACGCACGAGTCGTTCCGAAAGTTCCGCCAGGCCGCGCTCCCGAAAGTGCCGACAGCAACCCGCGTTCCCGCCGCGCGCGTCGGACGAAACGAGCCATGCCCGTGTGGCTCCGGCAAGAAGTACAAGAGGTGCTGCATCGATCGCAGCACTGCACCGCGCCTCCCCTGAACCTGGTCAAGACGCCACTGGCGGAGGGGTTACCCTGTAGCCGCGCAGGCTAGCTCTCCCCCCCGCCGATCGCGCGCAAGGCAGGCCACTTAAAGCTAAGCGAGCCTGCCCCGTTCTGCTTTCGCGGTCCTCAGCGGTACGGCCCGATCCTCGCGCCGCGGCGATTCGTCGCGGGGGGGAGCGCCGAGCGGTCCCAGCCGGTTGCCCCGGTATTGCCCCGGATTGTCCCGGCCAGTCCACTCCGGGCGGTTTTCTGTCCCCGCCTGTCCTCTCGCGGATGCACCAAATCGCCCATGTATCGCCGCTGGATCGCGCGATTTCGCGCAAAGTAGCAATGCTCCGAAATGGTGGAGGCGCCGGGAATTGAACCCGGGTCCGAAAACGCACCACCCACGCCTCTACGTACGTAGCCGGCACTTTGTCTCGCCCCGGGGCTCGCCTGCCGGCGGGCTCTCCCCAGCGCTAGTCCCCTGTTTATTTTCGCCAGCCCGCCCGGTGACCCGGCGTTCGGCTATCCAGCTCGGTTACGCCCGCGGGAGGGTGCTGGAGGACCCTTCCTTTGGACGGCGTTCAGTGCTGTTTAGGCAGCGAGCGCGAATGCGTTGTCGTTCGCAATCAGTGGTTGCAGGGCTTTTTACGTGGGGCCATGCGCCACGGTACGCAGCTAATGAGATCCTCGTCTCCGTCGAAACCGGTCGCCCCCTTTGGGTTGAGGTGTCGTAACTGACCTCCGCCAACATAGACACGGGCTACCCTCGGCGCCACCACCTCATGCGACCCAAGACCCTCCTCATCACAGGGGCCTCCAGCGGCATCGGCCGGGCCCTCGCCCTCGAGTACGCCCCCGGGGGGACGAAGCTCGCCCTCTGCGCCCGCCGCGCGGACGAGCTCGAGGCCACGGCCGAGGCGGTGCGCGCGCTCGGCGGCTCGGCCCTCTGCATCCCCCTCGACGTCTGCGACGTCCCCGCCGTCGGCGAGGCCGTGCGCCGCGCCGATCGCGAGCTCGGCGGCCTCGACATGGTCATCGCCAACGCCGGCCGCGGCGACACCAAGCTCTCCACGCGCCTCACCTGGGACGACGTCGGCCCCGTCCTCGACGTCAACGTGCACGGCGCCATGGCCACCCTCGTGGCCGCCATCCCGGTCTTCCTCGCGCAGAAGCACGGCCACCTGGTCGGCGTGTCCAGCCTCGCCGGCATCCGGGGCCTGCCGACGTCCGCCGCCTACAGCGCCAGCAAGGCCGCGCTCAGCACCTTCCTCGAGTCGCTGCGCATCGATCTCGCCCCCGCCGGCATCCGCGTCACCGACGTGCAGCCCGGCTTCGTGGCCACGCCCATCAACGAGCACGCGAAGCACCCCATGCCCTTGCGCTGGCCCGTCGACCGGGCCGCCGGGCACATCGCCCGACGCCTCGAGTCGGCCCCCGCCGTCGTCGCCTTCCCGTGGCCGCTGGTCTTCGCGACCCGCCTCGGCCGGCTGCTTCCCGCGTGGCTCTACGATCGCGTGGTCCGCCGTCAGTCGCCCGCCAGGGCCTGAAGCGAGCGCGCGTCGAGCAGCGCCTCGTCGAGCACCCGTCCCTCGGCGGCGAAGCGACCGCGCGCGAGCGCCACCACGTCGCGCCGCACGCGCTCCCACTCCGCGTCGCGGACGGGGATCGCGGCGCGGTTGGTCCAGAGCCACGCCAGCGCCGCCGAGTCGCACTGCAGCTCGGTCCACGCGCGCTGCTCGAAGGGCCCGTGGTTGTGGAAGTGCGCCCAGTCGTGCAGGCCCCAGAAGAGCGCGTTCAGGTTGTCGGCGGCCAGCCACAGCGCCTGCGACGGCGCCACGCGGTGCGCCCACAGCTCGTCGGTCGCGTCGTCGATGGCCCACGGCGCGAGCGCCTCCTCGTCGGTGAGGCCCAGGCCGAAGGCGTGCACCTGCGCGAGCTCGCGGGGAAGGAAGGGCGCAGCGCCGGGCCGGAAGACGAAGACCATCCGCGCGGGATCGCCGCCGTCCACCGGCGTCGATGCGTCCCACGCCCCCGGAGGCGAGCGCCACTCCAGCGCGTCGCTCGCGCACCAGCCGTACGCGTCGAAGACGCCGTCGGGGACCCGCCTCGGGATCGGCGGCGTGCGGAGCCGGACGACGCGCGGGGCCGCGGTGACTTCGAGCGAGCCATCGACCACGACGGCGTAGTACCATCGTGAAGAGGCGCTCGCACGAGCACCACCCTTCGCGTCCGCCTTTGCGCCCGTCGGCGCTCCGCGCTAACTGCTGCGGCGACCAAGGAACCCGATGTCGAGCCCTCACCCCCTGCCGCCGAAGAAAGAGGTCGCGCTCGCGCTGCTCGAGCGCTGCAGCGATCGCGGCATCTTCGTGCACCTCGATCCGCGGCAGGCGAGCGTGGTGGTGCCTCCCTGGTTCAAGAAGCAGCCGCAGCTCGTCTTGCAGATCGGCCTGAACATGCCGGTCCCCATCCCCGATCTGCGCCTCGACGACCAGGGCCTCAGCTGCACGCTCAGCTTCAACCGCTCTCCGTTCTTCTGCTCCGTGCCCTGGGCGAGCGTCTTCGCCATGGTGGGGGAGGACGGCCGCGGGATGGTGTGGCCGGACGACGTGCCCGCCGAGGTCCCCCTCTCGCGCCAGGGACAGCAGGGCCCGCAGGCGGCGCCCTCCCCCATGCGCGCGGTCGAGGGAGCGAAGAAGGAGTCGAAGGCAGAGAAGGAGGACAAGGGCGAGCGCGCCGCGGCGAAGCCGAAGCGCCCGCGCAAGCGCGCGCCGCTCGCCGCCGTCCCCTCGGGCGACGCGCCCGCCGCGAAGAAGAAGGGGCCCCGCCCCATCCGCGGGGAGTCGGCGCAGGCCGCGTCGCCCCGTCCCGTCGCGGCGCCCTCGGCGCAGCCCGCCAAGCGCGCGCCGGCACCGCGCGCGCCGGCCACCAGCGCCTCCAAGGGCAAGAAGCGCGAGCTTCCTCCCTACCTGCGTGTCGTGAAGTAGGCGTCCACCTCTGCTGGATAAAGTCTGCGTCTCTGGATTCCGTCGTGGTAGACGCACGGGTCCCGGAGCGTAAGCTTCCGGGACTGCGCGGCGGACGGGAACGCTGCGTCACTTCTGGGCAAAACGAGGGGTACGGGATGCGCTCGATGCGTCGTTTCTTGGCCGTGGGTCTGCTCGGCAGCGTGATCGTCTACGGGTGCGCGGGGGGCGGGACGTCGTTCACCGGCAGCGGGGACGACGGGGGTACCCCCACCGACGGCAGCAACCCGGTCACCGACTCGAGCTCCAGCGTCGAAGCGGGAGGGCCCACGCCCCCGCCCGACGCCGCGACCTGCGTCCACAACACCGACTGCACCTCGGCCACGCTGTGCTCGGCGACGGGCGGCTTCCAGTGCATGGGGGGCTTCTGCATCCCCACCGGCAAGCCGATGAACTGCGACGACGGCGTGCCCTGCACCGACGACTCGTGCAACGCCCAGACGAACAAGTGCGTCCACACGCCGGACGACGGCAACTGCCCGAGCGGCGAGTTCTGCGATCCCGTCCAGAACTGCGTGCAGACCCTGCCGTGCACGCCGGGCGACTCCGTGTGCGACCGGCTCGACACCAACGCCTGCGCCGGACTGTGGACGTGCGATCCCACGGCGCTCCACTGCGTCCAGGGCGCGGCGCCCTGCGCGACGGAGCCCAACGCGACGACCAACTGCGCCTCGGGCCCGGGCGTCGACGGCGGGGCCGACGGCGGCACCGTGGCCTGCTCGTGGACGTGCGACTCCGGCTACGTGCACCTCGTCTACTCCAACGGGACGTTCACGCAGGAGAGCACGCTCACGCCTCCGCCCCCGGCCGGCGGCTGCGAGTGCCACATCACCAGCACCACCGACCAGCCCGACCTCGGCTTCGTCGACTCCAACTGCGACGGCATCGACGGCACGATCGCGGACGCCATCTTCGTCGACACCGTGAGCGGGGTCGACACCAACCCGGGCACCCTGCTCCTGCCGGTGAAGACCATCGGCAAGGGCATCCAGCTCGGGGAGGCGGCCAGCCCGCAGAAGGACGTCTACGTCTCGAAGGGCACCTACGACGAGGAGGTGAAGATGGTGACCGGCGTCAGCATCTACGGCGGCTACGACGCCTCCAACCAGTGGCAGCGGTCGATGGCCAACGTCACCACCATCTCGAGCCCCAACGCCGTCGGCGTCCTCGCCAACGGTCTCGGCAAGGCGCAGAACATCCAGCTCTTCTCCATCACCTCGAGCGACGCGCAGGGTCAGACGCCGACGGGCGATGGCATCAGCAGCTTCGGCGTGCTCATCGTGTCGTCGACCGTCGGCGTGACCGTCGCGGGGTGCACCATCACCGCCGGCAGGGGCTCGAACGGAGCCGACGGCACCACGGGAGGCTCGGGCAGCCCGGGCACCGTGGGAACGGCCGCGCAGGGGCAGACTCTGGGTGCAGGGGGCGCCGGCTGCGGTGGAGCCAACGGAGGCGCGGGAGGGGCGGGCGCGCCGGGCGGAACGAACCCCGGAGTCCAGGGCTCGCCCGGGACGCAGGTCGCCGGCGGCGGTACAGCGGGTCCGGGCGGTAGCCTCGGAGCGCCGGGGACGTGCACGCTCACCTCGTCCTCGGTGGGGGGACCTGGCGGGGCGCCGACCGTCAACGGCGGCAACGGCGGACCCGGAGCCAATGGCAGCGCGGGCGCCGCCGTCGGCTCGTTCGACAGCAGCGGGGACTACCAGCCACCCGCGGGTGGGATCGGGGCGAACGGAACGCCGGGTGGAGGCGGAGGCGGCGGCGGCGGAGGGGGAGGTTCGACCCACGGCGGCTCGCTCTTCGAGGTTCCGCCCTGCAACTGCGGAGACGTCAACGTCACGGGCGGTGGCGGTGGCGGCGGGGGTGGGGGCGGCTGCGGCGGCTTGCCGGGCAATCCGGGCCATGGAGGCGGCGGGAGCTTCGCCATCGCGGTCGTGTCCTCCAACGTGACCGTCACCCAGACGACGATGTCCACCGGCACCGGGGGCAACGGAGGCAAGGGCGGAGACGGCGGGCCGGGCGGTGCCGGGGGTGCGGGCGCTGCCGGTGCCGGAGGAGCCACCAGCAACAACAGCTGCAGCGATCAGTCGGGTGGTCCGGGCGGCAACGGGGCTGCCGGTGGACCGGGCGGGCAGGGGGGCGGCGCCTCGGGCGGCACGGGCGGGCCGTCGGTGTGCATCATCTCCAGCGGCGGAACGCCCACGGTGAGCGGGACCCAGTGTGCCAACGCCAGCGGCGGTCAGGGTGGCCTGGGCGGCACCAACGGCCTGCAGGCCGGGCCGACCGGGACCGCGGGCAGCACCGGCGATCAGATCAGCGCTCAGTAGGGGGTCTTTCGATGCTGCGTCGTGCCCAACGGGTCTGCCTGCTGCTCGCGCTGGCCGGGTGCGGCAACAAGTCGAACACCTTCGCGGCCGAGGACGCCGGCGCCGAGGCCGAGAGCCTCGTCAACTGCGGGCACGCGGACTGCGACGGGGACGGGTACACGGTGCCGTCCGACTGCGACGACACCAACGCCCTCATCAACCCCGAGGCCTTCGACTTCATCGGGGACGGCGTCGACAACGACTGCGACGGCATCGTCGACGACCCGGTGCTGACCTGCGAGACCATCCCGGCGCAGGCGCCCGGCACGCCCACGGACTTCGCCCGCGCCGCCGATCTCTGCGCGCAGCACTCCATCACCAACGCCGGCACGGTGTTCGATCCGCTGGTCGCCGCCACCTGGGGCCAGGTCCAGGGACTGGGGCCGGGCGAGACGCTGTGGACGTCGCAGACCAAGCCGGTGCAGGTGGCCATCGCCTCGAGCTTCGGCCAGAACGTGCCCCGCCAGGGCAAGACCATGGTGGGCCTGGCCAACGGCATCTGGGCGGCGGCCGATCCGCGCAGCGATCCCGCGCTCGATCCCGCGGGCTTCCACATCAACGACGCGTGCTCGGACATCCCGCTCCTCGGGCAGGACTGCGCTTCGCTCACCGACGGCACGCCGTCGGGCGCGGTGAACGTGCAGGACTGGGCCGAGCTGACGCTCACCGTGAAGATCCCGAGCAACGTGCAGACCGCGGTCTTCGATTTCTCCTTCTTCAGCTCCGAGTTCAACCAGTGGTGGAACTCGGCCGCGAACGACTCGTTCTTCGTGCTGGTGACCAGCAAGGGCTTCCAGGGCCAGAACGTGGCCAAGGACGCCAACGGCCTGGCCATCACCATCAACAGCGGGTTCTTCCAGCTCTGCCCCGCGCCGCCCGGTCCCGCCGGGCTGTCGGCGGACAAGTCCGCCGCGCTCGAGACCTGCGTCGGCGTCGCCGGCGACGCCTCGCAGTCCATCTTCGGCGCGCTGGCCGGGACGGGGTACGACGGCGCGGCCGTCTCGAGCAACGACACGGCCATCGCGGTCGACGGCAGCGAGTACATCTACGGGGGCGGCAGCGGGTGGCTGACCACGAAGTTCCCCGTGGTCCCGCGCGAGACGCTGCAGATGCGCATCATCATCGCCGACACGTTCGACGGGCTGAAGGACTCCTCCGTGCTGTTCGACGCGCTCCGCTGGGAGCCGATCAGCGAGAGCGGCGTCACGCGACCGGTCAACCAGTAGCGAGCGCGGCGTCGGCGCTCCGAAACTGTGGTAGTTGGCGTGGGAATGCGCGCGTGGGGTCCGTTCGCAGCGGTGTGCGTCGTCGCGGTGGGCCGCGCGCTGACCGCGAGCGCCCCCGCCCCGCTGGTGCCCCTCGACGACGCCCAGCAGCGCGAGGCGTTCCGCTTCGTGGCCTCCGACGAGGTGAGCGAGCGACGCGAGGCGGCCAAGGTCTTCCCCACCGACCTGTGGTCGCGCGACGACGACTTCCACCAGCGGGAGCTGCGCCGCGCCCGGGACTGGGCGGGGTCGCACCACGCAAACCTCCAGGACGTGCTCGCGGCCGTGGACGAGGGTTTGCGCTCGCACTGGCCCTCCGGAAGCTCCAAGCCCCTCGTCGCGACCGTCCCCCCATGTCGCCCGCGCGCCATCTACTGACGCTCCTGCGCGGGGCCTACGGGACCGCGCGCTTCGTGGCGCGGCACCCGCCGCTGCGGCTGGCGACCTTCGCCTGCCTGGCGCTCGCCGCCACGTGGCCGCTGCTCTCCACGGCCGCCATGCTGAACGACTTCCGCGACGCCAACGTCCTCGCCCACTACGAGAGCGCCGCGCGCGAGTCCATCCTGCGCTGGCACCAGGCCCCCCTGTGGGACCCCTACTACTGCGGCGGCATGTACCTGCTGGGCACGCCGCAGGCGCGCTTCGTATCGCCGACCTTCCTGTTCACGCTGCTGTTCGGCGAGGCGCGCGGCGAGGCGCTCACCGCCTTCTCCATGCTGATCGTGGGGCTGGAGGGGACCTACCGCTACATGCGGGACCGGAAGGCGACGCGCTTCGGCGCGCTGCTCGCGGCGCCGCTCTTCGCGCTCAGCGGCATCTTCGCGGTCTCGCCCGCGCTCGGGTGGATCGGCTTCTTCGGCTTCGAGCTGCTCCCGTGGATGGCGCTCGGCGTGCGGCGCGCGCTGCTCGGGGAGCGCAAGGCCATCGTCCTGCTGGCGGTCGCGGCCGCGTGGTGCGTGGGCTTCGGGGGGACCTACGCGGCGCCCCTGTCGGCGCTCTGGTGCGCGTTCGAGGTGGCAGAGGTGGCGGCCCGGAAGGTGCGAAGGGACCGGCGGCGCCTGGCCGTGGGCCTGGGCGTCACCCTCGCGGGCGCGGCGCTCGCCGTGGGGCTGTCGGCCGTGCGCCTGTGGCCCATCCTGCACACCCTGGTCGAGGCGCCGCGCATCATCGGCGGGACGCCGGGCAACGGCGCGATGGTGCTGACGCGGATGTTCTTCTTCCCGACGCGCCCCGAGAGCGACGACGGCGAGTTCTACGTGGGGTTCTTCGTGCTGCCCGCAGCGCTCTTCGGGTTCGCGCGCCGCCGCTCGCTCGGCCTCGGGCTCGCGGCCCTGCTCTCCGCGTGGCTGTCGGCGGGGTACGAGATCAGCCCGTCGCTGTTCGCGGCCCTGCGCGAGCTGCCCCTCTACACCAGCCTGCGCTACCCGGAGCGCTTCCTCATCCTGTTCGGCCTGGCCATGACGACCCTCGCCGCCCGCGGCATCTCTCTGCTGGAGACGTGGGTGCGGGCGTCGCGCACGAAGGCAAGCCCGCGACGGCGCTGGTGGGTGGCCGGCGCCTGGGCGGTGGTTTCCCTGGCCCTCGTGGTCGACGTGGGGCCCCTGGTGGCCCAGCACCTCCTCCATGCCCGGCAGCGCCCGCTCATCCCGCCGCCCGCCTCCGCAGGCGCCGGGCGGCCGTTCCACCAGGCACGCGGCACGCGCTGGGCCCTCGCCCAGTACGAGCCCATGGCGCGCGGCTCGCTGTCGTGCTGGGAGGCGTACCCGGTCCCAGAGTCTCCGCTGCTGCGCGGCGATCTCGTGGAGGAGGAGACGGTGTCCCCCCCTGCCGCCGGGACGCTGACCGAGCGCTCGTGGTCGCCCGGCGCGATCGACCTCGACGTCGAGCTGGCGGCCCCGGCGACGGTGGCCATCAACCAGAACTGGGACCCCGGGTGGCGGGCGAGCGTGGGAGAGGTCAAGAGCGACCATGGCCTGCTGACCGTGGAGCTCCCGGCAGGGGCCCACGCGCTCTCGCTGCGCTTCGAGCCGCGGTCGGCCCTCGGCGGGGCGCTCGCCTCGCTGGTCGCGGCCGCCGGCCTGGTGTTCCTCGGGCTCCGGGCGCGCCGCTCCCCGACGGTGAGCACGGCGCGGGACGGCGCGGCGCTCGCCCTCATCGCCGTCCTCCCCGTCGTGCCCGTCCTCGTCATCGCGGCCGCCGTGCACCAGAAGCACTTCGTGGAGCCCCTGCTCACGCCCGACGGCCGCCCCGTCGTGGCCGATGCGCTCGACGAGGGGGCGGTGCGCATCGACACCCGGTTCGACGACGGCATCGTGCTCGAGGCGGCGACCCTCTCCGACCCGGAGCCCGCGGTCGGCTCGGATCTGACCCTGGAGCTCGACTGGCGGCGCACGGGGGGCGTCGATCCCGGCCTGGGCGTCTTCGTTCACATGGAGCCTTCGAGCGGCAACGGGCTGAACGGCGACCACGTGCTGCTGTCGGGCGTGCTCGACCTGCAGGACGCCCCTGCCGACCGGACGCTGCGCGACGTCATCCCCCTCTTCATCCCGGACGACGCGCGCGGCAAGAAGTGGAAGGTCTGGGTCGGGCTGTGGCACGTGCGGCGCGGCGGGAGTCGCGTGGGCGTCGCCGACGCGGGCCACGCCCAGGTCGAGGGCGGCCGGGTGATGGCGCTGTCGTTCACGCCGCACTGACGCGTGCGCCGTGGCAGGATGCGCCGCCATGCAAACGCTCGAGCGGCGCCTCGGGGTCTTCTCGGCGACCACGATCATCGTGGGGTCGATGATCGGCTCGGGCATCTTCATCGCGCCGTCCATCATGGCCAGCTACGTCGCGGCGCCCGGGATCTGGCTCGGCCTGTGGTTCGTCGGCGGCGCGCTCACCCTGCTGGGGGCGCTCTCCTACGGGGAGCTCTGCGCGATGATGCCGCAGGCGGGAGGGCAGTACGTCTTCCTGCGCGAGGCGTTCGGTCCGGTCGTCGCCTTCCTCTACGGCTGGACGCTGCTGCTCGTCATCCAGACGGGGTTCAACGCGGCGGTCGCCATCGCCTTCGCGAAGTTCCTGGGTGGCGTCGGGCTGCACGTCGGCGAGAACGACGTCCTGTGGTCGCTGGGGCGCTTCACGCTCTCGCGGGCCCAGGTGGTGGCGGTGGCGGTGATCGCGGCGCTCACCTGGGTCAACGCGCGCGGGGTGCGCGAGGGGGCGCTGGTGCAGAACGTCTTCACGGTGCTCAAGGTGGGAGCCATCGTGGTGCTGGTGGCGGTCGCGATCGGGACCGGCAAGGGATCGCTGGCGCACTTCGCGCCGGTCACGGGGACGCAGCTCGGCGCGAAGGGCCTGCAGATGGGGCTCCTCGCCGCGATGGGGGTCGCCATGTCCAAGGCCCTCTTCGCCTACGACGCGTGGAACACGGTCACCTTCACGGCCGAGGAGGTGCGCGATCCGCACCGCAACCTGCCCCGCGCGCTCATCGCGGGGACGGTGGTCACCACGCTCGCGTACGTGGCGGCCTGCTGCGTCTATCTCTACGTGGTCCCGATGGATCGCATGGCGGGCATCGAAGAGAACCGCGTGGCCTCGGAGGCTGCGGGGACGATGCTCGGACCCGTGGGGATCACGCTGGTCTCGGTCGCGATCCTGGTCTCGACCTTCGGCTGCCTCAACGGGCTCATCCTCGGGGGCGCCCGCGTCCTCTTCGCCATGGCCCGCGATGGAGTCTTCTTCCGTGTCGCCGGGCGCGTCGATCCGGTGACGCGCACGCCGCGCTGGGCGCTGCTCCTGCAGGGTGTGTGGTCGGCGGTGCTGGCGCTGTCGGGCAGCTACGACCGCCTCCTCACGTACGTGACGTTCGCGTCCCTGGCGTTCAACGCGCTCACCGTCGTGGGCCTCTTCGTGCTCCGGCGGACGCGCGAGTCGGCCGAGCGCCCGTACCGCACCTGGGCCTATCCGTTCACGCCCGCCATCTACCTCGCCGGCGCGCTCTTCTTTCTGCTCTACATCTTCGTCGGCGACCCTCAGGACTCCCTCATCGGCGTCGGGCTCGTCGCCGTGGGCCTCCCCGCCTACTACGTCTTCCGGCGCCGCACGGTCCCCGCCATCTAGCCATGGCTAGTGCGTGTCCTCGAGGTCGCCGACGGAGGCACCTGTACGATCGCCCGCCGTCACCGGGTCGGTGCTCGCGTCGGGGCGGTTCCCCCGAAGGCACCACTGGGGCGCAAGGCTACCGGTCGCGTCGCGACAGCGTCTTCGCGCAGCGGAACCCCAGCCCGGTGCCGCGCGTCAGCGCGAACTGGCCCACGCCGCGCGACGCCGCGCGCGCCCACTTGCTGTCGGTGCTCCAGCACCCCGAGCGCACCCGCCGGAACGAGGAGTCGCCGCGCGGGGTGCCCGGCCCGGGCTCGGGCTCCGCCGCCAGCTCCTCCCACGGTCGCTCGGCGAAGACATCCCCCACCCACTCGCGCATCCCGCCCGCCATGTCCCGCACGCCGTAGGGCGACTCGTCGGTGGCGAACGTGCCCACGGGCTCGGGCTGCGGGGCGTGGGGGCGCGACTCGCGCATCAGACAGAACGTGGGATCGAACCGGTCGCCCCAGGGATAGAAGCGACCATCCACGCCGCGGGCGGCCTTCTCCCACTCGGCCTCCAGCGGCAGGTGGATGTCCACCCCGTCGCGCGCCGAGCGCCACCGGCAGTAGGCGAGCGCGTCGAACCAGTCGACGAGGTACGCCGGCACGTTCCACTCGTGCCCCTCGCCGGCGGGGAACATCCTGCGGGCCTCGCCCTCGATGATCACCGGGTCCGGCTCCCAGCGACCCTTCGCGTCGCGCCGCGCGTAGGCGCCCAGGGCGCCGCTCTGGTCGTGGGGCGCGCGCTTGTCGGCCAGGGCGGGATCGCCCCGCTCCAGCTCGTCGAGGAACGCGCAGTACTCGCTCATCGTCACCGGGAAGCGCGCGATGGCGAAGTCGTGGACGTCCACCTCCTGGCGCAGGAGGGACTCGTAGGCGTCGGGATCGCCGCCCAAGACCGTCACCCCACCGGGCACGTAGACGAAGTCCTCGCCGATCTCCTCGTTCGTGTAGAGGTTCACCTCGGCAGTGTGGTGCGCGCCCCGCCCCAGCAGGACCGGGTACCTCACGTCCCTGCACCCGGCGGCCTTGATGACGACCAGGTAGCTCCCCGGATCGAGCCGGACCTCCTGCACCGGCGTGCGCCCGAGGTACCGCTCGTCGGTGGGTGCCAGCACGCGATCGCGCTCGGCGTACCGGTACACGGTGACGTGCGCTCCGGGCGGGTTGGTGGCGAGCGAGAGGCGGGCGTCGGCGCGAAGCAGGGCGGCGTAGCGCCCCTGGTCGTGATCAGTGACCAGCGCCTCGTAGTAGATCTGCGTCGGCGGTCGCCGCTCCGCCTCCGCCTGCCGCGCCCGGCCCCAGTAGAGATCGGCCAGGCCCCGGTGGGCCTCGGTGCACTCGGCGTCGTAGCCGAGCGCCTTGGTGTAGAGCTCGATGGCCTCGGCCAGGGCCCGTCCGCTCTCGCGCTCCGCCTCGGCCGCGCGATCCTCCAGCGCCCACCCCGACCGCTTTCGCTCGACCGACTCCCAGCCCCTGACCTGCTTGAGGGTCTGGCGCGCGAGCTCGCCCAGCCGCTGGCGCTCGGTCTCCAGGTGCTGGAAGCGCGTCACGGGATCCTTCGCCCGCTCGCACAGGGTCACCGCCTCGGCGCGGCGCCGCTCGCGCTCCTTCGCGCCCTCGAGGAAGGCCTCGATCTCCTCGGCGACCTGGTCGGCCGAGCCTGGCCTGTCCTTCTTGTCCTTGGCCAGCATCGCCAGGCACAGGTCCTCGAGCAGGAGCGGGCAGCTGGGCACGATGTCGCGCGGACGCCGCGGGGTGCGGTCGACGGTGGCCAGGATCATCGCCGCCCCGCCCATGCCGCTGTCGAAGGGGTGCACGCCGGTCAGCAGCTCGTAGAGGACGACCCCGAGGGCGAAGAGGTCGGCGCGCTGGTCGATGTCCGCCTCGTGCCGCAGGACCTCGGGCGCGATGTAGCCCGGCGTCCCGCTCGTCTGCGACGACATCCCGTTGGTGCGCGGCGGCGCGCCCTCCCGCCGGGAGGGGATCTCCAGCGCCACGTCGCGCATGGCCTTGGCCAGCCCCCAGTCGGCCAGGTACACCTCGCCGAAGTCGCCGAGCAGCACGTTCTCCGGCTTGATGTCGTGGTGCAGGATCCCTCGCGCGTGCGCGTAGGCGATGGCGCGCGACACCTGGAGGAAGGCGCCGAGCAGGCGCACGAGCGGCCACTGCGCCTTGATCTCGGCGCGCGTGAGGACGTCGCGCAGCGACTGCCGCTTGACGATCCGCATCGTGTAGTAGGGCTGCCCGTCCGGCAGCCAGCCCATGTCGTAGACCGGGACGATGTTGGGGTGCTCGAGCTGCGCGGTGACGTGCGCCTCGTCGATGAACCGCCGGGCGACGTTGGCGTCGGACTCGCGCCCCTGCTTCAGCGTCTTGACCGCGACCGTGCGCCCGATGGTCCGGTCGAGCGCGCTGGTGACCAGCCCGACGCCACCCGCGCCGAGCAGCTCGCCGATCTTGTAGCGTGGCCCCGGCGGCTGCGAGGGGGAGGGGGGACGCTCGCTCTTGCGCGGGGTCTTGCCCGGCTGGGTCTCGCGCTTCTTCGAGTCGCCGGGATCGGTCGAGTAGGGAACGGTCTCCACCTGCTTGGTGGAGTCGGCGACGAGCGACGCAAGCCGCAGGGGGTCCAGCGAGGACCCCTCGAACAGCGCATCTGCGGCTTGCGTCTCGCCCACCCTCCCCCAGCGCGCGGCGAGCTCCCAAAGCTCGGCCGCGGACATCCATCCGCGCGCAACGGCCTCGAGAGCGATCGCTCGCGCGTCGCGGATTCGCATGACCCAAAAATCACTTCGCGGTGGGCGTGATTTCCGTGATGGGCTCCGGCGCGCCGGGGACGCTGGTGATGGTCGCGTCGCACTGGAAATCGGCCTGGGCGCTCAGCAGGATCTCGAACAGCACGGTGCTGGTGACGTCGTGCTTCGCGTCGTAGTCGACCGTCAGGTTCCAGGCGTTGGCCAGGCCGCGACAGGGATCGGGGGGTGTGTAGCGGGTCAGGTCGGCGATGAGGTGCACCGTCGTGGGCTGGTGCAGGTAGGTCGTCAGGCCGCCACCGTTCGGATAGGCCGAGAGCAGGTGCGTCGAAGGATCGAAGTCGACGAGGCGATTGCTGCTCGTCGTGGTGCCACCGGAAAACGCGACGCCTGCTCCGAGCACCACCGCGCTCGTCAGCAGACCGCTTGAAAGCAGCATACGGATCTTCATGGGCTCCTCCGAGGCGCGCGACGATCGTCCGATCGCCGCACGGATGACGCACCGACCCCGCCATGAGGCTAGCACGTAGAGCCGTGAAAGAACGACGGTTCCCGGCGAATGCTCCCACACCGTGAGCACCGCGCCGCCATCTCCGCAGGTTGTGCCGCCCTGCGAGAGGGCCGGTCACCCCGGGGTCTTGCAGGCGTGGTTGAGCGCGTCGCTGGCGCGCTCGCGCACGACCGCCGCGTCCCGGCCGCCGGCGACCATGGGCAAGGCTGCGCAGGTCGCGCGGAGGGCGTTCCCATAGCCCGTGAAGGGATCGATCGCCTCCACGACGAACGCATGGGTCGCCGGCAGGTGTGCGATGGAGTCCGCCAGCACGCCGTCCATGTCCGCGGTGCAGCGCTTCACGGCGTACCCCAGCGGCACGGTGAGCGCCGAGTAGACCTCGACCGGCCGCGTGGCGAGAGCCCGGGTCCAGGCGACGTGCAGGCGCGCGCAGGGCAGGCGCTCCTCCTTGCCCGCCGCGCCGAGCAGCCCCGGTTCGCCCTTCTCTGCGAGCCACCCCAGCATCCCGTCGTCCTCGGCGGCGATCATCACGACCGCGTTCACGCAGCTCGACGAGTCCCGCGCCGCCTGCGGTGCCTCGATGAGCGCCTGCCGCGCGTCGGCGTCGGCGTCCTTCGAGGTGATCCCCCGGCACATGGCGCCGCGCGTGGATGCGTCGCCCAGACGGCGGACGATCGCGTCGCGCGCGGGCTTGCCGATGGCGGCGAGGGCACTGGAGACGTTGAAGTTCTGCAGGGTCGCCGACAGCCGCACCAGCGCCTGCTCCAGGTCGGTCACGAAGGCGGCGAGGCGCGCGTCGTGCCTGTCCACGGCGCTCGCCGCGAGATCCGCGCGCAGCGGATCGGCCAGCCCTGCGCGCAGCATCGCCGCTCCCCACGGTTCCCCGCGAACGACGGCGCTCCACGCCGCGCGGAAGGCCTGCACGTCGAAGGTCGAGCGCGCCTCGAGTGCGGCGAGCGCCTTCGGGTTCCTGGCGGCCAGCCTGCCCAGCGCCGCCACGGCGTCCGGCGTCGCGTTCTGATCGAGCCACGCGGCGTCGCCCTTGCGCTCGGCCTCTTCGATCGTGCTCGGCCTGCAGGCAGGGGTGAGCAGGGCGAAGAGCAACGCCAGGGCAGCGAGAGAGGCCGACGACGCGAACCGGGACACCGGCGTCGAGGATACACCGCCCGGGCCGCCAGCCCGCCCCTCGGCGCCCCTTCTACGCCCCGGGAACCTGGGTGAGGCTCGGCGCGGCGATGCGCGGCCCCTCCTTCAGGTTGAGCCGGACCGGCAGGACGACCATCGGCACGCCCGCGTGCTGGAGCCGCCGCTGGATCATGAACGCGGTCTCGTTGTGGAGCATGCGCGTGACGAAGGTGTCCTCCTCGAAGATGAGCTGACCGGCCACGAAGAGCCCCTTCGGGTACTTCTGGATGATCTCGGTCGCGAGCTTCTCGGCCTGGACGGCGACCTCGATCCCGGTCGAGAAGGTGCTCTCGGCCGGCAGGCCCAGCCACGCTGCGTACTGGACGTACTTGTCGAGCGCCTCCTGGGTCCGGCGCTCCAGCTGGTGCACCTCGTCGATGCCCTTGAAGACGCCGGAGTCGATGACGGCGACCGAGCAGAAGACGATGCCCTTGAAGTGCCCGGGGAACATGCGCAGCAGCGTCAGCAGGGCGTGGCGGCCCAGGCCCCCGTATCCGCCCACGAAGAGCACCGCCACCGGGTGCTTGCGGTCGATGTGCGACTCCCCCGCGACCTCGGCCAGGTTCGCCACGCTCGGCTTCGGCGAGTTGACGAGGTCGGGCAGCGGGTCGGAGAGCTCCACGTCGAGCCGGCGGATGGCCTGCACGACGCCGTTGTAGTGGCGCTTGATCCAGAAGCAGACGATGACGAGCAGGCTGGTGACCACCAGCGTCAGCCAGCCGCCGACGGCGAACTTCACCACGCTGGTCACGATGAGGATGGTCACGCACAGCCCCAGCCCGAGCAGGTGCACCGGCAGGTGCCGGTACCAGTCCGCGTGCTCCTTGCGGTGCTTCACCCAGAACCGGGTCATGCCCAGGTTCGACAGGGAGAAGGTGAGAAACACGTTGATCGAGTACATGACCACGAGCTTCTCGACGTTGCCGTGGGTGTAGAGCAGCGCGGCGATGGAGGTGCCCCCCATCAGGATCACCCCGTTCTGCATGCTGAGGCGCTCGGACAGCGCCGCGTAGCGGTGCGGCAGCCACGAGTCGATGGCCATGTTGGCCATGACGCGCGGACCGTCCACGAAGCCGGCCTGGGCCGCGATGAAGAGGAGCCCGGCCTCGCTGCAGAGCGCGACGAGCACGAACCAGTAGCCTGCGTTCCACCCGCCGACGCGCCACGCCCCCGCCACGCGGTCGAGCAGGATGGCGTTCATGGGCTTGGTCGGATCGTTGAAGTCCGGCGCGACGTGGACCAGCAGGTACGCGAGGATGATGCCGCCTGCCGTGATGGACAGGGACACGGCCATCAGCACCATGGTCCGCTTGGCGGTGCGCGCCTTGGGCTCGCGCATGATGGGGACGCCGTTCGAGACCGCCTCGATGCCCGTGTAGGTCCCGCCGCCGAGCGAGTACGCGCGCACCGTCAGCGCCAGCGCGCCGAAGACGCCCAGCGCCCCCACCGTGCTGTGCAGGTTGGTGGCCGCCTGCCGGGTCACCACGCCGAAGTCGCCGGCGTGGCCGCCGATGGCGATGACCAGCAGGACGGCGTGGGTGAGCACGAAGGCGGCGAAGACCGGCGTGATGGCCGCGACCGACTCCTTCACCCCGCGGATGTTGAGGATCATCAGGACGGCGATGGCGGCGATCTCGATGGTGACCTTGGTGCGCTGCACCGGATCGAGCCAGGTCCCGATGTCGTCCGGCGTGATGGCGAGTGCGGCCTTGCCGAACCACGCCCGCGGGATGAGATAGAAGACGGCCTCGCCACCTGCCGCGATCGAGGTGGTGATGGTCAGGATGTAGTCGACCAGCAGCGCCGAGCCGCTCACCACCCCGAACCGCGGCCCCAGGAGCTTGGTGGCCACGACGTAGCCGCCGCCGCCGGAGGGGAAGTGCTCGATGATGCGGGTGTAGGCGTACGAGATGATGAAGACGGTGAGCGCGGTGCCGATGGCGAGGAAGACCGCGAGCGACGAGAAGTCGTGCTCGGGCGTCATGATCTCGCGGAACGCCGCGTCCGGGCCGTAGGACGAGGACGACAGCCCGTCGGCCCCCAGACCGACCCACGCCAGCATCGCGACCAGCGAGATGCTGTGGAAGGTCTTCTCGGACCGGACGTCCTTCGGCGCGCCGAAGAGAAACGCGCGTATCTTCTTCCACATCGTAGAAGGGGCCTCGCGTCGTTTCCTGCCGCGGGCACCATAGTGCAGCCGCGGTGTCCGTCAAACAGCGATCCCGGCGTGGGCACCAAAGGAGGCGCGGGTCGTGCAGATTCTCTTGACTGGCGGGACGGGCTTCATCGGCGCAGCGCTGGCCCGGGCGCTGCGGGAGCGGGGCGATGTCGTGGTGGTCGTCTCGCGCCGGGCTTCGCCAGGAACGGATGGCGCTAGGACGGTGACCTGGGAGGAGGCGGAGGCGGAGGTGGGGCGCTCGGACGCGGTGGTCCACCTCGCCGGCGAGCCCATCGCCGACGCGCGGTGGACCGCCGAGCGCCTCGAGCGCATCCGGAGCAGCCGGGTCGACACGACGGACCGGCTCGCCCGCGCCGTGGCCGGGGCCCCCCGCAGGCCGCGCGTCTTCGTCAGCGCCTCCGCCGTCGGCATCTACGGCATGCGCCGCGACGACGTCGTGTGCGACGAGCAGAGCTCCGCTGCGGATGACCTGCTGGCGCGCATGTGCGTCGCCTGGGAAGGCGCTGCTGGCCCGGCCAAGGCGGCCGGGGTGCGCGTCGTGCATCCGCGCATCGGGATCGTGCTCGGGCGCGGGGGCGCGCTGGCGAAGATGGAAGGGCCCTTCCGGTGGTTTCTCGGGGGCCCCGTCGGCGACGGCAAGCAGTGGCTGAGCTGGATCCACGTGAAGGACGTCGTCCGCGCGTTGCTCTTCCTCGTCGATCACGACGAGCTCTCGGGCCCCGTGAACCTCGTCGCGCCGGCCCCGGCGACGATGAACGAGTTCGCCCGCGCCCTGGGTCACGCCCTCGGGCGCCCCTCGGCGCTCCGCGTGCCCGCCCTGGCCCTCCGGCTGGCGCTGGGGGACGGGGTCGCCGAGTTGCTGCTCACCGGCCAGCGCGTCGCGCCGCGGCGCCTGCTCGACGCCGGCTTCGCCTTCGACTTTCCGGCTCTGGACGGGGCGCTGGCCGACTTGCAGTAAGCTGGTCGCGTGAACGCCTCGGTCCGTCGCCTGATCGTGGCGGTCGGCGTCTTCGCGGCGCTCGTCGCGGTCGGCACCGTCGCCTACTTCGTGCTCGGCCACGGGGTGTGGAGCCTCGCCGACTGCGCGTACATGACCGTCATCACCATCTCGACGGTCGGCTTCTACGAGCTCGGGCACATGCGCGACGTCCCCGGGGCGCGCGCGCTGACGGTGGGGCTGATCATCGGCGGCGTGGGCGTCCTGGCCTACATGCAGTCGAACCTCACGGCGCTCCTCGTCGAGGGCGTCATCGGGCAGGCGTGGCGGAGGAGACGCATGCACAAGGAAATCGAGAAGCTCTCGGGACACGTCGTCGTCGCCGGTGCGGGCGGCACCGGAAAGCACGTGGTCGAGGAGCTCATCGCGACGCAGACTCCGTTCGTGGTCATCGACCGCAGCGAGCCGCTCCTGCGGCAGCTGTCCGACGAGATGCACGGCGGCAAGATGCTCTACGTCCACGGCGACGCCACGCTCGACCACGTGCTGCTCTCGGCCGGGGTCGAGCGCGCGCGGGGGGTCGTGGCCGCGCTGACGCACGACAAGGACAACCTCTACGTCACGCTCAGCGCGCGGAGCCTGAACCCCACCGCGCGCATCGTGAGCAAGGTGGTGGAGGACGAGGCGGCGCCCAAGATCATGAAGGCCGGCGCCTCCTCCATCGTCAACCCCACCATGATCGGCGCGCGGCGTCTGGCCGGCGAGCTCATACGCCCCGAGGTGCACGAGTTTCTCGATCAGATGGTGCGCGACAAGGACAAGAACCTGCGGATGGAAGAGGTCGCCGTCCCGCACGGCTCGGGGTTCGTGGGTATGGCCCTCAAGGACACCCCCATCCGCCGCCAGACGCGGGCGCTGGTCATCGCCGTGCGCGGCAGCGACCGCGCGTTCACCTACAACCCGGACCCCGACTACGTCATCGGCGAGGGCACGACGCTCATCGTGCTCGCCGAGACCGACGCCATCGTGAAGCTGCGGACCCTGGTGGCGGAGCCGGCGGCGGTCGCGTAGCTCCCCTACAGCGTGTCGAGAGGCACCCGGATGGGGCAGCCGTGGTGCCCGGTGCGCTCGGCGTACTGCTGGTGGTAGCCCTCCGCCTTGTAGAAGGGACCGAGGGGGCGCACCTCGGTGGTGATCGGCTGGTCGAGGTGCTTCTGCTCTGCCGCGAGCGACGCCCGCGCCGCCGCCGCCTCGTCGTCGTCGAGGGTGAAGATGACGCTGCGGTAGCTGTCCCCCTCGTCCGGACCCTGGCCGCCCACCTGCGTCGGATCGTGGATCTTCCAGAACACGCGGAGCAGGTGCTCGTAGGGGACCTTCGCCGGGTCGAACTCGACCAGCACGGTCTCGGCGTGGCCGGTGGTGTGGGTGCACACCTTGGGATAGTCCGGATCCGTGGTGTGACCGCCCGCGTAGCCCACCGCGGTCGCAACGACGCCGGGGACGTGACGGAACGCGTCCTCGACGCCCCAGAAGCAGCCCGCGGCGAAGGCGGCCAGGCGATCGTGACCGGTCGGGGTGAGCGGCGTGCCGTTCCCGGCGTGCCCCGGATCCGTCCCGACGTGGGCGAGCGTCACCGGCGTCGAACCTGTGGGCTCGGGGGAGACATCGGCGGTGGTGCTCGTCGCATGGCAGGCGACCGCGAGGAGGGCCGTCACGGCGAGACCGGAAGCGCTGCGGAGGTGCATGCCCGGTATTACGGGCGAAACGACCGCCGGTATCGCAACTTCACGCCACGAGCCCCCTCGCCACGAGGACCTCCTGCAGGCTCCCCCGGAGCGGGTCCTTGGCGCCCTGCAGCGAGTCCCGAGCGAGCTCGGCGAACTTGGACCCCCGCGTGGACTTGAGGGCCGCCAGGGCCGCCAGCCGGTCGGCAGGCGCCCCGTGCTCCAGCACGCCCAGCATGATCTCCGCTGCCTCCAGCGTGTCGATCCTCGCCAGCGCCCGCAGCGCCGAGGCCCGCGGCGCTGGCTCCGGCGACTCGCGCAGGATGCGCGACAGCGGATCGACGGCGTGCTGGAAGTAGAGGGCCTCCACCGCCTTGCAGGCCTGCTCCACCACCTGGGAATCCGGATCCCGCAGGGCCGCCCGCACGGTCACGAAGCTCCGCTTGAAGTACAGCGTCTGCAAGGACTGCAGGACGGCCACCTTCACCCGGCGCTCCTTGCGGGTGAAGAGATGCTCCAGCGGCGACAGCACCGCGTAGAGCTGGAGCTGCGCCAGCTGCTCGGCCAGCCGCAGGTACGAGTCGAGCCTGGCGGAGCTCCCGTCGTCGGGGTTCTCCTCGAGCGGCAGGGCGGTGAGGCGGGCCAGCATGGCCTTCCTCCGGATGAGATCTGGCCAGCGCTTGTCGAGCAGCACGTCGGCGCACGCCTCGGCGGCGCTCCCCCGCTGCTCCCACTCGACGACGTCGACGTGCCAGACCTCGGTGAAGTGCGTGTCGTGCCGCAGGGGGTGCGACATCGAGCTCGAGGTCTCGAGCGTGTCGTCCTTCATCCGTGCATAGCGCCCGGCCGCACGCGCGTAGTGCTCGCAGCGCGACGGCTCGAGCTCGAGCCCCGCCAGCTCGGTGTAGATCGCGCCGATGTGGGCCCACTGCCCGACCTCGCCGAAGGCCAGGATGGACGCCAGGAGCGCGTTCTCGGCGATCTCCGGCGGGGCCCCGCGCGCGAGGTGCTGCCGGGCCAGCGCGCGCCACAGGTCCGCCTGGCGCACCGAGTAGCCCCCCGAGGCCGATGCCAGCCCGAGCGAGCGCGCGTAGTCCGCTGCCTCGCGCGCAAGCGTGGCCGCGGCGCTCGTCTCCTCGCGCTCGATGGCCGCGGCGATCGACTCCTCGAAGTACTCCAGCGCGAAGTACTTGAGGTGATCCTCGCGGAGGATGCGGATGCAGTTCACGTAGCCCTCGAGCACGTCCTCGAACGCCCCGCTCTCGCGGCCGATCTGCACCAGCACGCAGTAGCAGTCGAACGCTCGCTCGCGCAGACCCACCGACTCGAAGTGATCGGCCGCCTCCTCGACCAGGCGCACGCTGGCCACGATGGCCTCGTGCGCCTGCCGCGCGTCGCCGCACTGCTTCGCGCAGCGCGCCAGGTTGAACCGAACCAGCGCCGCCACGTACGCGTCGTCCCCACGCTCGGTCACGTGCGCGAGCCGCGACCAGAGCGCCCGCGCGGCGCCCCAGTCCTTGGCCCGCTCGCGGCAGATCGCCGCCGCGGCGACCAGCCCCGCATCCTCCATCTCCCGTGCGGCCTCGGCCATCTGCCCCTGCGCCGCGAGGACGCGCGCGCGATCGACGTGAGGCACGTGGGGCAGGAGCGGCTGGGCGCGCTTCCAGGCATTCGGGTCGGTCGCGGCCAGGTACGACACGACCGTCAGCGCCCCTCGCAGGTTGCCTCGCTTGACGAGGGTCTCCTCGAGAGGGCGCAGGACGGCGATGTAGTCGTGCTCGGAGACGTGCGTCTGCGCCGCCGCCGACAGCAGCGCTCCCAGGGCGGTGTCCAGGTCGCCGCGCGCGGCCGCGGCCTTGGCGCGATCACGAAGGATGTAGAGATCCTCGAGCACGCCTCGAGGCTAGCGGGAGCTGGTTCAGTTCGCGACCGCGGGCGGGAGCGACGGCTGGGGTTGCGCGGCGCGCGCGCGCTCGCGGTCGAAAGCGACGCCGAACGAGATGACCGGGGTCATCATCGCGGCCGGCCCCGCAGGCTTCCTGGCGGTCTGTGCGGTGGCGACGGAGGCGGCGAGCTCCCGGGGGAGCTCGTAGCGGAGGGAGATGGTGCCCCGCGCGGGGACACGCACCGACTCGCGCGTGCTCCAGACGACCTGCGGGACCGGCATGACCCGCGCCATCGGGCTCGCGCTCAGCCGCGTGACGTCCGTCTCCAGGGGGACGACCTCGTCGTGGCCAGCGCCGTTGCGCGCGGTGACCACGATGACCCACCCGCTCTTCGAGTGAGCGTCAGGCTGCAGCTGCCCCTTCGCCACGACGTCGCCGATCTTCCAGCCGTCCACGGCGTAGGTGGCGATGGGGCCTGCCGAGTCGTCGGCGTGGGTCGATGTGGGCCAGGCGACCGCGAGGGTGGCGGCGGCGGTGGCGAGAGCGAAGGCGGCGACGGTCCACGGCGCGCTGTGGGGCATGAGGGTTGGACGGATGGGGTGGGGGAAAGATCTGGGGTGGGAGTTGGGATCGGGGTCAGGGCCCTCCTGTGCCAGAATCCCCGGGCCATGAACCCCCCGCTCCCCGTCCTGGACGCCCTCCGCGTCTCCATCGAAGGCCACGTCGCCACCGTCACCCTCCGCGCGACCGGCAAGGCGAACCGCATGGGGCCGGCGTTCTGGGCCGAGATGCCGGTGGCCTTCGCGTGGCTCGATGCGGCCCCCGAGGTGCGTGCCATCGTCCTTCGTGGCGAGGGTGAGCACTTCACCTATGGCCTCGACCTGGCGACGATGGGCGGCGACCTCGCACCCGTCCTCGGCGACGGTGCCCAGGCCCGCGAGCGCACCGACTTCCTCGCGACCATCGAGCGGCTCCAGCGAGCCATGTCGTCCGTCGCCGCGTGCCGAAAGCCGGTCATCGCGGCCATCGCCGGCTGGTGCATCGGGGGTGGCGTGGATCTCGCGACCGCGTGCGACGTCCGCCTCTGCGCGGCCGATGCCCGGTTCAGCGTGCGCGAGGTGAAGCTGGCCATGGTGGCCGACGTCGGGACGCTGGCGCGCCTGCCCGCCAGCGTCGGTCAGGGGCACGCCCGGCTCCTCGCGCTCACGGGCGACGACATCGACGCGGCGCGCGCCCTGCGGATCGGGCTGGTGGAAGACGTCTACGAAACGCACGCCGCCCTCTTCGATGCAGCGCTCGCCCTCGCCCGCCGTGTCGCGGACAACCCCCCGCTCGTCGTCCAGGGCGTCAAGCAGGTGCTGAACGCGGCATCCGAGCGCGCCGCCGCCGAGAGCCTTCGCACGGTGGCCCTGTGGAACGCGGCCTTCCTCCCCTCGCACGACCTGCGCGAGGCCATGGCCGCGTTCCTCGAGAAGCGGGCGCCGCGGTTCGAGGGTCGCTGACCCCAGCAACCGGGGCGCGCCGCCAGTCATCTACCCGACCACTCAACGAAGAGGGAGAACACCATGCGCTACAACCTGCTCGGCCGGACGGGACTCTACGTTTCGGAGCTCTGCCTCGGCGCGATGACGTTCGGCGGCAAGGGCTTCTGGGAGGCCATCGGCAAGCTCGGCGCGAAGGAGGTCGAGACCCTGATCGGCACCGCGCTCGACGCCGGGGTCAACTTCATCGACACCGCCGACGTGTACTCCGAGGGCGAGTCGGAGAAGCTCGTGGGCGGCGCCCTCGGGGCGCTCGGACGCCCGCGCGACCAGGTCGTGGTCGCGACCAAGGTCCGTGGCCGCACCGGACCGGGCGTCAACCAGGTGGGCCTCTCGCGGGGCCACATCCTGCACGGCATCGACGCCAGCCTCCGGCGGCTCGGCCTGGAGTACGTGGACCTCTACCAGATCCACGGCTTCGACCCGTCGACGCCCATCGAGGAGACGGTGGACGCCCTCGACGCCGTCGTGCGCTCGGGCAAGGCGCGTTACGTGGGCTTCAGCAACCTGCCCGCGTGGCTCGCGATGAAGGCCATCGGCCACGCCCAGGCCCGGGGCCTGGCCCGCTTCCAGAGCGCGCAAGTCTACTACTCGATCGCCGGGCGCGACATCGAGCGCGAGCTCGTCCCGCTCGCGCAGTCCGAGGGCGTCGCCATCCTGCCGTGGAGCCCGCTGGCCGGGGGGCTGCTCTCGGGGAAGTTCGATCCCACGGGCAAGGGCGGCCCGGAGGGGGCGCGTCGCGCGTCGTTCGACTTCCCCCCGGTGGACCGCGAGCGGCTCCCGCGCGTGCTGGGTGCGCTGCGCACGGTCGCCGACGCGAGCGGCGTGTCGGTGGCGCGCATCGCGCTGGCCTGGCACCTCACGCGGCCCTTCGTCACCAGCGTCATCATCGGCGCCAAGAACAAGGACCAGCTGGTCGACAACCTCGCCGCCACCGAGGTGAAGATCTCCGCCGAGCACCTGAAGCTGCTCGACGAGGCGAGCGCGCTGCCGCCGGAGTACCCGGGCTGGATGCTCGGCTTCCAGAACCGGGATGCGCGCGGCGTACAGGAGAAGTGACGACGCGGGATGTGCCCGGCCCCGTTCGATTCTCTGATCGAGCTCGTGCGGGGCAGGGCCGTGCTCGCGCTCACCGGCGCGGGCCTGAGCACGGAGTCGGGCATCCCCGACTATCGTGGGCCGGAGGCGCTCGCCCGGCCCCTGCGTCGCCCCGTGCAGGGGCCCGAGTTCGTCCGCTCCGAGGCGGTGCGCAGGCGGTACTGGGCGCGCTCGGCGCTCGGATGGGAGCGCATGCGCGCGGCCCAGCCGAACCCCGGGCACCGGGCCATCGCGGCCCTCGAGCAGCAGGGCATCGTCGTGCACGTCGTCACCCAGAACGTGGACCGACTGCACCACAAGGCAGCAAGCCGCAGGGTGACCGAGCTGCACGGCGCGCTCGCGGAGGTCGCGTGCCTGAGCTGCGGTGCCCTCGAGGAGCGCGACGCGCTGCAGGCGCGGCTGCTCGCGCTGAACCCGGGGTGGACGGCCGGCGGCGCCCTCGCTGCGCCGGACGGGGACGCGGAGCTCCCGGCCGACCGCGTCGAGCGTTTCCAGGTGGCGGCGTGCACGGCCTGCGGCGGCGTGCTCAAGCCACGCGTGGTCTTCTTCGGCGACACCGTGCCGCGCGCGGTCGTCGCCGAGGCCTTCGAGGCGGTCGACGCCTCGGAGGTGCTGCTGGTCGTCGGCTCGTCGCTCGCCGTCTTCTCGGGCTATCGCTTCCTGCGTCGCGCAGTCGAGCGCGGGATCCCCGTGGCCATCATCAACCGCGGCCCGGTCCGCGGGGAGGAGCACGCCGCGGTGAAGATCGAGGCCAGCACCGGAGAGACGCTGTCCGCGCTGGCGAGGGCGATCACGCCCGGCTGAGCGCAATCGATGTGCGAAAGTCCTCGTCTTTTCCGGATCGCACGAATTGACAGTCAGAGGCCGTTCGCGTTTGATCCTGCGGGGAGTCCGAATGAGCGAGGGGTCTGGCTCTAGCTCGCCGCTTGTATTTCAGGGGGCGGTGCTCGCGGGCAGGTATCGTCTGGACTCCGTCGTGGGCTCCGGTGGGATGGGAGCGGTCTGGGCCGCGACTCACCTCGGGGTCGGGCAGCAGGTCGCGATCAAGCTCGTCTACAGCAACTTTGCGCGCTCGCCCGACGCCCTGCAGCGCTTCGATCGCGAGGCGAAGGCCGCGGCGCAGATCAAGAGCCGCCACGTCCCGCAGGTCTACGACAACGGCGTGCTCGAGGACGGGACGCCGTTCCTGGCCATGGAGCTCCTGCACGGCGAGACGCTCTTCCGCCGCATCCACAAGCAGGGTCCCATTCCCCTGGCCGAGACCATCTCCATCCTCGATCAATGCTGCAAGGCGCTCGGTCGCGCGCACGCGCTCGGCATCATTCATCGCGACATCAAGCCGGACAACATCTTCCTGGCGCAGGAGAACGACTCCGAGGGCTACGTCGTCAAGGTGCTCGACTTCGGGATCGCCAAGTTCACGCAGCTGGGTGACGGCGAGCACTCCACGACGCGCACCGGCTCCCTCCTCGGCACGCCGCAGTACATGAGCCCCGAGCAGGCGCGCGCGGTCAAGAACATCGACTCCCGCACCGATCTCTACTCGCTGGGCGTCGTCGCCTACACGATGCTCACGGGCAACCTCGCCTTCTCCGGCGAGTCGCTGGGCGATCTCCTCCTCCAGATCTGCGCCCAGCCCCTGCCCAGCCTCATCGGCGCCGCCCCCTGGCTGCCGCCCGCGGTGGAGACCTGGTTCACCACCGCCTGCGCGCGCGATCCGGAGCATCGTTTTCCCACCGCGCAGGCCTTCATCGACGGCCTGCGGGCGGCGGCGGTCGCGCCGCAGACGACGCCCTACCCGATCCCGACCGGCGGCGGGATGATCGTGGCCGGTACGCCGTCGCAGGGGGGGGGTGTTCCCTACGGCAATCCTCAGTACGGCGGTCAGCCCTACGCCGGTGCGCCGTACGGCAGCACACCTTCGACGACGGGCGCGGCGTCCCTCGCGCTGCCGCCCCGGCCGCCGGGGGCGCGCTCACCCGTGGCGGTGATCGCCGTGATCGGGCTCCTGGGCCTGACGATCGCGGCGGGCGTCGCGGTCGTGGTCTTGCGAGGACACAGGACCACGGCGCAGACGGCGCCTCCTCCGGTGGCGTCATGGACGGCCCCCTCCGCCGTGGAGGCAGGAGCCGTCACGGACACCAAGCTGGAGCCCCTCACGGCGACCACCCCGTCGTCACCCGCCTCGACCGCGACCGGGCCCGGGCAAGGCCACCCGCCCGTGCCGACGACCACCAACGCCTGGCATCCACCCCCGGGCACGACCACCACCACCGCCGCGACCGCCACGGCTGCGGTGCCGGCCACCACAGCGACCACACCGAAGGGGAAGATCGACCTTGGCTACTGAGAAGAAGCACCGCGCTGCCCTGCTTTGCCTCGCGACCCTGCTTTCTGCCTCGTCGGCCGCTGCGCAGAGCGAGTCCGCGGAGGACAAGGCCTCTGCACGCGTGCTCGGCACCGAGGGCGTCCGCCTCGCGGAGTCGGGAGACTGTGCGGCGGCCATCCCCAAGTTCGAGGCGGCCGAGAAGCTCTACCACGCGCCGACGACGCTGGAGCGGCTCGGCGAGTGCCAGGTGTCGGTGGGCAAGCTGGTCGAGGGGACGGAGAACCTGAACCGCCTCGTGCGCGAGCCGCTCCCCCCGGGCGCGCCGCCCGCGTTCGTCGCAGCGGTGCAGCGCGGGCAGAAGATCCTCAACACCGCGACGCCTCGCATCGCCAGGCTACGCATCCACGTGGACGGGCCGTCGCCCGAGCAGGTCAAGGTGACGATCGACGGCGCGAACGTGCCTTCGGCGCTGCTCGACGCAGACCGCCCGACCGATCCCGGAAGCCACGCGGTGAAGGCGGTGGCGCCAGGCTTCAAGGACGCGACCTACGAGCTGAAGCTCCTGGACGGACAGGAGCAGGCCATCCAGCTGAAGCTTGAAGTGGACCCGAACGCGCAGGCGGCGGTGACGACTGCGACGACGCCCGTACCGACCTCCACCACGACCGGGACCGGGGCGACCCTCGGTACGACGCCCAGGCCCGCGACGACGGCTCCCGAAGGGGGCGGCGGCAGCAAGGGCCCCGCCATCGGAGCCTTCGCCGTCGGCGCGGCCGGCGTGGTCGTGGGGGCCGTGTTCGGCGCGATGGCCCTGAGCACGAAGTCGACGCTCGATACCGCGTGCGTGAACATGCTCTGCCCGTCGTCGTCCCAGTCGAACATCAACACGCTGGGGACCGAGGCGACGGTGTCCACCATCGGCTTCGGGGTGGGCATCGTGGGGGCCGTGCTGGGGGTCGTGTTCCTGGTCACGTCCCACGGCTCGTCGCCACCGTCGACGGCGGTGGGGGTCACACCGTGGATGGGAATCGGGAGCTCTGGGCTGGGAGGCGCGTTCTGATGAAGCGGCCCATTGTGGTGGCGGTGGCGATCTCCCTTGGCGGCGGCGTCGCGGTGGCGGGGTGCAACCTCGTGGTCGATGCTGGAGGTTACAAGGTCGGCCTCGGCGGAGCGGACTCCGGGACGGGATCGGACACGAGCACGGGCAGTGACACGGGCACGTCCGCCGACACCAGCATGGTCGACAGCGGCTCACCGTCGGAGGGAGGGCCGGTGTCCTGCGGGCAGGGCCTCCCGAACACCGCCGAGTTCGACCAGCTGGTGGAGAGCTGCGTGCTGGCAGTCAGCTGCGACCCGAACTTCTACATCGGCGTCACCCTCTCCAGCTGCATCACCAACAACTACCTCCAGAGCCTCGCGGCCTTCTCCTGCCTGACGGGCATTCACTCGTGCAGCGACTACTTCCAGTGCGAGCACGAGCGATACGCCACCATCGCGGACTGCCCCAACTCGGCGGCGAGCCAGACCTGCAGCGGCAACCTCTCGGTCAGCTGCACCGGTCAGGGGCTGGGTAGCGTCATCGACTGTGCGGGGCTGGGTGCGCAGTGCCAGCTGGTCGAGGGGGAGCCCAACTGCGTCGTCATTCCTTCGTGCGTGGAGGCAGAGGGCGGCGCCGTCGAGCAGTGCTCGGCGAGCAATCAGGTCTACGAGTGCGTGGACGGCGTGGGGATCGGTCAGGTCTGTGGCGCGGGCTCGACCTGCGGGAACGGGGCTGCCGGAGTGGGCTGCTACTTCGACGAACCACCGTGCCAGACGCCGAACTCCGCGCAGTGCGTGGGGGCCAAGCAGGAGGACTGTACGGTCGCCAACCAGCTGCTCACGTTCGACTGCTCCGTCACGGGCTCGTCGTGCGGCGTCATCCCCGCTGAGGGCGACAGCGGCGCGGAGACCTACTGCGTGGCCCCTGGCTGCACGCTCTCCTCCATCGACAGCTGCACCGAGTCGTGCGGTGCCGACGGCATCACGCTCAACGCGTGCATCGGCGGTGCGCCCTACCCGATCGACTGCACCAAGTACGGCACGTTCACGAGCTGCGCGCAGAGCCCGGATGCGGGCGCCGGCGTGTTCACCTACTGCCAGTGACCTGGCGCGGCTGACGACACGCGTTCACACCGGCGCGACACGACTGTCGCGGCGGCCCTTCACACAGAAGAGAGTAGGCTCCGGGCCATCCCGTGCGGCCCCGCGCTCGCTTGCCCTCGATGCTCGTCGTCGCCCTCGCGGCGCACGCGGGGGTCTCGCTGTGGGCCTGGCGAGCGACCGTGCGGTCTGCCATCGATGAAGCCGGGACGCACGGCGAGGTCACCCCCGAGATGGACATCGAGCTGGAGGCGCCCGTCCCCAGCTCGGGTGACGTCGTGCAGGAGGGGACCTCCGCCAGCCCACACACCGCGAGCGCCAGCGCTGCGGGCGCGGCGACCCGCTCCTCCGGGCTCACCGGTGCCACGGGCCACGGCGAGGCGTCCATCGGCGCGCCGGCGTCGTCCGGAGCGCCGGAGCCGCCCTCCGACAGCGGGTGGACCTTCTCCCCGACCGTGACCGGAACGACCCGCGGCCCCGATCCTCTGGCGGGCGGCGCGCTGGGGTCCGCGATACGTGGTGGGGTGGGCGCCACGGTGGCCGAGGACACGAAGAGGCGGGAAGAGTTCGCCCGCAAGCACGTGCTCCCCATCTACGGCGAGCGTGACGTGGAGCTCGGCCTGGCCCCGGGGGGAGCGCTCGTGAGCCTGACGCGGGACCTCGTGCGACGGTGCCGGGCGCCCATGAACGGACGGGCGCTGCTGCAGTTCGACACGGACGGGGCGGGCCTCGTGGCGTCGGTGCGCGTGCTCGAGGCCTCGTCCGGGCGCGCCGAGTGGAACGAGGTGGCCTCCGAGATCGCAGCCGTGGCGCGGAACAAGCCGATGAAGGTGCCCGCCGGGGCGAGGGGCGTGGCCGTGACGCTGGAGGTGACCTCCGCGCTGAAGGCCTTCGACGGCGCGACGCCGACCAGCAACCCCCTCACGAAGGCCGTGGGCGTGCTCACCGATCCCATCGACGCAGTCGCGAACACGGTGGAGGCGCTGGGCGGCGGCAAGAACCCGCCGCAGCGGGTCGTCGCTGCTCACGTCGTGAACGTGCAGGCGTTCTAGTGGCAACCTCCCGCGCTCACTGGAACGAGATGCCCACGTTCAGCGAGAGGGGGACCAGGTAGACCGACGAGCCGCTGGTCGTCGAGTACTGGTTGGTCGTGTAGTCGTAGGACGAGCCCCCCGACTGATCGAGCGAGAACATGGGGATGTCCGCGCGGAAGTTCACCACGCCGCCGACGTGGCTCGAGCGCATGAAGGCGATGCCCAGCTCGCCGTACGCGCCGAAGCCCGAGCCGTCGAACGCCGGGTTGCCCTCGCCCTGGTTGGCCTGGAAATAGGCGAACATCAGCCCCGCGCCGATGAACGGCGCCACGTCGGACTCGTTGAGGAAGTACCGCCCACCCACGCCGAGCGACGCGTACCCGAGCTTGTTGTCGGCGCTGCCGATGCCGCCCGCACGGCCCTCGCCCAGCAGCGCGAAGTTGTGAAGCCGGAACTGCATGTCGATCTCCACGCCCGCCGAGGTCGTGTTGGAAGTGCCGACCGCGGCCTGACCGGTGAGGCCCAGGATGACGCCCGGCACGATCTTCTTCTGCTTGGGGGTCGTGGTCTCGGAGCTGACGACGTTCTCCACGTTCTCGGTCTGCTCGATGGTCTTGCCCTCCACCATCGCGGTGACGATGCGCTCGGAGGCGACGGGGACCTCCTCGACTCCCTGGATGAGGAGGCGGCGGTCGGCGCGGGTCGAGCGCTCGAACAGGACGAGCAGGAGCTTGCCGCCCAGCTTGCCGATCCGGATGTCGTAGACCCCGGGGCGCGCGCCGTGGGCCGCGAGCGCGTGGCAGATGACGTCCGCGGTGGTGCGGGCGTCATCGCGCTCAATCCCCGCGTGCTCTCCCACCACGCAGGTGTAGCCGCCATCGACTGTCAACGACTCTTCACTCGAGGCTGACGCCGGGGCCATGGGCGCCGGCGCCACAGTGGGTTCTGCAGCGGCCGGAGGGAGGGTCGGAAGAGGAGCTTGCTGCGCGAAGGCGCCCGTCGCGACGAGGGAGAACGCCAGGGTGGCGCCGAGGGAGGAAGCCGTACGAACGAAGGAGCGCGGGAGCATGGTGACCTCTTGGGAGCGGCTCGCGATCAGCGACCGCGGACCACCCATGAGCAAGCCATGTGCCGCCGTGCGAGGCGGCGCTGCGCCGGCCAGGTCTGCTCAGTTCAGAGGGGGGAGGCTGCGCCGCGCTTCGCCACGCCGTGCCGCGCGCCGGGTCAGCTGCAGCACCGTCTCGACCAGCCCGATCACCACGTAGAACGCCAGCAGCCACACCAGCACGAACGCCGGTCGCGTCTGCAGGCTCACGATGGCGCTCGAGCCCACCGCGAACGCGACGAGGAGGAACGTGCGCGCGTTGAGGCGCAGGTCCTTGAAGCTGCGAAACTTGATGGTCGACACCATGAGAAACGAGAGAAACATGGTGAGCCCCACCATGGCCCAGACGTAGCGCGGGCCGTGCAGCCGCAGCTCGTCGCCCATCGCGTGGTTGGCGAGCACCAGCGAGATGAGGATGCCCGCCGCCCCGGGGACGGGCAGGCCCACGATGTACTTGCCCGGTTTGGTGGGGGCGCCCTTCTCGCCCATGGAGAGGACGTTGAAGCGCGCGAGCCGCACCGCGCCTGCCGCGGCGAACACGAAGCCCGCGATGAGGCCGGCCGTGGGTTTCTGCCAGAGCGACCACTTGTAGACGAGGAGGGCGGGCGCCACGCCGAACGAGATGGCGTCGGCCAGGGAGTCGATCTGCAGGCCGAAGGCGCTCTGGGTCTTGGTGAGCCGCGCCACGCGCCCGTCGAGCATGTCGAAGAACAGGGCGAACACGAGGAGCAAGGACGCCCGGTAGTAGTCGTCGTCGCTCTGGGCGGTCGCGCTGATGCGGATGGAGTCGAAGCCGCAGAACACGCTCGAGAGGGTGATGATGTTCGGCAAGAGAAACAGCGTCTTGCGGAGGTCGAGCTTGCGGGCGGTGGGCGGCACTTCGGACTCCTGACGCAGCGAAGCGCTCATGGTGCGCACAGAACGGGCCTCCGGTAAAGATGCGCCGGGGGGCACCGCCGCGCTCCCGTCGACGTGGCCTGGCTGCACTGGCAGCGGGAGATTGGCCAGAAATTGGCCCCCCGGGGACCCACGCAATACCCTTCGTCGAGGTATTCGCATGCGAGGCGCCCTGGTTCCGCTCGTTCCGTTGCTCTGCGTCGCCCTCGGCGGCTGTGCTGGCGCGGGCGAGTCGGAGGAGCGGCAGCTCGACGAGATGCGCAAGACCATCGAAGACGTGCAGCAGGACCGCGACAAGGCCGAGGCCGACATGATGGCGTCGTCCATCGCCGACACGCACATGGCCAGCGCGGGCGAGCGCCAGCCTGCGCCGGCGCTGCCTGCACCGGAGTACACCGGGCTGGGGGAGGGTGAGGGGGTGCCTGGCGAGCTGGACTCGCCCGACACGGAGGACCCTACCCCGCGGCCCACCATCCGCATCTTCGGCTCACCGCGCGTGGGCCGGGGCGCCTGGCGCGACGACCAGGTCGAGCAGTCGGGCGCGGACGACGGTTCGGGAGCACCCCGCTCGAGCGCGCTCGACCCCGCGGCCAAGCCCGCCTACGAGGCGGCGCTGGCGCTGGTGAACGCGCGCCAGTACGACCGCGCGCTGGAGGCGCTGGCGGCGTTCCTGGTCAAGTACCCGGACCACCCCTACGCCGACAATGCGATGTACTGGCGAGGGGAGTGCTACTTCGCCCAGGGCGACTACCTGCACGCGGCCGAGCAGTTCGAGGGCACGGTCACCCGCTTCCCCGCCGGCAACAAGGCGCCCGACGCGCTCCTCAAGCTCGGCATGAGCCACCAGAAGCTCGGCAACCCCGCCAAGGCCAAGGAGTGCTTCGATCGCCTCGCGCAGACCTATCCGAGGAGCGAGGCCGCCCGCCACATCCCCCCCGTCTTCACGCAGGCCACGACCCCGCGCGGGGCCGGCTCCGAAGGTCACCCATGAACCGTCTCGTCCGTCCGCGCGCAGCGCTCTGCGTCGTGCTCGCCTGTGTGTTCGCGCCTGCGCTCGCCCGGGCGCAAGCCGGCCCTGCTGCGCCCCCTGCAGGGGGCGGAGGCCAGGCCGCGGCCCCTGCGGGCACCGCCGGCGCGGCCGGGGGCGCGGCGCCCACGCAGGGCACGCAGCCCACGCAGCAGATCGGGGGCTTCGGCTTCGGCAACCCGCAGTCCCCCAACGGCACCATCGGCGGCGGCAACGCGACCGAGTCGAGCGCACACCCCGTCACCGGCGATCAGGAGGACTCCTTCGACCTCGGGTCGCACGGGCACGCGGGCAGCGGAGCGGTCCACGGCGACGAGAACGGCCCGGTCTTCGTCGGCGGGTCGACCTTCACGGGCGGAGAGACGCCTTACTCGCACATCGTCCGGCGCGGCGACACCCTGTGGGGCATCTGCGGGTACTACTTCCAGAACCCCTACCAGTGGCCGCGCGTCTGGTCCTACAACCCGCAGATCAGGAACCCGCACTGGATCTACCCGGGCGACGAGGTCCGCCTGAAGCAGGGCGGTCAGGACACGGCGACCGCCACGGCGCCCAAGCCGGCGCTCCCGTACCAGGGCCCGGGCATGACGCTGGTGGATCGCCGGCGGCAGGTGCCGCACGGCACGGTGTTCCTCCGCGATCAGGGCTGGATCCGCGACGGGAGCGACGAGGTCTGGGGCGACGTCACCGGCGCCAACGCGGACAAGATGTTCCTGTCGGACCTGGACGAGATCTACCTCCACATCGACCGGGGGCACGACGTGCACCTGGGCCAGGAGCTGACCATCTTCCGCCCGCTGCACATGGCGGCGGCCGGCACCATCGTGCAGATCGGCGGCACCGCCCGCATCGATCAGTGGGACGCGCAGGACCGCGTCGCGCGCGCGCGCATCGTCGAGTCGCTGAACGTCATCGAACGCGGCGCGAAGGTCGGACCGCTCGACCGCACGTTCAACGTGGTCCCCCCGCGGCGCAACGAGGCCGACGTCGAGGCGCACGTGCTGGCGAGCCTCCACCCCCACGAGTTCTTCGGGGAGAACCAGGTCGTCTTCATCGACAAGGGCGACGACGCGGGCCTCAAGGTGGGCAACCGTCTCTTCGTGATGCGGCGCGGGGATGCCTGGCGTCGATCGCTCGTGCAACCCCACGCCGGCGATCGCGTCTCGCCCGACGACGAGACGCCGATGCCGCCGATGGAACAGGTGCCGGGCTCGCGCAGCGACGAGGCCCACTACCCGGAGGAGGTCGTGGCCGAGCTGCGCGTCATCCTGGTCAAGAAGGACAGCGCGACGTGCCTCCTGACGCACTCGCGCTCGGAGATCGAGCCCCACGACCGCGCGGTGGCGCGCAAGGGCTACTAATCAGCAAGCCCGATTCTCGAGCGAGAATCGGGCTCGCTGATTTCTCCGCCCCTCGTCGTGCCTTCGGCACTCCGACGACGGAGTGACGGTCGTCCCCGCCGAAGGCAGGGAGGACGTGGGCTGTCCTGCTGTCCTGGACGAAGGACAGCCCCCGGCGGTAGAAACGGCGCCGCGTGCGTCCGTCTCGATTCACCCGCGTCGTGTCCGTGCTGCTCGCGCTGGTCGGGCTCGCCGTCACGCTCGCGCCGGTCGACGCCGACGCGAGGGCCTCGCGCCGCCGGCGCTCGGGCTGCCCGAGCGGGATGGTGCGCGTGAAGGACTTCTGCGTCGACCGCTACGAGGCCCCCAACCGCAAGGGAGCCAGGCCCCTCGCCATGCAGTCGGCCAGCGACGCCGACGCGTGGTGCGCGGCGCACCACAAGCGCCTCTGCAAGGAGGACGAGTGGATCGACGCCTGCGAGGGCGAGGAGCACCGCGCCTACCCCTACGGCAACGACCACGTGGACGACCGCTGCAACGACGGCAAGCCCTGGAAGGAGGTCAACGAGACCACCCTCAACAAGTGGCCGGCCCCCGAGGCCCAGGCCCACGCGAAGGACCTCTACCAGGCTGCGCGCAGCGGCTCGAAGCGCAAGTGTGTCTCGGAGGACGGCGTCTACGACCTCACCGGGAACGTGGAGGAGTGGGTCGTGCGCACGCGTGACCACGCGAACGACTGGCCGTACCTGCTGGTCGGTTGCTACTGGTCGGGCTGCTACGGAGGGGGCAAGCCCACGTGCCACTCGACCAACAACGCCCACGGCCCCGAGTTTCGCTTCTACGAGACGGGCTTTCGCTGCTGCAAGGACGCGAAGGGGAGCAGCCGGGGCGGACGGGGACACGGCGCTCCCCCCTGAGCGCGGGTCAGTCGTACCGCTCGCTGTGCACCTGCTGGCGCGGCAGGCCCATGTCCTTGCGCAGCAGGTCCCGCACCGAGCCCACCATCCGCTCGAGACCGCACACGTACACGTGAGGAGGCTCGGCTGGCCCGGGCGCCACGAGCTCGTCCCACATCGCCCGGACGTGCGTCTGCACGTAGCCCCGGCGGCCCCTCCACGTGTCGCCGGGCTGCGAGAGCGAAGGCTCGAACCGCACGAAGGGGTGCGCGGCCGCCGCGGCCGCCAGCTCGTCCCGGTAGAGGAGGTCCTCCTCGCGGCGGACCCCCAGCAGGATCCACACGGGTGTCTGCATGCCGGCCGCGAGCGCGGCGAGGAGCATGCTCCGGAGGGGCGTGACGCCGGTGCCCGTCGCCACCATGAGGGCCGGCGCGGTGCTCTTGGCGGGTCGCGTGAAGAAGCCCTGCGGACCGATGAACGGGACGGTGACTCCCGGCTCCACCGCGTGCAACCACGACGAAGCCGGTCCCCCTTGCACGTGGGTGACGGCCAGCACGAAGCGCGGCGTCCCGTCGGGCGGCGACGCGATGGAGTAGCTCCGCTTGAGGTCGGCGGCCCCTCCCGCGGCGATGGGGAGCACCATGTTCACCCACTGCCCGGGCTCGAAGGTCATCGCCGCCCCGTCCGTCCGTTCGAACGTCAGCTCACGCACGCTGCGCGTCAGCGTCCGCGCGCTCGCGAGGCGGGCCTCGAAGTGGGGAGGGAGGGGCATCTTGCGCAGGCAGGATCTAGGCGCTTTCTTCCTCTCGTGCACCACCCTCCCGGGGGTGCTTGCGCTAGGCTTCACGCCGATGGAAGGAAGTCGCCGGAGCACGGGCTGGGTGTGCGGGCTCGTCGCCTGCGGCCTGTCGGTCGGGGTGTTCGCCGTGGTGCTCGCCGCGTGCTCGTCGCCTCACACGGCCGCGCCCGGCCCCTCTTCGGACATCACGACGCTCCCCTACGACGGCGGCGTCGTCGAGTGGGACGGCTGGGCGGGCGAGTTTTTCACGCAGTACTGCGTCCTCTGCCACAACCCCAACGCATACTGCACCGAGTGCCATGCGCCCGGCGACCCGCGGACGCCCTACTTCACGGAGCAGGCGCCCGTCGTCGCCCACGCGGCCATGATCCAGTGCGGCGTGGCGGTCACGCAGGACCCCGACTGGGACTGCGGCACGATCGTGCCGGAGCAGTTCCCCGCCCTCGCCAGTCCTCCGACGAACCCCTTCCCCAGCGACGAGGACCGGGAGCGTCTCGTGGGGTGGATCGACGCGGGCTGCCCTTAGCACCTGACCACGGTGCAACGGAACAGCTCGCCCTCCTCTCGCCGGGCCGACCTCAACGCCTCGAGCGGGCCGCTCGTCCAGGCAGGACGCGAGGTGTGGGGCCACCCGGAGCGAGGGCGTCCGCGCGGTAGGCGTAGGCGGCCTTCACGCGGGACAGCGATCGCAGCATGCGCTCCATGCGCAGCAGGGCGTCGAGCGTGTCGCGCGTGGGCAGCGAGCGGGCGCGGGCGGCATCGAGCACCGGCGGGATGGCCGCGGTGGCCTCGCGTGGGTGGAAGACGGCGCCCGGCAGGAGCGCCACGACGTAGGGTTGATCGCACCCCACCACGCGCGCGTCGAAGAGCTGCCCGGCCCCGGCGTCGACCTCGGCGCGCGACGACTCGTCCATCGCCGTGACGACCAGCTCCACCCCGCTCCACACGTCGACCAGCGGTTCGCCCGGGTGGCTCCCGGCCCGGAACAGGCCCCGGTGCGCCCGCTCCAGGGGGGCGAGCCACACGCGCTCCTCGTCCGTCAGCCGGTCCTGGACCTCCCGTCCGAAGCGCCCCGCCGTGACGGCGTCGCACCAGAACGCCCGGCTCCGCTCCTCGAACCATGGATCTTCCGGCGCGAACGCCCCCGTCCGCGCCTCGAAGGCCGCGCGCATCTCCGCGACGCGCGCCGAGAGCTCGGTCGTGCCCGCCAGCTGCACGATCCGAGCGGCCGTCTCCAGCACTCCCATGCGGATGGCCCGGTGGTGTACTCTCTCGGCCCGGCTCGCGCATGGAAAACCGCGTCTTCTTCCCCCAGGCTGCGCTCGACCAGTGGATCGTCGACGGAACGGTCGAGCTCTCCGGCGGGGTGCTCACCATCGTCTCCGAGGCGCGCCGCTACGAGCTCGCCGAGGCCGTGCACGTCGTGCGCGAGGTCAGCGGGGCCGGCGACAAGCACGACCTGCTCGGCCGCGTGAAGACGCGTGCCGCGCTGGAGCAGACCGGCGCCGAGCTGGTGGAGACGTCGATGCTGCTCGGGGACGCGGCCTACGACGTCGAGCCCGGGTGGCTGGGCACGCCCGTGGGGTCCTTTGGCGACTACGTGAAGGCGGCCCGTGGAGCCGCCGCGCCCGGCCCCGCGCCCAGGACCGACGAGGAGCTTCTGGCGACGTTCCTGGCGAAGAACCTCTGACCGGACGCCGGTTCCTGCTCGAGTGGACGCGTCCAGGCGTCGGGGGACCACATCCAGTCGAGGCGTGACCGCGATCCCTCGTCGGGTGGACGCGTCCAGACCTCGGGGGAGCGCGTCCAGTCGAGGCGTGACCGCGATCCCTCGTCGGGTGGACGCGTCCAGACCTCGGGGGAGCGCGTCCAGTCGAGGCGTGACCGCGATCCCTCGTCGAGTGGACGCGTCCAGACCTCGGGGGAGCGCGTCCAGTCGAGGCGTGACCGCGTCCAGTCGAGGCGTGACCGCGGTCCCTCGTCGGGTGGACGCGTCCAGAGCTCGCGTGGACGCGTCCAGACCTCGGGTGACCGTGTCCAGGCGAGGCGTGACCGCGAGCCCGCGCCGCCTGCACGAGCTCACGGGTGCGCCGCAGGGGCTCCCACTCCGCCCGGTGGACCCGAGGCGCCCGCGGAAGGCTCCTGCGATTCCAGGTACTTGCGCCTCTGCTCGCCTCCCTGGCGGAACCGGCGCTGGAGAGGCGCTGACGCCGCAGGCCCCACAGGCTGGCGAAGAAGGCGCGGACGTAGCACGATCGCTCCCAAGTGACCCTCGAGCTCCTGGCCGACCTGCTCTTCGGGGTGACGGCGGCCGCCTATCTGCTGGCCTCGGTCCTCTTCGTCGCCTTCCTGTTCGGGCGAGCCGAGAAGGCCGTGCGCTGGGCGCCGCGCCTCATCGCCATCGGCGTACCCCTGCACGCGGCCCAGATCTGCCTGTGGTCCCTGGTCCTGAAGGTGTGCCCCGTCCAGGGCATCCACTTCGCGCTCAGCGTCAACGCGATGCTGGTGGCCCTCGCCTACGTGCTGGCGCGGCTGCGGCTGCGCATCGACATGGTGGGAGCCTTCGTCGCGCCGCAGGCGCTGGCCTTCCTGCTCGCCTCGCGCTTCGTCGGCCCCGTGGACGGCAACCCCCGCCTGCGGAGCGCGCTGCTGCCCTTCCACATCGTGGCCAACCTCCTCGGCATCGCGCTCTTCACGCTCGCGTTCGCCGCGGCGGTCGCCTACCTGCTCCAGGAGCGGCGTCTCAAGACCAAGAAGCTCGACGGCGTGGACCGCCTGCCTCCCATCGACGCGCTCGACCGCGCCGAGCACCGCTTCCTCATCGCCGGCTTCCCGCTGCTCACCATCGGCATCCTGACCGGCACCCTCTGGGCGCGCGAGATCGAGGCCGGCGGGGCGGGGGAGATCGCCCGGGCGGTGCTGTCGTACGCCTCCTGGGCGCTCATCGGCGCCGTGCTCCTGCTCCGCACGGCAGCGGGCTGGCGAGGTCGCCGGGCGGCCTACGGCACCATCCTCGGCTTCGGTCTGACGGTGCTGGTGATGCTGCTCTACCTCGTGCGCAGCATGATGGTGCCCGTCGCATGATCGTGGTGGTCGGTCTCTCGCACCGCACCGCGCCGGTCGAGGTGCGGGAGCGGCTCTCGGCAGGAGCGGACGCGCTCCCGGTCGTGCTCTCGAGGCTCGCCGCCCGCCCCGAGCTCGACGAGGTCATGTTCCTCTCGACCTGCAACCGCGTGGAGGTGACGGTCCTGGTCCCCGACGACCGCCTCGACGCGGGCCTCGTCGCCGTCCGCGAGGAGCTCGCGCGGCACGGCGGGCTGGCGCAGGACGCGGAGCTCGCGCCCTACCTCTACGACAAGCGCGGCGACGAGGCGGTGACGCACCTCTTCCGCGTGGCGGCCAGCCTCGACTCCATGGTCCTCGGCGAGCCGCAGATCCTCGGCCAGGTGAAGGACGCCTACGACGCGGCGGTCGAGGCCGGCGCCCTCAAGGGGATGCTCGGGCGATGCGTGAACCGCGCGTTCGCGGTGGCCAAGCGCGTGCGCACCGAGACGGCCATCGGGGCGGGCTCGGTGAGCATCGCCAGCGTCGCGGTCGACCTCGCGAAGCGCATCTTCGGCGACCTCGGCGACCACGGCGTCCTGCTGCTGGGCGCGGGCGAGATGGCCGAGGCCGCCGCGCGCAGCCTGAGCAAGGGGGCGCGCGCGGTGCGCATCTGCAACCGGAGCTTCGACCGGGCGGCGGCGCTGGCGAGCGCGATGCACGCGTCGGCCGCCCGCTGGGAGGAGCTCGAGCAGGAGCTGGTGCAGGCGGACGTGGTCGTGGCCAGCACGGCGAGCCGCGTCCCGGTGGTGACGCGCGACATGGTCAAGCGCGCGATGAAGGCCCGGAAGGGGCGCACGCTCTTCTTCGTCGACATCGCCGTCCCGCGCAACGTGGAGCCCGAGGTCCACGGCATCGACAACGTGTACGTCTTCAACGTCGACGATCTGGAGAAGGAGGTCGCCCGCGGCCTCGAGGCGCGACACGCCGAGCTCGCCCCGGCCAAGAGGATCGTCGACGACGAGGTGAAGCAGTTCCTGGCGTGGACGCGCGGCCTCGAGGTGCAGCCCACGGTCGTCGCCATGCGCACCAAGGCCCGCGCGGTGCTGCTCGCCGAGCTGGACCGCACGCTCTCCGGGCGCCTCAAGCACCTGCCCGAGGGCGACCGCGCCGCCCTCACCCAGATGATGGAGAGCGCGGTGAACAAGCTCCTTCATTCACCGACGACCAGGCTCAAGTCGCGCGCCGCGGACGGCGACGACGCGGGCGAGCTCGCCGCCGCCATGCGATTCCTGTTCGACCTGGCGGAGATCGGCGCGGAGAAGAAGGCCGAGCCGGCGGAGTCGAGCGACGAGAAGCCCGGGACCGAGAAGGACGGCGACGAGCAGGTCCAGCACTGAGCTCGGACCTCAGACCTCCGGCTCCAGCACCTTCGCCGTCACGCGCTTCTCCATGGCGTCGAAGATGGCCATCGCCACCAGCATCGACACGACGAAGGCGATGACCGGCGTGACGCCGTTCACCACCGAGACGATGGCAGGGCCGGGACAGAACCCGCCGAGGCCCCACCCCGCGCCGAAGAGCGCGGCTCCGCCGAGGAGCGACGCGTCGACCGCGGTGGGGACCGGGAGGGAGAACGACGGCGCGAGCAGCGGCCGGCCCCTGCGCCTCGCCAGGGTGAAGAAGACGAGGTTCACCAGCACCCCGCTGCCCATCACGAAGGCCAGGCTCGGGTCCCAGTCGCCGGCGAAGTCGAGGAAGGCGAGGACCTTGGAGGGGTGGGTCATGCCCGAGATCCCGAGCCCCACGGCGAAGAGCACCCCGGAGACGTAGGCGACGACGAGGCGCTTCACGACGCGCCTCCGGCCTGGGCGTGAAGGACGTGTCTCACGATGAAGACGGTGAGCGCCGCGGTGGCCATGAACACCAGGGTGGCCGCGACCGACCGCTTCGACAGGCGCGCCAGCCCGCACAGGCCGTGGCCGCTGGTACAGCCGTTGCCGAGGCGGGTTCCGACGCCGACCAGGGCGCCCGACGCGACGGCGACGGGCACCGTCTGCTCCGACACCAGCGCCAGGGCCTGGGGGTGGACGAGCAGGAGGGCCAGGCCACCCGTGAGCAGGCCGGCGAGGAAGACCAGACGCCACGAGCGGTCCCCGGCGGCGGCCAGCGGGATCTCCCCCACGATGCCGCTGATGCCGAGGATGCGGCCGTTGGCGAGGAAGAGGAGGGACGAGGCGACGCCGAGGAGGAGCCCGCCGAGCGTCGCGGCGAGGGGGGTGAACTGGGCCATCCAGTCCAGTATAGCGCGCGTCCTGAAAAACGAACGCCCCCCGTCGACGTCGGCCTACCTGGGCTTCTTCTTCGCGGGTTTCGCGGGGGTTTTCTTGGCGGGCTTTGTCGGTCTGGCAGCCTTTGCGACCTTCGCAGGAGAAAGGTCGGGGGCCGAGGGGGGGATCGAGAGGATGGGGGCACGCCGCCGCGGAGCCCCGCGCTGGTCGAGCGGAATGACGCACTTGTGTGCCGTGTGTGTCTTGGAGAACGCCACGACCTTGGTATCGACCAGGCCGAGCGCCCGGACCGCGTCGAAGACGTCGCTCTCGCCGATGTCCTTGCTGCCCTTGGGGCGCACCACCCAGAGCACCCCGGTGTCGATCATCCGGGCGCGGAGCAGCTGGAGCTTGCGCAGCGCGTCGCGGTGCTCGGCGCCGAAGAACACGATCGGGACACCCTCGGGGACGCGCCCCTCCGACACCCCTGCGGTCCGGTCGCGCAGCGTGGCCAGAAAGAGGGCGTCGCGGACGTCGACCACGGCCACCCGTGACTGCGGTCCGAGCTCGAGCTTCTCCAGGAGGTTCCTGGGCTCCTTGATGAACCGCAGCCATCGTTCGGCCACCGCCGCGCCCAGCTCGAACCGCGCCTCCTGCTCGGCGGTCCGCACGACCAGCGCGTCCCCGACCACCGATACGTCACGGATGGCGTCGAACTCGATCTGGAAGCTGGGCTCCCCGCGGAAGACGAGCGCTTCGCTCTCCAGCAGTGCCTTGCCGGTGGATGTCTTCCGGCCGACGCGGACCGTGACCTCGGCCTCGAGCCCCATGAGAGCCAGGGTATGCTGCCGGGCCCGTCCGGGCCATAAAACAGCCTATTTCAGGGTCATTCCCAGGCTGAGGCCGAGGGCGTGGGCGTCGGGCTCGGTCGCCGGCCAGGGGGAAGTGCGGTCGGCGCGGCGGACGCCGCCCTCGGTGGCCACGAACGCCCGCAGACGGAGACCGTCGCCCACGCGGTCCGCGTGGGCTCCCAGCGGGGTCTTGCAGTCCCCCCCCAGCGCGATGAGGACCCCCCGCTCGGCCGCGACGCAGATCGCGGTGGGCAGATCGTGCACGCGGGCGAGCAGCGCACGCGTCTCCGCGTCATCCGCGCGACACTCGACGCCGAGCGCACCCTGGCCCACGGCGGGCAGCGAGACCTCCGGCTCGAGCACCTCGGTCGCGCGCTGCTCCAGTCCGAGGCGCACGAGACCGGCGCGCGCGAGGACGATGGCGTCGCACTCTCCCGCGTCGACCTTGCGCAGACGCGTGTCGACGTTGCCTCGCAGCGGCACGATCTCCAGATCGGGACGGCTCGCCTCCAGGGCCAGCTTTCGCCGCAGGCTGGAGGTGCCCACGCGCGCTCCTCGAGGCAGCCGGTCGAGCGTGAGGTGCCGCGGCGCGACCAGCACGTCACGGGGATCCTCGCGCCGCGGGATGCAGGGGATGACGAGCCCGTCGGGCAGCGCGCCCGGCACGTCCTTGATGGAGTGCACCGCGAAGTCCGCCCTGCCGTCGAGCAGCGCCTCCTCGATCTCCTTCACGAACAGCCCCTTGCCGCCGATGTCCGCCAGCGGGCGATCGGTGATGCGATCGCCGCTCGTCACCACCTGCAGCTCCCGGGTCTGGAGGGTGGCGTCGGCCTGGCAGAGGTGCGCCACGAAGGCGCGGCACTGGGCGAGCGCCAGCATCGACCGGCGGGTTGCGTAGACGAGGGGGCGCATGGGGGGCCTGCCCGGGAGCGTAGTCGACCTCCTCCGGGGATTGGCACGGGAATCGCGCCGCCTTGCCTGAGGCCCATCCATGGAATAGGGAGTGGATCGTCGTGAAGCGCTCGAGCTCCTGCTGCGTTCGCCTGGCCGTCGCCCTCGCCGTCCTCGGCGCCTGGGTGCTGCTGGCGCGGACGGCCAGCGCGAAGGAGAGCGAGACGACGACGCCGGACCCGATGACGCTCGACGTCCCCGGCTTCAGCGAGGCCTACTATTACAAGCCCCGCAGCAAGTCTCAGCGTCCCATCCTCATGTACCTCCACGGGCGAGGCGGCAACGCCATGGAGGACTGCCGCAAGTGGGCCCGGGTCGCCCGGCAGTTCGGCTGGGTGGTGTGTCCGCAGGGGCCGACGGGGACCGACAGCGGCGGTCGCACGTGGAACAACGACGCGGACTCCGCCAAGCACATCATCGACGCGACCGTCGCCGCGCTGAAGTCCCAGTACAAGGGCCGCGTCCGGACGCACGGGGACATCCTCATCGGCTTCAGCGAGGGCGCGTACATCGCCCAGCAGGTGGGCCTGCGCGACCCGGCGCACTGGAACCGGTGGCTCATCCTGGCCGCGAACGACAAGTACTGGTGGGGCGACGCCCCGCAGCTGCTCGAGCAGAACCGCGCCAAGATCCGCCGTGTGTACCTCTTCACGGGCGAGAACGATCAGGTCGCCGAGAACACCAAGCGCGCGGGCGAGATGCTGAAGGACGCCCACATCCGGGTGAAGGTGAAGATCGCCCCGGGTCTGGGGCACGAGGTCCCCGCCGACCGGATGATCACGAACTACCGCAGACCGCTCCGGTGGCTCGCCGCCGCGAAGTGACGCCGGTGGAACGAGGGATGCGCTGCGTCCAGGTGCCGGCATCCGTAGGTCCCCCCGTACCGGAGGGCCCGCGGCTCGAGGCGGTGAGGCACCTCGGTCATCGCTTCCCCGGCGCGCGTCTGCGCGAGGTCCCGGTGGTGCGCGCGCCCGAGCTCGATGCGGGCGCGGACCCTTCGGGCGCGACGCGGGTCTGGCTGGCCCTGGAGTGCCTGCAGGTCACGGGCAGCTTCAAGGTCCGCGGGGCGCTGGTGGCGCTGGCGGCCAGCCGGGGGCGAGGCCGGGTCGTCGCCGCGAGCGCCGGCAATCACGGGGCCGCGGTCGCCTACGCGGGCAAGGTGCTGGGCGTGCCGGTCACGGTCTGCGTGCCTCGCGCCGCACCGCGGGCGAAGCGCGACAAGATCGCGCGCTACGGGGCCGAGCTGGTCGTCGCGGCCAGCGACCACTACGACGACGCCGAGGTCCTGGCCAAGGAGATGGCCGCCACGCAGGGCGCAGCGTTCCTGTCGCCCTACGACGATGACGACGTGGTCCTCGGCAACGGCAGCTCGCTGGGCTTCGAGCTCGTCCGAGGGCTCGGGCGCGTCCCGGAGCGGGTACTTGCCCCCATCGGTGGCGGAGGCCTCGCGACCGGCCTGGCCTGGGCGATGCGCGCCCTGCGGGAGGGGCGCGACGTGGGGCACGTCTGGGGCGTCCAGAGCGAGGCGTCCTGCGCGATGGCGATGTCGATCGAGCAGGGCAGCGCCGTCGAGCGCCTGGAGACCGGCGGCTCGACCATCGCCGAGGGGCTGGAGGGGGGCGTCTCGACCGGTGGCTTCGAGCGCGCCCGCGCGGCCGTGTCCGGGGTCGTGGTCACGACCGAGGCGCAGATCACCCGGGCCATGGTCTTCGCTCACCGCGACATGGGGCTGGTGCTCGAGGGGAGCGCCGCGACCGCCCTCGTCCCCGTGCTCTTCGGTTTGCCCGCGGCGCTGCGCGGAGGAGACCTGCTCGTGGTCCTGACCGGCCGCAACGTCGATCCCGAGCGCCTCGACGCGCTCGCTGGCGCGTGAGGCGTGGTAAAGGGCCACGATGCTCCGGCCTTTCGTTCTGGGGATCGCCGGGGGGTCCGGTTCGGGCAAATCGACCATCGCCCGGTCCGTGCTCGAGGCGCTGCCCCCCGGCGTGGGCGTCCTGCTCGAACAGGATCACTACTACCGTGCGCAGTCGACCAAGGCCCTCGAGGAGCGGGAGCGCGTCAACTACGACCACCCGGACGCGCTGGAGATGGACCTGCTCTGCGAGCACCTCGACGCGCTGCGGAGCGGCAAGCCCATCGTCCGCCCCACGTACGATTTCGCCACACACGACCGCGCGCCCGAGGGGCTGAGCATCGAGCCGGCGTCGGTGGTCATCGTGGAGGGCATCCTCGTGCTCGCCGACGAGCGCGTCCGCGCGCGCTTCGACGCCAAGGTCTACGTCGACACCGACCCCGACATCCGGCTGATGCGCCGCATCCGGCGCGACCTCGAGCACCGCGGACGGACCTTCGCGCAGATCCGCAAGCAGTACTACGAGACGGTCCGGCCGATGCACATGGCGTTCGTCGAGCCCAGCAAGCGCTTCGCCGACGTCATCGTCCCCGAGGGTGGGCACAACCGGGTCGCGCTCGAGCTGCTGCTCGGCCTCGTGCGCGGGCGCATCTGATACCATCCACGTCGCACGTGTCGGCCGCTCGTCCCCCCACGCCGCCGTCTCCCAAGGCCCGCCTGGTCTGCGAGGCGCTGGTGCGCGACAGGCTCCTCAAGACCGACCAGGGCGAGCGGGCCATCGCCGAGTCACGGGCCACGGGCGAGCGCATCGAGGAGGTGCTGCTCGACCTGGGGATGACCCAGGAGACCGAGCTGCTCAGGTGCCTCGCGGCCCGCTACCAGGTGCACTTCATCACGACCGAGAAGCTCGCCAGGGCCGACGTCGCCCGCGCCCTCCTCGACATGATCCCCCAGCGCTTCGCCGAGAAGATCGGCGTGTGTCCGGTCGTCTTCGACCCGGCCAAGCACGTCCTGACCGTCGTCACCGCCGATCCCGACGACCTCGACGTCCTCAAGGAGATCCAGATCGCCTCCGGGGCCCGGGAGGTGAAAGCCGTGCTCGCGCGTCCGGCCGCCGTGAGCGCGCTCATCACCAAGGCCTACACGGGCGACGTGCACGCCTTCGCGCTGCTCGAGCGCCGGGCGCACATGAACTTTCACGTCGTGCCGGCGGCGAACGAGAGGAACATCGTCTTCGACGACAACGCGTCCCAGCCCGTCGCTCGCAGCGGGTCGCGCGAACGTGTCCTCAGCGAGGAGGATCTCAAGCGCCCCGCCGGCGCCCCGTCCCAGCCGCGCACACTCTCGGCACCTCCTCCGCCCGTGCGTCGCGTGGACGCGCCCGCCGGCCCTTCGCCGCCTCCGGCACCGCCGGCTCCTGCGCCCGCCGTCGTGATGCCCGGTCCCACCCTGTCGGTGATGACGCCCGGCCCCTTCTCGTTCGCGCTCCCGGGTGGCGCCGCACCGGTCGCGACGGGCCCCTCGTTCCTCGAGCTGCTCAACGTTCTCGTGAGTCTGCTGGAGAACTCCCGTGCGGATCTGCGCGGGCACTCTGCGCAGGTGGGCCGTCTCGCTCGCCGACTGTCGGAGAAGCTGAACCTGGATCCCGCGGCCACGGCGGCCATCGTCTGCGCTGCCTACGTGCACGATCTGGGCAAGATGGGGCAGTACCACCTCACCGCGCTCAACTGCAGCGAGTACGACGGGCACAAGGTCGCGGCGCAGAAGGTGTTCGGCGTGCCGGCGCGGCTGCTCGAGCCGGTTCGAATGCCGGCGGAGACGGCCAGCGCCGTCGAGCACATGTACGAACGCTACGACGGCAAGGGGTTCCCCGACGGACAGGCCGGAAAGGACATCCCCCTCGGCGCCCGCATCCTGGCCATCTGCGACACCTACGCCGACCTCACCCAGAACCCGCGCAACCCCTTCCGCAAGACGCTCGCGGCGAACGAGGCGTGCGCCGCTCTCACCCAGCACAAGGGGACCATCTTCGACCCGAACGTGGTCGATCTCTTTCACCACACGGTGCTGGGCGAGGACCTCAAGGCGCGCCTGCTCTCCAGCCGCTCGCAGGCCCTGCTGGTCGACACCGATCCCGAGGAGACGACGGTCCTCGAGCTTCGCATGATCGAGCAGGGCTTCGTGGTGAAGACGGCGCGCAGCCCGGAGCAGGCGCTGAAGGTCCTCTCCGAGGGGGACACCGACCTGGTCATCGGCGAGGTCGACCTCGGCGCCAGCGACGGGCTGATGCTGCTCGCCCAGGTGCGGCAGATGCCGTGGGGCAAGGACCTGCCGTGGGTCGTCTACACGCGTCGGCAGGAGCGCGCCCTGGCGCAGAAGGCGTTCGACCTCGGGGCGCTGGACTTCGTGAACAAGCCGGCCCACGCCGACGTCATGGTGGCGAAGCTCAAGGCCATGCTCGACCAGCGCGCCAGCAGCGCGCGGGCCTCGCGTGGGGTCAGCGGCTCGCTCCGGGAGATGGGGCTGCCCGACATGGTGCAGGTGCTCTTCCACGGGCGGAAGGGCGGGAGCCTCCGCATCCGTGCCCGGGAGGGCTCGGGGGAGATCCACTTCGTGGAGGGCAACGTGGTCGACGCGCTCTGGGGTGACCTGAGAGGAGAGCCCGCGTTCTTCGCCATGCTCAAGCTGGAGGATGGCGACTTCGCCCTGGACCCGTCGTTCAAGCCGACCGGGCGCGTCATCCACCAGTCGAGCGAGGCGCTGCTCCTCGAGGGGATGCGACGGATGGACGAAGGGATCGGCTCGTAGTCCCGGCCTACGGCGTCACTGACACTTCGTCTTGCATGCCTTGGCGGTGACGGCCTTCTTGGCGCAGGCCTCGTAGGCCGTCGCGAGCTTCTTCGGCTTGCCGCTGGCAGGGTTGCTCGCCCCCGCGATGCACTGCGCCGCGCCCGTGTCCGAGCCACAGCTGTGGATGCCGTCGAGCGTCGACTGGCAGTCGGTGTTCTTGCCGCACGCCGCGACCTGCTTGGAGCAGACCTTGTCGACGCACTTGCCGCAGTCGGTCCCACCGAAGGGCGGAGCAGCGGGCGGAGGCGCGGCCGCGGCGGTCGCGCTCGCGGCGGGCGCCGCGTTCGAGTCGTCGCTGGCAGCAGCCCCGGAGGACGCCGGCGCGGCGCTGGAGGTGTCGGCAGCAGCGGGAGTCTCTCCACCGTCGGCGTTGGACGCGTTCTCGTCGGCCGGCGTCTCCGGCGGCTTGCCGCCCCCGCACCCGACCCAGACGAACGGAACGACGGCGGCGAGGACCAGGGTGCTGAGGGACAGGCTGTGGGCGCGGCTCATGGGAAGACCTGCGTAGCGCGAAACGGGCTGGAATCAAAGAAGGGACCGCAGACGTGGAGGTCGAGGGTGGAAAAATCGTGCATCCGGCTCGGTCATCACGGCTCGACGCGGAAGGTCTCTTCGGGGACGGGCACGTCGACGGCGAAGCCCTCGTACTCCTCCCCGACGTCCATGTCGCCTTCGGGAAAATGGACGGTCACACGGCGCCGGACCGGCAGGCCCGAGCGCGCGTCGAGCCAGAGGGTCTCGTCGGCGGCGCGCTGGTGATCCACGTAGAGCGCCCAGGTCCAGCGCTCGGTGGCGCCACCGCGCAGCTCCTCGCCGGGGGCATGGGCCGCGCCGATGACCTCCAGGTGCTGCCGTACGGATCCGTCGAGGTAGTCGGGGAACTTGCCCGCCGCGAGCCGCGCCACGTCGTGCGTTAGCCCCATGCGGACGAACGCGACCGTGATGCCGTCACGGAGGTCGGGTGCCACGTCGAGCGGATCCATGGAGCGCCCTGCGCGCATGCGCTTCCCGTCGCACGTGAAGAGCACGTCGGCGTCGCGGTTGCCGAACGAACCCTGAAGCGCGAGGCGGGCTCGCCGGTCGGGCCCCGCCACGACGTCGCCCTCGTAGTGGCTCTCGATGCGGCCGGAGGTCGCGAGGCGGACGTGGAAGCGAAAGGTGTGGGCCGCCGTCAGGCGCTGCTCGAGGGCGTCGAGGGCGGTGGCGGGAGGGGGTACGGCGGCGCCTGGTGCAGGGGTCAAGGCGCCCGGGGGCGACGAGCCGCAGGCCGACGCGAGCGCGAGCGCACACACGGCGATAGTGGGGAGCTTCACGCGGGTTCCCGGGACGAGCGCGCGATCGCCCCCAGCGCGTCGTAGGCGGCGTACTTGAACATCTCGGACAGCGTCGGGTAGTTGAACACCATCTCGATGAAAGCGTCGATGCTCCCATCGAGCAGCATCACGGCCTGGCCGATGTGCACGAGCTCGGAGGCGCGCTCGCCGATGCAGTGACAGCCGAGGAGCTTCCGCGTCTTGCGGTCGACGACCAGCTTGATGACGCCGTCCTTGTCCCCCACGATCTTGCCGCGCGCGTTGTCGCGGTAGAAGGCGCGGCCCACCACGAAGTCGAGCCCCTTCTGCGTGGCGTCCTCCTCCGAGAACCCGATGCAGGAGAGCTCGGGGATGGTGTAGATGCCGAACGGTTGCAGGTGAGAGACCTGCCGCTTGTAGGTGAAGTCGAAGGCGTGGCACACGGCGACGCGCGCCTGCTCCATGGACGTGGACGCCAGGGCCGGGAACCCGATGACGTCACCCGCAGCGTAGACACTCGGGACCGCGGTGCGGTAGTCGCCGTCGACCGCCACGTACCCCCGCTTGTCCACGACGACGCCGATCTCCTCGAGCCCCAGACCCTCGGTCCGCCCCGAGCGGCCGCTCGAGGCGAGCACCTTCTCCGCGGCGATCTCCTGGCCGCTGGCGAGGGTGGTGACGATGCCACGTCCCTCGACGCGGCGGATGGCCTTGGTCGTCTGGCCCAGGTGAAAGTCCACCCCGAGCGCCTGCATGGCGGTGCGGAGACGCTCGCCCATCTCGCCGTCGAGAAAGGGCAGCAGCCGCGGTCGCCCCTCGACCAGCGTCACCTTCACGTGAAGCGCCGCGAACATGGACGCGTACTCGACCCCGATGACGCCGCCGCCCACCACCAGCATCGACGCCGGCAGGCGATCGATCTGGAGGATGGAGTCCGAGTCGTCCACGTCGTCGTCCTCGAACGGAATGTCGGGCGGGTGATGCGGTCTGGAGCCGGTGGCGACCAGGAAGACCTCGGCCGTAAGGCGCCTCGGAGCGCCCCCACCCCCCGTGAGCTCGACGGTGTGGGGGTCGAGGAAGCGCGCGCTGCCATGGAGCAGGGGCACGCCGTGGCGCTCCAGATTCCAGTGGATGCGGGCGACCTCCAGCGTGCGCACGGCGTCCTTGCGCGAGAGCAGGCGCGGGACCGCGGTGTCGGTCCTGAGCTCGACGTTGAGGCCGTAGAGCTCGCGCTGGCGGAAGCCCGAGAGAAACAGCGCCGTCTCGCGGAGCGTCTTGCTGGGGAGGGTCCCCGTGTGCACGGCGGCGCCTCCCGGCTCCTCCGCCCGCTCGACGCACGCGACGCGCTTGCCGAAGTACGCCGCCTGCGCCGCCCCCTTCTCGCCCGCGGGACCGACGCCGATGACGACGAGGTCGTAGTCGTAGGGCATCGGATCGAGCGTATCGTAAGATCCGACGGATGGAGCGCCGTGCGTTCGTGGGGCTCGTGCTCGCTCTCGGCGTCGTCGTCCACGGTGGGTGTGCGGGCTCCTCGTCGAAGAGCGGCGCCGGGCAGGACGCCGGTGGATCGAGCGGCGGTGACGCGTCGAGCAGCAGCGGAAGCAGCTCGGGGGGAGTCGGGGGGAGCGGAGGCGGCAGCTCCGGTGGCAGCAGCGGCAGCGGGGGCGACGGAGGCGTGGTGCTCCCCGGCGGCCGGAGCTTCCCCGATACCTACTCCTCCATCGCCATCCTCGCCGATCAGTTCCCGAGCGGACTGGCCGCAGCGCAGCAGCAGTTCGTGGCGACGCACTTCGTGGGGACCGAGAAGCAACTCCTGCCCGACACCCAGGCGTTTCGCGCCATCAACCCGAACTTCCTGGTCCTCCACTACCACCTGGCGATGTGGCAGTCCGCGGTCGACTTCATCATCAACGGCACGACCTGGGGCAACGACCTGTCGACCGTGACGCAGAACGAGACCTGGTTCTGGCACGACGCCACCGACCAGACGTCGACGGGACGCGTGACGGCGCCCGACGGCAAGTTCCTGATGAACGTGTCGGTGCAGGGCTTCGACAGCTACTGGGTCACGTCGCTGGAGCAGCAGGTGTCGGACGGCGACTACGACGGCATCATGTTCGACTCGGCGTCGCCCTCGCTGCTGCAGGGGTGGTGCGGCGGGACTGGCACGGGGCAGGACCCGAGGCTGGCCGGTACGGCGGCGAAGGACACGACGTTCCCCGAGCTCGGCAACGCAACGTGGATCAGCGCCTGGCAGACGTGGATCACCGCGCTACAGGCCGCGCTGGCGGCCAGGGGAATCCCGCTCATCCCCAACGACGGCGCGTTCATCACGGGGTGGGACGACACGAACTACGGGCTCACCGCCGGTGTCTTCTCGGAGGGCTTCGGCGACCCGACCTTCGCCGAGAGCGACTGGGAGTCGGCCACGAACGAGCTGCTGACGCTGGTCGCGGCGGGCAAGATCGTGATCCTCCAGAACTACCTCTCGTCCGCGGACGACGTCGCGACGCGCCTCTACTACCTCGGCAACTACCTCCTCGTGAAAGGGCACAGCACCTACCTCGACTACTTCGCGAGCGGGCCGCTGGAGTGGTACCCGGAGTGGACGGTGGACCTCGGCGCGCCGACCACTCCCCCCACGACCCAGGTGTCGGCCCTCCTCGTCGGCGGCGTCTACCGGCGCGACTTCGAGAAGGGCAGCGTGCTGGTGAATCCGTCGGGGGCGCCCGTCACGGTGCAGCTGGCGGGCAACCAGGTCGTGCCGAGCGGCGGAGGAGCGATCGACGCAGCCGGAGACACGCCGGGCACCGTCACGACGACCCCGGTGACCTCGATCGTGGTGGGCGCGACGTCGGCCGAGATCGTGTTGCACTGACGGGGCTTGCGCCCCCGGTCACGTGTCGCGACCATGCCCCCGATGCTTCGCTGCTCCAAGCTCTACGAGCTCACCCTCGCTCCCGGCGAGCTCCCGTGGCCCTGGGTCGCCTTCACCCCGGAGCGAACGGCCTTCGCGGTCCCGGACGGCCCGACGACGATCGCCATCCGCGCGGCCGCGTCCCTCGGTGCCCACCGGCGCGTGGAGCTCCCCGAGGCCCTCGCCGTTCCGCGCGTCAAGGCCTCTGCCTCGGGCACGACCTCCCGTCAGCCCGGGCTGCACTCGCTCGCCCTGCACCCCGACGGGCGCACCATCGTCGGCCTCGGCTGGCACCGGGACATCCCGGTGGCGTGCGTCGAGCGTGTGGGCGGCGCGCCCGAGCTCGTCGACCTGGGGCCCGCCCTGGGGGATCTGGCCCCGATGGCGGCGACCTTCACGCGCGACGGCGAGTCGCTCTGGCTCTCGGCCGAGAGCGCGGGCGGGGGGGCGATCGTGCGCGTGCGCTTCCGTGACTTCGGGCTGGAGTCGAAGGCCGTGTTTCCGCCGGCGCCGCCACCGGCGGCGCACGAGCTGTTCCTCCACCCCGTCGACGACGCCGTGCTGCTGACGATGGCGTGCGGGCAAGACGGGACGTTCGTGCGCGTGGCGCGCAGGGTAGGCGACAGGCTGGAGCTCGTCGCGGCCGAGGGCGCCGGAGGCCTCCAGCCCTGCGGTGTCGCGGAGGCTACGGAGGACGGCAGCCGCGTCTGCCTGGTGACCGACGATCGCATCGAGCTTCGACGCTGGCCCGACCTGATCCGCGAAGCGCAGCTCGAGATCGATGACGAGCTCGTGGCCAACTACAACGGCGTGCGCATGGGCGAGCGCTTCATCGTGTCGGCCACGGACCGGGAGGGCGAGGAGGAGGAGCGCGCCCTGGTGCTCGACGACGCGCTGAAGCTCGAGGACAACGCTCCGGCGCCGCCCGGGATGTGGGCCGGGCGGCTGGGGAAGGACCGCCTGGTGACGATCGGCCGCGAGCAGGGCGAGGAGTGGACCGGGTTCGTCTACTCCATCGAGGTCTGACTACCTCTCGACGTGGCCCTTCTTCGGCTTTTCGGCGTCGATGCGCACGCCGACGTAGGACGGAAAGCGGGGGACGCCATCGTCGGACAGCTCCTGGTAGCGGAAGGTGACGATGGCGCCGATGGGGGGCGGGTTCTCCCGCTCCGCGTCGGAGAAGCCCGTCCCGACGTGGAAGCGAGTGCCGTCCGCGAGCTCGACCACCACCGCGCCCAGCCTCCCCTTGTGTCGGCCGGCGCCGGCGGCGTGCGCGACGACCCGCGCCTCTGCGTCCTTGAAGCTCTTCACCTTGAGCAGCGTGCTGGACCGTCCGGCCTCGTACCTGGACCCTGGCTTGCGCGCCATGAGCCCCTCGCCCCCCAGCGCCTCCACCCGCGCGAGCTCCTCCCTGAGGTGATCGATCCCCTTGCAGACCCGGTGCTCGTGGACCCGGGCGTACTTCGCCTTTCCCTCCACAACCTGCCTGAGGTGCTCAATGCGCGCCTCGAACGGGCCGCCGTGGGCGGGGGCGTCGAACACGACGTAGATCAGCTCCTTCCAGAGCGGGGACTCGTCCTGCCGCTTCACGATGCCCACGGTCCGCTGGAAGCGCTTGCGGCCTCCCCAGAGCTCCCCGTCCAGGGGGTGGTCGGGGAGACCCTCGAGGAACCATGCCGGCGGATAGAACCTGTTGCCGAGCCGCGACAGAAACTGGCGACCGTCCCAGTATGCGCGGACGCCGTCGAGCTTCTCGCTCATCCACCAGCCCGTGACGTCGATGTCGACCTCCCACTTGTGGGCCAGCAGCACCGGCGGTCCTTCGTCGTCGTCCTCCGGCGTCGCCTCCCCCAAAGCTCGCGGCGGCCGGGCCGGCTTGCCCGTCCGCGGAGCGGAGCCGAGCCTCTCGGTTTCCGCTGCGTCACCCCGGTAGGCACGCAGGTGCTTGCAGGTACGCCGCTCGATCCCCAGCGACTGGTTCCTCCAGGCCGGGCAGGTGCAGGAGTAGACTCCGCCGGAGTTCTTCAGCTCGTAGACCGACGAGCCCGACCCGTGCACCTGCGCCGTTTCCCCGTCTGCCAGATCGGGCATCGGGGAAGGAGGGTAGCGCTTTTCTCCCTCCAGGCGACTGCGCCAGGTTGAGTCATGCACCGATCTCCGCGCCTTGCAGGAGACGGCGGTAGGAAGCCCCTGTCCCGGGCGTCCCGACGACAGGGGAGCGGCCCGGATCCTGCTGATGGGCCGCGTCGCGGGAGGAGCAAGCATGAATCGATGGCTTTCACTGGGGACATTGCTGGCGCTCGGCTCGTGGCTGGCGGCGGGGTGCGGCTCATCGGGGGCGTTGCAGGGGGACGGTGAAGCGGCGGCCACGTGCAGCTCGCTCGGCGGGACGTGCGTCCTCGGCAACGTGTCCTGCGTCCACCAGGCACCCAACGCGTCGCAGCTCTGCAACCCCGACCTCAACCCGGGCGGCGCGTTCTGCTGCCTGGACACGGCGAGCCCCGACGCCGGCAGCTCCGACGCCCCTCCCGGCGACTCGAGCGGCCCGGGCAGCCCTGGCGGCGTCTTCGCGACCCTGGACGATCAGCCCGTCGCGCTCGCGGTCGTGGGGAGCAGCGTCTACGTGGCCCTCTTCATCCAGGGCATCGTCGCCATCCCTTCGACAGGCGGAGCGTCGACGCCGATCGTTCCTTCCGTCGGCGGGTACTCCCTCGGTGTCTACTTCCAGAACCCGTTCGTCTTCGACCAGACCAACCTCTACTGGTCGGAGAGCTCGGGCGGTTACACCAGCGGCCCCATCGCCCGTGCGCCCATCGGCGGCGGACCCACGACGGTCCTCGCGTCGTCGCTCGGGTTCACGGCGGGGATCGCCTCGGACGCCGACAGCGTCTACTGGGTCGACCAGGACCAGGGCACGATCAACCGCGTCCCCATCGCCGGTGGCAGTACGACCATCGTCGCCAGCGGCCTCGCCTCGCCCGGCGGCCTCACCCTTCAGAACGGCACGCTGTACCTGACGGATGCGGCGGGCGACCTGCTCTCCGTGCCTGCGAGCGGCGGCAGCGTCACGACCCTCCTCGCGGGTCCGGGACTTCCACCCGACACCGAGGTCGCCGACTACTCCCCTCCCGTCGTCGCGGACCGGAGCAACGTCTACTTCTCGGTGTGCCCCTTCGGGACGGGGAGCGCCACGCTCTATCGCGTCCCTCTGGGCAACGGCGGTCCGCCCGTGGCGCTCGCCAGCGCATGCGCGACGGGCATCGCGGTGGACGAGGACACGGTCTACTGGGCGGGTAAGGGCAGCATCGACGCGGTGCCCATCGCCGGAGGACCGGTCCGCGTGGTCGCGACGTCGACGCAGCTCATCTCGGCCGGACCTGCGGTGGACGCCACCAGCGTCTACTGGGGCATCACCCCGCAGCTGGGGACCTGCGAGAATTGCCCGCCGCCCCCCACGGGTCAGATCAACGCGGTCATGAGGGCGCCGAAGGCGGCGGAGTGAGCGCACCCCTCACGGCCACTCCCGTGCGAGCTCGAAGCGCTCCCCCACGCGTCGCACCAGGCCCTGCGCGATCAGCCCCTCGAGGACCGCCAGCACCTCGGCCGGAGAGATGCCTGCGTGGTTCACGTAGTCGTAGTAGGCGATGAGGCTCTCCACGGTGGTGGGCCCCGAGGGGTGGAGGCCGGCCAGGATGAACTCGGCGTCCAGGGAGAGCCTCGCCTCTGCGCCGAGCTCCCTTGCCGCCTTGCGGTACGCACCGGGGCTGATCCCGAAACGCTCGCAGGCCTCTGCCACCGTGTGGCCGTGACCCGGGAGCCGCGCCCACCTCACGGCACGCAGCAGCAAGGCTCTGTCGGGAGGCGCGTGACGGCCACCGCCTCGAGCCCCCGTTCGCTTCGCCGCCATCGTCCCCAGGCTACTTCGACCGAGGGCGGCTGCGCCTCAGCGCTCACCTTCGCCGCTGCCTGCGGCCGCCAGCCTCGCGATCTGTACGAGCAGCTTGAGCCGCTCCTCGTCCATGTCGGCCTGCGGGAGCACGAAGCCGTGCAGCGCCTCGCCGTCGAACACCGACACGATGGTGTCGACCAGGACCGGGAAGCGGCCGCCCAGGGCCGCGGCCAGCCCGGGCAGCAGCTGCACCGCAAGGCGCCCGATGTCCTGGTAGTAGCGCTCGGTCACCACACGCAGGCCTCTGCGCAGCGAAGGGCTGGTACGCGCCGCCATGGCCAGCTCGTACCAGGCCTGGTTCAGGCGGGACCGGCAGCGCGCCCGCACCAGGCGCAGCGCCAGCAGCAGGGGTTCTTCGCCCTGGCGGGCCCGCTTGCTCGCGAACTCGCGGCGATAGCGTGCGAGCGCCTTCTGCCCCACGTCCTCGCCCACGGCGACCATGAGCTCCTCGCGGGAGGCGAAGTGTCGGAACAGCGCCCCCTGCGACACCCCGGCGCGGTCGCATATCTTCTGGACGCTCGCGCCGGCATGGCCGAGCTCGATCAGCGCCTCGGTCGCGGCGTCGAGGAGCTTGCGGATGGTGCCCTCGCGCCGCTCCTCCTGCGTGCGCCGCGCGGCCACGCTCAGGCTGCCCTCGATAGCCTCGGCCCGGGGGCTCCCGCGGCCACCTTGGCTCCGGCAGGCAGGAACTGACCGAAGCCGGTCGCGCGCCCGAGCTCCCTGTCGAAGCTCGCGCCGTCGAACGCCACGCGCCCGTTGACCAGCACCGAGCGCACCGCGCCGTCGCTGCGGTTGACCATCCGGACGAGGCCATCCAGGCCCTCCATGGGTGCCTCGTGGTAGGCGTCGAGGCGCGCGTCGAGCGCCGCCGGATCGATCACCACGACGTCCGCCCGGTCGCCGAGGCGCAGGTGCCCCGCGTCGACGTTCATCCAGTCGGCGATCTCGCCCGTCAGCCGCCAGACAGCCTTCTCGAGCGGCATCACCGGACGCCCCGCGCGCTCGCGGTCGCACACGTGCCGGAGCATGTGCAGCGGGAAGCTGTAGAAGGCCATGTTGCGAATGTGCGCCCCCGAGTCGGCGAAGCCGATGAGCGCCGAAGGATCGGCCATCATGCGCGCCACCTCGTCCGGTCGGTGGTTGGCGATGGTGGTGTGCCAGCGGAGCCGCTTGCCGTGTAGAACGACGAGATCGAGGAAGGCGTCGACCGGGTGAATGCCGCGGGCGTCCGCCACCTCGCCGAAGGAGCGCCCGACGACCGCCTGGTCCGGGCACGCGACGATGCGGGCGTCGTAGAAGTCCCGGTGCCACACGCGCGGGCTCCAGCGCTTCTCGTAGTCGCGCCGGAACCGGCGACGGTACCCCTCGTCCTTCATCAGCGCGCTGCGCTCGACCTCGTCGGCCAGGTGCAGCGCGGCGCGGCCCGCTCCGAACTCCTCGAATACGACCAGATCGATCCCGTCCGAGTACACCTCGAACGGGACGGGCAGCGTCTGCCAGCGAAGGTCCCCGCCCAGCAGAGAGTTGACCAGCCCCGTGACCCGGGCGATCACGCGATGCAGGCCCGGGTTCGACTTGGCATCGGCCAGGGTGATGAGCGTCGTCTTGAGCGATCGGCGCAGCCCGAGACCGGCGCTCTCCAGCAGGAAGAGGAGCGCGTTGACCTTGGTCACCAGGTTGGGCGCCGACTGGAGGATGCCCCCGCGGCGACGCAGGACGCGGTTGAGCCGCCGGTGCTCGGTCCAGGTCGCGTAGGTGGAAGGCAGCTGACGGGAGCGGAAGCGGTCGCCATCCAGCTTGTCCCACGGGTTGGTCATGCTCGACAGACCGAGCAAACCCGCGTCGAGGGCCTCCTCCAGCCAGCGCTCCATGGAGTCGAGCTCGTCGCTCGTTGGCCGGACCCGGGCGTCGACCGCGCGGGCGAGGCCGAGCACGTGGGCGCGCAGGTCGGAGTGACCGAGGAACGATGTGACGTTGGGGCCCATCGGGTGGCGGCCGAGGAACTCGACGTACTCGCGCGGCGTGCTCCACGTCTTCCGCGCGCGGAGCAGGGGTAGGACCTGCGCGCGCGGGACGGACTCGACGCGCGTGAACATGTCCGAGCAGTCCTCCGCCTCGGAGAGTATGGCGCTGATGGAGCAACTTCCGACCGTGACCGTCGTGACCCCGTGGCGGATGGACTCGGAGAGGGAGGGCGCGGCGAGGAGCTCCGCGTCGTAGTGGGTGTGGAGATCGAAGAACCCCGGCATGACCCACTGTCCGCGCGCATCGATCACGCGCGGGCACCCCGCGTGATCCAGGGGAGTCTCGGCCACCATCGCCACGCGTCCGTCGCGGATGCCGACGTCGCGGACGGCGCCTGGAGCGCCGGTGCCGTCGAAGAAGAGCCCGTTCTGGATGACGACGTCGTAGCTCACCAGCGACAGCTAGCACACAAAGAGAGTGAACGCTCTCTTTGTGGATGGTGGCATCGGACCGGTTACTTGAGGTCCACTTCCAGCGGATCGTGCTTCTTCGGTGCCGCGGTGACCGTCGGTGCCGTCGTGGGGATGGCAGGTGCCAGCGCCGTCGGCATCGCCGGCAGCTTGGGGGGAACGGTCGTCACCGGGACGGCCGTGGGGGTGGTCGTCTTCGGCGGTACGACTGCCGGGATGACGGGAGCGGCAGCGACAGCAGGGGTCGTCGTGGGAAGCGGATGGAGCGCGGACGCGGTGGGCGCCGTCGAGGTCACCGGTGTGGCCGAATCCAGCGGGGAGAGCGCGACCACCGGAGGAACCGGGGCCCCGATGTCCGCGCGCGTCGAGGTCGGGGGCGCTGGCGAAGCCGCCGCGGCGTCCGACGACGATGTGTGTCTGAATCCCAGCGCCACCAGCGCAGCGCCGCCGACCAGCGCCACCACACCGAGCAGCGCGATCGCAATGGCGCGGGACGCCGAGCGACGGGGAGATGGGATCTGTTCTTCTCCCCACGCGCCGACCGTGGAGATGCCCGGCGGCTTGGGCTGGGGTTCGTCGACCTTCGGTGGTCCCCACGCGTGGCTGCTGTTGGCCACCTGAGTCGGACTGGCGGGCGCGCTCAGGGTACTCGACGCCGCACTCATCTGCTGCGCCTGCCGGGCAACATGGGCGTTGATGTCCGGCGCAGACGCACTCCGGGCCATGACGCGCGCGATCCGATCGATCGATCTCCCGTCCTGCACGTAGGGCCGCAGCGCCAGGGCGAACTCTCCCACGTTGGCGAATCGTGCGTCGCGGTTCTTCTCGAGACATCGCGACACGACGCCGCAGAGATCGGGGGGCAGGTCGGGACGCAGCTCTTGCAGTGGCCTCGGACTCATCTGGTAGATGCGCGCGATGACCTCGGTCACGGTCTGGCCGGCGAAGGGCGTGACCCCGGCGAGCGCCTCGTAGAGAATCACCCCGAGTGACCAGATGTCCGCACGCGCGTCCGCGTCCCGCGACGACATGAGCTGCTCGGGGGCCGAGTAGAGCGGAGACCCGAGAAACGCCGCGGACTGGGTCAGCCGAGCGTCGCCCTCGGTCGCCGCCTTGGAGATGCCGAAGTCGAGCAGCTTGACCCAGAACGTGCCGTCAGCGCGCTGGGCCAGGAAGAGGTTCGCGGGCTTGAGATCGCGGTGCACGATGCCGAGGGCGTGCGCCTCGCTGAGCGCCTCGCACGCCTGGAGCACGTATCCGATCACCTCCATCGCGGGCAGGGTCGTCCGCTCCCTGAGGATCGCATCGAGGTCACGGCCCTCGAGGTACTCCATCACGATGTAGGGTGCCCCGTCCTCGAGCTCACCGATGTCCAGCACACGTGCGACGTGCTCGCTCTGGATCTGGACCGCGCGACGCGCCTCCCGGAGGAAGCGCGCGACGGCCTCGGGGTTCGACGCAACCTGGGGCAACAGGAGCTTGATGGCGACCTTCTGGCCGAGGTTCACGTGGGTGGCCGAGAGGACGTATCCCATGCCGCCCGAGCCGATCACCCGATCGACGCGGTACTTGCGGGCAATGACCTGGCCCGGCTCGAAAGGCGACGGCACCGACACGATCACACAAGGTTACGCGAGCCTCTTTCTTGCCGCCATGCTCAACTCCTCCGCGGGGAACCCGGAAGGATCACGCACGGATATGCGGTTGACCCCGCTACTCGGGCGCTGCCGGAGACCTTGTTGTGGAGGGCGTGACGACCCGATATCGTCGCTCACACGATGCGGATCGTGGGGGTCTTCGTAGCCTTGACCGTTCTGCTCACTTCGAGCGCAGATACCTTCGCCCAGCTCCCGCCACCCCGCCCCCAGCCTCAGCGTCCCGCTCGCCCAGGGCCCCCAGGAGCCAAGAAGACGACGGCCGAGTCGCTCCCCGACGACCTCCGTCCCGTCTACGAAAAGGCTGCAGCGGACTATCACCTCGGCGACAGCCAGACCGCCCTGGCCGAGTTTCAGCTGCTGTACGAAAGGGTGCACGATCCCCGCCTCCTCTGGAACATCGCCGCGTGCCAGAAGAACCTGCGCCGCTACACGAAAGCGATCGGCACGCTGCAGGCGTACATGTCCGCCACCGGGGACCTCGTGAGCGACCAGGACCGGCGCGACGCCGCCGACCTGATCCAGAGCCTCTCGCAGAAGACGACCGCCATCAGCCTGTACGTCGCGGAGCGCGACGCGGACGTGTGGCTCGACGACGAGTCGCTCGGCAAGACGCCACTGGCGACGTCGATGAACGTCGATCTGGGCACGCACAAGGTGAGGGCGCAGAAGGAGGGCTTCCGCACGTTCGAGAAGACCATCGAGATCGGGCCCTCCGTCAACGGACTGCCCACCACGATCAACGTTCCGATGGAGCTGGTCTCCGGTCGTCTCGAGCTGCAGGTCCCGCCGGACGCCGCGACGACGGTGGACGACAAGGACGTGGGGAGGGGACCGGCGATCGCCATGGACCTTCCGATCGGGGCGCACGTGGTCAAGGTCACGGCACCGAAGATGCGGCCCTATCAGGCCGAGGTGCAGGTCGAGGACGGGAAGACCAAGGCTCTGACCATCGTCATGGAGCGCGACGTGGCGCAGGTCGCCGAGCTGAGGGTCGCGGTGGGGTGCGGCGACGAGGCGGTTCGCACACCCGAGCAGCGTCTCAGCGTCTACGTGGACGACGCGACCCTCTCGGCGCAGCCGCTGGGCGTGCGACTCCACGTGGGCCCGGACGACCCCGCCTTCGTCGCGTTCTCCGTGACTCCTGGCCCTCACCAGGTGCGCGTGGCTGTGCCGGGCTGCGAGACGCTCTCCGTGGCGACGGTCGCTTCGCCAGAGCGCCCGGCTGCCGTCACGGGCATGCTGCCCAAGGAGAACCCGTTCTTCAACGGCAGCCCTGCCGGGACTCCGAGCGGGTTCCACCTGGGTCTGGGGTGGGACTATTCGTTCCTCGACCTCAGCAGCTTCTACTCGTTCGGCACCTCGGCGGCGCTGAACCCGACGGGTCCCGTGGCGACCATCGGCACCGTCGGACGCTGGTGGGAGGTCGTGTTCGACGTGCGCTACCTGTTTGCGTCGACGTCTCTGGCGTCGCTGCAGCAGTTCGACACCGGGATCCGGTTCGGGCCGCGCATTCCCCTCTATTACGCCGTTCTCTCGGGGGGTGTGGGAGGCAGCTTCGGCTACTTCAACACGTCGGCCACGGCGAACGGCACCGGCAGTGCGAACATCACCGGCGGGAGCTCGAACGGAGCCACCGCTCGCGCGTTCGGCTGGGCTGCCGTCGACATCCGTCCCCTGTGCGACTGGGGAATCGAGGTGGGTTGGCAGCAGTCGTTCCTCAACGCGTACGCCAACGCCTCTCAGGCGGGAGGCCAGAACGAGACCGCGCTGCTCTTCCAGGCCCTGTACCAGCCGAACGCGATGTGCTCGCGCAGCCGCGACGGTCTCTACAAGCTCGATGGTACGGGGACGCTCAGCAACTGAGCCTCGGCCAGCTCAGTGCGCGAAGCGCATGAGCGTCGCACCCGAGAGGATGAGCCCAGCGAAGAAGAGGTTGAGACCTGCCCAGACTCCTCGCCGCCGGTGCATCGCGGCGAGGGCAGGCAGGGGCAGCGCCAGGAGCAGGGTCGTCACGAAGAGCCCTGCGGCGCCCGTCATCTTCAGGGCGAAGCACTCGAGGTAACCCCGAGCGTGCGTCACGGTCGGGTAGAGAGCGGCCCACTGCACCATCCCCGTGAGGGCGATGATGGCCACGCCAGTCCACTTGATGACGCCGAAGCGTCGCATGGCGGTGGCGAGGAATGGGGCACGCACCGCGACAGGCAGTCGACGCAGCGACGGCCACAGCACCGCCCGGGCGTAGAGCAGACCGCCGAGGGAGCTGCAGGCGGCGGCGATGTGCAGCGTGCGGCAGACGACGATCAGCGGGGACATGTCGGCCTCACCGCGGATCGGTGAGCGCGCCGGCGCGCTCCTTGGCTGCGAGGGCCTGGCCGCGCAGCAGCGTCACGAGGAGCGTCAGCGCTCCGGCGCCCGGCCCGGTGACGAGCGCGGTGGCGAGGTGATGGCGGAGCGAGAAGCCTCCAGCCAGTCCGATGCCACCGCCGAGGGCACAGAGCGCGAGGACTCGGCCGGTGGAGCCCTTCCACGCGTCCGGCGTGAAGTGGCTCACGCCGGCGGCGACGACGCCGGTGAGCGCGCCGACGAGCAGGGTGTAGACCGTCGCGTTCACGGAACGGGGAAGGCGCACCACCGCGAACACGCCCGCGCCGTAGACGAACGGCTCGAGCCAGTGGGCGTCGCGCCCGCTACCGACGGACGAGGGGACCTCGCTGGCGAGGCGGGCATCGTCGCGGAAGAAGTAAGCCAGGAACGCGCCCACCGGCGCGCCCGTGTACGCCGCCACGGCAAGCCACGCCGCGGCGTGCTCCGCCAGCCCCGTCACGGCGAGCCACGGTGCGAAGAGGGCGGTCCCGGAGAGCGCCCCCCAGAGCGCGCCCCTCGCGACGGTGCCGCGGTCCAGGCGCAGCCGCAGGTAGAACGAGGGCCACAGCAGAGCCACCTGGGCCATGCCGGTGAGGCTGGCGAGCCCGAACAGGGCCCAGGGAGCGCCCCGCCACCCCATCAGCAGGGCAGCGAGCACGACGAACCCGTTCCATCCCACCAGACCCGTCACCATTCCCGCCGGGAACGAGCTTCGCTTGTGCAGTGCCTTCATGACGATCTCCTCGTGGTTGAGTGTTCGCGTTCTCCCAGGAATCCATCGAGCCAGCGTGCCGCCTGCCGCAGGACCGGGCGCGCCACTGGCGTCGGCAGCAGCGATGTCGCGCGGGCGATGGCGCTTCCCGCCGCCTCGACCAGCGCCTTCGTGGAGCGGCCACCGGGACGCTCGACCAGCCACACCAGCAGCACGACCAGGTGAAGGCCGTAGAGCAGCGTCGCCACGTCCGCCCGCTCGTCGTCGGTCAGCCCCGCGGGAAGGTCCGTGGCCCGTGCGACGACGCCGGCGAACACCGAACGGACCTGGGTACGCACCGCCTCGGCCCGGTCCCCCACGATGGAGGCCGGACCGCCCTGCCCGAGCGACGCCGCGAAGAGGGCCGCCAGCGACTCCTTCTGCGGGCGGGCGAGGCGCAGCTTCTCCCCCATCGCCCGCACGAACCCCTCGCCCAGCGTGGCGGCCCTCGGCTGCGTGGAACGGGCCGCCAGCTCGGTGGCGAGCTCCGTGTAGAGGGCGAGCGCCAGATCCTCCTTCTGTGGGAAGTACCGGTACGTCAGCCCCAGCGCGACCTCAGCCTCCTCGGCGATGCGGCGCAGCGTCGTCTCGTGAAATCCGAGCTCGGCGAAGAGACGAGCGGCAGCACGAAGGATGCGCTCCCGCGTCTCCACGCTCTTGGCGGTGGTCCTGGGCTTATCCATGGCAGGAAGTGAACATGTTCAATTCGTAGGCACGCACGCGTTTGCCGTCAAGGTGTCGCGTACGATCGGCCCCCCGGCTTGGACTATTCTCGTCGCCGATGACCGCCCCCGCCGCCACCTTCGCCCACCCCCCCGCCACCATCCGACTTGGCGACCTCGAGGTGAACCGCCTCGGCTACGGCGCGATGAGGCTGCCCGGCAAGGACGTCTGGGGCGAGCCTGACGATCCCGCCCAGGCCAAGGCGGTGCTCCGGCGCGCGATCGACCTGGGCGTCAACTTCATCGACACGGCCTGGTACTACGGGCCGCTCGTCTCGAACCGCCTGATCCGCGAGGCGCTGCACCCCTATCCGAAGGACCTGGTCATCGCGTGCAAGCTCGGTGGCATGCGGCGACCCGACAAGAGCTGGGGCCCGTTCCAGCGCCCCGAGGAGCTCCGCAAGGGGTGCGAGGAGGACCTCCGCTCCCTCGGGCTCGACCGACTCGACGTCGTGCACCTGCGGTATCTGAAGACCGACGTCCCGTTGCTCGAGTCGCTCGGTGCGCTCGTCGAGCTGCAGAAGGAAGGGAAGATCCGGCACCTTGCCATCAGCAACGTCTCGGCGGCCGAGATCGAGCTGGCGCTCACCCGCACGCCGCTCGTCGCCGTCCAGAACATGTTCAACATCGACGGCGGCGGAGGGCAGCTCGCGAAGTTCACCCACTCCGAGGTGGAGGACCCGGTGAAGGTCCTGCAGCTCTGCGAGGCCCGCGGCATCGCCTACCTGCCCTTCTTCCCCCTCGCGGTGGGCAACGTCGGCAAGAACCACCCCGCGCTCACGGCGGTCGCCAGGAGGCACGGGGCCTCGCCGGCGCAGGTCGCCCTGGCATGGCTCCTTGCTCGCTCCCCGGTGATGCTGCCCATCCCCGGCACGGGCTCCGTCGCCCACCTCGAGGAGAACTGCGCGGCGAAGGCCATCCGGCTAACGCCGGAGGAGGTGGAGAGCATTGGCTCCCCGGAGTCGCGGCTGGCTTGATTTGACCGCGAGGAGGTCCGCGATGAGCTCCGTCTTCGAACCGGTCCCCGCTCGCTCGCGTCGCGAGCGGCTCGCGGAGTACGGCGCGTTCCTCCGCGAGCGCGACGGCGAGCCGGATCTGGTCGGTCGTACCCTCTCCCGGCGCGAGGCGGCGACGGCGAGCTTCGAGAGCAGCCCCCTCCGCTACGCGGGCCGCTTTCCTTCGTCGGTCTTCGAGGCCCAGTACCGCCGCTTCGACCCCGCGCGGCCGACCCCGCCAGAGGTCGCGCTGCTGCTCGTCTTCGTCAAGATCAACGCCAACGAGGCCTACGCGGTCGAGCGAGTGACGCACAGGCGGCACGATGGCGACGAGCTCTCGGCGCAGCTGACGCGCCTGGTGCTGCTGGAGGAGAGATACCACACGCGCCTGCTGCTCAGCGCGACGGTCCTCTTCGGAGTGCGCGTGACCGAGCCAGCGCTGCCCGTGGCGACGACTCGCGCCATCGTCGCGGGTATCGCGGACCTCCCCGAGATCGCGTCACGCCCAGTCACGCTGGCGGGAGAGATCATCGGCGTCCTCACGTTCCTCCGGCTGGTGGGCGCCGTTCGCCGAGTCTTTCGCGATCAGCCCGAGATCCGCGATGCGCTCGAGGAGCGCGTCACGGAAGTGCTTATCGACGAGGTGGGTCACATGAGCCTGAACCGCCTCCTGGCCGCTCCCGGCACCTTTGCCGCGCTGCGGGCGATCCTGCCGGTGGTCGCGCTCGGCACGCGAAGGGCGCTCCCGGAGGCCGAGGCTCTGGGCATCCTGCCCGTCCCCGTCCGGGAGGCGCTCTCGTTCGATGCGACCGTGCTCCCCGAGCACGTCCGCCGGCGCGCGTTCATCGCCTGACTGGCTCGGGGTACTCGGCCGGCCGCTCGCCGGTCGCGAACGAAGCGTGGCATGCCTCGTAGGCGCTGGCGTCGATCGTCTGCAGCGCATCGACGTCCACGTCGTGCGCGATCTGCCTGCCGTTCGCGTCGATGACGGTCGCGCGCACCTTACCGCCCCCGGCAAAGAGCGTGATGCTCCGGTCGCGCGACACGACCCTGGCGATCGCCGGACCGGCAGGTGCCGCCGGTGCAGCCGCCGGCGGCTCCCCGGAGCCGACGCTGGACGAGCAGGCGAAGAGCGTGATGGAGAGCACGAGCACGGCACTGACACGCAGCATGCCGACAGTGTGCCGCGGGGCTCCGTGGGAGACAATCCGCTCGCGCAGGGGCAGCCGTCGAAGAGTGCGTGCCAGGGTGAGCCTCAACGGGAGGTCACGGTGACCGAGCCGCCGCAGGGGACCTGGACGTCCTGCAGCGAGCCGCTGCTCCCGATTCGCACCGAGTGGGAGCCGCAGCGCACGAGGGCTGGCTGCGCCCCATCCCCCACGACCCGCCCGTCGACGAAGATGCGGTGACCGGCTGCAAACGCCGGAAAGCGCACCTCTCCGTGATCCGCCGGGATGGCAACCTGGGCCGGCGTGGACGCAGCGGGTGGTGCCTCGGGGAGCAGCGCGGTGGTCGGAGGCAGGGCCGTGGTGACGATGGACACGGCTGCGGTGGAGGCGGCAACGGTTGCGGGGGGCGCAGGCACGGACGGAGTCTCGATGGCAGTGGCGGGCGCGGAAGCGCGATGGAGGTACGGAAGTGCGAAGATCACGACCGCGCCGGCGGCCGCCACGAGGACAGTCGCGGAGATGGCCACTGCCAGCAGCGGGCGCGAGCGCGTCGAGGCCGCGGGCTCGAGGGCGATCGCGTTGCCGGTGTGGAGAGGGGGGTGGGGCTCTAATGGGGGGGCAGGCGAGAGGACAGGGGAGAGCGCAGGAGCAGGGACGGATGGGGGGGGCACGGCGACAGCTGGCTCAGGAGCGGCGCCGCCAAACGGGAGCGTCGTCTTCGACGAGGCGAGCTCGAGCAACGGCGACGGCGAGGTCGGCGCAGGGACCACGGGACCAGGATCCGGCGGCTGGGCCTCCGGACGGCTCGCGACCCTTTCCAGCGTGGGCTTCGAGGCGGGACGCGGGGGAGCGCCCTTCGCTGCCTGCGTGATGTTCGGCCTGGACGCCACCCGCGGGCGGCCCGGGTCGGGGCGGACCCCGACCATCATCGTCGCGAGCCGGGCTCGCTCGGCGTCCATGTCCACCAGCCCGGTGAGGATGTCGCGGAGCTCTGCGGCCGAGATCATTCGCCGGGCCGGGTCCACCTCGAGCCCCACGCGCAGCGCGTCGCGCACGCGCTGGTCGACGTCCGCGCGCACGATGTCCAGCGGCGTGATCTTCGGCGAGGCCATCGCCGTCAGCACCTCGGCGTCCGTCAGCACGCCGCGCTCGATGGCCTTCCGCCCCGCGAGCAGCTCCCAGAGCAGGACGCACGCGGCGTACACGTCGGCGGCCGGGCCCACCGGCTGCTGCCGGATCTGCTCCGGCGCCTGGTATCCGTAGCTGCCCCACGCCAGGCCGGGGTTCGACTCCCTCAGCACCGCCACGACGTTGGCCACGTTGAAGTTGCCGAGCTTCACCACGCCATCCCAGGCGATCAGCAGGTTGGACGGGTTGACGTTGCGGTGGAGGACCGGCGCCGGTCGGCCAGTCGCGTCGAGCGCCCCGTGCGCGGCGGCCAGCGCGGAGAAGAGGCACCCACCGATGTAGAAGACCGCGTCGTCCTCGAGTGCCCCGCCCTGGCGCTTGAGCGCCGCGCGCACCACGTTGAGCGACGCACCCTCGACGTGCTCCAGCGCGATGACGAAGTGCCCCTCCGCCGAGAAGAGCTCGAGGACCTGAAGGATGTTCGGGTGCGAGAGGCCGGCGTACGCGCTCGCCTCGTCCGCGAGGGCGGGGTCCAGCAGGCCCTGGTTTCTCTCCGGTGCGGCCAGCACCTTCAGGACGGCCCGCTTCCCTGCGTCGTCCTCGCCGAGGAAGACGTCCCGCGCTGTGGCGGTGCCCAGCCGCTCGACGATGCGGAATCGCCCGATCCTGTCGATGGTGTCCGGCTCCACGCCCAGCTCTCCATCATGCTATCGCGCCCTTCGTCGGCGTGCTCACTTCCCGATATGCTCGCGGCGATGGCAGCGGCGACTCGCCTCGAACCGCGCGGAGACCGCCCGGCCCCGCTCGTGTTCCGGGAGGGGGCTCACCCGCCCTACGCGATCCGCTGGTACGGCGCGACGTCTCTCTGGGGGCACTTCCGTCACTTCGTGTCGAGCGCGATCGCCAGTGAGTCGGTCGACTCGCGCGACTGGATGCGCCCCCTCGCACCGCAGGAGATGCTCGCGGGCATCGCTCGCGTCCTCGGCCTGGGCCACCAGGCGACGCTCCTCGAGTCGATCGAGCGCCCGCTGTGGATCGACTACGTGGCGGACACCGGCGACGACCGGGACGTGAGCCAGGCGGTCGCGCGCATGCTGTTCGCCGAGTACATCATCGACGAGGCCGGGGCGGCGTCCGTGCTCCCGCGCGGCGACGTCCTCCTCTTCGGCGGCGACACGGCGTACCCGGTCGCGACCGCGGACGAGATCTACCGGCGCGTGGTGCAGCCGTGGAACGAGGTCCTTCGCGAGCTCGACGAGCCGCGCGCCTCGCCGCGGGTGCTGCTGGGCATCCCCGGCAACCACGACTGGTACGATGGTCTGGACGGCTTCGGGCGGCTCTTCCGTCGCAGCGCGGAAGGCGAGGAGGCGAGCCATGCGGCCCGCCCCGACTCGCGTCGCAACACGCCGCGGCGACGCAACGTGGGACTGCTCGCGCGCGGACTGCACCTCGACGAGGTGGGCGGAGCGCTGGCGACCATCGCCGGCGCAGCGAAGGCGACCCGGGCCTTCTGGCGAGGCACGAACGTGAGCCGTCGCCGCCGCCTGACCCTCCAGGGCTACGAGCCCGTGCAGGAGTCGAGCTACTGGGCGTTGCCGCTCGCGCCGGGGCTCGACATGTGGGGCGCCGACCGGCAGCTGGGCCGTCTGGACTATCGCCAGCGCAGCTACTTCCGCCGCCGCCGCCGCGCCATCGGCGACGGCACGGCCATCTGGCTCGTCGCGCCGGACCCCGCCATCGCGTTCGGGGAGGGCTGGGACTTCGGCGAGCGGATCCTCCGCGCCTGCAACCTCTCGCTGGAGCGCGATCGCGTCCTCTACCAGTGCGGAGACTTGCACCAGTACGAGCGCCGCCAGGTCGGGCACTCGCTCCACGTGATCGCGGGTGGAGGCGGGGCGTTCCTCCACGGGACGCGCATCATGCCCGACCCCAGCCCGGCGGCCGCTGCCTACCCGAACGCGAAGATCTCGCGACGGCTCGCCCTCCAGGTTCCGCTCAAACTGATGCTCGGACGCGCGGGCTACCTCGTGCACATGGCCGCCGCGCTGGTCGCGTTCATCGAGCTCGCGGTGGGGTGGCGCGACCTGCAGCGGTTCGCGTGGGTGTCGGTCGCCGTCAGCGCGGCCATCGTCTGGATGCTCTACACCATCGCCGGTCACCACCGCGCGCACCCGCGGCGCGTCCTCGCGCTGGCGGTCCTCTTCGGCGCGGCGTTCGGCCTCCTGCCCATGGGCCTCACGGTGCTGCTTCAGGACGTGGCGCAGGCGGTACCGCTCCTCGGCCGCGACGTCGTCGTGGCGATCGCCTACGCCTTCGCGGCTGCGCTCCTGTTCGGGATATTCCTCGCGCTGTGCGCGCTCGGCGGGCTGGAGATGCAGCAGGTGTTCACCGTCCTCGGCCACCCCGGCTTCAAGAGCTTCGTGCGCATGCGCGTGTCACCCGACGGGACGATCGACGCCTGGGTCATCGGCAAGGACGACCCGCTCGTGCCCCAGCCTCCGCTGCTCATCGACCGCTGGACCTGGAGCGCAAGGAGCGCCGGCGACACATCGACGCTGAAAAGATGAGCCGTGGCTCGAAGAGGACGCATGTGTGCCGCCGATGGACGCGGCGGAGACGGCCCTGGCGCCGAGACTGGTTCCCATCGTGAAACTCAGCCTGCTCCTGCCTGGGTGTCTCTCCATCGCGTACATCGTGACGGCCTGCTCGGGAGGCGCGAAGTCGAGCGGCTTCGCGCTGGAGGGGACGGACAGCGGCTCGAGCGCCTCGGGCAGCGGAGGCGGCGGCTCGTCCGGGGACGATGGCTCCGTCGGGAGCTTCGGTGACGGTCAGGCCAGTGGCCCGAGCACGACCTGCAACGTCACCGACCCCAACGACGACATGGACAAGGATGGGTGGACGCCCAACCAGGGGGACTGCAACGACTGCGACCCGAACGTGAACCCCGGTGCGATCGACGTGCTCCACCAGAACGACGGCGGCCCGCCGACCTGGGGCGACGAGGACTGCAGCGGCGTGCCGGGTGACAACGCGATGCCCTGCGACCAGGGGCTCGCGCTGGACGACGTCGTCGCAGGCGATGCGGCCAAGGCCATCGAGCTGTGCGCGACGGCCACCACGATGGATCGCAAGTACGGCGTGCTGTCGGCCGCCTACGTCCGCGCGGACGGGACGCCGTCCACGCCTACCCTGCAGGTCGGCATCCAGTCCGCGTGGGGGACGAACGTCCACGTCCAGGGCGGTCAGAACATGCTCGCCCTGTCGAGCGGCTACTCGCGCACCGTGGGCCAGACCGGCGCCTGCAATGGCATCTCCTGCCAGACCAACCCGACAGGCACCGCACCCACGGGCTTCCCGCAGGACGACCCCGCCTGTCCGCCCACCAAGGCCATCATGGACGACGTCGCGCTGGAGCTGCAGGTCCGCGTGCCGACCAACGCCACGGGCTACTCCTTCAACTTCAAGTTCTACTCGTTCGAGTTCCCCGACTGGGTCTGCGACACGAGCGGCTACAACGATCAGTTCGTCGCGCTCGTCTCGCCCCCGCCCAAGGGGTCGTACGTCCCGAGCGGCTCGACCTTCGGCAACATCTCGTTCGACAGCAACAACAACCCCGTCAGCGTGAACCTGGGCTTCTTCGACGTCTGCGATCCGACGACGCCGCAGCGCTTCGCCTCTCACTGCAAGAGCGGAGGCGGCGCGTGCCCCGCCACCCCGAGCCCGTACTGCCCCCTCGGCACGGGGGACCTCGCGGGCACGGGGTTCGACGTCTGGCACTCGAGCGTCGGCCCTGCGGGAGCGACTCGCTGGCTCAAGACCGAGGCGCCTGCTCAGCCCGGGTCGACCATCACCATCCGTTTCGCGATCTGGGACGCGGGCAACACCGAGTTCGACTCGACGGTGCTGGTGGACAACTTCCAGTGGATCGCCACCGGCGGCACCATCGCCGTGGGCACCACGCCGGCGCAGTGACCGCATCGCTGCTGCAGCGATCACGCCTTCGCCAGCGCCCCGAGCAGGGCGCCCCCCACGACGAGCCAGGTGGTATTCACCTTGAACCGGATGAGCGCAGCGGCGCTCGCCAGGCCCACGATGACGGTGGGCAGGTCCACCAGCGCAGACCCGGCGAGCCGCACGGTCACGACCGCCATCAGCGCGAGCGCTCCCACGTTCACCCCGTCGAGGAAGGCCGACGCCGGCTGCGACCTCCGTAGGCGAGCCACGAGCGGTCGACTCGCCGCGACCAGCAAGAAACCTGGCAAGAAGATGCCCACTGTGGCGAGGAGGGCTCCCCAGCCCCCCCCGACCAGGTAGCCGATGAAGGTGGCCGTCGTGAACACCGGCCCGGGCGTCACCTGCCCGATGGCGACGGCGTCGAGGAGCTGCTGCTCGGTGAGCCAGTGCAGCCGGTCGACCAGATCGGCGCGGAGGAAGGCGAGCAGGACATAGCCGCTGCCGAAGACCATCGCGCCGATCTTCAGGAAGGCGAGGAAGAGCGCGAGCAAGCCCACGGGCCCCGCCGCCGCGGCGCCGCCGCCGACGAAGCCACCGAGCAGGACCACCCGGGCGCTGCCGTCCAGCCTTCCCAGCCGCCAGCGCGCGACCGCAGCGACTCCCGCCCCCGCGAGAACGACGAGGGCGTCGACGTCGAGCGCCGAGGCCACGCAGGCCGCGACGGCCAGCGCGCCTAGCCCGAGCGACTTCTTGATGGCCCTGGGGCCCATCGTCCACAGCGCCTGGACGATGACGGCGATGACGACGGGCTTGATGCCATAGAGCACGCCCGCCATCTGGGGCATCGTGCCGAAGCGCACGTACGCCCAGGCGAGGGCCGTGACCATGAGCGCCGCGGGGAGGATGAAGCAGGTCCCGGCCAGCACCAGCCCGGCCACCCCCGCCTGCTCGTAGCCGATGAAGATCGCCAGCTCCGTGGAGCTCGGTCCCGGGATGAGGTTCGCTGCGCCGAACAGGTCGAGAAACCTCTCCGGGGACAGCCACCGGCGCCGCCGGACGACCTCGTGCTCCATGATGGCGACGTGAGCCGCCGGGCCGCCAAACGCGGTGAAGCCGAGACGCAGAAAGAGGAGCGCCACGTCCGAGAGCCTCGCCGTCCAGGCAGCGGCCGGAACGGCCTCAGCCATCGGGCTGCTTCGGGGTCAGTGGACGCAGAATCCACATCCGATCCGCAAGGCTTGCGCCGGGCAGAGCGTTCATCGCGCCTATTTCGCCGTGGCTCCCCGCGCGCATGCACTTTGCTCGCCGCGTCTTCCCCACCCCAGAGAAAATACCATGCAGAAACGTACGAAGGCGTTTGCTTCGCTCGTCGTCTGGTGCGCCGCAACGGCCGGCCTCTCGGCTTGCGGCGACGACACCATCATCCTCCTCCCCGATTCGAGCGCCCCCGTCGATGCGACGACGGAGGTGGGGCCGCTCGACGCCTCCGGCGACGCGACGAGCCACGACGCCCAGGAAGAGGAGCCGTGCGCGCCATACGATGCCTCGGGGTTCACGGACGCGGAGATCCAGGGCGGCGCCCAGATCGTGGCCTCGCGCAAGTGCGAGCAGTGCCACGGCGAGGAGCTGCAGGGGAGCAGCAACCCTCTGCCGTCGACCAACGCCGAGGGGGGGTTCGCCTACGCTCCCGATCTGACGCCCGACCCGGTGAACGGTCTGGGGTGCTGGACCAACGCCCAGATCGAGCGGGCGTTCCTCCACGGCATCGACAACGAAGGCCAGCCCCTGTGCAACCCCATGCCTCACTGGGGCGAGCTCGACGACGGGGGCATCGACGAGGCCGGGGCCGAGGAGGTCCTCGCGTACCTGCGGACGATTCCCATCGTGGTGAATCCCAACGTCCCGAACACCGGGAACTGCCCTGCACCCGAGGAGGACGCCGGTGAAGAGGCCGGGAACGAGGCCGGCGGCGACGCTACCATGGACGGCGGAGCCGACGCCGCGGCGGACGCCGGCCCCGACGTGCTCGACGCCACCATGGACGCCGACGGGGGCTAGCCAGCCGAAGGACTACGCCACGTCGCCTGCGCCATCGGGCGGCGCGAAGCACGCCCGGCCCGCGCGGCACTCCGTCGCGTGCGCCGGCCGCTGATCGAGGCCCCAGGTCTCCATGGTGCGAAGGCACCAGAAGACCGCCGTGGACGACGCGCCCTCGCGCCAGTCGCAGGTGAGCCCCTCGAGGGTGCCGAAGCCCGTCTTGGTGCGCAGCTTCCGGCACACGATGGGCAGGTGCACGCGCTCGTCGTTCATCGCCCGCCCTCCACCGAGGCCAGCACCGCGCGGCGGACCGCGACCTCGAGCAAGGCCACCTTGTACGCGTTGTCGCGGAGGGGCGCCGCGCCCTGCAGCGCGGCCTTCCCCGCGTCACGCGCGCTCGACTCGTCGATGGGCCGGCCGACCAGTGCCGCCTCCGCGGCACGGGCGCGCCACGGCGTGGGCGCGACCGCCCCGAGGATCACCGAGGCGCGGGTGCAGGCGCCGCTCGCGCCGCGCTCCACGACCACCGCAGCCTCCACCAGCGGCCAGTCGTACGACTCCTTGTGCGCCTGTTTGACGTACGCAGACCCGGCCCCGGGCGCCGGCACGGGCAAGAGCACGCCGGTGACCACCTCGTCGTCCTGCCGCACGGTGTCCTGCTCGCGCACCACCTCGGGCGACACGAAGAACTGCTCCAGCGCGACGGCACGCGCGCCCCGCGATCCGGTCAGCTCGACGCTGGCTCCCAGGGCGAGCAACGCGGTCGCCAGCGAGGAGGGGTGCACGGCGCAGCACCCGCTGTGCGCGAAGATGGCGTGGTACTCGTTCTCGCCGTCGTGGGCGAAGCAGCGCGCCCCTCCCTTGCGGAGGCAGGGAAAGTGTTCGCTGCGGAAGTACCAGCAGCGCGGTCGCTGCAGGAGGTTGCCTCCGACGGTGGCCATGTTGCGGATCTGCGGGGTCGCGGCGTGCGCAGCGGAGTCCGCCAGGGCACGCCATCGCCCGCGCACCACGGGGTCCTCGCCCAGGCGGGCGAGGGTGACCAGCGGCCCCACCCGCAACCCTGCCGCGCCGCGGTCGTCGATCCGGTCGAGGCCCGGAACGGCGCGCAGGTTGACCAGGCGGGACGGTGTGATGAGCCGCTCCTTGAGGAGATCCATGAGCTCGACTCCCCCCGCCTTGGCGACGACGCCGGGGCCGAGCTGCGCGATGACCTCGGGCAGCGTACGCGGCTCGCTCCACTCGAACTCGTTCATCGCGGCGCCTCCTTCCCGGCGGTCATCGCGGCGAGCACCCTCTCCGGCGTGATGGGCAGCTCCCGCATCCGGACGCCGGTCGCGTTGTAGACCGCGTTGGCCACCGCCGCCGCGGTGGCCACGGTGGCCGGCTCGCCGATGCCTCCCGCGTCGGTCGAGCTGCGGCCGCGGTACTCCTCGATGAGGTGCACCTCGATGCGCGGGATCTCGCGCGCGCCGGCGATCTTGTAGCTCTCGAAGTTGGCGTTGAGCATCCAGCCGCTCCGCCGATCGAGCACGCGGTTCTCGTAGAGCGCGTAGGAGAGCCCCTGGATGACGCCGCCGTGGATCTGGCTCTCCACGGCGAGCGGGTTGATGGGGCGCCCGCAGTCGTGCACCGCGACCACGCGCTCCACCTTCACCACGCCCGTCTCCACGTCCACCGCCACCTCGGCGAACTGCACGCCGCCGTAGCCGCCGATCCCCATGCCCCGCCGCTTGCCTCCGCCGCCGAAGCCCCCATAGTCGTCGCCCCGTACGGCCTGGGCGGTGACCTGCTCCACCCGCATCCTCGCCGCGATCCGGCGGTGCAGGGCCTCGTCCCCGGCCGGTCCGTAAGGCTCTCGGGCCTGCGCGAACATCGCCTGGCGCGCCTTGAAGGCCGCGTTGCGCGCCGCGGGCGTGATGGAGCCGGTCGTCACGCTGCCGCCCGACGCCGGGCCCGGCGGGAACGTCGTGTCGCCGATGCGCACGGTCACTCGCTCCGGCCGCAGGCCGAGCTCCTCGGCGACCACCTGCGCCAGCGCGGTGCGGATCCCACCCCCGATGTCCTGGACCGCGCTCAGGACCTCGACCGAGCCATCACGCCCGATGCGCACCTCGCAGCTCGAGTCCAGGTTGACGAAGCGATACCAGATGGCCTGGGCCACGCCGATGCCGCGCTTGATGGGGCCGCGGTCGTCGCCCGGCGCGTGTCGCCTGGCCCACCCGGCCTTCCCGGCGCCGATGCGTCGCTCCACGCGACGGGCGGCCGCGCTGTTCCAGACCTCGTCGGGGTCGTCGACGTCGATGTGGTCGCGGAGCGCGATGGGGTCCATCCCCAGCTTGTGCGCCAGCTCGTCGATGGACTGCTCGAGGCCGAAGGCGCCCTGGGGGTGACCCGGGGCGCGGAACGCTGCCGCCGGTCCGGCGTTCGTGAAGACGTCCGACTCCTCGACCAGGACGTTCGGGCACGGGTAGAGGTTCTTCGCCGGCCCGCCAGCCCCCGCCCCGGTGCCGGTCCCCGCCGTCCCGTACGACACGAAGTGGATGGCGGTGAGCGTTCCGTCCTTCTTCGCGCCGATGCGGATCCGGGCGACCGAGCTCGGGCGGTTGCCGACGCTCTCGTGCTCCTCGCGCCGGTCGAGCACGACGCGCACGGGCGCCTTCGCCTTCTGCGACAGGCGCGCCGCCAGGACGCCGTAGTTGCCTGCCCCGAACTTCGCCCCGAAGCCGCCCCCCATGAACTCGGTGACGACGCGGATCTTGCCCTTGGGAAGGTCGAGCACCTCGGCCAGCTCGTCGCGCACGGTCGACGTGCCCTGCGTCGAGGCGTACACCGTGAGCCCGTCCGCACCCCAGTCGGCCACGAGGCCGTGGGTCTCCATGGCGCTGTGGGTCTGCACCTGCGTGCGGTAGGTCGCGTCGAGCACCACGTCGGCCTCGGCGAGCCCTCGGTCCACGTCGCCGATGCCGTGGGAACCGTGCGGGCCGCTCCTCGCTGGACCGCGCACGTTGCCGCTCTGCGGTACGCCGGCCGGGCCGCCGCCGCCGCCGGCGCTGCCCTTGGCGTCGGCCGCCGCAGGGAACACGAGCGGCGCGCCGGGCTTGCGCGCGTCCTCGAGGTCGACCACGAACGGGAGCTGCTCGTACTCGACGCGCACCCGGCGCGCGGCGTCGTCGGCGATGGCCTGGGTCGTCGCGGCGACCGCGGCGATGGGCTGACCGACGTAGCGCACGATGGGGAAGCTCGACGGGAGCTCCTGCTTCGGATCGCGGAGCTCCGCCCCGCCGATGAGGTGGTCCACGATCTGGACGGCGCGCACGCCGGGGACGGCCTCCGCGGCGCTGGTGTCGATGGACCGGATGCGCGCGTGCGGCGAGGTCGAGCGCACGATGCGCGTGAAGAGCATTCCCGGCAGGCGCACGTCCGCCGTGTAGCGCGCGGCGCCGGTGACCTTGAGGCGACCGTCCAGACGAGGGGTGGGCTTGCCGATGGCGGAGAGCCTGTCGTTGGTCGGCAGCGGCGGCGGCTCGTCGGCGGGAACGGTCCGCTCGATCTCGCGCAGGCTGTCGCCCGCGATCCCGAACGGGAGCTTGATGGTGACGGAGTCGGCCACGCGTCAACCTCCCTTCCGCCGGCCGGCCGCGGCCAGCGTCGCGTCGAAGACCTTGGCGTGCGTGCCGCAGCGGCACAGGTTCCCGCTGGTGGCCGCGCGCACGTCGTCGAGCGTGACGTCGGGCTTGCGCGCGAGGAGCGCGGCGCAGCTCATCACCATGCCCGGCGTGCAGAAGCCGCACTGCATGGCGTCGTGCTCGATGAACGCCTCCTGGACGGGGTGGAGCGTGTCGCCGTGCGCGAGGCCCTCGACGGTGGTCACCTCCCGTCCCACAGCATCGAGGACGAACGTCGTGCAGGCGCAGACCGGGACGCCGTCGAGCCACACCGTGCAGGCGGAGCAAGAGCCGCGGTCGCAGCCGACCTTGGTGCCGGTGAGGCCGAGGACGAACCGCAGCACGTCGGCCAGCGTCTGGCGGGGCTCCACCGCGACGCGCGCCTCGGCGCCGTTGACGCGCAGGGTGACCGCGACCTGCCCCGGACCGAGGACCCCCGAGCCCGCCGCCGGGAGCTTCGCCGGCTCGCACGACTCGAGCACCGGCGCCGCGGCCGCCACCGCGCCGACTCCGAAGAACAGGTTGCGCCGACCGAAGCGCTTCGACGGGGCGCCCTCGCGGCCGTCGTCGTCCTTGCCGCTCGTCATGGGCGGGAGCCTAGTCGGATCTCGCTCGGGATGACCAGACCCAGACCCAGGGCCCCTGCGGCGGACGCAGGCTCTGCGCGAGGGTGAATTCTTCGCCGTCCTCGAGCCACGTCCGCTGCAGCAAACCGGGCTCGGCCCGCGGGTTGCACTGCAGGCGACCATGATCTCCGTGGAGCTCAAGCCCCTGCTGGCGCGCCTCGATCGGTTCTGCATGCGTGCGATGGAGTCCGCGGCGGGCCAGTGCGTCTCGCGGGGGCAGTACGAGGTCGCGGTCGAGCACCTGCTCCTGGAGATGATGGAGCGCGAGGGGGGGGACTTCGCCCGGGTGGTGGAGCGCTTCGAGCTCGACCGGGCGCGGCTCGAGCGCACGCTCACCATGAGCATCGACGGGATGCGCTCGGGGAACCCGGGCAAGCCGGTCCTGTCCCCGCTCCTGGTCGAGTGGATCGAGGACGCCTGGATGGTCGCGTCGATCGAGCTGGGCCTCGCCGAGATCCGCTCCTGCGCGCTCGCCGTGGCGCTCGTCGCGCGGCCGCGCCGCTTCCTCGCCGACGAGCAGCCCGAGCTCGAGCGGGTGAGCCTGCAGGACCTGAAGCGCGCGCTGCCCGCCATCCTGGAGACGTCGAGCGAGGAGGCGCGCGTCGCGGGCGCCGGGACCGCCGCGCCGGCGACGGGGAAGGGGCGGCAGGAGGGCGGAGCCCTCGCGCGCTTCGCGGTGGACCTCACCGAGGCCGCGCGCGCCGGGAAGATCGACCCCGTCTTCGGGCGCGACCGCGAGATCCGTCAGGTGGTGGACATCCTCGCGCGGCGGCGGAAGAACAACCCCATCGTCGTCGGCGACGCCGGCGTCGGAAAGACGGCCATCGTCGAGGGCCTGGCCCTGCGCATCGCGGAGAACGACGTGCCGGACTTCCTGCGGGGGGTGAGCGTCCATGCGCTCGATCTCGGGCTGCTGCAGGCCGGCGCCGGCGTGAAGGGCGAGTTCGAGAGCCGCCTCAAGGGCGTCATCGAGGAGGTGAAGGCAGCCACCGCGCGGACGATCCTGTTCATCGACGAGGCCCACACGCTCATCGGCGCGGGCAACGCGCAGGGCAGCGGCGACGCGGCCAACCTGCTGAAGCCGGTGCTCGCGCGCGGCGAGCTCCGCACCATCGCCGCCACCACCTGGGGCGAGTACAAGAAGTACTTCGAGGAGGACGCGGCGCTCGCGCGCAGGTTCCAGCCGGTGGTCGTCGACGAGCCGTCGGCCGAGCAGACGGCGCTGATGCTGCGCGGGCTCAAGGCGCGCTACGAGACGGCGCACGGGGTCTCGGTGCGCGACGACGCCGTGGACGCCGCCGCTCGCCTCGCGGCGCGCTACATCAGCGGGAGGCTGCTGCCCGACAAGGCGGTCGATCTCCTGGACACGGCCGCCGCACGCGTTCGCGTGGGACAGACCGCACGTCCGGGGGTGGTGGAGGACGCGGAGAGACGCATCCAGGCGCTCGAGCGCCAGGACCAGGGCACCTCGCGCGACCGCGCCTCGGGCATCGCCGTGAACCCGGAGCAGACGGAGCGCATCGCGAGCGAGCTGGCGTCGGCGCGCGTGGAGCTGACCAAGGCGACCGCGCGCTGGAAGGCGCAGCAGCAGGCCGTGGCGCGGGTGAAGGAGGCGCGCAGCGCGGGCGAGGGCGCGGCGGCGATCGAGCGGGCGCTCGTGGCCCTCCGCGAGGCGCAGGGGCAGAACGTGCTCGTGCGCCTGGAGGTCGATCCCGAGGTGGTGGCGCAGGTGGTCGCGGACTGGACGGGGGTCCCGGTCGGGAGGATGGTCGAGGACGAGGTCGCGCACGTCCTCGGGCTGGAGGCCCGGCTGAAGGAGCGCATCAAGGGGCAGGACCACACGCTGGAGGTCGTGGCGCGCGCGCTCCGCGACGCGAAGCTGGGCCTCAAGGACCCGAACAAGCCGCAGGTCTTCCTGCTCGTGGGCCCGAGCGGCGTGGGCAAGACGGCGCTGGGCCTGGCGGTGGCCGACGCGCTCTTCGGCGGGGAGCGCTTCACCATCACGATCAACATGTCCGAGTACCAGGATCGCGAGATGGGCGTGTCGGGTCTCGTCGGCGCGAAGCCGGGCTACGTGGGGTACGGCAAGGGGGGCACGCTCACCGAGGCGGTGCGCCAGCGGCCCTACTCGGTCGTCATCCTCGACGAGATCGAGAAGTCGTGCCCCGAGGTGAGGAACCTCTTCTACCAGGTCTTCGACAAGGGGGAGCTCACCGACGGCACGGGGCGCAAGGTCGACTTCAAGAACACGATCATCTTCCTCACGACGAACCTCACCGCGGACCTCATCCAGTCCATGTGCGAGGGGGGGACGCGTCCGTCGCCGGCGGAGGTGCTCGCCGCCATCCGCCCCGTGCTCAGCGGTGCGCTGCAGCCCGCCTGGCTGGCCCGCACCACCATCGTTCCCTTCTACCCGCTGGACACGCCCGCCCTGGCGATGATCGCGCGGCTCAAGCTCCAGGAGATCGCCGCGCGCGTGGCCGAGACGCACGGGGTGGAGATGCCCTTCAGCGACCAGGTCGTCACGCAGATCGCGGCGCGCTGCGCCGACGTGGAGACCGGGGCGCGCAACATCGACTTCATCCTGGTGGGGACGCTGCTCCCGATGATCTCGAGCGCCCTGCTGGCGCGCATGGCCGGGGGCCCGGCGTCCTCGCGCATGGAGGTGTACGTGGACGCCGCCGGGGAGCTCGCCCTCTCGACCTAGTGCCTGAGCCGGGACGGGGTTCCTTGACCTGAAGGGGGGTGGACGCTAGAAGCACGGGCTCCACGATTCCGGCTTAGCTCAGTTGGTAGAGCAGGCGGCTGTTAACCGCCGGGTCGCAGGTTCGAGTCCTGCAGCCGGAGCCACTGGTGGCCTACGCTGAATCGCGCGCCGCGCTTTTCCTAGGCTCCCGCGGCGTCTGCGGGGGCCCGAGACCCCCGAAATCGGGGGTGTCTGAGACGCTTTCGGGGAGACGCGCGTCTGTGCGGTTGGCAGCACGCCTGATAACCGCCGGGGCGCCCCCCGGCGGTTATCAGCGCAGTGACGTCGCCGCGGACGCCCGCGATGGCGGCCGGGCCCACGGACCACGTCTGGGAGCTGCGCGAGCCGATCGCGCTGATGCCGAAGCCGGTCACGGCCGTGGGGCTCGGTAACCGAGCCGCCTCGGCATCGACGTGATGCGGCGCACCCGGCTAGAATCTCGCCCCGTTGGGTGGCACGCTGGACTGCGATGGCCCGCGTGCGACTCGTCGCCCTGCTCCTTGCCGCCGGGACCTCGGCGATCGGCATGCTGGCTTGCGGCGGAATCGTGGGCATGTCGCAGGCGACGACCGATCCGGGGCCTGACGTCTCCGCCGCCGTCGATGCTGCCGCCGCCGTCGATGCTGCCGCTGCCGACGTTGCGACGCTCGCAGCGGAGGCGTCCGTCGTGAACGCCATGGACGCACCCTTGGACGTCCGGGACGCGGCCCCGTGCCTGAACGGCACCGCTCCCGACGCCGGCCACCTCTTTTCCTGTATCCGGAGCGAAGGCGAGCCCGGTTATTTGGCGTGCTGGTCGGGGACGCAGTTCTGCTCCCAGAACGGCGACCCAGGTGTGGGCGTGCCATTGCTTGGCTGCCACCCATTGCCCTGCGGATGCGGCCTCGAGCCGAGCTGCGCGTGTCTCGGTCTGTCGTACCTGGGTGGGGCCGGATGCTCCGATGACGACGGCGGCATCGTGGTCTGGGGTCCCAACGGGATTCAATGATCAACTCAAACTGACACTACCCGCCGCGGCCGGGACTGCGCCTACCCACAGGAGCGGCGAACGCCATCCCCCGATGCGCAGTCGAGGTCGGGGCGGCCTTGGCTCGTTCCGGGGTCCGTGCAGCGCACGCCCCGCCGAGGAACCTTCGGAGCTGCGGGCCCGCGGCCACGTGTCGACGCGGTGCGGGGCGTGCGCAAGCCCAGGCGCTCCAGGTGCGCCCTCACGGTTCCCCGCTCAAGACCGCATCGCCGTGACATCTCGCTGATCGACCCGCCGGACTCGTGGTCGAGTGCGGCAAAGTACTCCCGCTCCAAGGGGGCGAGCACCTCGCGACGAAACTCGCGGTAGGTAGCGGAGCGTGGAGGGGGGCTCGGGAAGAGAGGGCGGGTCCCGAGAGCGCTCTGCACCGGCGGCGTGGCATCCACCCACAGCTGCCGCATGGCTTGCGAGGCCTCGACGCTCGGACGAGCCACGCCGGAGAGCCAGCTCTGGACCGCCGCGCGCGAGACGTTGAGCGAGCGTGCTACCTCGGCCTGGCCTCCGAACCGGCCGACGATCGCCTGCACCTCGCGCGGCGTGACGGGCTGGAAGTCGATCAGCGGCTCGAGCCGGGCGGCGATGCTCTGGGGCACGGCCTCGCGCCCCTTGCAACACCGAGACAGGGCCCCCTGGGCACATCCCGCTCGGCGACCAGCTTCGCGGATGCCGATCCTCTGGACGATGTCGCGGAGCTGCTCGGGGGTCATGGCGTCACCGCGCGTCGCGCCGCGTACACCGCTCGCTGGCCGCCGTGCCCGACATGTTCAATGAGCCCGCGACGCTCCGCGTGCCTCAGTGTCCACCGCACGTGACTGTCGGGGATGCCGAGAATGCCGCAGATCTCCCAGACCTGCTGCGGGCCGCGCTCCGTGAGCAGGGCCACTACGCGATCGGCCTCGGCGCGGACGGTCTCCGACGTGCGCTTGTGGCACCCGGGGGAGGCGCGCCAGACGGGCTGCCCAATCGCGACGGGTGCCACAGGTGCGGTGGCCCAATACCGCACCGCCCAGGTCTGTCCTTCTCGCTGCAAGCGCCCGCTCCGAAGGGCGACTTTCAGGGGCCATGAAAGAGTGGCCTTGGAGATGGCGAGCTGCCGTCCAATCTCAGACGGCGAGACGGGGTGTGCCGCGGACGCGACGAAAGCGACGATTTGATCCACGCAGGCCGCCATCTCCTGCCTATTGCGGTACAGGGGCTGACCGGCCAGATCGCGCTTGCGCTCATACGGCACGAGCAGCGCTGCCGCGCGCGCTCGGAGGTCCGACGCGATTTGTCGATCGCTCTCGCTACGCCGCTCGGCCGCCTCCCGCAACGCAACGGCGACAATAGGGGCGACCGGCGCTCGGCCGCTGGTGTACCGTTGGAGCGAGCCCCGCGAGCAGCCAACGAGGTCGGCCGCTCGCCGCAGTCCGCCAAACATCCGCACAATGCGTCCGAGCTCCTCAGTCGACATCGGCGCCGCCCCTGGTACCGGGCGCGTCGTCATCCGTATCGTTGTTGTTCTCTCACACTTGACCCACAGGCCCCGCAGCTGCTCGGTCACCGCCATCGTCGGGCGCCCTCTTGCTGCCAGCCACCTCTCGAGCGTATGGCCATCGACATCGACCACGCGGGACACCGCATGGGCTCCGCCCGCTCGAGCAATGATGGCGCGAAGCTCGCGCGGCGTCATTGGGCGGTACTCACGCAGCGGAGCAAGGCGCTCGGCGATGTGCGGGGGGACGGGCTGCTGCCGCCGGCTGTATCGCTGAAGCGAGATGCCCGGGCACCCCGCCATGCGCGCGGCCTCCACAACGCGGACCTTCTGGAGAAGCTCCCGCAGTTCGCCGGACGTCAAGCGGCGCTCTCCAGAGAGGCGGCCTCCACGATGTGCTGGAACTCGGTCAAGATCTCCGGGTACTTGCTCGCCAAGAGGCGCACGACCTTGCCGTTGTCGAGAAGGCGCTTCAGGTACCCGCGCACCAGCGTGAGCGTCAGCACGTCGCGCCCGTAGCTCTCGTCGATGAGCAGGTAGTCTTTCTGCAGCGCCGCCATCTCGACTTCCATCCGGGCCAGATCCGCGGGTCGAGCACCAGCGGGCTTGGCGACTTTCGACTCGACCCGCTCGGCGTCGGTCGTGACGGACACGAGCGCCTTCGCGTACGAGGTCGTGTAATTGCCCGAGGCGTTCATGAGGTCTGCCATCTCGAGCTGGCGCATCGGCTTGACGTGCTTGAGGTACCTCAGCGCGTTCTCGCCGATCGGCTTCTCCCGCAACGCGTCGATCGCCTCCGGGCAGATGCCCGACAGCAGCGTTCGGTGAGCCCGCACGTCCTCGATGGACATGTTCAGCGTCTTGGCGATGCGTTCGTCGGACAGGCCACCGGCCAACGCCTTCATGATCATCCGGTTCTGCTGGATCGGGGCGACCCGGCTGACGTGTCGATTGTACGTGTAGTTCTCGTCATCGAGCGCAATGAGACATCGCACTTCCTTCTCCCCGCGCGCCTTGAGCGTCTCGATGCGCTGATGGCCGTCGAGCACCAGGTACGAGCCGTCCTTCATCGGGAAGACGACCGGCATCTCGACGATGCCGACCTCCGACATGGAAGCCGCAATGGTCTGCGGCGCTCGACTGAATCGCAAGCTGCCCTTGCGTGTGGCGAGGACCTTGTCGATGGGCACGACGACGGGATCCATCTGGAAAGCGATCTTGACGGGCTGGGTCATGGCAAGGCTCCTGCGATGCGATCGGCCAAGTACTTCGGTAGCGTGTCGAGCTTCTCGGCGCGCAGCACCGTGACGAAGCTCTCGTCGCGGCAAAGCTGGGCGAACGCCTGGGCGATGAACAACAGGCGCGTCTCGCAGAGCTGCGCCTTCTTGACCAGCATGCGCTGCTTGTCGGACTCACGCTTGAGGGTGCGCACGAGCTGCTCGGACGTGGGGACAGTGCTCCCGGAGGCCTTCTTCGGCCCGGACTTGGCCTTGTCCGCTATCTTGCGCAGCGCGATGACCTTGCGTACCCGCCTCAGGGCCTTGCCCCGGAGCTTGCCGGCCTCGTACGCCTCCGCGATGCTCCTCTGCATCGCCGCTTCGTCGGTCGTGGCAATCTCCACGGCGACGTGGACGGGGATGTCCCCGCGCTCGACCGCGTGAAGCAGGCGCACCTCGCCCTTGGCGAGCAGCCGCAGGACCCCTCCGACGTACGGGGCGCTGCGGCCGGTCTTCTCGGCGATCTCGGCGTTCGAGTGACCGCGCTGCTTCATCCCCTCGATGTCGCGCACCAGCTCGATACTTGCCGGGTGACGTCGAGCGATGTTCTCGACGAGCGACCGAAGCAGCTGCTCCTCGGGAGCCAGCTGTACCACGAGCGCGGGGATCTCCTTCTGTCCGAGCGCCACGAAGGCTTCCAACCGTCCCTGGCCGCAGACCAGATCGAATCCTTCCTCGTCGGCCGGCCGGGGGCTCACCGTGATGGGTTTCTTGAGGCCGACCTTCTGGATGTTGGCCACGAGCTCCCGGAAGCTCGCCTTGCTGCGGTGGCGCGGGTTGACGACGCGGATCTGGTCGACGGCGATCATCCGAACACTCATGCCGCCACCTCCACGCGCACGCGCTCGGCCATCCCGTAGAAGAAGTCGAGGGTGTCGAAGCGGTAGCCGTCGAGCTCGACGCCGTTGTGCTCTCCCACGCGCAACCTCTCCACGCGCAGGTCGAGCGAGGGCAGGAGGTAGTAGTCGAGCGGTGCCTCGTTCGTCGGGTCCATACGCACGGCGATGGTCAGGTCCGGGTGCAGCCCCTGCTCGAGCCGGATCTGCCAGTCCAGCCGCCCGGCGTCCGCCCGCCTACAGCGCGCGAGCACGAGCGATACGGAAAGCTCGCGGTTGACGAGCAGCAAGTCCGTGTCGGCCTCGCGCTCCACCTCGGCCCCCAGGCGTTGTAGAGCCGCGACGACGCCCTCGACCGTGCCAGCGTGCATCTTGCGTAGCAGGCGGTTGATCTCGATGAAGGCGCAGTCGCGGTCGGGCGTGTACCCGATGAGCTGGTAGGCCCGCAACAACGTGCCGAAGCGGTGTCGGAAGGCGGCCGACGACGGCATGCCATCGGTCTCGTTGATGAGGATCGCCGACACCTTGCCGTGGCGCTCGCGAAGCTCCCGAAGCCGGCAGAGCATGTCCTCGTCGGACAGACGCACGTAACGCCCGAGCAGGATGCCGTGCGCTGTGTGGAAGTCCTGCTCGTCGATGACGGCCTCGAAGGCGCCGTTCGACCGGACCCACAGGTCCGGCGGGTTGTGGACGATCTTCTTCTTCAGCTTGAACGACACGCGATTGTAGACGTTGTTGCCCAAGTACTTCTCGTTGGTCAGCACGCCCAGCACGCGCGCGCGGGTCCAGGTGTGCCCGTTCTCCCCCGGGGTGCCCTCGGCGTTGAGCTGGTCGGCGATCTCGCGCTCGCCCTTGCGCTCGTGGATGAACAGCCGGTAGATGCGACGGACCACCTCCACCTCCTCGGGGGGCCCCGGCACGAGGATCACGCGGTCGGTCTGAATGCTCTTGTGCTCGCGAAAGGCGAGGTCACCCTTGACCTCACCGGCTTGATCGATGAGCCGGCGCCGCAGGCCGTATCCCGCGGGGCCTCCCTGCCTGAAGCCGAGTTCGATGAGGCGGCACTGACCCTTGAACACCTTGGCCGAGAGCTCACGGCTGTACTCACCGGCCATGGCGCGCTTGACGCCCTTGACGATGGTCGAGACGGGCGAGCCGTCGTTCTCGAACTGCTCGGCGCAGTACACAACCTGGATCCCCGCCAGCTTGCACATGAACTCGTAGTGCGCGCTCTCGTCGGCGTCCTGGAAACGCCCCCAGCGGCTCACGTCGTAGACGAGCACGCACTCGAAGTCTGCCTTGCCGCTCTGCACAACCGCCATGAGCTGTTGAAGCGCCTCGCGACCCTCGATGCGCAGGCCGCTCTTTCCCGCATCCGCAAAGGTGCGGACGATCTCCATTCCGCGCTTGTGCGCGTACTCGGCCAGGACGTCGGACTGGTTCTCGGTCGAGTATTGCTGGTGCTCGGTCGACATCCGGACGTATTGGGCCGCGCGGATGGGGGCATTGGACATGGGTGGGCAGGCTCGAGTGGCAAACGGTGGTGCGCGGCGACCGCGCGGCGGCTCACATGTCGCTCCACCCGAGCATGCCGGTCAAGGGAAACATCGATTCGTAGTTGACAGTTGTATTTGGATATATACATCGCCAACATCGAAACGACGTCGTCCGACGACTCGGAGACGTTCAGCTCGCAGCGCAGCGGTGATTCGGGACCGCCACGCGTGACCGGGTCGACAAGCAACACAGATCCGGTACCAGCGTCGGGTCGGTCTCGACGAGCGGCGGTCGACCTGCGCCGGGGCGACGAACCATCTGCTCGCGAGCAGGCAGGCTCGGGGGGATCCTTCGCCTGCTCCGGCCAGGTCGCGAAGGCCAGCGCGGATGCGCGACTTGCTCATCCCGGGGGTGGCCTTCATGACGGTCGCGATGCCGCCGTAGCCGAGTGCATCGGCTTCCGTCGCAGCCCACAGGCGCGCGACGCGCTCGTCCATCACGTGACGCAATCGCAGGTACTTCGCCCGGACCGTGTCCACCTCCGCCTCCGCCATGCTGCCCGACCAACCGATGGCGGCATCAGCCCATTTCCATCAGGGGATCGCCGATTTCGGCCCGCGCCGAAGGCGGCTAACCTTCTCAGCCCGTGCGCCTCGTCCCCATCTTCCCCTTCCTACTCCTCGTCGCCGCATGCCGTGGCACCCCCGCCTCGCCCGCCTTCGCCCCGGCCCCTCTGCCTTCCTCTCCTGGAGTCACCGGCCTCCTCCTCGAGGAGCACTTCGCCGATCCCTCCCTGCCTGGATGGCGCATCGAGGAAGGCGCCTCGACCGGCACCGACGGCCCCCCCAGCACTGTCCGCGTCGACGACGGCGCCCTTCTCCTCTCCGCAGACGCGCACACCGAGCACTTCCTCGCGGCGCTTCGCGACCTCCCCGTGTCCGGCGTTCGCCAGCTTCTCGTGAGCGCCCGAATGCGGACCGAGGACGTCACCCCCGCCGGCGCGCAGTTCGTCAACTGCGACGTCTTCGTCCGCTTCGGCACCGGGCGCATCGTTGCGGCGAGCCCCAACCTCTCGGGCTCGCGGCCGTGGACCAACGTCTCGCGCGTCGTTCGGGTCCCGGAGGGGACGACCGCGATGACCGTCGGCATCTTTCTCTCCATGCCAGGGCGCGCCTGGTTCGACGACCTCCGCATCGAGGCCGCTCCCGACTTCATCGACGAGCCCTCGGGCCACTTTCTCTACAAACACTTGCCGAGCGACGAGATCCCCGCCGCAGCCGCCGCCGCGAACGACGCCGCGTGGGAGCGCGCCGCCCAGTTCTTCGGATGGAGCCCGAGCGCACCGGTCGTCTATTGGAAGTACCGCGACCGGAAGACGCTCGCCGCGTACACCGGCGAGACCGTCAACGGAATGGTCGAACACGACGAGATCCACACCGTGTGGTCGACGGAGCCGCACGAGCTGGCTCACATTTTCGCCGCCCCATGGGGCAATCCTCCGCCGCTTCTCGGCGAGGGCCTCGCCGTCTACTTCAGCGGTGCCTGGCACGGACGGCCCATCGGCGACGCCGCCAAGAGCGTCCTCGCCGACGGCAAGTGGGTGCCGCTGGCGGAGCTCCTCGACGCGCGTGCGTTCCGCGCACGGCCGGATCTCGTGACGTATCCCATCGCAGGATCGCTCGCGCAGTGGATCGACACGACGGAAGGACACGCGGCCTTACGAATGCTGTACGGGCGGCTGCGCGCCGACGCGACCGCGGAGGACAATGCGAAGGCGTTCCTGGAGGTAGTGCGGCTCTCAGTGGCCGATGCGGACGAGAAGCTCCGGGGGAGCCTCTAAACTAACTAACAGGCCCCTCCACCATACTGCCCGACCAACCGATGGCGGCATCAGCGTATTTCCGCGAGGGATCGGTAATTTCGGCTGGGCGCCATAGCGCTGCAAAGGGCGCACGGTGCCGGGCAAGAGCTGACGACAGATCTCGCCAAGTCGCCGCGCGGTCGCGGTGACCGCAGCCTCGACCTCGTCGTCACGGGGGAACGACTCCTCGAACCCGCGCGCCCGGCAGATCCAACCCGTGATGTTAGCGCGACCATGCGCGCCAAGTCGCATCGTGAGTCTTCGACCGTCAGAGAGAGATCTGCGAGCGCGTCGAGGGCCTCGTCGCGGGAGGCGCTCGGTTCGAGGTCGACGTCGTCATCGCGCTGCCCCGGGCTCGATGGGGCGGCCTCCTCGACGGCTGGGACGCTCACGGGCAGGGGTGGCGGGACTTCGGCCAACGGCAGCTCCGCCGACACCGGGGCTACGTAGGCGATCCGCCACGCTTCGAGGGCCTCGCGCGCCGCCGCCGAGGGGAAGAGGTGCTGAAACACGGCCGAGCCAGCGCTCGGCGTCCCGCGACGCCAGACGCTCATGCCAGCGATCGGCGCGATGGTGCACGGCGTACCCCATCGCCGTCAGCTGCTCCGCGAGCGGGTGCATCTCTGGTCCCATCATACCCGTGCGAGCCCCGCTGTCAGTGGACGCCCCGCATCGATTGACGCGCCGATCGGAAGTCCCTACGCAGCTGGATGTATGCGCATCGTCATCGCGGGCGGGAGCGGTCAGGTCGGCCAGATCCTCGCGCGATACGCGACGGCGCGCGGTGATGATGTCGCCGTTCTCGCGCGCGGGCCTGTCGGTGTAGGGCGAGCTGTTGCGTGGGATGGTTCCACGCTGAGCGATTGGGCGCGTGTGATCAATGGGGCCGACGTGGTTATCAACCTGGCAGGGCGCTCGGTGAACTGCCGCTACACGGAGGCCAATCTCCGGGAGATGCTGACCTCCCGTGTCGGTTCGACGCGCGTCGTCGGAGCCGCGATCTCCGCCTGCGAGCGCCCGCCCAAGGTGTGGCTCCAGATGAGCACCGCCACGATCTACGCGCACAGGTTCGATGCGGCCAACGGTGAGACCGATGGTGCCATCGGCGGCAGCGAATCCGGCGTCCCCGGGTATTGGGCCCGCAGCGTGGACATCGCGAAGGCTTGGGAGCAGGCGCTCGCGGACGCAGACACACCGCGCACGCGAAAGGTTGCGCTCCGCACCGCGATGGTGATGAGCTCAGACAAGGGTGGCATCTTCGACGTGATGCTCGCCCTTGCACGCCGCGGGCTCGGGGGATCGGCGGGTGATGGGCGCCAGTTCGTGTCGTGGGTCCACGGAAACGACTTCGCCAGGGCGGTCGAGTTCCTGGTCGTTCGGGAGGACATCGCCGGGCCGGTGAACGTCGCCGCGCCAGGGCCGCTGCCCTACGCGGAGTTCATGCGGTCCCTTCGCAAGGCCTGCGGCGCGCGCGTGGGATTGCCGGCGACGAAGTGGATGCTGGAAATCGGCGCTTGGGCGATGCGGACAGACACGGAGCTTGTGCTCAAGAGCCGGCGCGTCGTGCCGGAGCGACTGCTTGGAGCGGGCTTCTCGTTCACCTTCCCAGAGTGGCCGGATGCGGCGCAAAACCTCGTCGCGGCTTGGCGAGCGGAGCGCTGACGCCGCGGCGGGCGGGGGCCGCTGCGGCGCGGGGCGCTCAGCCTACAGCCGCCGCGCGTGCCCGCCATCGAGCATCTGCTGCAGGAACGACTCCGCGAGCTCGTCTTCCGTATCGCCCGTGAGCTTGAAGTGAATGTTGAAGCCGCGCGCGATGTTCGCGACGTTGCCCTCGATGTACTCGCGCATGGTCAGGTGCTCCACGCCGAACGCGAGACTCTTCATCTGCATGAGGATTTGACGAGGCGTCCCCTCGAAGACGTGCCCGTCGCCTACGACCTCGATTCGCATCGGTACCTCCTCCAGTCTCCGTCCTGGATGATCGGGGCGCGCCCGCCACGGGCCCGCGCAAGCAGATAGCCTTCCACGTGCTCGCCGCCAAGCAGATGGACGCGCTCCCGTCGGTAAAGGTGCGGGTGGCCCTCGAGTCGGTCGACGGCGGCGAGTGTGTCGTCGTCCACCTCGTAGAGCTCGCCGACGACGGACGTGGTTCCTCGTTCGAGCAGCGCCGGGAAGGCGCCAAGGCTGACGAGCGTGTAGCGTGCCTCCGTGCGCCGAACACCAAGCAGGCGCGCCGCTCGGAGCAGCCGGTGGTTGCCCTCGCCCGACTGCAGGGTGCCATAGACGAACAGCCTCACCTGGCACCTCCGTCCACCGCGCCCAGCAGCGTCTCGACGTCGAACCCGAGCGCAACGTACGCTCGCAGGAGCGCCGTCAAGTACGCCATCGCGGGCTCGCCGAGTGCGTGCTCGGGGGTCATGACGTAGAGGTACACACGCCGCTCGCGGCGCCGACCGTCCGTGACGGTCGTGCGGACGCGGCGGTAGTAGTGCGGATGCCCCTCCCAACGGTCAAGGGCCTCCAGGTCGGCGGGCGTCAAATCGTAGAGGACCCCGCGCACGCGCCCCTTCGGATCCGGCGCCAGGGTCGCCACGGCGCCGCCCCAGAGCGACGAGTAGCCGGCGAAGGCCAGCCGGTAGCCACGCAGCGCGGCGCGCCCAGCGGGCCGCGCGTCCGGGCAGCGGGCGATCATCTGCGCCTCGCTCAAGTTCGAGCCATATGCGAAATAGGTGGCGCGCCTCATGCGAGCACCTTGTGCAGGAGCGCCATGCCCCGCGAGGCCTCGGCTTCGGTGCCGTCGACCAAGGCGAGGTACACGAACCCCTTCTCATAGTTGCCGTCCACCATCTCGATGTTCCAGTGGTCGCTCGCTGCCGTAGCTGCCTCGACCTCCGCGGCCAGACAGTGCAGGGCGGCGGCGCGCGCTCGATAGCTCGCGCTCACGGGAAAGCACACCTCGATCTCCGGCTGCCGGGTCCCGTACTCCCCGGCGCCCGGGACCACCACCAGCGTTGCCCCCTTCATCAGCTTCTTCGTCATCGCATCCATGCTCATTCTCCATGCGTGAACTGGTCCTGCCCGCCCCCGCCCGCGGGCTGCTACGCGGTCAGCGCGGCAGGCCGCTCTTCGGGGTCGCGCGGCGCGCGGTCGCGCCGCTCGCCCTTCCAGGCGGAGGACCCGCCGAGGCGCAAAAGCAGGTGGAGGCGTGCGGTCTTGAACTCCTCACCGACCATGCCGAGGCCCAGCAGGAAGACCCGGAAGTCGTACTTCGCCGTCGCGTGGTTGTATTCGCGCCTGCGGCTAGACGCGCTCTTGGCGCCGAGCGCCTTCGCGGCGAGGGCCAGGCAGAACTGCAGGTACGCCTTGATCTTGCCGGCGTGCGTCGTCCCCTCGAAGTACCGGAACTCGATCGTGCCCCGGAAGAAGTACGAATTTAGGTTCACGCCATGGTAGCGACTCTGGTCGTAGCGCCCGGGGGCGTGGACCTGGCGGCCGTACCAGGCCGCGTTGACCTCGGCGACCGTGCGCGGGGGTCGCGCCTCCAGCCGCTCGATGAACGCCGCGTCGAGCGGCCGGCAGTAGCGCTGCAGCCGGTGCGCCTGGATGCCGAGGGCCGCCTCGATGAGGCGCTCCTGCTTGTGGATGATCTTGGCCAGGCTCGTCAGCTCCTTCGCGTCGAAGCGACTGCCGTCGACATGGATGTGGATCCCGCAGGAGGCGTCCGCCCGGGCGCCGGCCGCGTGCAGCGCCCGAACGATCGCCTGAAGCGTCTCGATGTCCGCGTACCCCAGGATCGGGCTGACGATCTCCGCGTTCTGGTAGCCGCTCAGGCTCCCGTCGGGCACCGCGCGCCACACGCGGCCGTCGACGGCGACCGCCTCCCAGCCGTTGCCCCCCGGCCGCGCCGTGCCGCCGATCGCCCCGGCGATGGCGCGCGCGGCGCCCTCCTTGCTCAGGCCCACCGTCTCGATCTCGATCCCGAAGCGCAGCGTCTTCATCGCCCTGTCCCTTCGCCGTTGGTGCGGAGGGTGAATGCGTGACGTGTGCCTGCTGCGCTTACCCCGAAAACGCCGTGTTTCCGATAGACGAGTATGATTCGCGAATCAGGGTCAAAGCCCCGATTCGCGAATCACACGGACAATTCGCTATGATTCGTGAATCCCGATCGTCACATTAGTGCTGAGGGCTCGATCCCTCTTCGCGCACGGCGAATGACGACGGCCCCGGCCGCGTGACCCGCGAGGCTCTCTCCTTCGCGCAGCCGTACGGTGGCGCGGAGCGCCGGCTCGGGGGCGCTCGGCGGGGCCTCGGCGGGGCAAGGCCCGGGATCCTCGACCGGCGCGTCGTGGGCCGGCGTGGGGCCAACGGCTGCGGCCTCGGCGGGCCCCCCGGCCAGCAGCCGCTCGGGGTCAGTGATCTCGGCGTGCCCGGGCGGATCCGGCGCTTCCATCGCGGTGCTGCGCGAGCGCGTGGCCCGGGCCGTCGGCCCCGGGGGGCGTGCTGGCGCGCGTGGCTTGCGGCGCCGCTTGGGCGGCGGCGGCGCGGGTCTCGGCGATGCGACGCTACGGGGTTGCGTGTCGGCCAGCAGATCCCGCAGGTCGTCGAGCGTTGCCCCGCGCAGCGCCGCGATGACGTCCTCGACGAAGCGCGCGACGAGCGGCTCGAAGTCCAGCGTGCTGCGGCGCTTCACTTTCGCGTCCTCGCAAGCTCCGCGCGCCCGGCCGGCGTGAGCCGGCAGACGTTCACCTCGACGAAGATGGACTTGTCCTGAAAGCCCACCGTTACCTCGCGAAGGAGCCCCGCCGCGATCATCCTCCCGATCGCGACGGGGCTGTGATAGCGGACCAGAACTCCGTCCTCCGCGAGGCGGAGGATTTGCCCGGTCGTCCTGGTCATCCTCACGCCGACGCCTCCTCGAAGCGCTGCGCGGCGTCCGCCTCGCCGAGCCGGGCGAGCTCCCGCCCGAGCGCCCGCAGGACGAGGTCGTTACGGCTTCGCAGGCCGTGCTTGCGCCAGGCCGCGTCGAGGAGCGGCACCGCCTCCTCGTCGACGCGCACCGAGAGCACCTGCTGCGGGCCCTTGGGCTCCCGCGTCCGGGCGGGTCCGACGCGGATGCGGCCCTTTTTGGCCTCGCGGATCTTCCACTGCAGGTACGCCTTGTTGTCGCTGCCCGTCTCGCGGCCGACGACCTCCTTGTACATCGCCTGAAGCTCGGGGATCGACAGCTTGCCGAGGCGCAGCCGGCCCCCCTCGGCGGGCGCTGCCACCTCGGGCTCGGCGCCGGTCACGCGGATGGTCCGCGCCTTGCGCGCCTTCGCGGCCTTGGTCGTCGTCGTCTTCTTCTTGGTCTTCTTCGCAACCATGGTCGTCACTCCTTGTTGGTTTTGTTGCTACCGGCTGCGCACTTCACGCAGTCGGGGTCATCGCAGTAATCGCCGCAGTCGTGGCATCGCTCGGACACCCCTGGCCCGAGCTGCACCTCCTCGGCGGGAATGCGGCAGCGGCACTTGCTGCACCACTTGCCTTCGCGGGCGATCACTTGCTGCTCCTCTTGGGCGCGCCAAAGCCGAAGGTCCGGTACGCCTCCTCGTTGATCCACCCCTCCCGCTCGGGGTGGACGCGGACGAGGCGGCGGATGCCCTCGGCGACCGCCTCGTCCTTGTCCGTGTAGATCGTGTGCTGCTCGCCGGCCCACGCTCCGGCCGGACAGCCGAGCACGTAGTGGTCGAGCCGGCGGACGTTCGCCTGGAAGACGACGTCCGCCAGCTCGCTCAGCGCGCTCGGATCGCGGACGATCCAGAGAACCTCGAGCTTCATCGGCCCTCGACCTCCCCGGCTTCGACGACGCGCCGGACCAGCTCGCGCGTACTTCGCGCCGCGTGCAGCAGGGCGCAGAGCCGGTCGACGTCGGCGCCCAGGCCCTGCACCTCCCCCAGCTCGTTGATGCTCGCGTCGACGCCCTCCCTCCGGAGGCGCTCCGCCAGGCGCGTCATGCGCTCGGCGAGGTAGCTGGCCTTGTCGACGAGTTCCCCGTGTAGCCGGGTGACCGGGCGCACGGCGTCGTCCATCAGCAAGTCGGTGCGGTTCATGGTTCCTGCTCCTTTCTTGGGAGGCAACCAATGCGTGACGCGTGCCACCAGCGTCGGGATCGGAAATCCGCGCGAATGCCCCGCATTCGGCGTGCGCAACCCTGATTCGTTCGTCATAGCCAGATCGCCAATTCACGAATTGACGACTGGTGTCGGCGACATGCGTCCGTGATTCGCGCATCAGTCATTGCACAAGAGTGCTGAGGGGACGTGCCCTCTCGGGAGCCGAGCGGCGCGCGCATCTGCGCGAACACGCGCCAATCTCGGGCCCCATCGCCGCGCCTGTGCCGGCAGGCACGCTTCACGCAACACCGCTGTCCGAGAAAGGAGAACGAGACCGTGAAAGTCCATGAGCTAATCGCAATTCTCCGGGGCCTCGACGGCGAGGCGAGCGTGTACGTCATGAGCCAGCCGCACTACCCGTGCGAATACGACGTGGCGGGGGTGGCGGTGCGCGGCGACTTCGAAGAGGTATCGCAGGACGGGGAGGCGACCGTCGGGGATCGATGGACCGCGCGCTCGTCCGAGCTACCGCCCAGCGACGTGTTCATCTTGGAGGGCGCCCAGCTCCGCTACGGGAGCAAGGGGGCGTGGGCGGCGCGCAGGCGGTAGCCTTGCGCGGGCGGGACGGCACGCGCCGCGCGGCGGGCTCGCCCGCCCACGGGCGCGCGCGCGTCCCCCGGCCTCCGTGCTGCAGCAGCACGCGCCAGCGGGCACGCTGCTCTGGCCATGCCAGGGCGCGCACGACGTGCCGCATCGCGCGCTCGGGGACGGGATCCGTACCGGCAGGAGCCTCGAGGAAGGCGATCTCCTCCTGGATGTCCGGTGCCAAGAGCAATAGGTCGAGCAGCTGCGAGAGGCGCGCGGTCGTCATCCGCAGCGCGCGCGCCAGGTCCGTGCGACTCGGAGCATCGCGCGCTGCCAGAACGCCCGAGAGGGCATGCGCCACGGCGAGCATGCGCGCGATCCGCAAGGGGCGCGCTTCGGCCTTGGCGGCAGGCGCCTCCACGAAGCGCACCGCGCCCCGAGGCCCTCGCATCCGGTGGAATTTCATGCGGCCTCCGACAGGGCCGCGAGCTTGAGGTCGATCTCGCCGTCGCGCTCGCATACGTCGATTCGCTCGACGAGCGCCGTGACGAGGCGCTGGCGGTTGAGCGGCGTCATCAACTCCCAGAGCGAGGGGAAGTCTCCGAGGGCCTCGCGTACCCACTCCGCATCGGCCCGCGCTCCTTCGACAGCGGCCAGCTTGCCCTCGAGGGCACCGAGTTGGGTCTGAGCTCCTTCGAGAGCGCCGCCGACCTCTTGCAGCCGCTCCTCGGCCAGTCGCCTCGCCTTCCCAGTGAGCTTGGTGACCGACCGCAAGAGCGTCTGCGCCTCCGCCGAGAGCTTGGCGATCTGTGCCGGGAGGGCTCCACGCTCGGCGGATAGCGCACGCGCGTCCGCCTCGAACCGCCGCCGCATCCGTTCGGCCAGCTCCTCGATGCGGCTCTCGTCGGCGGCAACCTGGCGGAGACGCTCGACGACGAAGGCCTCGATGGCGTCGGCCGCCAGGGGCTTCGAGGGGCAGCCCCTGGCGCCCTTCTTGTCGCGCGTGACGCAGCGGTAGTAGCGGTAGCCGCGCGAGCCGCCCGAGGTCATCATGGCGCCACACGAGCGACAGCGGAGTAGCCCGCCGAGCAGGTAGAGGGGGTTGCGGACCGCCGCCGCGGGCGAAATCGGCGGCTTCGAGAGAGCCTCCCGCACTCGCTCGAACTGTGCGCGCGTCACGATCGGCTCGTGCTCCGCCGCGTGGATCTCTCCGCCCCCCGCGATGAGCCCCGCGTAGAGCGGATTCTTGAGTACGCGCAGCACCGCGTCCTTCGTCCAGCTCCCGCTCCGGCGCTTGCGTCCGCGCGCCTCCAGCTCGCGCACGACATCGAGCACCGAGCGGTGCGTCTCGTAGAGCTCGAATACCTCGCGCACTACGATCGCCTCAGGCGCATTCTTGACGAGCTTGCGGTCGACTGCATAATAGCCAATGGGCACTGTGCCCCCGGTCCATTTGCCCTTCCGACGGGCGGCCACGATTTTATCCCTCGTGCGCTCAGCGATCATCTCTCTTTCAAATTCAGCGAAACTCATCAGCATATTGAGCGTGAGGCGCCCCATGGCGTCCGCGGTCGAGAAGTTCTGCGTGACGCTGACGAAGGCCGCGTCAGCCGCGTGCAGGCGCTCCATCACACGCGCGAAGTCGAGCAGCGAGCGCGAGAGTCGATCGACTTTGTAGACCACGACGACGTCGACCTTGCGAGCGTCGACGTCGCCGAGGAGGCGCTGGAAGGCGGGGCGTTCGATGTTCGCGCCGGTGAAGCCGCCGTCGTCATAGCTGCCGACGACGGTCCATCCCTGGCTTCGCGCGTAGCTCTCGCACGATTCGCGCTGCGCATCGAGCGAGTTGAAGTCCTGGTCGAGTCCCGCCGAGGTCGACTTGCGGGTGTAGATGGCCGCGCGGCGCCCCGCACGCGTGGCGATGGAGGTCTTCATTCGACCTCCGTTGCGAGGACGTACCACGAGTCGAGGTCACCTTCGGCCGCGCTGATGAGTCGAACGCCCCGGCTCTGCAGCTCGGCGCGCAGGACGCTGAACTGTTCGTGGGAACGCGATAGGCGGTCCATGCGCCAGACGAGGACGACGCCGACCGCGCCGGCTTGTACCCTCTCCAGCAGGAGAGCGAGTCCCGAGCGCTGCCGGCGGAATCCGGAGCAGAGCGGATCGTCGAACCGCTCGGCAAGCACGGCCCACCCTCGCTCATCGGCCAGGGTGGCACACGTCTCGCGCTGCGCCTCGCAGCTGTACGACGACTCGGTCGCAGTCCGCGTGTAGATCGCGCATGGCTTCATCGCTTGGCTCCTCCCGGTTCCTCCTTCGCGCGCTTGGCAATGATCGCCTCGAGCGCGTCAGCGACTCGTGTGACCTGCCTCACCAGGTCGGGGAGCGTCTGCTCGAAGAAGCGCCTTCCCATGGGCGTCTGCCAGAACTCGGGGGGCATCAGGCCGCCTCCCTGCGCTTGCGGCTGGTGAGGCCGAAGAAGAGCCGGCCGTTCCATGTCGTTCCCGTGATGGCCTTCGCTATCGTCGACAGGCTCTTGTAGGTCTTGCCTCGGTAGACGAAGCCGTTGTCGGCGACCCTGACCTCGTGCGCCGTGCCCTGGTAGACCCGGCGCAGGATGGTCCCAATTGGCGGCAACGCCGGATCGCGCACCGCGGCAGCGATCTTCGCCGCAGCTCCGGACGGCGTGCAGGCCCCGGCGGGGCTTGGGGGACGCTCGCGCAGGGGCACCGTGCGCGCCAGTTCCTCGAGGCGGGCGAGCGTCCGCTCGGTCACACCCCCTTCGGCGATCTCCTGGATGCGCCAGGCGATCTTCTTTCGGAGGTACGCCGCATTGTGCGACGTGGTCTGCTGGCCGAAGGCTTCGTGGTACTTGGCGCGTAGCGCCTCCATGTTCATCCTCCCGAGCGCCTGAAGCTCGCGTGTGACGTTGCAGATGCGCTGGTCCACCGGCTCTCCGTTTCCGCCGCCCTCTGCGGCGTGGCGGATGACCGCTCTCTCTGCCCCCGAAGGGCAAGACGATTCGCTACCCATGCGGTTAACAAAGGCCACCATCCCCCGTGTCTCGAACACGGAACTCCACACGTTTCAGATCACCTCGACGAGGGAGCGCCCTCGTCGGGTTCGTCGTCGTCGTCGCATGCGTCGCACGCGTCGTCGATCTTCGGAGCGCTCGGGATCCGCAGCGTGCTCGGCGCCTTCTCGGCGACGAGGGTGTCGACGTCCGTCGTCACATCGAGCAGGTGGCGATTGGCCCACCGATGGCTCACCTGGGCCAGGCGGGTGGCAAACTCGCGCACGGTCTGGATGCGCTCGTCCGGCGTCGGGCTGAGGGCGGCGACAACCAGCACGGTCAGATCCTCGGGGGCGTCGATCGTCTCCGACAGCGCCTGAGGGGGGCCCCGGCGCGTGCTGATGGGGAGGTGGCCGAACGGATGACGGCCGGTCAGCATCTCGTAGAGCGTGACACCAACTGCGTAGACGTCGCTCTTCTCGCTGGCGCGAGCGCCATCGAGAAGCTCCGGCGCCACGTAGTTGAGCGTTCCGATGAGCGCGTCGCTCGACGGCTGCTGGGTCCATCGCGCGCAGCCGAAGTCGAGCAGCTTCACCTCGTACCAGGGCGACGATGGCGCGCGTCGAAGGAACACGTTCTCGGGCTTGACGTCGCGGTGCAGAATGCCGCGTGCGTGGGCCGCCTGCAGACCACAGAGGATGTCGCTCGTGATGCTGAGCGCGCGGTCGACCGGAAACTTGCCCGGGCCCTTGAGCCACCGTCGCAAATCCTGCCCCTCGAGCCGCTCCATCACGTAGTAGGGCAGCCGGTGCTGGTCGGTCGTGCGGCCGGCGGCGACGACGCGGACGATGTTCGGGTGGTCGAAGCCGGCGAGCATCTGCCACTCGCGAAGCATGCGACGATCGAACGACGGACCCTTGCCCGCAGAGAGGATCTTCACGATGCGACGGACCCCAAGGACGATGTCGGTCACGTCGTAGATGACGCTCGTGGCACCGAACGTGACGACGGAGTTGATCTGGTAGACGGAACCGGGGATGAACTCTCCCTTCGCATACAGGATGTGCATTGGTGCGCTTCCAAATGGCCGAAGATCATCAAAACCGCTCCGAGGACGACTCGGGTACGGCGCGAAACTCACTGGAGACGGTCTGGTCGCGGTTGCTCACGTGCAGCGGGTTGCCTTCGATGCCGAGGATCTCGCTGAGCCGCGCACCCAGTCTTCGCGCGCGCGTCGTCAAGACATCCATCGACGTTGCGAAGACGCCGGCGCGCGTGCACGTGCCCGAGCCCTCGCAGAGCGCGCGCAAGAGGTGCCACAGATCACTGTGCTCCCCCGTGCCGTTGGCGCGGACCATCCCGAGTTCCAGCGCCGACAGGTGCACCGGAGCTTGCTCGCCAACGCGGATGGCGACGACGTCACCATCCACCAACTTGATCGTGATCTGTCGCCACACGGTCCCCGCCGTGGTTCGGACCCGGGCGATCGAGCGCTCAACGCGGCGTCGTGGCGGCCATGGGACACGAGCCGGCGGCGCGTCCCTGCTGGCGCGGACGATGCGCCCGTCCGCGATGGAAAGAGATCGGTCCAGGTAGACGATCGAGACCGGCTGGCCCGGTCCGTAGCGATCGAAGGTTTCCGCGTACGTGTACGAGGGCGTCGGAACGAGCACCAAGGCTCGTGCGCCGCGATCCTCAACCTCGCGCATCCAGACCGTGAAGTGGGGTTCCTCGGGGCGCAGCCAGAGCCAGACGCCCGCCCGCGATTCCGAGGCGCTGCGACCGAGCCAGAGCGCGTGCCGCTCCCGGAAGATGGCCCCCTGCGCATCGAACAGCTCCTGCAGCAGAGCGACGAAGGCGAGCTCGACGAAGACATGCTCCGTCAGATCGCCGCTGTCGAAGGTGAGCACCTCGCACGCTGACGGCGATCGACCGCACGTGGCTCGAAGGCCCGCTTCGGATGTCGAGACCGTCCGCCGGCAGGCGTGACGACCCTGGCCACAGGGGAACCAGGTCGCGGTGCCGGCCGGCGCAAGCACACCGCTCGCGCAGAGAGCGTCGGCGGCCGCGATGCCTCCGACGCCGTCGGCGAGGAACCGGGTCGGATATCGAATCTCGTGACGGCTCTCTACAAGCTCAAGAAAGCGACGAAGCATTCCACCCTCACCGAATCGGGTCCGGCCCCCCATCGGCCCGAGGTGTCGCGACGCGTTATCACGCGCCATCCGATCGGTTCAACAAACCTCACGCGCCGACACGCCGCGGGCAGCGAAATCAGAAATCCTGTCCGTGAGGTCGTTTTATTACCGCAAGAATGCTCCGCGGTTTCCAAGGCTTCCGCATTGAAGTGGTCGCTTCGTACACAAGAGCTCGCCGACATGTCGGGACATTAGGGAGCAGGCCATGTTCACGAGCCCAGCCCCGAGAGGATGGGCCTGCTCTCTCGGGACCTTCGAGGTTCCCCAATGCCCCTCTCCCTGCTCTGGCGTCAGCTCCGGCGCGAGCTGTCCCGCTACGAATCGGTCCTCGCTCGGGCAGCCACCCGGGACGCCGTGCTGGCCTTCGAGGGCACGGAGGCGTTCCGCCAGGCCCTCTGCGATCGGCGTCCCGCGACCCACGGCGAGCGCGACGCGCTGACGCGCGCCGTGCTCGCGGAGCATCGCCGGAGTTCGCACCCACTCTGGCCCACGGCCTTGATGATCGCGTTCTCTCCGATGTTGGCGTCGCTCCGCGCCCGGATCCGCGGAGCCGTCCCGCTGCGGGCGCCGGACGAGCTCGACCAGACCGTCGTGACGGCGTTCCTCGAATCGCTCGAGCGCGTCGCTTTGCGGACGAACATGGCCGCACGGCTGCGCTCCGCAACCGAGCGCGCCGTCTTCCGCGCCCTCGGGCGAGAGCAACGCCGCCAGACCCGCACGGTGCCACTGGCTGACGAGGAGGACCTGTCGTCCCGTCCCTGGCTTGACGGGCCGGTGCTGTTCGCGCACGAGCATCTTGCGGCCGAGACCGAGGACGCCACCAGCCTTCGCGTCGCCGAGGCGCGGCGAATTCCCGCGATAGCGCTCACCGGGCCTGGACCCCGCCGCGAGGTCGCGTGAGCGCGGCGCAGCGCGCCTGGCGCCGCGAGCGGCTGCTCGAGGCACTCACCGACACGCTCGTCCGCGTTTGGCTCGCGCGCGCGGGCGTCGATTTCAGACGCGGGGAGAGGGGGAAGGTGGCCTTTGATCAGAATGGGCAGTCGTGCGCCGACGTCGGCGCCCCCAAGGAGACCAGCGATGCATCCGACGGAGATCTGGCGCGGCCTCGAACGTGAGGTCCGTGCCATCGCGAGTTGCGCGGCGTTCGAGCTGGCGCGCGAGCGGCACGAGGCACTTCGCCCGTACGCCGACCTTTCCACCGCCGCCGCCGCCGCGCAGGGGCGGTGCGAGCAGCGCGACGCCATCGTCGCAGCCCTCGTCGCGGAGCACCACGCGACCGGAGCATCCCCGTGGAGCGCAGCCGTGATCCTCGCCATGGCGCCTCTGCTCCGATCGGTCGCGCGTGTTCTCAGGGACATGTCCGTCGACGCCGTCGACGCGGAGCCGAGCGTCCTGATGGCCTTCCTGGAAGCGGTGAGCCAGATCACCACGAGCGACCGGATCGCGCTGCGCCTCTACTCGGAGACACGCCGCCGCGTGCTCCGCTCCCGCCGGGCGACCCTCGAGGACGTCTGCCGAGTCAGTCTGGACGTGGACGCAGTCGCACACGGGGGCGCCAGCATCGAAGGGCGGCTCGACGAGGCTCGCTTCGTCCTGCGCGCCCGGGTGCTCGCTCCGGAGCCGGGAGAGACGCCCGTCGCGTACCTCGAGCGCCTCGCGCCCTCACCATCTCAGCGCGAACGGCGCGGCCGACACGCCCTCCTCAAGAGCCACCGCACCGCCTCGCTTGCCGCACTGCGCGAGGCATTCCGCAGCATCCCTGCAACCCAGCCGGACGGAGACACACGATGAGCAACGCTTGGGAGAACGCAAAGCAGTTGGCCGACAAGCATGCCGCCGCCAGCGGCATCTTCGTACGCTTGCAGAACGATGGCGACAAGGTCGTCGGAGCCTTCTGCGGCGAACCGTACGCGAAGGAGGTCTACTGGGACGGTCAGAAGTACATCGACACGCCGCCCCAGGGCAGCGCCCTGAAGCCCAGCCTGCGCGTCTCGCTCAACTTCTTCGTGCCGGCCGACGGAGCGATGAAGATCATCGAGGGCGGCACGGGGTGGTTCAAGGACGTGATCGAGGTCAAGGAGAAGTACGGCCTCGACAAGTGCACCTTCGAGGTCAAGCGCCACGGAAAGAAGGGCGACCCGAAGACCAAGTACACGATTCTGCCGGACGTACCCGTCGACGACGCGATGCGCGCGCGCATGGTCTCGGCGGGGCTTCACGACCTCGGGTCCATCGGTGCCGGCGCGGACGCGGACTCGGACGGAGCCGGCGCGGCCGAGGGTCCCAGGACCATCGACCTCGACACGGCCCGTCAGCTCGTCGAACGCCTTCGCCCGCTCCCGCGCGACGTCGCGCAGGCGTTCCTCGCCGAGATGAAGATCGAGCGCATCCGCGACCTGCTCTCGGCCGACCTGCCGCGCGCGCTGCGCTTCATTCAGGCGCGCGAGCAGCCCGCCGCCGTCGATCCCTTCGCCCTCTAGCCCGCCATGCCGCCGAACGCGCTGCACGACCAGGCCGAGACCATCGTGCGCCTGCTCGTGCAGCGTTTCGGCACGCTGCTACCGCCCGATGCGGAGACGATCGTGCGCTACTACCTCGGGTGCCGCGCGGGCGCGGAGCGCGCCGCCCGAGACGTCCTCCATCTCCGCCGCCTACTGGAAGGCTGCTGACGCGGCGCTCGCGGAGTACGTCGGCGCCCGCGCTCGCGCCGCCGGCTGGGACGACGAGGCGGTTGCTCTCGCCCTTGCGTGGCTGCCCCGACGGCTGCGCGACAGCCCGCTTCTCATCACTGACCAGCGCATCGAAATGAAGCTCCACGGTGAGGTGGATCTCGTCATGCGCCGCTTCATCTGCCCCGACTACGACCCCTCGCCTGGCTCGATCCGCTGCCGCTCGTTCCTCGCCGGCGGCGGGTGCTGTCGACCCGATCACCCCGTGTGCATCGAGTCGCGGCGCCTCAGCCCGCGCTGATCCTCAAACGGAGAACGCATGTCGACGGTCGACGCCGGGGGCGAGGTACGTCTTCGCCCCTACCAGCAGAACGCCATCCGCGAGCTTGAGGCGCGCGTCGCCGCGGGCAAGCGGAGGATCGTTGTCGTTGCCGCCACGGGCAGCGGCAAGACGGTGATTTTCGCTCGGGTCGTCGCCGATGCGTTGGCGCAGGGCCGCACGGTGCTCGTCGTCGCCCATCGGCGCGAGCTCATTCAGCAGACCTACGAGAAGCTCTTGGGGGCGGGCCTGCGCGAGGCGGAGGTCGGTGTGCTCATGGCCGACGACGCCCGTCGGCGCCCGGGCGCGCCAGTGCAGGTCGCGAGCATCGACACACTCCGGCATCGGCCGAAGCCTCCGGCGGATCTGGTCATCGTCGACGAGGCACACCGCGAGCTCGCGCGCTCCTATCGCCAGATGCGCGCCCACTACCCGGTCGCCGTCCACCTCGGCTTCACGGCGACGCCGTACCGCGCTGACCACCGCGGTCTGGGCGAGTTCTACGAGGACCTGCTGGTCATCGCGTCCATCGGTGATCTGATCGCGCAGGGATACCTGGTCGAGCCGCGCGTCTTCACCGTGCCGGCCGACCGCCTCCCAAACCTGACCCGCGTGCGGGTGCGGGCCGGTGACTACGCACAGGACCAGCTCGAGGAGGCCGTCGACCAGGCGCGACTCGTCGGCGACATCGTCGAGCACTGGCTGAGGCGCGCGCCGGGCGTGCGCACCGTCGCGTTCGCCGTCAGCGTGAAGCACTCGAAGCACATCGCAGAGCGCTTCCGGCAGGCCGGCGTCGCGGCCGAGCACCTCGACGGAACAACCGCCGTGGCCGAGCGAGACGCCGTGCTCGCGCGGCTCGAGCGCGGCGAGACCCTGGTCGTCAGCAACTGCGGCGTGCTGTGCGAGGGATGGGATCAGCCGAGCGCCAAGTGTGCGATCCTCGCGCGCCCCACCAAGTCGACGGGGCTCTACCTCCAGCAGGCCGGTCGCATCCTGCGCCCCTGGCGCGAGGAGCGCGCGATTATCCTGGACCACGCCGGGTGTGCCCGGGAGCACCTCCTGCCCCAGGCGGAGCGAGTGTTCTCGCTGGCTCCGAGGCCGAAGCGAAAGCGCGGCGAGACCGTGGCAGTGCCGATCCGCGTCTGCGACGGGTGCCAGGCGGTGCTGCGGGCGCGAGTGCGCTTGTGTCCCGAGTGCGGGTTCTTGTTCACCGAGGAGCGCGAGGTCCCCGCGGAGGCCGACGGTGAGCTCGTGCTGATGGCACCCGCGGTACCGGTCACCATCGAGCAGGCAGACAAGGACGCGAAGAAGCCGCGGCGCGAGTGGAACCGCGGGGTGCAGCGCACAGTGTTCGAGCAGTTCCGAGCGCTCGCGCGCACCAAGAAGCAGGACGCGACGTGGGTGCGCGCGCGCTTCATCGAGCGCTACGGCGCACCGCCACCTGCCGAGTGGGTCGAGGGCGGTTGGGGCACGCCGTGACCCAGGGCGCGTTCATGCGCCGCCTCATGCTCGCCCTCGGACGACGCGCCGATATGCGTATCTGGCGCCAGAACGTCGGCTCTGTCCCGATCCGCGACGACCAGGAACGCGTCGTTCGCGTGCTCCACACGGGCGTCCCCAAGGGCGCGGCAGACACCCCCGGATACGTGCGTCCCGAGGGCTGGCGCCTGGAGATCGAGATCAAGGGTCCTGGCGGGACGTGCAGCCCCGAGCAGGATCGGTTCGGGCGGCTGGTCACGCTGGGCGGATGCGTCTACGCGCTCGTCGTTTTTGACGCCGCGCGAGCGATGGCCGAGAACGTCGTAGCCGGAGTGCGCCTCGTCGAGGCAGCCCTGGCCGAGCGTCGACGGAGAGCCGCGTGAAGGTCGCCGTCGCCCCGCACGCGCGCTCGTTCGGGTTCGACGGCTCCGGCCGCCGGGTCCCCGACGCGTACGAGGTGATGGACATGTACGAGGCTGTCGAGCGCGTCTACACGACGGACTCGCACCACGTCTGCTACGTCGTCGAGGGCGCCACGCGCCAGCCGCGGATCAACAAGCCGGGCCTGCCGTACTTCGACCGCCCGGTCATGACGACCGGGTTCGTATGCGACATCGACAACCCCGGCCACGCCGAGTGGGACGACTCGCTTCGCGCTCGCGCCGCGTACGAGTGGGACTCTACGCCGGAGCTCGGAACGTGCGGCATCTACCACACGCTCCACGGGCGCCACATCATCCAGCCTCTCTCCACACCCATCCCGGTGGCGAGGGCGGAACCGTACATTCGCCGATGGCTCCTCCAGCTCGAGAGCGCGGGCCTGGAGGTCGACTGGACGTGTCGGGATTGGACGCGCCACTTTCGCCTCGCGAACGTCGTGCGGCAGAAGACGGGGCCGTTCCGCAGCCCGCTCGTCGATCTGTCGCGCATGCGACCCGTCGAGCTCGAGCCGATCGCGGAGCCGGCCTCGCCGGAGGCGAGCGAGCAGGTCCCGCGCGCGCTGCGCTGCCACGCCGAGCTGGCGTGGGCGTCCGACCTCCCCACGCAGTGGCGGGACCGCGCCCTGGCCATCGCGAAGGCGGTGCGCGAGAGCGTCGGGGAGCGGTGGCACGAGATGTACCTCGCGCTCGGGGGCGCGCTCCTCGGGCGGGGTCTACCCCCCGAGCGACTCCCCGCGATGATCGACTGGATCGCCGCCGCCGCGGGCTCCGAGAAGCCAGCGGCCCATGCGGGCGGAGCGCGCGACACGGCACGGCGGTACGCCGACCGGCTCGAGGTGACCGGCTACCCGAGTCTGCGCCGGCAGTGGCGCGCAGTCGCCGAGGCGCTCGACCAGGCCGCGCCGACACGCGCTGAAGCGCGACTGAGGGCCCAGGCGCGCGACCACGCCCCCGCGCCACCGCCGCTGGCCGAGTCCCTCGCCGCGATGACGGCCGCCATCCGCAACGCGCCCGACGGGCTCACATTGATCTCCGCCGAGTGCGGCCTGGGCAAGACGAGCGCCGCCATCCGCGTTGCCACCGAGCGCGCGGCCAGACCCTACGCGAGCGCAGGCGCAAGGGGCCTGCGCGCGCCGCCGCAGTCGAAGACCGCCATCAGCGTTGACAAGAACGCGCTCGCCATCCAGATCGCCTCCGACCTGCGGGCGCACGGCACCGCCGTCCGCCGCATCTTCGGGCCGCTCTCGGTCATGCGCGAGGACGGCAGCCCCGAGTGTCGCCTGGCCGCCGTCGCGGCCCCGCTCGTCGAAGGGGGGCAGCCGATGCAGTGGGTGCTCTGCAAGGACTGTGAGCACCGCGAGGTGTGCAGGGCCAAGGACGGCGTCGAAGGACCTGACGACGCGCGCATCACCGTGGGCTCTCACGCGCTGCTAGGCGAGCTCGATGGCTCGGCGGGCTCGCTTGGCCTGCTCGTCATCGACGAGCCTCCACCCGCGCTCGAGACGATCGTCATGGGCCGCCACGACTTCGCCGATGCCAGGGATAGGCTCGGCTCTTTCGAGGGAAGGTACGCCCTCGCCATGCGGCCTATCGTCGAGGGCTTCGATCGCTGGATGGACATCGCAGAAGCCGATGCCTCGACCGAGCCGGTCGTGGCGTTGGAGCAGGCCGTGTTGGGCGCCGACATTACGGCCCTGGTCGAGGGCGCCCGGCGGGCGCTGCCCGAGGAGCGCCGGTCGCGTGCGCCCCCAATCCAGCGAGCCGACATCTATGTCGCCAAGGGTTCCGAGGGCTTCGCGAAGCACCTGGGCAACGCATCGCGCGTGCTGGGCGCGTTGCATCGTGCCGTCACGTCCGCCGATCGCGCCGCCGTTCGCATCGAGAAACGCGGCGACGCGATCGCGCTCGTGCTCACCCTGCCGCGGGTCGATCTCACTCGCGCCCTCAAGCGACACGGATCGGTCGTCGTCACGGACGCCAACGCCGAGTTGCACCTGCCGGTGTACGAGAAGATCGTGGGCTACGCTCCGCGCTTCCGGCGCTTCGCCGCGGCCGACGGAGCGCCCGTCGCGCGGACGCTGCTGCGGTGCCGCACGGCAACCCGCAAAGGGTGGTTCGCGAAGGGACGGATCTCGCTCGACGCCGTCGTGCCCAGCCTGCGCGCCGCGATCGATTGGGCCCACGAAGAGACCGGGTGCCGTCGCCTCGGGCTCATCACGATGCGCCTGCTGCGGCTCCACCTCGAAGCTGCCTGGTCGCCCGACTCCGACGCGCCCGAGGAACTGACTCGGGCCGAGGCGGAGGAGGCGCGCGACAAGTTTGGGCCGATGCTGCGGGCGTGGTCGGGGCAGATCCTCTTCGGCCACTACGGCGCCGTGCGAGGCCTCAACACCATGGCCGACGTCGACGCGCTCGTCACGCTCGGCGACCCTTGGCCCAATCTCGGCGACGCGCGCAACGACGCCGCGTTCCTCGGTCTTGGATCGGCATGGGAGCCGCGCCTGGAGGCGATGTGCCGGGCGGAGCTGGAACAAGCGCACGGTCGCATTCGCGCGGTGCACCGCGCCCGCCCAGGCAGGGCTCTGCACGTGGGCACCGTGCTCCCGAGCGGGTACGGGTGGACCTCGGGCGGGGTCGAGCTCCGCACCATGAAGCCGGGGCCGGTGCGAGCCGACTCCGCGATGGACCTGGCCGAGGTCTTGGACCACGTACAGGCCCTCGGCGGGATGAGGCGCGCAGCCGCGGCGCTGGCTTGCAGTCCCGCGACCATCGGAAGGTACTCCGCGGGCGAGCGTCCAGTGCCACCAGAGATCGCCCTGAAGCTTCGCTCGCTCGTGCGCGGCGAGGCGGCAGGTGATCCCGGGTTCTCCTATTTAGGATCTCTGTAGTTAGGGGAACCCGGGATCGGGGGGGAGATGCCCCCCCCCGCGATTTTCGGTACAGGAATCGACGCGCTGCTCGTCATTTCAGAGAGAACGGCCCGCGCGCCTGGCCTTACAGGGGGCATGAGGTTCTCGAACACGCACCTGAGCTTCTCCCGCCTGCAGCGCTACGAGCAGTGCCCGCTCTCGTTCAAGCTGCACTACATCGACAAGCTCGAAGCCACGCCGGGCGTCGAGCTCAAGTTCGGCAAGGCGGTCCACTGGGTTCTCGAGCAGCTGGTCGGCGAGCACGCCATCGACCGGCGCGTCGAGCCGCTGTCGACCGCGCACGCCTTCGACCACTGGCAGGTGGCCTGGACGAACGCCGACCTCGCTGGCGTGGGGCTCTTCGGCGAGGGGGCGGACATACTGCGCTCGTTCTGTCGCGGCGAGGGCACCGTCGACCCGAGCGACATCCTCGCCGTCGAGCAGGCGTTCGACATCGCCGTCGGTCGGTTCCGGGTCGTCGGGGCTATCGATCGCATCGACCGCATCGACGACTTCACCATCCGCGTGAGGGACTACAAGACCAACCGCGTCGTCTTCACGCGCGACGAGGTCGCCGAGAGCTTGCAGTTGTCGCTCTACCACATGGCGGCGCAGGCCCTCTTCCCCTGGGCGCGGACGATCGAGCTGCAGTACGACATGCTGCGGCACGACCTCAAGCTGCGCACGTCGCGCACGATCGAGCAGCTCGAAGCGGCACGGCGGTATGTCGTCGCCGTCGGGGAGCAGACCGAGAACGCGAACGACTATCCGCCCCGGCTCAACCCGAACTGCCCCTACTGCGATCACAAGGCGCAGTGCAGCGCCTACACCGATGCTCTCGCCGGCAAGCGCACGACGATGGCGGTCGACATGACGGACCTGGAGGGCGTTGCGCGGGAACGGGAAGAGGTCGCACGCATCGCGAAGATCGCCTACGCGCGCAAGGGCGAGCTCGAGGACGTGCTGCGAGCACGCCTCCAGCAAGAGGAGAAGCTCGAGCTCGACGGCATGCGCTACCAGCTTCTGCCCATCACGAGCACCGAGTACGCCTTCCAGCCGACACTTGCTCTCCTGCAGGAAGCGACGGGACTACCCCGCGACACGCTCATCGCGAAGCTCGCGACGGTCGACAAGGACGCCCTCGCGAAGCTGCTGAAGGACGTGGGCGAGAGGCTCCCGCGTTCGCGAACGACGATGCTCCGCGCCGAGCTCGAGGCGCGGGCGAACAAGACCGTCTCCCCTCGGTTCTCCGCGAAGCCGGTGCGGCCGTGATTCGTTGCCCCGCGTCCTGGGCGGACCTCGGCCCGCGCGTCGAGCTGAACCTTCTCGTCGAAACCCTCCCCGAACATGAGGTGCGCGTTCTCGCGCGGATTGCCGCGTGTCTGTTGCGAGGCACGATCCATGACCGCTCCGACGTGCCGCGCGCAGAGGTCGAGGACTTCCTCGTGGAGGTCGCCGGCCGTTGGCTGAGGCAGCCGTGAGCGAGCGCGCCTTCTGGAGGTGGACCAGCCTGGCGATCGTCGTCGCGGCGCTGATCGCACTCGCCCTTCCCGGCGCGTGTGTCCCCGTTCTGGTCGCCCAGCTGTGGCTCGGGATCACCGTCGGGGTCCTCAGCGCCTTCTGGCCCCCACCGAGCGGCCCTGACGCCGCACCCAGCCTCGAAGCAAAGGGAGGTGTCCGATGAGCGAGATCGCGACGTCAACGTCGGCACATGGCGGGGCCATGCCTGAATCAGTTCGCCTCTCGTGGGTCGATGAGGCGGACCTGCGAGCCTACTTCGGGTCCTACCGTCCGAGCGCTCCCGGAGAGCGCTCGAACCTCAGCGCCCTGACCATGCGGTTGGCCGGCGGCCGGCCGGCACATTCGACGGAGCGGCCGACTCGGGACACTCCGTGGACGGAGATCGTCGATTGCGCGCACGAGCACGGCGCCGTCAACTTCGACGGCGAGGACGCGATGATCGCATACCTCGATGCACGAAGACGCTTCCGGCGTGTGAGTCGTGCGCTCGCACGGATCCCCACGGGAGATCAGGCGGTCCTCGATGCGTACTACGGGACCGAGTCGCCCGAGCACGTCCTCGGGCCTCTCGCCGGCGTCGCCATCCTCACCGAGACGGCACTGAGAAGGAACCGCTCGCGCGCGGCGAGGGGGATGCACGAGCCAATCGAGGCGACCGTGCGATGGCTCGCCGCGGCGACGGCTCCAGAGAACCGTGCCACGCTCGACGAGGTGAGGCGCGAAGCGGCGGAGATGCTGGCCACCGCGAAGCAGCGCTACGCGAGGGCCCAGCACCCCACAAACTGGAACCATGGCTGACTCGACCGCAGCCCTTCGCGTTCCTGAGACCCCTTCGGAGCGACGGAGTAGGATCCTCACTTCACACTCGCCCTACGGGGTGCCGGACTTGCTCGTACCGAGCGCCAACCCCGCGCCGTCATCCACCTCAGCTTCAGATTCCACCTCGGCGATCCGAACTTTCGCCGTCTCGATGCGGATACGAATCCTCTTATTGGCTTCTGCGATCTGGGCACGCGCTTCGAGGGCGGACGCTACCCCTTCGAGGTCGCGGTTCGCGTTGTCCTCTAGCCGCGCTCGCTCTTGTTCTTCGACACGCATCTGCTGGGCGTATTCGACGCGCAGCTGCGCGGCGCTCGGCGTCGAGTGTTTGCTTGAGTCGCTAGGTAGAAGGAAGGCCTTGAAGTCCGTCAGTATCTTTGCGCGAAGTTCTTCGAGCTGGTGTAGGTGACCCTGATTGGGGCTTCGCTTGTCTGTTTCCTCAGTGATCCTCGCATTGATCTCCGCAAGCGCGGCGAACAGACTCTGTTGCACTGCCTGAGCACGCTCAACAGATCCGTCCACCGAGTACCGGACAAGAGCCCGATAGAGAGCCGTCGCGAAGAAGAGGCCCAGCAGTCCGAAGAGGAGCATCACGAGCGGTAGCGCCAGCGCGAACGACCCCGCCACGAGCGCGCCGACGAGAAGACCGACTATGGCTCCAACCCCGCCCCAGAGGCCTTGGGTAGGCCGCTTCAGCGAGCGATCAACCTGCGCCAGAACGAGCTTGATCGCTTCAAGCTCAGTCATCGAGCGTGCGCGGGCTTGTAGTTTTCAAGCCAAGAAATGCAGAACTGAACGATCTGCGATCGCGCCCTGTTCGCGCGGGATGCGTCCGTGCACCACACCTCGAGGACGACGCCAAGGACGCCGACAACGGCCCATGTCGCCGCCGCGCGTGTGTCCTGAGGCGGAGCCCAGCCGGAAAACGGTCGTCCGTAGAGATACAGAAGAACGAACCCAACACCGAACGCTATCGCAAAGAGTGCTGCTACGGAGGCAAGGCGAAGAGCCCACTGTGCGGCTTTGAGACGTCGATCGATGCGATGAGCGGCTGTCTTCAGTTCCTGCACTTCGTCTTCGGACTCTACGTTTTTTTTCGCAGCAATGACGTTCATGACCGGTGATTGACCGACCTGGGACCATCCGCCGATGGCCTTCGCAAGCATTTCTGCCAGCGAGCGCACAGTCAGTTCCCGAGGATCCACCATAACTATGCCGCCTCCCGGAGCGCCCGGCGGAGAGCATAGGCAGCCCCCTCTCGAACGGTGGCGACACGCTCCCACGGGCAACCGTGGTGTGGGTCGCAACGAAGCAGAGGATCGCTCAGCGCTCTCTCGAGGTGGGCCACGTCGAGTCCGAGGGACGCAACAACGACTGCCGAAGCGAAATCTGCGCGACGCTCCCCCTGGCGCCGCTGAGGCCAGGCCCAATACGGGACGCGCGCGTCTTGGTAGATGTGATGCGTCAGCTCGTGGACCAGTACACCGACGACGAGAACGACGCGACACGGTAGGTCGTTGCAATGCGTCTCGAGCAGCTCTCGAACCCACCGCACGTTGACTAGGATGCGCTCGCCGTCGGACGCAGCGTTCTGCGTCACGGACGGCAGGGTCGTGATGACGATGGGTGGGAGCCCCCATCCGAGGATGCGACCGATGTCGGCGTACCGCGCGAGGATCCACGACGTCAGAGCGGCGTCCGGATCAGCGGGGGCTGGGGCGCGGACCGCGGTCGGGTTTTTGGCGAGCGCGACAAGCCCCAAGACGGCCAGCGCGCCGAGGATCAGAGGCATGCCCTATCTTTGCGCACCTCGTGTCCCGCGGCAACGGGTGGGCCTAGAGCGCTGGATGGGGGTCGCAGACCCCACCGTGAGCGGACGGCTAGAGCTGTGCGACCCTCGCGTGGGAGTCACGCTGCGGGCGGCTTCGGGGCTACGGCATCCGCTTTTTCCGCGCCTCTTCGCTCAGGTCATGCATGCGGATGGTGGCGCTCAGCGCCTCCGCGAGCATCCGGGCGGCGGCCATCGACATGCTCATGCGCCACAGCGGGGTCGCCTCGCTCGCGTACCCCGCAAGCTCCTTCCGCTGCCTCGATCGCGCGGGTTGGCGGAGCGGCGTGACCACACCTCCCCCCCGAGCGGGTGCAGGGTCAGAGCGCTTGGCGGGCGCTGCTCGTACGGCCGGCACCGCCGCGAGCACGACGCGGTCGTCGGCGTCGAGGACTCCTACCTCCAGGTCGATGAGGTCGTCCTCTCGGAGGCACAACTCCAAGTCCTCCGGTGACAGCGGCGGCCCGTGCCAGTACATGGGCAGGTCGTAGGTGCCGTCATCGTTCTTGCGAAGCGTCTCAGCCCCGACGACGCCGACGATGTGAGCGTACGTCGTGATGCAGAAGGGTCCGTCGTCCATGGGCGGCGTTCATAGCGCACCCTCGCGGCCGTAGAACCGCGTCGTCGGTTGCGAGCGGGCCAAGGTTGGGGGGGCTGGGGTCCATCGCCCCCGATCCCGGGTTCCCTTAACTACAAGAGATCTTAAATAGGGGAACCCGGGATCACCGGTCGGCCATCGATGGCGCACGAGGTGTTCGGCGGGAGCGCACTCCCCGAATCGCGCACTACGGGCGAAAGGATGCACGAACGCGGCACCGACGCGACAAAAAAAACGGGGCCGTTCAGACCGGTTCGCTTGCTCGGGCAAAATCGATTCGTCGCCGCATCTGGTCGATGAGCTTCGCGGCTTCGGCCACCAGGTCGTCGTTCGCCAACGGCCCGCCGGTCAACACCAGTGCCGCGGCCTTCGCGTACCACTCGTCGGCGCGCGCAAGATCGTGCTCGTCGATTTCGTTCAGGACGCTGTTGAAGCACTGCACGAGGAACGCCCAGGGTTCATGGCGCCAGCCTACGCTCACTGCCTGGACCGGCTGGCCCTTTCGGGGCTGGTTGAGGGCCCGGCCCCTCTGCCGCGGGGGCGGTGACAACGGCGCGGTCCCGCCGTTGACTTCGCGCGGCCCGGACTCAACGTGCCGGCCATGCGAAAAGTCGCGGGCTACGTGCGCGTGAGCACCGAGGAGCAGAGTCGCGAGGGCATCAGCCTGGACGCGCAGCGGGCGCGGATCGAAGCCTACTGCGCGATGCGCGGCCTGGAACTCGTCGAGCTGGTCGAGGACCCCTGCGTGAGCGCCGCGAAGCCGCTCAAGGCGCGCCACGGGGGCCAGCGGCTACTCGACCTGCTGCGCCGTCGCCGGATCACCGGAATCGTCGCTTTCAAGCTCGATCGCTTGTTCCGCAACTGTGCGGACTGTCTGGCGAACGTCGAGGTGTGGGACCGGGCCGGCGTGGGCGTGCACCTGCTCGACCTGGGCGGCTCCGCGATCGACACGTCGAGCGCCATGGGCAAGTTCTTCTTGACCGTGATGGCGGGCGCCGCGGAGCTGGAGCGCAACCAGATCAGCGAGCGCACCTCCGCGGTGCTGCAGCACAAGGCCGAACGCGGCGAATACACCGGGGGCGCGCCGCCGTTCGGGTTCCGTCTGGCCGACGACGGCGTGCGGCTGGTCGAGAACGCCGCCGAGCAGCGCGTCCTGGCGCGCGCACGCGAGCTGCGTGGCCAGGGGGCCTCGCTGCGCAGGATCGCCACGCAGCTGGCCGCTGAGGGGCTCACAAGCCGCTCCGGCGGACGCTTTGCGGTCGTGCAGGTGCAGCGGCTTCTGGCAGCGTGACCGGCAAGCAGGGGCCGCCGAGGCGATCCCAATCCCCCGGCTCGATCTGAATTGTTCGGGGGAGGCGGCGGGTTGCTGGCCTTTGGTTCTCTATGGCCAGCGGTGTGGATCGCTGGCTGTGGAGGAAACATGAGCGAGAATCACGAGGTCTTGTACGCGGCCGACGTCGCAAGAATTCGGGGAACATCGGTCAGGGCGGCACGCGCCTGGCTCGCGGCCCTCGAAAGCGAGCACGGGAGCAACGTCGTCTGGCGCGTCGGCGAGAAGCTGAGCATGACGCGGCGCGCGTTCGATCGTCTGCTGCCCAACGTCCGCGGCGCGTCCGAGGCGAGCCTCAAGCAGCTCCAGAAACAGGTCCACGCCCAGGCGCACGCGATCTTCGATCTGCGGGAAGCAGTGAGCGAGCTCCAGGGTCGGATGACGCCGGCCTGACGGCGGGCCCGGAAGCTTCGCAGAAAATCGACATCGACTGATTTCCAAATGGTGTCGACCGGTTGGCCGAAGCGAGTGTCCCAAAAGCGGAAGTAGGACAGGAATTCGCGCCACAGAGGTGGGAGGGCACGATCGCCGAGACCGCCGCCTGCGGGCCGCGTCCGCGACGTGCCCTCCCGCTTCTCCATCGCCCTCGGTTGCCTCGACGCGTCCGTGGGCCACCGAAGCTGCAACGATCCGGAGGAACCGATGCCCCGATCGAACACGCTGGCCGAGCTCGACGGGGCCGATACGTCACGCAACGCCCCGCGTGTGGATAGCGCGACCTCGGAGCTCGAGAGGCTCATTCGCGAGCAGCGAGCGGACCAGAAGCAGGATCGCACCGGGCTGCGCAGCACCGTCCTCGGGGATGTGCTGCGCGGTGTCGGAGTCCATCTCCTCGACAGCCTTCCCCGAAGATCGCGCCTGCCGAATATGGACGAGCAATGAACCCCGCACCTCGCCTGCGCGGTGCGGGCGTGCGCTGGTTGCCCGCCGCCCAGTTCGAGGCGATCGTCGAGCGAGCGAGAACCGATCCGCGCGTGCTGGAGCGCTACCCCTTCGAGCCGCTGGCCACGCTGCGCGATCGAAAGGCCCACGCGGAGTTCGCCGCGACGATGCGAGCGCGCGCCTCGTCGCCCGTCTGAGCGCCGCTCGGAGACGCTTGCCCCACGGCCCGCCGACGTTGGGCCACGTGGCCGCAGCGCCAGCCGCCAGCGCCCACCCCCGCCGCCCGCCGCCCCAGGACGCACGTGGGCCGAACCTGGCGGACGTCGCCCTTTCCAGTCCCAACGAATGCCGAAGGCCAAGAGAGCCCCCGCGCCGTCCGGCGCTTCGCCGACGGAGGCGGCGGCCGAGTGGGTCGCCACGAGCGCCCTGCGCCCGTGGGGGAGCAACCCGCGCAAGAACGACGACGCCGTCGCCGCGGTGACCGAGAGCATTCGCCGCTTCGGCTTCGGCGCGCCGATCCTGGCGCGCCGGGCCAACGGCGAGATCATCGCCGGGCACACGCGGTGGAAGGCCGCCCAGCAACTCGGGCTCGATCGGGTGCCGGTCCGCTTCCTCGACCTCGATCCGGTTGACGCGCACCTGCTCGCGCTCGCCGACAACCGACTGGGCGAAGAGGCGAGCTGGGACGACGAGATGCTCGCAGCGGTGCTGGCCGACCTCAAGGCCCACGACGCGGACCTCGCGGCCACCGGCTTCAGCGACCAGGAACTCGCCGAGCTGCTCGCCGAGGCGGCGGCCGGTGACGAAAGAGCCGACGCCCCGGAGCCCGAGCTCTCCCGGGCCGACGAACTGCAAGCCAAGTGGGCCACGGAGCCCGGCCAGCTCTGGACCATCGAGAGCCGCTCGGCGCCGGGCAAGGCGCACCGGCTCCTCTGCGGCGACAGCACGCGCGGCGACGATGTCGAGCGCCTCATGGGCTCGGACCGCGCCTCGTGTATGTGGACCGATCCACCGTACGGCGTTGCGTATGTGGGGCGCCAGGCCTCCAAGCTCACCATCGCGAACGACACGCTCAGCGGCCAGCGTCTCTTCGACTTCCTTGCCGCGAGCTTCGTTGCCGCGGACACCCGGGCCCTCTCGAAGGGGGCGGCTGTCTACGTCGCGCATCCCGCGGGGGCGGCCTCGCTCCAGTTCCTCCTGGCCTTCGAACACACTGGCTGGCGCGTCCACCAGTCGCTCGTGTGGGTGAAGGACAAGATGGTCCTCGGCCACTCGGACTACCACTACATCCACGAGCCCATCCTGTTGGGCTATACGCCGGCCAAGTCGGGCCGCCGCGGACGCGGTGGCGAGGGCTGGTACGGCGACAACACGCAGACCAGCGTCTTCGAAGTGCCTCGCCCCAAGTCGTCCGACGAGCACCCGACGATGAAGCCGCCGGAGCTCGTGGCCGCCATGGTCCGCAACAGCTCCCCGCCCGGAGGTCTGGTGTTCGACCCGTTCAGCGGCTCTGGGTCGACGATGGCCGCTTGCGAGACGTCGGGCCGCGCCTGCGCCGCCATCGAGATCGACCCGAGGTACGTGGCCGTCGCGCTCGAGCGCATGAGCGCGATGGGCCAGACCCCTACCCTGGGGAGCTAGCGACCCGTTTGCGGGGTCGCCCGCGCCGCGGCGGGGGCAGCCGCGCCGCTCGCAACAGAAGCCCGGGAGGGAGTCCGAGGGCATCGGCCATGCCCAGGAGCTTGCTCATGCTGAGGTTCACTTCGGCCCGCTCGATGCGCTGGAGGTAGCTCAGGTCCATGACGGCACGTTCGGCGAGCTGCTCTTGGGTCATGCCTCGCTGATGCCGCAGCCTCCGCACGTTGGCGGCGATCGACCGTAGCAGCTTGTCGAGACGTGCCGCCTGCATAGGGAAGGCGACGCGGTAACCCGAACGGGTGACGCGAATAAGCGCATATCATCCTCATTCGCCCTCGACGACTGCGCCTCCGCACTCGATACTGCGGTCGATGGACCTCGCGACCAGCCCAAGCGACCAGCACTGTGCCCTGGCACGGTCGCTCGTCAGTCACTTCGTGAACACGCCGCTGGCCATCGTGGTGGCCGCCGTGGACCACCTGGAGGGGACGCTCGTCCCCACCGCCTCCCCGCGGCCTCACTCCGACGGCGCGTTCGACGCTCTTTCCGATGCCCGCGTGGGGCTCGAGCGTCTTCGCGTCGCCGCCAGCGTGCTGCTCACCGGCATCCCGTCGGGCGAGCCGAAGTCCGCGCTGCTGGCCGGAGGTAGGGTGCTGGTAGTCACGAGCGACACGTCGGCTTCGGCGGCGATCTGCGCCGCGCTCCACGGCGACAGCGTGACGGTCTGCGAGACGGTGTCGCAGGCGCTGCGCCTCATTGAGCGCTCGGAGCCGTTCGAGGTCATCTTCTGCGACGCTGTTCTTGCCGTCGCGTGGCTCCTCGTTCGCGTGGCCTGGCAGGAGCCTGCGCCCAGAGTGGCCTTCATGGCCACCAAGAGCAGCGACCGTATGGTGGCCGAGTTCCTGGAGCGCCACGCTCTCTACGTCGACGCGCGGCTCGCCTTCGGGCGCATCCGAGAGCTCGCCGAAGGCAAGTAGCGCCTTCCGCCGCCGGCACCCGATTCAAGTTCGCGCAGCGCGCGAGTCCCGCGCGCTGCGGATGCAGTATTTCTCGTTTGGAACAGGACACGTACAGCATCTTGATCGGCGACCGTGCCGCGCTGAGCGGGAGCGACCCCCGCGAGGCCATGGCTCGAACGCCGCACGCGCCACTCTTCCCGGGCGACGCGAACCCGCGTCAGAACCTCCACCAGCCGACACGCAGCGACTGGGACGAGTTCTGCCGCTCTGTAGGCTTGCACGACCTGTTCTTCGCCGCCGGTGACGGTCTCATGGCCGAGCGTCCGGGCACGGCCAGGCTCACGCGCGACCACGCGCGAGCCGTTCACGAGGCGCTCGTTCGATTCGTCGACGAGCGCCGCGAAACAGATCCTTCCTTCGCCAGCGGACGCGCCGGGGATAGTCACCTCGCGCGGCTGATGTGGCTCGACTGGTGGATGCACTGGGCTGTGAAGCGCTTCGACGAGCCCGCAGTCCACACCCGATAGCCGCCCACATGCCGAGGCTCAGCGCGTCGAAGCTCACGCCGGAGCTGCAGGAGAAGATCCTGCTGCACCTGCGCGTGGGCGCCTACGTGGAGACCGCCGCCGCGTGCGCGGGCATCCACAAGGACACGTTCTACGAGTGGATGAAGAAGGGCGCGCGCGGTCAGCAGCCTTACGTCGCGTTCGCCGCTGCCGTGAACAGGGCCGTCGCCGAGAGCGAGTCCCGCGATCTGGCGACGATCCTGAAAGCGGCGCAGAACCAGTGGCAGGCAGCCGCCTGGCGCCTGGAGCGCCGGTTCCCCGAGAAGTACGGCCGCAACGACCGCGTGAAGGTCGACGCGAAGATCGAGCACGACGGTGCGTCGCTGCTCGCCAAGCTCGCCCGCCTCATCGACGGCGACGCCGAGCCGAAGAAGCGCGGAAGGCCCCCCAAGGACCCGACGGAATGACCTCCGAGCGTTCTCTGGCCGAGCGGTTCGCCGTTCTGCCCGAGGCGCGCCGAAAGAAGATCCTCGGGTCCCTCAGCACGCGCGAACGCGCGGCGCTCGAGTACACGTGGGAGTTCTGGGCGCGCCCGAAACAGCTCGAGCCGCACGGCGACTGGCGCGTCTGGCTGCTGTGCGCCGGACGCGGGTACGGCAAGACCCGCTGCGGCGCCGAGTGGGTGCGAAGCCTGGTCGAGACCGGGCGTGCCGGGCGCATCGCGCTCGTCGCGGCGACGGCGGCGGACGCGCGCGACGTCGTCGTGGAGGGCGAGAGCGGTCTCGTCGCCATCTGCCCGCCGTGGAACCGGCCGCTCTACGAGCCCTCGAAGCGCCGGCTCACGTGGCCCAACGGCGCCATGGCTTCGCTCTACTCGGCCGACGAGCCGGACCGCCTGCGCGGTCCGCAGCACGACGCCGCGTGGACCGACGAGCTCGCGGCGTGGCGCTACCCGGAAGCCTGGGACCAGCTCATGTTCGGGCTGCGCCTGGGAGCCGATCCGCGCGTAGTCGTGACGACGACGCCGCGCCCTACGCCGCTCATCCGGCAGCTCATCGAGCTGCCGACGACCGCGGTCACGCGCGGCACGACCTACGAGAACCGCGCGCACCTTGCGAACGCGTTCTACGAGTCGATCGTCAAGCAGTACGAAGGCACTCGCCTCGGCCAGCAGGAGTTGCTCGCCGAACTGCTCGACGACAACCCGGGGGCGCTCTTCCGGCGCGACGACATCGAGAAGGGCCGGGTGCGCGAGCTCCCGCCGCTCATCCGCATCGTCGTCGCGGTCGACCCCGCCATCTCCAGCGGCGAGTCGGCCAACGAGACGGGCATCGTCGTCGTAGGCCTCGGCATCGATGGCCACGCGTACGTGCTCGCTGACCTCTCGGGCCGCTTCTCCCCCTACGAGTGGGCGCGCGCGGCGGTCGATGCCTACCACTCGCACCAAGCCGACCGCATCGTCGCGGAGCGAAACCAGGGCGGGGCGCTCGTCGAGAGCAACCTCCGGACGGTCGATCCGCGCATCCCCTACAAGGGCGTGGTCGCGACGCGCGGCAAGACGACGCGCGCCGAGCCGGTGGCCGCGCTCTACGAGCAGGGTCGGGTGCACCACGTCGGGTGCTTCCCCAAGCTCGAGGACCAGATGTGCGCCTGGGACCCGAGCGCCCAGGTGCTCCGCAGCCGGCGCGAGAGCGTCATCGTCAGCCAACTCCGCAGCACGAGCCCCGACCGGATGGATGCCCTCGTGTGGGGCATCACCGAATTGCTCCTCGAGGAGCAGCCCGTCGCCCGCGACTTCGACAACCTGCCCCCCGCGTGATCCCCAATGGCTGATGCTCTCGTTCTCGCCGGTGCTGTCGCCAAGGGTGCGTTCACGGCCGGGGCCCTCTCCGTCCTGTCGATGCCCGGTGTGAAGGCGCGCCTCGGTCTCGACGTACAGCGCGTGGTCGGGGCGAGCTCGGGCGCGCTCAACGCGCTCTACTACGCGGCGGCGATCCGGGGCGGGCTCGAAGCCTTCGCGGGCGCGCGCCTGGCCCGCATCTGGGTCGAGCAGGGCACGGCGGGCCGCGTCTTCGACATCAGCCTGCGGAACCTGCTCACCGGGCGTGGGGTGTCGAGTCAGCGCGGGTTGCTCTCGCTGCTGCGCCAGCACCTTCGACCGCGGGCGGGCCAAAGGCCGATCGACCTGCGAATGGTCGTCACCAACCTCGACGGCGACTTGACCGAGGTGGGGGGACGGCTCGCGACGAGCTACGAGCACGTCGCTCGCTTCACCGGCCCCGACCTCGACTCGGCCGAGGGCCTGGAGCGAGCTGCACAGACGGCCGCCGCATCGGCGGCCCTTCCCGGGCTCTTCGCACCGACGACCCTGACCATCGGGAGCCGGAATGTGGAAGCCGTCGATGGCGGCGTGACGGACAACACGCCCGTCGGCCATTCGTTGAGAGGCGCGTTCGACGTGGCGCGCGTGTTCGTCATCGCAGCTGTGCCGCGGCTGCTTCCGAAGCCGAGCGGGCTTCGCGGCCTATCGCTCGCGTCGCACCTTCTCGACGTGCTCGTGCAGGAGCGGCTCGTTCGCGAGTTGCGCGCGATCGAGCAGGGCAACGCCTGGCTCCGCGCGATCGACGCGAGCGTGCCAGACGATGGGCACCGCGCCGGTGTGCTCGATGCGCTTGGCTGGAGCGGGCTGCGGCCCGTGCAGATCGTGGAGATCCGCCCCGCCTCGGCGCTGCCCGGCAACGCCCTCGCGGGCTTCTTCTCGCGCGCCCTGCGCGAGCAGTACGTCGAGGCGGGAGCCGAGGCGGCGCGACGCGCCGTTCACGCGCTCGTCGCGGAGGCGTGACCGCGGCCGTTAGGAAGCTGACGGCTCGCGGCGCTCTGGATCCGGGGGAGGCGTCGAGGCGACCGCTCGCTCGTGGAAGGCCAGGAGCACCGTGAGCAGGCGATCCGCGTCACCACCGTCGAGCGCCTGACCCCCATCTCGCCGATCGCGCAGTTCGTGCGCGAAGGCCAACACATCGATCCACGTGGTCATCGACCCCTCCCGCCCGTTCGATGTCGCGACCCGACCGAACGTAGCTGTCGCGAGAGCGCCGCACCACCTGTCCAGCGGTCCAGGGTCGCTGTCCGCGGAGCCCTCGGGTGCGATACGGAACACTACGTCAGCGCAACCCCGCCTACACGCCCGAGCGCTGGGAGGAACTCGGGGACCTGTACGTCGGTGGGTACCCGCTCGTCGAGAAGGCGAGCCGGTACATGCCGAAGTTCGTCGGCGAGAGCCGCGAGCGGTACCGCGAGCGCCTCAGTGCCGCCTCGTACCTCTCGTACATGGGCCAGATCGCGGACTACTTCGTCGCGAACCTCTTCAGCCAGGAGCTGACCCTCACACAGGCGGCGGACGCCGACGACCCGACCACCGCCGGGGCTGCTCCCGCGAGCGACGGGTTCTGGGAGGAGTTCGCACACGACGCGGACCTGCGTGGCACGCCGCTCGTGAAGCTCCTTCGCGAGGTGCTGACGACCACCCTCATCAAGGGCAAGGGCCTCGTTGTCGTAGACCTGCCCGCCAAGGGGGAGGCGGCGCCCACCAACCTGGCGGCGGAGGAGGACTCCGGCGAGGCGCGCGGCTACGCGTTCGAGTCCGCGCCCGAGGAGCTGATCGACTGGGAACCCGACGACCGGGGCGGCTTCGCCTGGGCGATCCTGCACCGGACGATCGTGCGGCGCGAGAGCCCCGCAGGTTCGCGCGACCGCATCGTCGAGGAGTTCAAGGTCTGGACCCACGAGGGCGAGTTCGCCGCGTGGGAGCTGTTCCGGACGGCACCCTACAAACCCGGCGAGGCACCCAAGGACGACGACGACGTTCCGAGCGCGGGCGGAGGGACGACGACCTTCCGCCAGATCCCCGTCCTCGCCCTCGAGGTCCCGCCGGGACTCTGGGTGGGCAACAAGCTGGGCGTCCTCGCGCGCGAGCACTTCACACGCCGCAGCGCTCTCAACGCCGCGGAGAACAAGAGCCTCTTCGCCGTCCCGTACGTGAAGCTCGGGCCGGAGGTCACCGCGCCAGGTTCGGCGCTCCCCTCCGAGGTCCAGCAGAACCCCTCGCGCGGTCGCGACCCGCGCGGCGAGTTCAATCGCAAGGGCTACGTGGTTCTCGGCAAGGACGACGCGATCGGCTTCGCCGAGCCGGTCGGCGGCGCATACGAGCTGGTCGACAAGCAACTCGACAAGCTCGTCGACGAGATGTTCCGGGTCGTCCACCAGATGGCCTCGAGCGTCTCGGCCACGAAACAAGCCCTCGCGCGCGCCGCGGCGAGCAAGGCCGAGGACCGGCGCGCGACGGAGATCGTGCTGGCCGCGTACGGCGCGCTCGTTCGGGACTTCGCCAAGCGCATCTACGACTGCCTGTCGACCGCGCGGGGCGAGACCGTCGTGTGGACGGTGCATGGCCTCGACAAGTTCGAGCTGGAGGACCGCGACGGCATCTTGAAGGAGGCGCTCTCGCTCGACGCCATCGCGATCCCGAGCGCGACCTTCCGCAAGACGTACAAGACCCGCATTGCCTTGGCTCTGGTCGGCAACGTGCCGCCCGAGACCCAGGACGTCATCCGCGAGGAGATCGAGCGCGGTGTCGAGCAAGAGGGAGAGCTCGACCAGGCGGCTCATGGCGACGGCGAAGAGCCGGACGAGGACGATGAGCGAAGAGGACAGGAAAACGGGTCGCCGCGTGGCAGAGGCCGCAGCGGCGTTGGTGATGCATCGTGAGCGACGCACGCTCCGCGCGCTCGTGCGTGCCGAGCGGCGCACTCAGGCGCTCGCGCAGGCCGCCGTAGCGGGCCCGATCGAACGCGCGACCGCTTCGGTCGCGCACACGGTGGGAGCGGATCAGGAGCGGGTTGCGCTGGCCGCCATCCGCCGCGCTGCGCCGCTGGTACAGAAAGCGCTCGAAGGCGCCTTGCTCGACGGTCGCACGTACGCGCGCGGCGCTGGGCGGCGCCTGCTGGAACAGGAGCTGTCGCTCGCGTCCCCCGGCCTGCTGTCCGGCCGCGACGAGCACGACGCGGCCTCGGCTCACGCAGCGTCGTCCTCCTGGTCGGCCGGCTGGTCGACGACTGCAACGGCCCTCGTCATGTCGGACGGTGAGCCGGCGCACGCGCCCATCGCGGCAGCGCAGGCGCGCACGCCGCGGCTCGACGTGATCGCGGCGACGGAGACCGCGAGTGCGTTCAACGACGAACGCAGGCGCGCCTTCGACGATCTCGGGCATTCGTCGCTCGCTCCCGAGCTCTACAAGGTGTGGAGCGCGGTCCTCGACCGGAAGACGTGCGCGTTCTGCGTCGGTAAGGACGGCCAGGTGCGAGGCCTTCACGAGTCGTTCGGCGTGACGCCGCCCGTGCATCCGAACTGTCGATGCATCGTCGAACTCGTGCGCGTGCCGCGTCCCGAGCGGCTCGAGGACGTCGCCATCGACTACGAATCTCTGAAGCTCGAGATCCGTGACCGGATCCGAGAGCGCCGCCAGGAGAGCGGACGACACGCCGGCGCGTTCATCACCGAGTCGATGGCCGAGCGGCGTCGCTCGCCGCTCGTTCTGACGGGGCGCTTTTCCCGGATGGGCCACTAGGCCGAGGGTTCACTAGCGGCCGGCGCGAGGTGGGGGCGGCCGAGTGGAGGTGCGGCGGCGCAGCATCTCGCGCAGCGACCCGAGGTCGAAGGGCTTGGGCAGCACCATGTTGGGTAGCTCGTCCATCTCGCGTCGCAGGTGCTCCGAGACCACTCCGCCGGTCACGAAGACGATGCGCGCAGCGATGTCGGGACGCACCCCGTGCACGCGTTCGCGCAGCTCGACGCCGTTCATCGTCGGCATCATCACGTCGCAGAGCACGACGTCGTACCAGTCTCCGGCGAGCAGCCAGCCGAGCGCGGCGACGGGATCGCTGGTCACGGTCACGTCGAACTCGTCGCCCAACGCTTCGCGCAGCATCTCCGCAATCGACAACTCGTTGTCGATCACGAGCACTCGCCCCATTCGCCGAGTGGGCCCCCCACCCTCTTCGCCCACAGCTAACCCGTAGCAGTCGCCGTGCGGCTCGCGCAACGCCGGCCACATGAGACCGACTGCCAGCGGGCCGACACCCCCAGAGGAGACCACGATGGACCCCGTACAACCGACCGGCGAGTCGCCGGGCCCGGCCGCCGCCGATCCGGCCAAGCCCACCGATCCCCCGCCCGCCTACGTCACCGAGGAGCAGCTGCAGACCGCGCTCACAACGCGCTTTCGCACCTTCGAGCAGAAGATCGACAAGGCGGTGTCCGATGGCCTGGGCACGCTGGCCACCAGGCTCAAGGGCGAGCTTGCGGACCTGCTTCCGAAGCCCGAGCCCAAGCCCGAGGGCGAGGGCGGCAAGGTGCCCGCGCGCAAAGAGCCCGCGGAGCCGAGCCCTGAGCTGCGCAAGCTCCAGGAGCAGATCGGCGTGCTGACCCGCCAGGCCGACGAGGCGCGCTCCGAGCGCGACACCGAGCGCGCGCGCGGGCGCGACGCGCAGATGCGCCAGCGCCTCGGCGACGCCCTGTCGGCCGCGGGCATCGACGGCGTGCGTGCGCGGCACGCCGTCGGCCTGCTCGTCGACGCCGAGCGGCGTGTGCGCTGGTCGGAGGACGGCACGGCGCTGCTCTTCCGCACCGACGGCCACGACGAGCTCGAGCTCGCCCTGGGCCTTCGCGAGTGGCTCAAGACCGACGACGCGAAGCTCTACCTGCCCGCCCGCGGCGCCCAGGGCTCGGGCGATCGGCCCGGTGCGCAGCCCCCGCCACGCACCCAGGCTGGCCCCCTCGATCGCGGCACGGTTGCCGATGGCCTGCGCCGAGTCCTGCTCGGCCAGCTCTGAGCGCTGAAAGGAACACGGAAAGATGGCACTGGAGACCCTCTCCCAAGTCAGCGCGGCGCTGAGCCAGACGTTCGAGGAGCAGTTCATTCGGCAGTACAACCGCCTCGCCGTCGCCGCCGCGCTCATTCCTGCCGAGCGCGGTCGCGGCAAGAACGCGGCGTGGGACGTCGAGTTCTCCGGCGCCCAGGCGGACGCCGTCCTCGAGGGCTCGGACGTCGACGAGACCGAGTTCACGACCGACGAGCCCGTCCCCGCGGTTCTCGGCTGGTCGATCTACCGGCAGTCCTTCAAGCTGTCGGAGCTGGAGGTCGAGGCCGCCGCCAGCTCCGTCGGCACGCCCGAGGTGCTGCTCGACATGTTCGGCGAGCGGGTGCTCAACGCGCACCACAAGCTCTGCTCGCGCATCAACGTCGACATCTACGCTGGCACGGGCACCAACCAGAAGGGCGTCCCCACGCTCGTCGGTCTCTACGGCGGCCCGCTGGAGCCGACGGGCCTCTACGCCACGATCGACCGCGGGCAGTTCCCCGAGTGGGCCGGCAACGTCCTCGCCAACGGCGGGGTTCCTCGCCCGCTCACGCTGGACCTGATGGCCCAGCTCGAGCAGAACGTCTTCACCGCGTGCGGCGAGCCGCCCAACGTGGTGCTCGCGTCGGCGGGCGTCGTCCGCAAGTACGAGAACTTCTTCGAGAGCATCCGGCGTGTCGTCTCGGACGGTCGGGGCCCGATGGACTTCGGCGCGGGCGCGGCGAACCTCTTCTACAAGGGGATGCCGGTCATCCGCGACCGCAACGGCCCGCCGGGGCGCCTGGCGATGCTGAACCTCAACTACCTGCGGATGAAGTTCCTGCCGCACATCAACCCGGGCGACGCGCTCGGCCACGCCGAGACGCGCCTCGTGTCGAGCTCTGGCGGCGCGGTGCAGATGGCGACCGACATCCCGGCGCGCATCGTGCTGCTCGCCAAGACGGGCGACAACGTGAAGGCCTCGGTCAAGACGACCATCCAGATGGCGCTCAAGCGCCCCAACTCGTCGGGCTACATCGCCGACATCCTGGAGGTGTGAGAGCGATGCCGCTCACCGTTCGTCGCGGCTCGGGCGCAGTGGAGTACGCGCTCGTCGCCGAGTTCAACGCCCTGCGCCGAATCGTCGCGCAGGGCGCGGGGATGTTTCACCTCGAGGTGTCGAGCTTCGGCACCGGCGACTTCACCGACCCCACGCTGTTCCCGCTGGTCTTCGCCTCGGGGCCGGCGAGCGACTTGCCGTCGCTCCTCGGTCTCTGCACGGAGATCGCCGGGCGGCATCGGGCCCACACCCACGATCGCTTCGCGCACCTCAAGCCGGATACTGCCGACGATCTGGCCAAACCTGCGCCGGCCACGCTCGCCGACGCCGTCGCGTTCCTCAGCGACGCCAAGGCCAAATTCAATGCGCACCTCTCGCAAGCCGGCGTCCACGTCGTGAACGATCCGAACAAGATCACCGCGCCGGACGCGGCCGACCTGCAGACCGCGTGCGACCTCGCGAATACCTACCGCGCGCTCTACAACGCGCACATCCAGGCCGCTCCGCCCGGATCCTCCGTCGACCTCGTCGGGCCCTGAAGGCGTTCAGGCCGCGCGCACGCGGCCGAGGCTCACGATGGCGTGGGTCTCGCGTGCGCCGAGCGGCCCGAACTGGACGCCGAAACGCGAGCCGCGGGCCCACTGCACGCGACCTCGAACCTCGAGCTCTCGCTCGCCGTCGGGGGGCTTCGTCCAGAGGACGATCTCGGTGCCGGTTTCGGGAGGAAGCACGGCTTCGAGCTCGGCGCCCACCAGTGACAAGCGGATGATCCACGCGGCGGAGCGTTCGCTCCCGCCCGTCGAGAACGCCGCCTTTCGCGGCACCTCGATCTCCGGCTTGCTCTCGCGCGACATGATCGTCCTGAGAGGATCGTGTCGTATCCGCGGCGACCGTCAACGGTCACTCGAGTGACCGGTCGCACCCTCCACCACGTTCGTCTTCCTCTTGCCCACAGGTCTCACGTCCAATGCACTCCTCCCAGCCTCAAGAGCAGCGCCTGACGACTTGGCGCAACCCCACCCGTCACGAGATGCGGGTCGACGTGCACGACTCGCCCGGCCGGTTCAAGCGGTTCGTCTTTCCTCCCGGCAAGGAGGTGCAGGTCCCGAGCGACTACGACCGCGCCATCCACGACGTGCGCGACGGGATCGTCGTCGGCGGCCTCGCGCCGTTGCTCGAACGCGCCATCGGCGACGAGACGCTGCATCCGGCGCTCGATCCGGAGGCTGCGGCGAGAAAGGCGGCCGACGAGGAGGCCGAGCGCGCCGTCATCGCGAAGAAGGCCGCCGACGAGGTGCTCGCGAAGTCGAAGAAGTAGTCGGCACGCGCGCGGAAGGTCGGGGGAGGGTCTCGACGCTTGCGGGGCGGAGCGAGACGACCGCGCGCGTGCCGAACTGCAGGATAGAGCGTGCGCCGCCCTCGGGCTAGCCGGACCCTGGCGCGCGGCGCCGGACGACCTCCTCGGCCATGTCGGCGGCGGAGCCCTCGATGATGCTCCTCCAGACGCCGTTCTTCATGAGGTGCAGCGAGGTCGCCGTGGCGCACCAGCGCCGGGCGTGGCGGTCGATGAACTCGATCGTCTCCCCGTGTGTGAGCCGAACAGCCACGGCGAAGACTTGCGCGTAGTTCGTCCTCGGCAGCATGCGGTCCGTTCCCGCCGCTGACTGGCACGCGCGCTCCCCTCTCGCAAGCGGGGGCGTCCTTCACGGAGGAAGGCCATGGCCTGGACCGAAGCCGACCGCGCGACCCTCCGCAGCTACCTCGGGTTCCCCGCGCTCTTCCTGCAGGCCGACCCCCGCCTGGAAGCCGCGATGACCGCAGTGCTCGCTATCGTCGACGACGGTACGCGGCCCGACAATTCCACGGAGCTGCAGATCCGCGGCTGGCTCGTCCAGCTCGCCGCCATCGAGGCGCGGCTCGAGTCGCTCTGGGACGAGGCCGAGGCCCTCAAGGTCGACGAACTCGGAGTCGATCCGATGCGCGCGATGGTCATGCTCCGAGCAGAGGGGCGACGCATCGTCGGCCGCATCGCGCGCGCGCTCGGCACCGCTCCCCGGCACGACGTCTTCTCCGGCGCCGAGCCTAACCCGCACGGTTCCCCCTACCCGGACGTGGATGATGGCAGCAAGCCGTGGTGACAAGACAACGAGCGGCGCCGAGCCGTGCGTCGGCTGCAAACAGCCGACGGGCGATCCGCCCAAGCGCGCACCGGTCCACGTGAACGACGATGCCGGTGGCCACGAGGTGTGGTGCCCGTGCTGCTTCGTCGGGACGCGTGCGCCAATGGAGCCGAAGCGCTTCGCGCCTTGGCTCTACGCGGCCGTTCGCTGCTCGCTCTGCGGTTGGGAGAGCGTCGACTTCGGCCAACGGCGCTGCGCCCAGTGCGGATCGCGGTTCATCACCGTGCTGCCGCCCACACGCGGACTGGTGCGCGCCGCTGCGCTCCTTAAGTAGAGGAGCGTTTCAGTTGTCCGACGTGTAACTGAACGCACGTATAGTACACTCCACGCGTGCCGCTTCAAGTCGTCGAAGCCGTCCACGTTCGCGTCACCTGCGATGGCTGCCAGAAGGCCACCGCGGAGGTGTGCGCGAAGCGCGAGCTCGGCCCTGCTGCCCGCGCGAGCGCCGTGCGGAAGTTTCGCGACGTCGGGTGGCACCACGATCCGTCGACTCACCGGAGCCGCGAACACGACATGGCCCTGCGCGACGGATCGGGGCGCTGGTACTGCCCCACCTGCGCGAGCCGCACGCACCTCTGAGCTTCCACCATGTCCTTGCGCACGCGCATGCTGCCGGTCTTCGATCGGCTTCGCGGTCTCACCGGGCCGACCCGCTTCGACATCCGGCCGACGAGCTTGAGCATCATCACGCGTCGCTGGACGAGCGGTGTCGTCGGCGTCGAGCCCGACGGCTCGGATTCGCCCCCCTTCCTCGACACGCGCCTCGACTTGCCAGCGGTCTACAACGTCAAGCAGGTGAGCACGCGGGAGACCGCGTCGAGCGGCGGTCGCTTCGAGGCAGGAGACGTCAAGGTCGGACCGGTCACGCCCTCATACACGAACGCGGACGGCTCGACCGGCGGCGTCAGCGAGGCGCAGCTCAAGCCCGCCGCGACCGACGGTGCGACGGAGATCCTCTACGAGCTGGTCGGCGCGCATGCGGGGGAGTACGCGCTGCTCGGCCTGATCACGACGAGCCCCTTCGGCTGGTGGGTCGTGCTCGGACGGCGTCAGACGACGCCGTAGGTACGAGACCGTCCACCCTGCGGCCATAGGGGACGTTAGGCTTGCGGAGGTCCACAATGTATTGGGATGCGAGGTGGTTTCTTGTGGCTGTGGCGGCGCTCACGATCATGTGCACCTCCAGCGACCCGACCCCATCATGTATTCAACCGCAGCAGTGCATTTACAGCTCCCAAGGGGCCGGGGTGTGCCGCCAGAGCTGCGAGGCCGATGCTGGCGCTTGTCCGTCAGGTGACGTCTGCACCGGTGCATCGGCTTGTTGTGACGATACGCCGGCCAACAGGTGCTCGTCGCCGCTCGTCATGGTCTGCTGCCCCGCTTCTGGCTGCTGAGCGGGCGACCAAGCTCAAACTGATCCACTACCTGTTCGCGCGGCCTCCAGCTCGGCCACGGCTTGGTCGGTCGACAATAGCCCGCCCCTCCACTGGCTCACCGTCGCGCGCGTGCGTGCGAGCAAGGCCGCGCGGCGCACCCAATCGACCTCGCGCGCTTCCTGCTCGAGTGTGACCGCGGCGGCGTCGAGGAGCTGGCTGGTCGTGAGCATGGCCGGCAAACGTAGACGGCCCCCATGACCGCTCCGAGGCGGCCGGGCAACAAGGAGCGCAACAAGACGCCGTGCCGGGTGCGGCAGTTCGCCCTACACTGAAGGCAGGGTGGGCTCTCGCGACCGCATCACGATTCCGGTCGACCTGCGCCAGGAGGCGCGCGACAGCGACCGCAAGTTCGCGACGGCCGACAGCGACGTGCGCTTGGCAGTGCCGCTTCGCGCCGTGCCGTGGCTCGTGATGACCTACGACGAGCTTCGGGGGCTGCCGCTCGACAGTCGCGGGGGCCACGTCCTGTCGCTCGTGGACGGCCGGTGCACCGTCGAGATGATCCTCGACATCGCGGCGCTGCCCGAAGACGAGGTCTTCGACTTGCTCCGCGAACTCGCCGATCTCGGAGCGATCGAGTTTCGAGAGGGCTAGCGCGCAGACCTATTTGCGGCGCGGCAGCGGCGTACGCAAGACGGTGATCGCTTGCTCGGTTGTGGCAGAGCCGTGCAGCCAGCATTCGAGCGCCACGCTCAGACGAACGGCGAGTTCGGGCCGCTGGGCCAGCGACGGCTCCGAATTCGGTTTGAGCACGTCATCGACGGCTTCGAGGAGTTCACGAGGGAGCTGCACGGCGCACGCCCATCCTAGCGAACGCGATGAAGACCTACCAAGTTGGGAGCCTCCGCGAGCTCGGCGCGTTGGTCAGTCGTCACCAGACTGAACGGGAGCGGCGCCTGCGCGCCGCCGCCCAGGCCGCGGCGCGCCAGGGCGTGAGCCTCGTCAAACGCCGGGTCCCGGTCGCGCACGGCGAGCTGCGCGAGGCGGTACACGCCGAGGAGCACTCCCGGGGTGCTGCGATCGTCGTCGACGCGCCGCACGCCGCGCCGGTCGAGACAGGCTCGCGACCACACATGCCGCCGCTCGCGCCGCTCGTGGCGTGGGTGAAGCTCCGTGGAGCGCAGGGGCTTCTGTCCGAGCGTCAAATCGGTCGCCTCCCCGGCACCACAACCTCATCGCACGCGCGCTCGGTCGCCTCGGCCTTCGCGTCGATGGAGAAGAGCGGTGCCCTCGACGTTGAAGCGCCGGTTCGCATCGCGCGCGCCATCCAGCAAGCCATCGCCCGGCGCGGCACCAAGCCGCACTGGTACGCACGCGGCGCGCTGCCGGAACTCCGGCAGATCCTCGGCGCGGCCATCCGTGACGCCCTCGACAAGGCCCCGTGAAGGTCACGGTCGAGCAGGCCGCGGTCAACGCGCTCGGTCGATGGCTGACGAGCGCTCTGGACAAAGGGGTCACGGTCTCGACGACCTGGCCGGAGCCCTCGAAGAACCTCCCGGCCCGCGCCGTCACCATCCTGCGGGCGGGGGCTCCCGAAGAGGAGCCGCTCGATCCCATCGTCGTCGACCGCGTCGACACCGGCCCCCACACGTCGCTCTTCACCTGGCGGCTGCGCGCGCTTCGCCAGCCCCTGCAGCTCGACGTGTGGGCCAAGCATGCACCCGCGCGCGACGACCTGCTCGCCCGCCTCGACGAGGCGCTCAATGCCGGCATGGGCGCGACCATCGGCGCCACGAACGCCGATCTCTTCCGTCACGGTGTGGTCCTGACGCTGGCCGACGGCTGGACGGGAACGACCGACTGCTACTTCGACCGCCCCGAGGTCAGCGACATGCCCGAGGCGGCGACGCGATCCGAGTATCGCGCGACGCTGCGCGGCTGGGCCGAGGTCGATCTCACCCTGACTGCGCCGAGCGCCCGCCTCGCCATCATCCGGTTCGTTGGTCTCACCGACACCCCCGCCACGACCTGAGCCTGCCCACCCCATGCCCGTCTGGATCTCCAGTACATCGGCCGCCCGGCGGCACGCTGCGTACGCCATCGAGCGCACGCCCAACGCCATGGTGCAGGCCATCGGCACCGGCGTCGCCGCTATGGTCGCTCAGCTGCCCTGGGGACCGGACAGCACGAAGGTGACGACGCCCGCGGGCCCGAAGGACATGATCTACACCTTCGCGCCGCCGGGGATGGACCACACGGGGTCGGGGTACCTCGGGATGATTGGCAAGGGCTGGCCGACGCTCAAGGTCGTGCGCGCCCTCGGGGGTGCCGCGCAGCAGGCGTCCGCGCCGCTCGGAACGGTCGTCACCGTGGTGGGTAAGTACAACGGCGCAGCGGGAAACTCGCTTGTCGGGACCGTCTCGAGCGCCGGCGACGGCAACCCGAACCATTTCTGCCTCACTGTGCAGGTCGTCGGCGCGAGCGGATCGTCGAGCGAGGTCTACGACAACCTCGACTACTCGGGCACGGCCACCAACTCGACGCCGGACTTCACGACGGCGTACCTCGTCGGCGCCATCCACCTCAACGCCAACGGCCGCCCGCAGAACGGGACGTACACGTTCGCGGGGGGAGCCGACGGCGCACCGACCGCCCTCGCGTACACGGGCACGGCGGGCACGGGCAACAGCGGCATCGCCGCGCTCGAGGGCGACCAGAGCGTGCGGCACGTGTTCGTGGACGATCCGGGAGCGACGCTCCGCCAGCCGGTCAACGCCGCGCTTCTGCAGCACGTGCAGGCGCTGGGCGACCGCATCGCGTACATCAATGGCAACACGGGGCAGTCGCTGCAGCAGGTGGCGACCGACGTCGCGAACTACCGCTCGACGCGCGTCGTCTACGTCGACCCCTGGGTGTACGTGTTCGACGACGCCGCGGGGGCGCTCCATCTCGTGCCCGGCGCGTCCTTCGCCGCGTCGGCTGCGGCGCAGCTCTCGCCGTCGACGAGCATCGCGTGGAAGGACCCCGAGGTCATCGCGATGCTCTCGGGCATCCAGGACCTGGAGTTCGACCGAGGCAACGGCGCCGCTGACAACACCGACCAGGGCGTCGCGACTATCATCCGCGAGCAGAACGGCGGCTTCACGATCGAGGCGGGCGTGCTCACCATCGCGCCGTCGGATCCGACACGACGCAACCACACGCGCACGCGAATGGGCGACTACGCCGCCGTCTCGATGGTGCGCTCGAGCCGGAGCTTCATCGACGCGCCCAACGTGCCCTCCAACCAGCAAGCGGTCGTCCACATGGTGCAGGCGTTCATGGAGGGCCTCGTCGCGGCGCAGAACAGCGACCCCAACCACACGCCCCACTGCCTCGCCTACGACATCCCGCCGCTCGCGACCTTCAACGCGCAGAACGACCTGGACAACGGCATGCTCACGGTGCCCGTCGACATGAAGACGTCGAGCGGAATCGAGAAGCTCTTCTTCTCGATGCTCTTCGGCGAGAGCGTGCAGGTGACCACGTCATGACCGGTGTGCGGTCAGGGCGGCGCCGATCGGATTGGCATGCCGTGGCAGCTCGGCCCTAGCTCCCGGTCGATGTAGTGACTGATGGCCGCTTCCAGAGTGGTGAGTTGCCCGGTCTTGGAGGCCGAGCGCCGACCGCTGATGACGCGCACGCCCACGGGAGCCACCACGATCTGAAGTCCGCCCCCGCCCTCGCCGTTCAGCGGGAAGCGCCCGTGCTCGTGAAGGAGCAGCGCGATCACGGCCCCCACCTCGGCGCGCGTTACGAACGGGCCGAGGAAGCGGCGCTCCTCTGCGCTTAACAGCGAGCCTTCCACGAGCTTCGTCACAACCTCGTTGCGATCCATCGCGACGCCTCCCTCCCGATAGCACGCAAGAGACCTCGCCAGCATGCCCCGCTCCACGTTCCTCTCCGGCAAGGACGCCGTCATGCGGTACTTCCAGGACGGCAAGGAACTCGTCGCGCTCAACGCCAAGACCTGGGACTTCGGCCCCTCTGTCACCAAGTTCCGGGACGGCGTCAACGGCGAAAAGCGGAACCGTGTGGGCTCTCAGACCGACCACTACGAGCTGAGTCTCGAGCTCTGGATCGACAACCTGAGCCAGGTCGACACCTTTCTCACCGACCGCGACAACGAGGACGCGGAGGCGATCCCGCTCGACAAGAGCGCACTCGTGCAGCTCTTCCCCCGCGACGGGAGCAAGAAGGCGTACGCGTTCGTGGACCTCGTCCTCGAGGACTGGCGGGTGAAGCAAGGCGGCCGCACGGAACGCATGCTGCTCACGGTCAGCATGAGCGCCGGTGACATGCAGAAGATGGCGACGATCTAGTGGCAGGACGTCTGCCCGGTCGTCGGGCCCGACGCATATCCCTGCGGATAACCGCAGCCGGTCGCGACGTTGGTTCCGCAGCCGCACACCTCCTCGATGGCGCCGCACTGTGAAGCACCCCCACCGGGCGGCAGGCATTCGCCGGAAACCGAGCAGCTGCCAATCCTGTAGACACACTCGGCTCCGCCACTGCAGTCGGACGTCATCGAGCAGGCGCCGCCCGCGCCGCCAGAGGAACAGGCACTACCCACGGCCGCCAGGGCCACGACCACGAAGAGAAGCGCTCGCATCGCCCACATCCTGACTCGCGAGGAGACCCTCATCAACCACGGCCGCGATGACGACGCTCTGATGCGCCGAGAGTCAGTAGCGCATCAGGCGAACGAGCGCGTGCTTGGCGGCGGACACGAGCCACGGATCGCGGTCGGCCGCCAGAGCGCGGAGCGCGATCACGGCGCGCTCGGAGATCGCCGCCACGTCCGCGAGGGCGACCGTCGCGACGACTCGCCGAACCACCGGCGACGCGTCATTCGAGGCGACCGCGAGGAGACCCGCGATGGCTCCGTCCGTTCCGACCTGCGCGAGCATCTTGGCAGCATCGTGTGTGACATCGACGTCGGGGTCGAGCAGGCACGCGGACAGGAACTCCACCGCGCGCTCATCGCCTACTCGGCCGAGAGTCGCGACCGCCCGCCTTCGCTCGAGTGCCGGCTTGCTTCGCAGTAGCTCCAGGTCGGGCACGACGTGCCAGCGGGCCGTGGGAGCGTCGCGCACTACGCGTCCGATCTTGCGGCTTTGTGGCCGGGTCCGTCAATCCACGAGGAGTCCTCCATGAGCGAGTTCATCGAGCTGTGCCTTCCGAATAAGGCCCCCCAGCACTCCGGACGAGGCGTGCGCTTCGAGCTCCTGTCGCCGACCGATCGCGACGCGGCGCTGGTCTCGGCGGCCATGCTCTCGGGTGACGACAAGATCAAACTAGCGCTTCTGCGCCAGCGCGAGGGCGTCAAGCGCATGCTCCGTGCCGTCACGAAGAAGAAGGGGCTCGCCGAGGCCGATCTGCTCGACCCGAAGACCGAATGGATGCCCGTGACGCACGCGCTGCTGGAGAGCGACTACGACAAGCTCTTCACCTGCCGCGACGACGAGGTGCTCGCCTGGTTCTACCGCGAGTACCACGAGCCCTCGGCCAAGGACGTCGAGGCGATCGCAAAAAAAGCGCGGACGGTGTCCTCGGGCTGAGCGCCGCCTACTGGGACGCCGTCTGGGACTCCTGGCTCGAGGTGGCGTTCATCTGCCGCTACGGCCACCAGGACGTGCACCGGCTGCTCGGCCGCGCGGGGGCACTGACGCCGCTCGAGCGCGCGCTCTTCGCGCGAGCGCTGCAGGAGCACTGGGAAGCGGAGGTGCAGCCGCGCGCTGCCGCACGCGAGTTGGGGATCCCTCTGGGCGATGGCTGACGCTCCCATCGTCCCTCGTCCCGACCAGGCGGTGGCGGCGGGGATCGAGCGGCTTGCCGCGCTTCGCCCCGGGGCGCTGCCGTTCGCGACAGCCGGTCGCTACGGGGACGTCTTCTACGGGTGGCGGGGGCAGCTCGCGCAGACGATCGTTAGGCTCGTTCACGAGATCGAGGCTTCTCGGCTCGAGACCGCGAGCGGCGACGCCCTGCGCGATCTCTGCGCGAGCGAGTTCGACACGGTGCTGCCGACGGGTCCGCTGACGGCCCTGGGGGACGCCTCGCTCTCGCGTCCAAGCGGAGGCTTGGCCGGGGTGATCCCGGCCGGTACCCGCTTTCAGCGCGCCGCCAAAACCGATCCGCTCCTGCCGCGAACGCAGGCCAGCTTCGTGAGCACCATCGACGTGGTCGTGCCTCAGGGGGCCACCATGGTACAGGTGCCCCTGCAGGCGACTCGCGCCGGAGCATTCGCCAACACGCCGACTGGGGTCTTCGCAGGCTCGAGCTTCAAGTTCAACCTGGGCGTCACGGACATCCAGCCGGCGGACACTCTGTTCGACCCGGGGCTGACGCTGGCCAACGCGTCCTCGGCGGGCGGCTCGGATGGAACGAGTGACAGCTTGCTCAAGGCCGCTGCCAGCGCGTACGCGGTCGGGCGCTACGCACCAACGCTTGGCGCCGTAACCGCCGCGGCACTGCTCGCGGGCGCCGTGAACGTCGCGGTGTTCGAAGACCCCGTCGCAGCATGCTCCTACATCCTCTGCCGTGACGTGTCGTGGGCGACGACACCGTCCTGGGAGAATCAACTCCAGGTCGCCGTGGACGCGGAAGGCTTCGGCTGCCGCGCTATCGTCCTCGGCGGCGCCAGCGCGTTCGTACGTGTGCTGGCCACCATCGTTCTGCGCAGCAAGAGCACCCTTGCGGACACGAGCGCGGTCGCCCAGGCCGTCACGAGCGCCGCCACGGCCTACTTCAACAGCCGCCCCGACTGGTACACGTGGCGCATCGGAGGACTCAAGGCGGCGCTCACGCGCGCGCACCCGAGCATCAAGGCGTGCACCTCGGTGACGGTGCTCGACGCTTCGAGCGACGTCGCGCTCCCGGAGCCGGCCGCCACCCCCAACTTCAACGGCTTGGTGGGTCCGGTGAATTGGACCCTCGTGCCTGGCGCCGCTCAAGCGACGTTCACCACCTGACCAGACCCAACCCCGACCTTGGCCGACGTCACCTACCGTGTCGCCATCGAACTGGCGACGCACGGCAACCTCGCGTCCGAGGTTGGCCGGTCCGTCTCCAAGCTCGACGGCCTGAGCGGGACGCTGAGTCGCGTCGGCCACGAAGCTGGCACGCTCGCGGGTTCGCTGGCCGGCGCCTTCGAAGGTGCGGTCGAGGGTGCCGCGAGCCTCGCCGCGACGCTCGGCCAGGTGGGCGCCGCGGCGGCGATCGGCGCCGTCACCTACGGCACGCTCCTCCTCAACAAGGAGCTGGAGAGCACCCAGATCGCACTCGCCGCCATCTTCGGCGCGAACGGCATCACCGCGTCCATGCCCGAGGGCATGAGCGTCGCGTCCGACGTCATGGCGCAGATGCGCAAGGACGCCGCGGCGCTGCCGGGCGAGTTCAAAGACCTCGTCGGGATCTTCAAGACCATCAGCGTGCCGGGCTTTCAGGCCGGCGCGAACATCGACCAGCTCCGGGCGATCTCGGCCCAGGCCATGGCGGTGAGCCAGGTGATGGGCTTGCCGATGGAGCAGGCGTCGCGCGAGTTCGCGATGCTCCTCGAGGGGCGCGCGGGCGCGCACAACGTTCTCGGCATGCGCCTGGCGGGCCTCGGCGGCGAGAAGGCCGAGGCGTTCAACAAGCTGCCCGCCGCCGAGCGGCTCGAACGTGTTCGAAGGGAGCTCGAGAAGTTCGCGCCCGCCATCGAGGCGTTCAGTCACTCGTTCGAGGGCCTCTCGTCGACTCTCGTCGACAACGCGAAGCGCTTCCTCTCGCTCGCCACGGCGCCCCTCTTCGAGCGGATCAAGGGCGCCCTCGGCGAAGCCAACGCCTGGTTCGACGGCAACGAGGACAAGGTCAACCTCTGGGCCAACCTCGTCGGCGACCGCCTCGGCGAAGCGTTCGACGTCGGGCGCGACAAGCTCCGGACGTGGTGGCCGGAGATCGAGGCGTTCGCCGAGCACGCTTACGAGCGCATCGCCGGCATCTGGCACCGAGTCGGGCCGCTGGTCGAGCACTTCGCCGACAGCGCTGCGAAGGCCCTCGGCAGCGACAAGGCGTTCGACCGACTCGAGCAGGTGGGGCTGCTCTACGCGGGGCTCAAGGGCGGTGGCCTATTATCGGGGCTCATCCCGTCCCTCGGCGGCCTCGGCGATCTGGATCGCCTGACGAAGTCGACCGGCATCGCGGGCAAGATCGCCCCCGAGGGCTCGGCCTTCGACGCCATGGCGGGGCGGTTCCGCGACATGGTCTCCGGGCAGTTTGTCGCGGGCGAGGCCGGCGGGCTCATGGAGCTGCTCGGCAACCCGGTCACCCTCGGCGCGGCGGCGGCGGCGGCGCTGCTCTTGGTCGACGGGCTCGTCGCCGCGGCCGGGGCGATTCACGCGCTCACCGACGAAACGTCGAGCTTCCACGACTTCGCCGTCGCCATCTGGGCGGACATCGAGGAGCGGTCAGGCAACACGCTCGACACGCTGGGCCAGGCCTGGCGCGAGCTCGAACCGTGGATCCTCCGGGCTGCGGACTCCGCGGGCGTGGACCTGCTCGAAGCCATCCGAGGTCTGGCCGCGGGCGCCGAAGCGGCCGCGCACATTGTCGAGGGCGCGGCCAGCATCTTCGCCCGCGCGATGGACTGGCTCGGCATCGAGGGGGAGCAGGGCGGTCACCCGCGCCGCAGGCAGGGACCGCCGACGGGCCGTGCGGTGGAGAGCGCCCTGCACGACGCGCTCTCCCACGTGCGCCTCGGCGGTGGGGGAGGGGGCGGCGGCGTGCACGTCGACCGGGTGGAGATCACCGTCACCAGCAACCAGGACCCCAATCGCGTGGCGCGCGTCATCGCCGGCCACCTCTCGGACCTGGCGCGGTACCGGAAGTCGAGCCCCTATGTCCCGAACTTCTCGGCGGCCCGATGAGCGCGCCCACCGCTGGCGCCTGGCGGTTCGAGCAACTCGGCGGGGACAAGAAGACCCTCACGCTCTCCGGCTACAGCGCGCCCTTCGGCCGGCCGCGGCAGAAACCCGTCGTTCGCGACAAGGTCTCGATCCGCGAGAAGACGATCCGCTACCCGGGCAGCAGCGGCCCGCCGACGCGGCACATCTTCGGCGACGACTACGAGCCGTGGGAGCTGCAGGGGCGGTTCATGGACCGCGAGGGCGGAGCGGGCTACGCGCTCGCCAAGACCCAGGAGGTCATCGCTTTCGTCCGCGACAAGCAGGGCGTCAGCATCACCTGGGGCGACATCCTCCAGTACACGGGCTTCATCAAGAGCTTCGACCCCGGGCGGGAGGGCCCCGGCGACGTCGAGTGGAAGATGGTCGTCCTCATCGACGACGACACGCAGTCGGCGCCGCAGGGGCCGAGTCCGTCGCCGCCCTCCCCCGCGGACTCGCTCGCGGCGATCCAGGCCGCGCTCACGACCACCCTCTCGGCTCCGACTCTGCCGAACCTCAACCCGAACATCCTCGACGCCCTGTCGAGCCTCGTCGGCGCGGTGAGCGGCGCCATCGGCGCCATCGCCAACGTCGCCAACCAGATGCAGAGCTTCGAGACGGCGCTTGCGGGAGACATCCAGCGACTTCGCGCGGGCATCGGACAACTGCGGACGGCGCTCCTCACTCTCCAAGGGGTGGTTCTGTCGGCGCGCAACGACGCCATCGGCATCGGGCGGTCGTTCGGCACGGACGCGTCGTGCGGGGGCCTGTTCGCGAGCATCGACGTCGAGTCGTCGAGCGCCCTGGCCGCCGCGGCGTCGATGGACAACCAGGCCGCCGTCGCGCAGCGCGGCCAGGCGGCCACGCGCATCACCGCCAAGGGCGGCGATACGTGGGAGAGCCTCTCGACGCGCGCGTACGGTGCGCCGGACAAGGCCGACACGCTCCGGCAGGCCAACGGCGTGCGCTACGCGGCGCCTCCCGTTGCGGGCACAAGCTACGTGGTGCCCTCAAGCTAGCTCTCAGGTTGCGGGAGGCCACAGGCTGCCGTTCGAGCTGTAGTAGGCCCCCGCTACAACCGGCATCAAGCGCCCCTTGTCGCCGACGTTCATGATGACGAGGGATTCGGCTTGCGGGTTGCGTCGCAAGTCCGGTCGGCACAGCTGACTGTTGAAAGCAGGAGCGTGGGCTGCGATCAGAACCTGCTCCACCGGTTCGACGAAGCTCTCGTCCCCGACAGCCGCCCAGCGCACGGTCAGATCAACGACGTCGCTCCAGAGGACGAAGCGGTCCCCCAGCCAGTCCCCCACGTGCTGGAGCGAGTTCCTCGGATCGGCCAAGCGGTCACCGACGGTGCGGTCTGTCTTCCCAACGTAGACGATCGATCGAGCGCCCTGTGAGTCGAGCCAAGCTTCGAACGCGTAGACGCCCTTGGTGGTGTTCGCCATGAAACGCCTGAACTCACCGGCGTCGCCGGAGCGGACCACCGAATGGGCGCGCCATTCGAGCGCCACGACGGTGATGGCGTAGCTGGCTTCGCTCCGGAAGGTAGCTGGCTGCCCGTAGTCGAATAGAGGCACGGCGATCCCTCCTCAAGCGCCTACCCGCGACGAACGAGCGGCGCGGCGGCAACGGTAACACGCTGCTCGAACCCGCAGGGACTCGCGGCGGTGACACTCCAGTGCCCACGTACCGACCAAGGATGGCCGCCGTGCTCCGGGTGCCGGAGATGGGCTCGCCCTCGGACCGCGCGACGCAGGCGACCGACGACAGCCTCACCTCGTTCCCGATCCGCATCCGCCGCGCGTTCTGGGAGAGCAACGACCACCAGCACGCTGACGTCCTTCGGCTGACTGCCGAGTGGCGTGACGCCGGCGCCGATCCGCGGCTGCTCTCGTCGGCCACAGTCCAGTTCTACCTCGGCAACGCCGACGACAAAGGGCAGTGGTCGCCCGATACGAGCACGCTGCGGTTCATTGGTACCCTGGTCCGCCCGCGTCGCATCGCCAAGGAGAGCGAAGGCTTCGTCGTCGAGCTCGAGTTTCAGGACTACACGGCGTTCTTCCTGCGGGCGAAGCTCCCGCCCGCCGGGGTCCCCGACTACTCGCAGTCGCTCTCCGACGCCTGGGCTCGCATCTGCGACAACACGGGGTACCTCGACCCCGGCGGGTCATCGAAGATCATCTCCACGGTCAGTGCGCTCCGCGACCGCCTGACGCCCGTCGGCCAGCTCGCCCAGAGCGGCCTGCCGAGCCTCGGTTCGGCGGCGGCACCCCGCTTCGCGCGTCTCGGCGCGCGCGTGCCCGCCAAACCGGGCGCGGACGCATGGGCCGTCTGGCAGCAGTGCGTAGGGATGTGTGGCCTCATCTCCTTCATCCGCAAGGACCAGTGCATCGTCACGCTCGCGCAGGACTACTACTCGGATTCCGATCCGCCGCGCCTCGTCTGGGGTCACAACATCCTCGAGATGAGCGAAGCGCGGAGCGCCGACCTCGCCGGCAAGGGCGTCGGCGTCACGAGCTTCGATCCGACGACGGGCAAGACGCTCGAGGCTTTCTATCCGGCCCTCGGCACCGCGCCGTCCAAGCGCGCCCTGTCCACCGGCGGCAAGGTCTCCGACCACTACGAGATGTTCCCCTACACGGGGGTGACGGACCAGGCCGCGCTCGATGGGCTCGCGCGCCGCATCTGGGAGGAGCGGTCTCGCCAGGAGCTCGAGGGGCAGCTGTCGACCGCCGAGATGTTCGCCCACACGATGAGCGGCGCGCAGTACGACGTGCTCACGCTCGGTCCTGGCGATGCGGTCCGCGTCGAGTTCGAGGAGAAGGACAAGGAGGCCCTGCGGCATATCCCGACCGTCGAAGGCCGCATCGCGTACCTCAAACGCCGGGGTTACTCGGACGGCGTCGCGCAGCTCATCGCCGAGGACGCCGACGCCTTCGGCGCCGCGAGCCCCGAGTTCTGCACCAAGCGCGTGACCGTCGACCTGCAGACCAGCGAGGACGGCGGCTCGTTCGAGGTCCAGGTCAACTACTGCAACAGGATCCAGGTCTCGTGAGGACGGAGGCTGCCATGGCGTACTTCTGGTGGTCGGTTCACAACCTGCTCGCGCACCCTCTGCTGGTCCTCTGGCCCAGCGCCGGCCAGTGGCTGCACACCCTCAGCGCTGAGCGGATGGGGGGGCGCTCGTGACGCTCGACGCGCCGTTCGCGGAGCTGCCGAACGACGCCGACGTCCTCGGCGGGCACGGCGACCTGCTCCTCTTCGAGCCTGGGACCGTGGGCTGGGATGGCGCGAGCCCGCACTACGACACCGAGGCCGGGGTCACCTTGGTGCGCGTGACCCTGGTGCGGGGTCGGCACCCGTCCACGCCGCTCACGCCCGACGTCGCGCAGGGTTACCAGGTGCTCGCGCGGATCGGCGGCGGCCTCTTTCGCATCCCCGCTCCTGGGACACCCGTCATGGTGGGGTTCCCGACGGCCTTCGCGGATCACCCGGGGGCCGGCGTCATCGTCTGCACGACCGAGGCCTCGCCCGACATCCAGTTCAGCCCGACCAAGGTCAAGTTCGACATCGGCGCCGACACCGACTTCGTCATCAAGGCCAAGAGCGTCACGATCACCGACTACAACAACCGCTTCCTGCACGTCGGGCCGGACGGCGTGATGCTTCAGGACGACAAGGGTAACGGCGTCGTGATGAGCGGCGGCGCGATCATGATCTACGTCACCGACGGCGGCGACGCGAAGACGGTCGTGCAGATGACGAGCAAAGAACTCTCCCTCGTGCAGAAGGACACAGGGATGGTGAAGCTCACGGGCGGCAACGCCACCGTGCTCGCCAACGCATCGGCGGCGATCGTCGCCGGCAACGTGAGCGTCGGTGCGCAGGCGACGGCGGCGACTCCGGCGATGATCGGCCCGCCGCCCGGGGTGCCTTCGGCGAGTGTGTTCCTCAGCGCGTGAGGTGACCAACGTGAGCTTGTGCCAGTTCCCGACGTTTTCGTTCAGCTTCAGCATCCCGCTGCCGGTCCTCTCGCTGCCGACGATCGACCTCGGGTTCACGCTGGCCATCCCCCTGCCCATCGTCTGCCCGCTCGATTAGGCGGGCATGGTCGCCCTGCTGACGGCGGTCGCTCGCCACGAGCGGCGAGTGCGCCTCGTGTTCGACGAGGCGCTCTCGCCCGCGGCGTTCACGACGCTGGCCCTCTACGCGCTGGGGGGTAGCGACGGCTCGGCCGTTCCGGTCGCCGGCCTCGTGGGCCTCGTCGGCATGCCGAACCAGCTCGACCTCGCGCTCGGAGCGGACCTGCAAGCGGCGGTCGTGTACACCGTCACGGCCGCCGGCGTGCCCGCCTCGGACGGGACGACGACGGCCGCCGGCACCAACGCGTCGATCCGACTCGCCGTGGCGCCGGCCACCCCTGTCGACGCGGAGGTCACGCCCCAGGACATCACGGACCTCCTCTACGGGGTGGACCTCGTGTGGAGCGGCACCGACTACGTGGAGTCCTCGGCGGGCGACCTCGCGACGGTCGGAGGCTCGGACAACGTGCAGGCGGCGCTCACGAGGCGCATGGCGTCCGAGGGCCTCCCCTGGGACGACACCTACGGCGCCAAGCCCCGGCGCTACATCGACGGCACGCCTGGCGCCCTGCCGGCGCTGCGCGGCACGCTCGTCGCCCAGGCGCTCGCCGACGATCGCGTCAAGACCGCGAGCGCCACGCTCGACACGCTCGACGAGACTGACAGCCAGTTCGACGTCTCGGTCACGCTCATCGGCGACGACCAGCCGCTCAGCGTGCCCGGCCCCGCGACCTCGTGAGCCCCCTCGCACGTGCCCGCTTCCGATCCGCTCCCGAGCATCCGCGACCTTCTCACGGCGTCCTCGAACGCCATCGTGGGGACGCGGCAGTCCGTGGCAGACACGCGCCGTGGCTCGGTCTACGACCACTTCGCGGGCTCGGGCGCCATACTCGTCACACGCGAGGCCGCGCGCGACCGAGACTCGTTCCGGGCGGTCTACCTCGACACGGCCGAGGGGGACGACCTCACCCGCCTCGTCAAGCTGCGGTACGGCATCAACCGGACCGTGCCGAGCTACGGCACGGGCGCAGCGCTTCTCACGCGCCCCACGGTCGCGGCGGGCGGGGGCACCGTTTGGGAGGGCACTCGCGTCCTGGTCTTTGCCAGCGCGGCGTCTCCGACCGCACGGAGCTACGCCCCGGCGAACGACGTTCAGGTCGCGGCGGGCGCCACCGCCGTCACGGTCCCCATCCGGGCCACGGACATCGGGCCGGGAAGCGCGGTCAACCTTTCCGGCCCTGCCGTCGCTCGCGTCGACGATCCGCTCTGGGATCCGACCTGGCAGGTTGCCGCCGTCCAGTGCTCGGACGGCACCGCCCTCGAGTCCGCGCCGGACGTGCGCGCGCGGGCGCGCGCCACGCAGCTTGCTGCGCGAAGCGGCTACCCGGACGCCATCACAGCGGCGTGCGTCGCGCAGGGGGCTGCGTACGTCGCCCTCTTCGACTCGGACTACACGCCCACCGACGACGGCCTCTGCCACTGCTACGTCGCCGACGCCGGGTTCTCGACGAGCACGCGGCTCATTCGCGCCTGCACGGTGGCCCTCGAGGGCGTCCGCGTCTGCGGCGCCGACCTGCAGGTGTTCGGGATGCAGATCGCCACGGTCCCCGTCTCGGCCGTCGTCACCCTTCGTGACGACCCGGGGCGGCTGCCGAGCCCCGACGTCGCCCTACGCGACGCTCTCTCGGCCGCGTTCGCGACGACGCGCTACGACTACGACCTCGACGAGCTCGCAGGCGTGCTCGCGGGCGCGAGCGCTGACGTCCAGGAGGTGGCCTTCCTGTCGCCGACCTCGCCCGCGACCATTCTAGTGAGCGGCCAGATGCCGCCCTTGCTCACCCGCTACGAACTCGGCGTCGTGACCCTCCAGTACGCGGGGCCCTCGTGACGGCGAGCGTCACCTCGGCCGACGTTCTCGCCGTCCTACCAGCGTTCGTGCGGCAGAGCGACACGGCGCCCGTACGCGACGCCCTCGCCGCGGCGCTGGCGTGCATCCTCGTTCGCTACCGCGCGCTCAGTGGCTACGCCGCGCAGCAGTGCGACATCACGCGCGCGACGGGCATCTACCTCGAGAGCCTGTGCAACGAGCACGGGGTCTACAAGCAGGACGGCGAGACCGACGACTCGCTGCGGGCGCGCGCGCTCACGACGCCCAACCTCGTCACGCCCGCCGCCATCCTGGCCGCCGCCAACGCGATCCTCGCGCTCTACACGTCCACGCAGGCGCAGTACGCCGAGAGCATCCTCGATCGCTGGTACGTGACCGACGGCACGGCGCCCTGGCACTCGTTCATCGGGACGCAGCCGCAGTACTTCGCTCGCCTCTACCCCGCCGACGCGGCGGCCAACGGCGGCTTCGTGCGGCCGAACTCCGAGCTGGGTGGCGCGTGGGCGTTCTCCGATCAGGTGGGCCGCTTCTTCATCCTGCGCGTGCCCGTGCTGACCGGGCTAACGGACGCGCACGCGTTCATCGCCTCGGACCTGCTGGCACCCAGCGACGCGCGGAGCTTCGTTGGCGACGGCTCGAACGCTTCGGGTTCGGAGACGAGCGGATCCATCGGGATGTTCGTCTACCAGGACCCCTCGACGGCGCTCGCCGTCTACCAGGCCATCGTCAACGCCGTAACGCGCATCAAGGGGCAGAGCGTTCGCTGGGCCCTCCTCGCCGATCCGAAGCTCGGGAGCTGAACCATGTCGGTAGAACGCTTCGCTCTTACACAGAACGGACAGGAGGTGGAGCAGAGCGACATCAACTCGCTCTCGGACGCCGGCGGCCTCGCCGACGATCATGTGCTCGCCGAGCTCCTTCGCCTCGCCCCGTTCTCCGGCAACGGCGTCGCCAAGGCGATCCTGCCGTTCGGCACGACCGCCACCGTGAGCCCGGCGGGAGCAACGGGCAGCGTGACGGTCAGCCCCTTCCGCGCCGTCGTCGGCACGCGCGACACGGTCGCGAACATCGGCACGCTCAAGAACTGGAACGATCTGCGGAGCGCCATCTTCACGGGCCCCAATGCCCTGGCGCTCTCGCAGCAGCTGCAGTCGAACACGACGGCGCAGCCTCGGTGGGACCTGCTCTACGCGCAGGTCGCAGTCGACCAGCCGGGCGCGCAGGTCAGCCGCTACCGCAAGGATCCAGCGACCGAGCAGGTAACGGTCGTCCAGGTCGCCAAGTCGCTGGTGCAGTCCATCTCGGTCAACGTCGTGCAGGGGACTTCGGGTGGCCCGAAGCCGACGCTACCGCCGGACGGCGGCGGGACGTTCTTCTTCCCGCTGGCAAACGTTCGCGTCCCGGCGAACTTCGGGCCCCTGAGCACCGTTGCGACGACGGACATCGAGGATCTCGCGCCGTACGTACCGCTCGCGCTCACGACCGGCGCGTCGATCCTCGTCCCCGCCAACCACCAGTACAAGGAGGGCGGCTCCGTCCTCTCGAGCGCGGCGTTCGCATGGGGCAACGGTGGACCCCGCCCGGGTCCGGTGATTCCACCGACGATGACCGGTTGCGAGGGGCGCCTCATCGCCATCGACGTGCAGGCCGCGACCTCCGCGAGTTGGAGCCATCAACCGGGCAGCGTCGTCGACGACTCGCGCGACTGGCGAAACCGCATCTTCCGGTGGTTCGCGGTCGTCAACACGAACGCCACGTGGCTCTACCCGTGGGACCGCAGTAGCTCGCAGGCGGCGCGCGCCTTCGGCGCGACGGGCACCATCTGGCAGGGGGGCGGGATGGCCTTCGGCTTCGGCCAGTCGTTCGTCGCCGACAGCCTCGGCACGATCAAGTATCCCGTACCGACCGAGGCAATGCCGATGGCTGCACAGCTGTCGCAGACGAACGTGAACCTGCCCGCCGGCACGAACCTCGTCCTCTACGTCGACACGGGCACCGGCAACCTCGCCGTCGCCATCACGGGGGCACCCGGGGTGCGGTGCTTCTTCTGGCTCGAGGCGAGCGGCCAGTTCCCCAACGCCTGACCGTTGGCGCGCTCGGAGCTCACGCGGCGAGGGGCTGCGCACTTCCAGACGAGCGCGCGCCCGCCGCGTGAGGTCCGGCGCAGCTCCCATCGTCACGCCGTCAGCCCGCGTCTGTCTACTCGCACGAGCCGAGCTCAAGGAGGAAATCAGTGTGAGTGAACCCAGGCACATCGATTGGCACGGCGCGGTTCTCGACATCGTCGTCGTTTCGTCACTCACCGTTCTCACGGCCCTGCACATCGCGACCCTGACCGTCTTCCTCGCGGTCGTGGGGCCCATCGTCGGCGCACGCCTCGCCGCCGCGCGAACGCTCCGGGCCGGCAACGGCTCGGGCCCCGCGGGCGGCGCGCTCGCGGTGCTGCTCGGCCTCCTCTTCTTCCTGCGCCGCCCTGGCGCGTGAAGCGTCGTCTCCCCTCGCTCCCGTCAACGCAGAAGGACCCACCATGGCGAACACTCGTCCGCACGCCGTCGATCCGTCCACCGCCACCGCTCGCGCGATCCTCCTCTACAAGACCACCGACTATGACAGCCCCTCGCACGTCGGCCTCGGCGTCATCGCCGCGTCGACGGCCAAGACGCTGCGGGCCAACGGCATCTGGGCCGAGGCGTGGGGTTGCACCGACTCCGCCAACCTGCGCTCGCGGCTCGACCGCGCGTGTGAAGTCGCCCTACAGCGCGGGCAGCTGCAGCCCACGCACGTCGTCATCCACGCGCCCTGGGTGGCGACTGACCACCTCGCGCAGATGGCGCGTGACTTCCCCGACATTGTCTTCGCCGTCGTGAGCCACTCGAACTTCGGGTTCCTCGCGGCCGATCCGCATGCGGTGCAGTTGCTGCGCGAGGCTGTCGAGCTCCAGCACTCGCTGCACAACGTGGTGGTCGCCGGCAACAGCGACAAGTTCGCGCGCGCCGCGAGCGTCATCTGGAACACGAACGTCGCGTTCCTGCCGAACCTCTACGATCTGTCCGAGCCGATGCCTCCCGGCCGTCCGGCGTGGAGCGGCGACAGCCTGAGGCTCGGCCTCTTCGGTGCGTGCCGCTTGCTCAAGAACGGGTTGACGGCCGCCGCCGCCGCGGCGTCCCTCTCCGCGACGCTGCGAGTTCCGACGCAGCTCTACGTCTCGGAGAAGAACCAGGCGATGGCGGAGCTTTGCGAGGACACGCCGGGACTGAGCCTCGTCGTCACGGGCTGGATGCCGTGGGCGAAGTTCCGGCAGCTCGTCGGGAGCATGCACCTCCTGCTGCAGCCGTCCTTCACGGAGAGCTTCAACGTCGTCACGGCGGACGGGGTCCACCAGGGCGTGCCATCGGTCGTGAGCGACGCGATCGATTGGGCGCCGGCACGCTGGCGCGCGAGCCCCGACGACGCGGAGGACCTGGTACGCGTCGCGCAGTACCTCCTCAAGACCCCGCAGGCCGTCGATGACGGCAGGACGGCGCTCACGAGCTACGTGACGCGCGGCATCCAGACGTGGAGGCAGTTTCTCGTTCCGGCTGGCTCGTAGGGCTCGCATCCCAACACGCACCCGCTGTCTCGGCCCGGTCCCTGGGAAGGGGCCGGGCCTCTTTCCCGTTTGTCACGGCGATCTTGGTCGGCTTCGCCCCGATCACTCGACGCTCCTCGCGGGAAGACAGGTGAGCTCCGGTTGGGCGAGCTCCGGCTTCGTGGGATCCTGCGCCACCGCGGCGGCCCGCCGGAGCACGCTCACCATGCTGGTCCCGCATTGGTGGCTCTTGCAGTCCCACGGGGCCTCGCAGGCCTCGTCCTCCTCCTTCTGCCCTTCCGGAATGCAGTGGCTCTCGTAGCAACTGAAACCGGCAGGACACGCCGAGTAGCGGCTGCATTCGCTCGTGCAGATGCTCTGCAGGCGCGTCGAGGCAGGGACGATCCCGTCCCTCCAACCGCCCGTGGCGGTGAGGATCATTCCGCTTCGACAGTCGCCGGCCTTGAAGGCTGGTTCGCCCAGCCCCTTCCCACACCCCGTGCGCGAGCCGAGATGACCGATCGAAAGGAGCAGAGCCACCGCAGCGAAGAGCCACCGAGCCAGGCCTGGGACGGAGCCACGGGGACGGGTCTCCGCGGCCGAGGTCGCCGCGGTCTCGGAAAGGTCGCTCTGGGAAGTTGCCGGCGAGCTGTCGTCGGCCCGCGGTGCGTTCGTGTCGCCGTTGCTCATGGTGCGCGGGAGAGCAAGGAGCGTGCGCGCTCAACATCTGCACCCCGGCGGTGCACGACGTCGGGGCCCCCCCTCGGGCATCTGCACGTGGAGCCGTTTCTCCCGGCGTCGTCATGCGCGGTTGCCGACTCCCCATGCGGCCCGTGCTTCCGTCCACCCTGCGGCCCCGTCGTCTCTCGCGAGCGGTTCGAACGCGTAGGTCCCTGAAATTTCTCGGACCGTTCTCACTCGGTGAGGCGGCTCTCGTTCGACGGGGTTAAGCTCCGGGCGCGCTCCTTGCACTGGCTTGCGCGCCGCTTGAACGGTAGGAAGAGGGACCATCCGTGGCGAAGAAAAACGCACTGCCGTATGTGCCCTACCACCTTCAGGTCGGCCAGCGCCTACCTGGGCAGGAGGAGTACCGCAACGAGAGGCTCCTGGGGCAAGGCGGCATGGGCTCCGTCTACGAGATGGTCCGCGGGGAGTTGGAGTTCAGGGTTGCGGTCAAGATCATGCATCGCGACCTCGCTGCACGGCCAGAGTTCGTGAAGATGTTCCTCGAGGAGGCGCGCATCCTCAAGCAGGTCGGCGATCACCCCAACATTGTCCGCATCCTCGACTACTCGAAGCTCGCTGACGGCACCCCGTTCATCGTGATGGAGCTGCTGGAGGGTCAGTCTCTCGGGGGCTTCACGCGCCTGAGGGCAGGAAAACCGTTCGAACGCGAGGCGGCGTTCGGAATCATCGGGGAAACATTGGAAGGCGTGTTTGAGCTGCACTCGCAGGGGATCATTCATCGGGATCTGAAGCCCGACAATATCTACCTCGAGCTACGCCGTACCGCAGGCAATGATTCTGCGGTTAAAATCTTGGACTGTGGGCTGGCGTACAAGCAAGACCGGGCGCAAGAGCGCACGCAGCAGGGCACGCCGCGCTATATGGCGCCGGAGCAGATCCGCTGCCTGCCCGTGTCACCACAAACCGATATCTACGCAATAGGTGTCATCCTGTACGAGATGCTTACCGGGCGTCTTCCCTTCGAACTCAAGGGAGAATCGACCAAGGAAGTGATGGATGCGCACCTCTGGAAGGCGCCGATCCCGCTAATAGACTTCCTTCCGTGGCTCAGTCCAGCGGCAAACGCTGTGATCATGTCCGCGCTCGAGAAGGACCCGACCAAGCGCCCCCGCAGCGCGTTCGAATTTCAGAGCCAGCTCTATCTCGAGGCAGACCGCCTACAAAAGGGACTACCCCCCGAGTTTGCCGTCGACGCGAACACGACGACGCCGGACCCCATGGACTTCAGTGCGGACGCTTTCAGCGCCGACGGCGCGCCACACGCCAACCGCACGCTCCCGATGAGGGAGGCGCCGAAAAGGCCGGTGTACAAGGCGACCCTGCGGATGGAAACGGCGCCAACCCACCCGGCGAGCCCCCCGGGGGACGTGTGGAGGGGGCCGCCCGAGGCTCCACCCGCCTGGTCCCCCCCGATCGTCGCCGTTAGCCCCGGGCCTCCACCGGCGCCGGCGCATCGTACGCCCGATCCCCGGCCTGGTGCAGTGGGCTGGTCGCAGCCCTCTGTGTACGCCTCCAGCCCGCCGTCGATCGCTCATCCGCCGCCGCCAACCAGGCAGGGTGAGGGGCGCGCGAGCGTGTCACCCAGCGCTTCTTCCAGCGACACGGGCACCACCCGGTCCGTGCCAAACGAACCGATGCACGAGGAGCCGGGTTACGACGTGCGCCGCGAGTTGCGACGCCGAGCCCTCACCCGATGGACCGTTCTCGTCGCCGGGCTGGCCTTCAGCGCGTTCGTCGCGATGGCCACCGTGCGGCTCGCATCGCAGCCCGCAGCTCCCGTTGCTGTCCCCCAGGTGACCAGCGCATCGGTTGCTCCCGCCCCTCTCGGCCCGCCCGCCGTTCCGATCCCGTTGGCAACACCTTCCGTCGCTCTCGCTCCGGCAGTCCCCACGGCGACCAATCCGCCGCCCGTCGTGACCCCGCCCCCCGCGTCGGCCAGCACGCCGCCCTCTGTCGCAGCTGCCCTCAAGACGGTCCCGTCCGTGCCGAAGGTTGCAGCGACACGGCCTGCCGCGACACGCCCGAAACCCTCCGCCAGCGATGGCAGCGATGAGCTATTCCGTCCGTGGCGAGCGAACTGATCGCGAGGGCCTCATGACGAAGCGCGATCGACGCCACGACACACAGCCCATGCTTGGTCGGCCGCCGCAGCCGGCGGACGTGGACGTGGGCGACGCGACGATTCCAACGGGTTCGGCTGACCCGACTGATCCCGGGCCCGCTCCGACGTTCAGCGCGCCTGCGGCGCCGTCTGACCCCGCGCCGACGCAAGAGCAGATCGAGGCCAGCAATCTGCTTGCCGGATTCCAGCGTCGTCCCCCTCGTCCGCCTGCGCCGAGGCCGAAGCAGCAGGCGAACTCGGACGGCGGCGACTTCGTGGCGTACAGCACCGTGGCTCGGCCGGCGGCGCGTACGGTGCAGGAGGATGCCAGGGCGCGTGCCCGTGTCGAGGTCGCGCGGCTCGCCGCCGCGGCCGAGTTGATGCCACCGGCCGACGGCCCGGTGGTTGCGGGTCGCGACGCTCCGACGCAGCTCGTGACGTTCCGGCGAAACCGGAAACGGGCGGTTCAGATCGCGGCAGGAGTCGTGGTCGTCCTCGCTCTTGGAGGCGCGCTTGCGATCGTACTGACGCTTGGATCCCGCACTGCGGGGACCTCGTCACCCGCGAGTTCTGCTCGGCCAGCCACGACGACGGCGCCGTCTACGGGCCTCTCGGCTTCCTCGATGGCCAGCAGCGTTACTCCGATCGAAACGCAGCGCCCGCAAACACCGCCGGATGCGGTGTCCCCACCACCGCCCGCTTCGTCCGCGCCCGTGGTACCAGCAGCCACTTCGCATAACTCTCCTGGCGCATCACGACCGCTTCCGCCTAAACGGAACAACTCATCCACGGACCGATTCTCTTGGTGATGATGATGACAAAGCGATGGGCCTCCGCAGTACTGTGCAGCGCCGTCCTGCTCGCCACCGCCGGTAGAGCGACGGCGGCAGACCCTGACCCCAAGGTGATCAAGGAGGCGCAGGAACGACTGCGGGAAGGCAACAGGCTGTTCGACGCCGGCAACTACGAGGGCGCTCGGGTTGCCTACCTGCAGGCCTTGGTCCTCGTCCCGCGCGGGTCCACGTATCGGAACCTGGGTACCACCGAGGTGAAGCTCGGGGATCCGGTTTCCGGTTTGAAGCACTTGCGCCTGGCAGTCAAGGCTCCGGATCTGGCCGCCGATCGGAAGGCGATCGCAAAGAAGGAACTTGATGATGCCTACGCTGCGACGGGGCACATCGCCGTCAGCACAGCCGCGGGGGCAATCGTGACCGTGGACGGCAACGCGGTCGCGGGAACGGCTCCGTTCGCGGACGAGATCGATGTGACGATCGGCAAACACACTCTGGAGGCCCGACTCGGGGCGCAATCGGCACGGTTCGAGGTGGACGCGAAGGGTGGGCAGGTCTCGACCATCGAGCTCGCGATTGCACCGCCACCCCCCCCACCACCCATCCCTGCGGTGACGAACACGCCGCCCGCGACTTCGCCCCCGCCGAGACCAAGCTCGATGCCCGATGTGCCCCCGCAGGACGGAACGCCCGCCTTCTGGAACGCACGTCGTGAGATCGGACTCGTCGTCGGCGTGGCCGGCGCCGTGGGCCTTGGTGCCTCGGCGATCTTCTACAGCTCGGCGCAGAGCCAGGGGAACAAGGCGAACTCGCTGGCATCTCAGCTCTCCACGGGGGCGTGCGGCGGGTCCGCACAGGTGGCCGCGTGCGGCGAATTGCAGAGCGCGCACAGCTCGCAGAAGACCGATGGCACGTTGAGCGGTGTCTTCCTTGCCGCCGGGGCGACAGCGTTTGTCGCTGGCGCGGTGATGCTCTTCTGGCCCGCGTCGTCCGGAAGCACCCAGACTGCGATCGCTCCATTCTTCTCGCCGGGGACCGGCGGAGGCCTTCAACTTCGCCAGGAGTTTTGAACCATGCGCATCCATCACGCTGCACTGATCGCAGTCTGCTGTGCACCGCTTCTCCTTGCAGGAGTTGCCGTCGGGTGCGGGTCCCCCAACGACTCGTGCTCCGGCCCCTACGCAGCGCTGTACTGCGGGGGTGGCGACGGCGGATTGGAGGCATCGGAGGGAGCTCCCCCGGTGGACGGCAGCCTCGACGTTCACGCAGACGGACCCGCACACGACGGGCCGGCGCCTTCGGAAGGGGGCGAAGAAGGGGAAGCGGGATGCCCTGCCCCGACGACGCTCGATTGCAACGGCACCTGCGTTGACCCCACCCAGCCGACGCACTGTTCGACGTGCGACAACGTCTGCCCCGGACCCGACGCAGGCTCGGGTCAGGCGACGTGCACGAACGGCACCTGCGGCCTCGGATGCACGGCCCCGACGTCTTTGAACTGCTCGGGCGCTTGTCTAGACCCGTCGCAGCCGACGCATTGCGGCTCGTGCAGCAACGTGTGCCCCGGCGCGACGGCGGGCACCGGTACGCCTGTCTGCACCCTCGGGAGTGACGGCGGAGGCGAGTGCAGCGTGACCTGCACGGGCACGACGACGGAGGCATGCCCGGGAGGGGCCTGCTACGCCCCGCTCGACCCCAACCACTGCGGGTCGTGCACGAACGCTTGCCCTGCACCGCCCTCGGGCAATGGCCAGGCGACGTGTGCGAGCCCTTCGACGTGCGGCGTGAGCTGCACGACGGGCATCGCGCACGTCTGCGCGAACGATTGTCTCCTCAACACCGACGAGCCTTCGGACACAGCCGACCCGTGCATTCTCACGGAGACCTTCGGCGTCTTCGTGGCTCCGACGGGCAGCGATGCGGCGGGCACCGCCGGGTCGCGCATTGCGCCGTACGCCACCGTTGGGCATGCAATGGATCAGGCGAAGGCTGCGGGGTTGGCGCGCGTGTACGCGTGCGGGAGCGCGGGCAACTACACCGAGAATCTAGTCGTGGGAGCTTCGCGGACCGGGATCACTGTCTATGGAGGCTTGGACTGTACGACGTCGCCCAGCACGTGGAGCTACGTCGCGACCGACAAGGCCACAGTCGCTCCAGCCTCCGGCTATGCGCTCCAGGTCACGGCGGCCGTCACGTTCGAGGACTTCGCGTTCACGTCCGCCGCGGCGACGACGCCTGGTTCGTCGAGCATCGCGGTGTTCGCGAGCAACGCGACGGGCGTCGTGTTGAGGCGATGCGACGTGCAGGCTGGGGCCGGCGCGGCGGGGCAGGACCAGAGCCCGACTGCGCCGTTCAGCACTGCCGCTCCTCCTGGGTCTCCCGGGTCAACGACCAACGGAGGTGGCCTGACGACGTATAGCTGCACCGACGGAACAGGAACCAGTCTGGGCGGGGCTGGCGGGCCGCCAGCGATTGGCGGGACGGCGGGCAACCCCGGTGGACCGGGCGGCACGGCTAACGGCGGCGACACTAGCGACTGCTTGAACCATCTCACCGGCGGTGGCAGCGGCAGCGCGGGAGCCCCAGGCTCGGCTGGTTCAGGCGCCCTCTCGTGGGCGACATTCATTGCTTCAGGCTGGACGTCAGGGGGAGGAGCCGCGGGAGGCAACGGGGCAGTGGCCCAGGGCGGAGGAGGAGGTGCCTCCGTTGGCGCGACCGGGGGCGGAGGCGGCGGCGGTGCCGGCGGCTGCGGCGGGGTCTCTGGTCAGCCTGGGACGGGAGGTGGGTCGAGCATCGCCTTGCTCGTCTTCGGATCGAGTGTCGACCTGGAGCAGCTGACTGTCGTCGCATCCGCCGCCGGTCGCGGAGGCAATGGTGCTGGGGGCCAGACGGGACAAGGCGGCGGGGGTGGCGGAAGCCCGGGTGGAAACGCGTGTAGTGGAGGCGCGGGAGGAAGCGGCGGCGACGGCGGCGGCGGCGGCGGTGGTGCTGGTGGCCTCTCCGCGGGCGTCGTGTGGACGGGGACAGCGCCAACGGTCAACGGCGCAAGCACTCCGTCTGCAACCACACTGACCGGGTTCACAACAGGGGCGGCAGGTGTTGCTGGCACCGGTGGCTTGGGAAACGCCAAGGCTGGCGTCGCGGGCGCCGTCGTGCAGTTCCAATGATGTGGACGGGGGGCGCGGAGGACGCCAAGAACGGAGCCGCGGCGCCCCCCGCCGGCACGGACCTCGCTCTCGCGCAGGCCGCTCCCATGAAAATCCGCTCCCGCAACACCGTCCCGCACCTGCTCGGCGCAGGGATCTTCGCCGCCGCGTTCATGCTTCACTCGACGTCCTTCGCGGACAACGGGCCCGGGAGCAGCGCGGCCGACGCGCTGATCGGCACCGGCGTGGAGCGGTACACGCGCCACGACTACGAGGGCGCCCGCGATGCGTTCGCGCGCGCCTACGAGCTTGATCCGACGCAGGTCGGGACCTTGTTCAACCTCGCCCTCGCGGAACTCCAGTCGGGCCGTCCACTCGAAGCCGTGCGGCACCTGCGCACCTACCTCGCTTCTCCGCTCGCTCAGCGCGAGCGGATCGAATCCATCCGCTCCAAGTGGCTGCCGCAGGCGGAGGCCCGCATCGGTCGCGTGAGTATCGACGCCCCAGCCGGGTCGACGGCCTCGGTGGACGGTGTCGCCGTCGGCGACGCTCCCTTCGCGGCGCCCCTCGACGTGGCCGTCGGCGAGCACGACGTGCGAGCAAGACTCGGCTCGCGCGAGGAAGTGTTGCACGTGAGCGCACCAGCGGGAATCATTGTCGCCGTGCGCTTTCTGAGCGCCGCGGCAGAAGCACCGCCGCCGGCTGCAAGCGCTCCCCCGGCTGCCGGCGCCAGACCGATTGCGGCGGACGAACCGCCACCACCTCCCGCTGCGGGAAGCTCGCCGGCCAAGATCGTCACGGTGTCCGTGCTCGGGGCCGGCGCGCTGGCCGCTACGGGAGTAGCGATCGCGTTCGGGATCGGCGCGGTGAACGCGAAGAACCGGGCCGACACCCTGCGCGCGGGCCTCTCGTCGTCGAGCGCGTGCAATGCGAGCCAACCGTCGATCCCCCCGGCATGTCCGCAGCTCGCGTCCGCGAACTCAGATCAGAACCACAACTACAACCTTCAGATCGACTTCTACGCGACCGCGGGTGCGATCGCCGCAGTCGGCGTTGCGACGTGGTTCCTCTGGCCGCGTGCGCAGAGCCAGACCGCCTGGTCGATCCAGCCGGCCTTTGACGGCCGCTCGGCGAGCGCGCTCGTGGTAGGAGCGTTCTGATGGACTCGACGATCCGGAGCGAGGAGGTCATCGAGGTTACCGGCGGGACGCTCGTCATTCTCTCACAGGAAACGGGCGCGGCGATCGGCGCCCCAATCGTCGTGGGAGTCGAACCATGTACCATCGGCCGTGGCGAGCACTGTCAGCTCGCCGTGGATGATCTCGAGGTCAGCGACTCGCACTGTGCGCTGGTCGCGACGTCCAAGGGCGTCCGCCTTGCCGACCTCGGCGCAAAGAACGGGACGTACCTTCATCCCGTGCTCATCACGGACAAGGGCTTCGTGTACGTCACCATGGACACGCGCTTCAAGTGCGGCCGGACCTGGTTCGAGCTTCGTGTCACGCGCGAGCAGGTGCCCATCTCGAGCTCCGGCTCCTTCGGCCCGTTGGTCGGCCGTTCGGAGGCCATGAGAGGCATCTACAAGCAGCTCGAAGCGGTCGCTCCCACCGAGCTGAGTGTTCTCATCACCGGCGAGACGGGCACGGGTAAGGAACTCGTGGCGAAGGCCATCCACGAAGCGAGCCGCCGCAGCGGCGGCCCGTTCGTCACGATTGATTGCAGCTCGATCCCCGCATCGCTTGCAGAGAGCACGCTTTTCGGTCACGAGAAAGGCGCTTTCACCGGGGCGACGGCGCGCCAGGAAGGTCTGTTTGTTCGCGCGAACCGCGGGACGTTATTTCTCGATGAGATCGGCGAATTGCCCGCCGAGCTCCAGCCCAAGCTGCTACGGGCGCTGCAGGCGAAGGAGATCCGAAGCGTAGGAGGCAGGGACTACCGGCCGATCGATGTGCGGGTCGTTGCCGCCACGCTGCGCGACCTGCACACGGAGGTCAACGAGGGGCGCTTTCGTCCGGATCTCTTCCATCGGTTCAACCAGGTGGAGGTGCGCATGCCCCCCCTGCGTGACCGCCTCGACGACGTGCCGGACATGGTGGCCAAGTTCCTCTCGGAATTTGGCGACGCAGGGGCTGTTACGCGCCTCGATGCTGCGTCCCAGGAGCGGCTCCTTCGCTACGACTGGCCCGGCAACGTTCGGGAGCTGCGCAACGTCATCGAGGTGGCCTTCGAGCTGTCGCAGGGCGGGCCGATCGAGATCCCCGAACTGGGCTCACGTCGTCGCCGTGCGATGGGTGGCGGCGAGACCCATTTCCAGGCGGCGCTCTCGCGGCCGTACAGAGACCAGCGGCAGGAACACGTGGACGCGTTCGATCTGAGCTACTTCACGGCGCTGTTGCGCGAGACCAAGGGCAACCTGAGCGAAGTGGCCCGGGTCGCAGGGCTGGATCCGAAGACGGTGCGTGAGCGTCTGGAGCGAGTCGGCCTGCGAAAGGGTGGGTAGGGCAAAATTCCCTAGAAATCAGGGGATTTATCCCTAGACCAATCGTCTGAAATTGCTAAGGAATCGCGGTTTTGCCCGCCGAACTAGGGAAAAAGTTCCGCAGACCCATCCGTAGGGAGCCGGCATCACCCGATGCTCCGCGCAGCGCTGAAGCCAGACGGACGGCGGCGAGGGGTGGCGCGAAGCGTGCGTAGGCGCCCTCGCCATGAGGATCTTCGACGCGCAGTACCCCTTTCAGTTGCAGCAGGTCATCGACCACGGGGAGCGGTTCGTCGCGCTGCTCACCAGCGCGAGCGCTCACGGCCAGGGCTTGAACGACGTCGGGCGCGCCTGGCTCACGGGCCGCATCGAGGAGGTTGAGACGGTGCTGGAGACGTTCGTCGCGGACTGGCGGAGCGGCCAGCTGCCCGAGCGGGCTGCGGTCGTCGCGGTATCCTCCTACCTCGGGGCGATGCACGCGGGGGCGGAGCGCTACCTGGGGATCGGCGCCGAGGCGGCGTGCTGCAAGACCGACGTCGCGAACACGATCCCGCTGACGCCCTACGCGGAGGACGCGGGGACCGCGGACACGCTCCCGGGTTCTCCCTCCGCGTTCGCTGAGGTGCGGAGACCGGAAGGCTGAGCGGGCCTCCGGCACGGCGCTCGCAAAGCTGCACCGACATGACCAAGGGGGAAGCCGGAGCGCGAGACGAAGAGGAGATCCGAGCGTCGGTCCCGCCCCCGGGGGACGAGCCCTCGGCGATCCTTTGCCGAGCGATGGACATTCTTTCGGGGGTGAGCCGGCTGCTGGAAGCGCTGTCGCCCGATGACGTCCAAGCGATGGCCGCCCGGGTGCACCTCGGAGTCGAAGGGCAAGACGACGCGCACGCCGTGTACTGGAAGGTGTACGCCGCGCGCCACCGGGTGCTCGTGGAAGTGTTCTCCACGCAGCACGCCGAGCTGGCCGAGCGGGCACGCGCGTACACGCAGCTCGTTCGCGCCGCAGCAGAAGGAAGGGACCAGTCGTGAACCGCAGGGCACCGTGGACCTGGACCGCCGAGGGGGTCGTGCTCGATCGCGAGCTGGACGGAGACTTGGAGCAGGTCTGGGTGAGCCCCCACCTGCCCTCCGAGAAGGAGCGCGTCTGGTACCCCCTGATGGTGGAGTTCATCTGCGGGTTTGGCGATGTCGACGAGGTGAACGGCGGCTTGCGGGCGTTTTGGAGGGCGTTCGGGCGTGATTCGGTGCTCGTTGCCGTTCGGCTCAGCAATGGGACATGCCGCATCTTCGTGTACACCGCAGCGCTCCAGTCCGCAGTCGACAGTCGCTACCTCGCCGTACGGGGCGTGCTGCGCCCGATCGGCATGGGCCTGCGCGTCGTCAGGGAGCCGGGATGGGACAGCCTGGCCGATCTGCTCTCGTCTCTCGAGCCACCGTCCGCGGCTCCTCGGGTGGGGGACAGCGATCCCCCGGGGGCGCTGCGATGAGCGACATACCCAAGGCAGCGCGCGGGCAGCGGCTCCTTCACACGCTCGTCACGCAGCTCGAACGCATCGCCGACGCGCTGGAGACCCTCATCGCAAAGCTGGCCGAGAAGGAGCTGCGACGCTGAGAGCGCCATGGGGATCTTCGGACCGTACTACCCGCCGCTCCTGCAACTCGCGATCAGCCACGCCGAGCGATTTGCGGCGCTGCTTTCGGGCATCGAGGTGTGCCACTCGCCCGCCGACGGCGCGGCGCAGGCGTGGCTGACGGGACGGAGCGAGGAAATCGAGACGGTCATCGAATGCGTCGTGGACGACTGGAAGGCGGATCGATTGAGCGAGGAGGCTGCCGAGGGAGCGGTGTCTTCGTACCTGCGCGCCATGCACGCGGGCGCGAGGCGCCATCTCGGTCTCGGAGACGTGGCCGCGTGCTGCCTCGGTGACGTGGCGGCGACGGTCGCGCAGAGTTCGGTCGAGGCGGATACGCGCACCTTGGTGCTGACGCCACCGACGCGAACGGAAGGCGACACGCTGGTCGATCCTGCCGCGGTTCTGGCGGACATGGTAGGCAAGCACTCGCGTTGACGGCGGTTGGACAGTGGGCGGACGAGGCACGGCGCTCGCAAGGGTGAGAAGGAGCACGAGGAGCCATGGACGACGACGACATCGCGCGGCCCGCCGGGCGCCTTCGCATCGTGTGCAAGCCGTCGGAGGACGAGGCGGAGATCGAGCTGCCGCTCCGGATGCTGTTCGTGGGCGACTTCATGGGGCGCGATGAGCGGCCCGTCGAGGACCGCGTGCCGGTGCGTATCGACCGCGACACCTTCGGCAAGGTTCTGGCGGCGCACGCGCCGAGCCTGGATCTCACCGTGACGAGCGCCGAGGGGCGCACCCTGCGCGCGCCGCTCGTCTTTCGGAGCCTCACCGATTTCGGCCCAGACGCCATCGCCGAGCAGATCCCCGAGACGCGGCGCCTTCTCGCCGTGCGCGACGCGCTCACGACGCTCAAGGAGCGCGGCGACCTCGCGGCCTTCCGCGGGGCCCTGGGCGAGCTGGTCGAGGATCCCGCCGCCCGTGCGCGCCTGCTCTCTACGCTGGGGCTCGAGGGCGCATGAACCTGCGCGAGCGATACGAGGTCGAGGCCGAGGCGCTCTGGGGCGATCTCGGGCGCCTGGCTCGCGAGAGCCCTGCGCTCGAGGGGCTCTACGCGCGCGACGCCGATCCGCGCGTTGCGCGCCTGGTCCAGTCCGCGGCCTTCGCGTTCGCGGTCGCCGAGAATCGCCTGGACGACGACGGCCAGGCACTGGTCCGGCCGCTCGTCGCTCGGGCGTTGCCCGAGAGCCTGCGGCCCCGGCCCGCCTCGACGATCGTCGAGCTGTCCGACTTGGGGGGGCGCGCCGGGAGCGCGCAGGGCAGCAGCCTCACGGCGCGCGTCGGCGCCGAGCGGCTTCCCTTTCAGATCGCCTGGCCCGCGGCGACGGCATCCATCGCGCTCGACGACGTCGTCCTCGATCGACTCGACGCCCGCCGGCAGGTGCTCCGGTTCGCGATCCGGGCCGGGTCTGGAGCCACGCTCGACAAGAGCCTGCCGGAGCGGGTGCGCCTCTTCTTGCACTTCGAGCCTCGTGCAGTCGCGCTCGATCTCGTGCACGCTCTTCGCCGCGGGCCGCCGGGTCGCGCGGCCTGGTTCGATGCTAAGGGCAACCGCCTGACGGACAGCGAGCTTCGAGACGCCGTCCGATGGGTGCGCGTCGACACGGAGGAGGCGCCGCTGGTCTCGGCGCGCGCGGATCGCTTCGCATCAGGGACGCTGCTTCGCGACCTCTTCGCGTTCCCGGAGGCGTTCTGCTTCTTCGACCTTCACCTCGGCGGGGCTCGGCCAGAAGCCAAGGACATCGAGCGTGTCGAGGTCGTGCTTCCCCTTGCCCATGTGGTTGACGGCGCGTCGCACTTCGAGGCTCACAACCTGCGCCTCTTCTGCGCGCCCGCGACCAACCAATTCGTCGGCACCATCGATCGCCTCCCCGACACGCCGAGGGAGGCGTCGCTCCGCGTGGCCGGCAAGCCACACGCGGAGATCCTGGGGGTCCGGTCGCTCGTGGCGACGTCCGTGCGGAGCGCGCAGCGGCGGATCCCACTCCGCTGCTGGGAGGCGCCGCCCGCCCCGCACACGTTCGAGAGCGGGGAGACGTACTTCACCCTCGAGCAGCGCCTGGGCGTCGAGGAACGGACGGAGCTTCGCGCGACGTTCGGGCGCCTGGACGCCTTCCCGTCCGCCCCCGGGGGAATCGTCGAGGGCGAAGTGCTCGCGAGCGACGGGGCGCTCTGCGCGGGCCTGGGCCTCGGCGACATCGGAGGGCCGCGCGAAGGGGGAACCAACATCACGCGCGTCACCCCCTCGCGCCGGGCCCTGCTCGGCGACAACTACGCGTGGAGGCTGAGCGCCTACGCCCGCATGCCCGCGGGGCGCCTCGGGCGGCGCGCGCACGTCGCGGAGCTGCTGCGCCTGCACGATCCCTTCGGAGCGCAGGACGAGGCCGTTCGTATCCCGCGGCCGACCATCGCGCGCGCCACGCAGGAGCGGGAGCACGAGCTCGCGGACGGGGCGCTGGCCTGGGGGGACCTCTTCACCATCGAGGCCGAGGCCGCGGGCTGCACCGACGGCGCGCTGTGGCTCGTCGGCGAGCTGCTCCACCGCGCGCTCGCGGAGCGCAACGAGGCCCTTCGATACACGCGCCTGGTCTTGCGCAAGAGTGGCGCGCCCTTTGCTGAGTACGCGCCGCGCCAGGGCGCACGACTTCCGTTCCCCCTTGGCTGAAAGGCAAACCTCCGTGCTGACCGGATACCAGGCGATGGCGTACATGAAGGCCAAGGGCTCGGCCCAGGGTACCTTTGCCGAGGACAAATCACGCGCCGGCAAGGACCGGACGCTGTGCCTGTCGGTGGGGTTCCGGGGCGAGGTCCCTCACGATGTCCGCGGCGGCAAGCACTCGACGACGCAGCACAAGCCCGTGTCGATCGTGCACCTCTGGAGCCCGGCGACCGTGCAGTTCATGACCGCGCTCTGGGCCAACGAGACGCTCGATGAGGTCGAAATCGCGTTCGTCAGGCCCGACGGTGCGGGCAAGGAGGAGGAGTACGCGACGCTCAAACTCAGCAAGGCCACCGTCGCTTATGTGGATCTCAAGTCGGGCGAGACGGCGAGGCTGGACGAGGGCAAGCACTGGGCGCTCTGCGACGTTGGTCTCCACGCAGAGAAAATCGAGTTCAGGCTCAAGGGCGAGGGCGGACCGCTCGTCGCCTCCTACGACCGGACCAAGCACTCGTGACCCTCTTCGCCGAAATCGCCGGTAGACCCAGCGAGCGCACAACGCTGCGCGAGGACGTCGCGCGTAGCCTCGAACGCATCTGTGCCACAAGGCGCAAGGCGCTTCTTCTGGCGCCCGAATACGGTGTCGGGGACGTGACGTCGCTCTTCAACTCGTTTCCGATGATCGACGCATGGGCCGCGCGCCTCGAACGCACGATCACCACCTACGAGCCGCGCCTCGGCCAAGTGCAGGTCGTGCCGATCGTCACTGAGGTGCCCGAGCTGACGCTGCGGGCGGAGATCCGCGGCGTCCTCTTCGTCGGCGGCAAGCCGTCGCCAGCGCGCTTCTCGGCCACGCTCGACCCGCAGTGCCGGATGAGCGTGAGGTAGCGCGATGGCACGCCTGCCCTACACCGACGTGCGTGACCTCGCGGCTTCGGCCGAGAGGTTCTCGGCGATGCTGCCGGCGCTCGCCGGAGCACTGTCGCAGCTGACGACCGACGCTCCGCTCGAGCGTGCGCGCGAGGGCCTGCTCTACCTCGGCGCGGCTTGCATCGACCGCGTGCGCGAGCTGGAAGCCGAGGGGCAGCGCGCGCTCGCCGATGTTGTCGCGCCGGACCTGCTGCGCCCTTTCCCCGCAGCCACCATCCTGGAGCTGTCGGCGGACAAGCCCGGGCGCCGCGTTCCGGCCGGCGCGGAGGTCACGACGAAGGGCCCCCGTCCCTGTCGGTTCCGCACGGTGAGTGAGCTACGCGTCGGGCCCTGGGGCGTCGAGAATGCTCGCATCGACGGATCGGACACGTTGCGGTTCGATCTGGTCGCGACCGAAGGCACTTCGCTCGCCGACGCCGTGGGCGGCATCCGCCCCCGCTTCTTCATCGACGGGGCTCAGGGAGCGCTGCGCCTTCTCGCGCACGTGCTCACGCACACCAAGCGCTCGGAGGTGTCCCTCGAAGGCAGCGACGCCGCAGTCCCCCTGGGCGCCGTCCTGCCGTACGGGACGCGCGCGGACCAGACGCTGACCTACGAGCCCGATGAGCCGCGCACGGGCCTCGCGCTCCTGCGCGAGTACTTCCTTTTGCCGGAGAAGTTCTGCTTCTTTGCGCTCGGCGGCCTGACGGCCGCCCTTCGCGGCACCTCCGCCCGTCGCGCGACGGTCACGCTCACATTCAGCGAGCCGCTGCCGGTGCAGGCCGCCGCTTCGCCCACCATCCGCGCGCACTGCGTGCCCGCCACCAACCTCTTTCGGACCTCCGGCGAGCCGTGGGTTTTCGAGGCCGGCCGAACGAACGCGCCCGTGCGCGTGGCGGGTCTCGCGCGCGACGAGGGCGGCGCGTACGCAGTTCTTGGCGCTTCCGCGATGGCGCGCGACGGAGGCGACGACACTGCGCCGGCCCAGCTCCGGCCCGTGCGGCGGTTTGCCGCGGGCAAGAGCGGGCCAGGCTTCCCGTACGCGTTCTCGACGAAGCTCGTGGCCCCGCCCGGACGCAGCGAGCCGGAGATCGTCGTGTGCCTCACGAGCCCCCGCGGGCGACCCCCGGTGCTCACGCCTCACATCATCTCGCTCGACCTGCTCGCGACCAATCGGCATCAGGCGGCGCGCCTCCGGCCGGGCGAGCTGACGGAGCCCGGCGCGCGCATGCCGCCCGGGGTGCGCATCCGCAACATCACTCCCTGCTCCGCGTACCTTCCCCCGCCCGTAGGCCCCGAGCTCGCGCTTCAGGTGGCGGTACGCGCGGCGGTGCCCGACGGCGACGCCCTCTTCGCCCTGCAGTCGCGCCTTCTCGCGCTCGTTCCGCGCCAGGGCGTGGACCCCGCCGTCGTGCGTGCCAACGTCGGGAGGATCGCCGCCATTCAGCAACTCGAAGTGGCCACGGTCATCGACAAGGCTAGGGCGAGCCGCGGCTACGAGGTGCGCCTCGCCATCGACGAGACGCCCTTCGACGGGCTGGGCGACGTCGCACTCTTCGTGCGGGTGCTCTGCGCGGCCTTCGACGCGCAGGCGAGCATCGGTCGCTTCTACCGCTGCGTCGCCACGGCCACCAAGAGCGGGACCCGCGTGGTGTGGCCTCCGGAGGCGCCATGACGCCGCGCCTGCTCGATGAGCTGACGCAAGAGCCCGGGCGCTTCGAGTTCGTCGAGCTCGTGCGCTTGCTCGAGCACGCGTTGAAGACGGAGATCCGCGCGCCCGCCCGCGAGCCAAACGGCTCGGCGCGGATCGCCTTCGCGCACTCTGCGGACCTCACCTTCCCGGTGGCCGACGTCGCATCTCTTGGCGTGGATGGCGGGGTCGCGCGCGTCGGCACGAGCTTCTTGGGCCTTCTCGGCACGGCCTCGCCCCTGACCCCCGAGTGGACCGAAGAAGTCCTGCACTCGGATGACGACGGGGCGCTGCGCGCCTTCTACGACGTCTTCCATCGCCGCGCCCTTTCGCTTCTCTTCTGCGCCTGGAAGGTCCACGCGCTCGAGGGAGGGTTCGACCTGTCGGGGAGCGATGGCCTGAGCAAGCGTCTGCGGTCGCTCGCCGGCGTCGACGGCTGGACCGACGCCGAGGACGACGCCCTCGAGCCGATGGCCGCAGTGGGCCTGACCGACTACCAGCGGGGGCAGCCCCAGGCCATCGATCTTGAGAGCGCCGAGGGCCTCTTGCGACGCCTCTACCCCGACTGGGACGTACGCCTCAAGGGGGGCGTCCCGCGGTTCGAACGCTTCACGGAGCGCGAACGCACTCGTCTCGGCCAGTCCCGCAGCCGCCTCGGGGACACGCTCGTCTACGGCGATGGGAGCATCGAGGCGCAGACCTTGCTCCGCATCCGGATCGGGCCCGTGGACGGCGAGACCTACGAGAGTCTCATGCCAGGGGGCAAGGCCTACGGGGATCTCGAGCGCCTGACCCGGCGCATCTTCGCCGGGACCCTCGACGTGGTGATCGACGTGCACGTGGCTGCGGCGGACGCGCCCACCTGCAAGCTCGGGGGCGGGCGCGGCGCACGCCTCGGCGTCGATGCGCGGTACGCCGCCGACCGCAAGGCGCCCGTTCGGGCGCGGGTACGCCTGGTGCAAGACCCCGCTGCCGTACGGCGTGTGTTCGTCTGAGGAGAGACTCCGATGCTCATCAAGCCCCACTGGACCCACGGACTCGATCTGGGCCATCCGCACTTCGAGCTGGCCGATCGCTACCATGAGCAGCTGGTCGACCATCGTCTCGCGGCCCTCTTCGATCACGCCTGGGGCATCCACGAAATCCGCTGGGACACGCGCGCCCTCGGCGCGGGCCAGGTGGCGCTGCGCAAGCTCGACGCGATCCTGCCCGACGGCATGCCCGTGGGGTGCGACGCGGCCCAGGGGATCCCCGGGCCCGCCATCGCCATCGGGGACCTCGCTCCGGGAGTCGCCGTCCAGGTGCACGTGGGCGTCCGCCAGGTGCGTGCCGGCGCAAACGTCGACACCGAGGATTCCAAGGAGCCTCGACGCTACCGGCGAGAGACCGTTCTCATGCCCGATCTGACGGGCGGCTCGGAACCGTCGCACGTCGAGGGCCTGCGCCCCAACCTGCACCTGTTCCTCGAAGGAGAGGCGCGGCAGGACTTCGTGACCTTGCCGTGTGCGCGCGTCGTCCGCTCCGCATCGGGCCAGCTCGCCTACGACGACACCTTCGTGCCGCCGGTCCTGTCGATCAACGCGTCTCCCTATCTTCGCGGCGAGGTGCGCCGGGCGTTCGATGCCCTCATGGCCCGGCAGGGGATCGCCACGCGCCCTTCGGCCCACGATGCGACCGAGGTCGTCCGGCGCTGGCTCGGGAGCATCATCGGATCATTCGTGCCGCGCGTTGGGGACCTCACCCATCAGCGCTTTGTTCACCCGCACGCTGCCTACACAGTGCTCGCGGAGCTCGTGGGCGCGCTGGCGCCCTTCACGACCGCAGGCACGATCCAGATCCCGCCGTTTGCGTTCGACCGGCTCGGCCCGGTCTTCGCGCGCCTCTTCTCCGACCTCGCCATCGCCCTCGATGCCGTGGGCGCGGAGAACTACAAGCGCCTGCAGCTTGTCCGCCGCGATCCGACCACGCTCTTCGTGGACCTGAAGGAGCCGGCGATCTTCCGGCAGGACTTCCTCCTGAGCGTGTCCGGCACCGACGTTGACGACCTTCGCATCCGTGTGCCGCAGCAGTGCAAGCTCGGCGCGTGGCCGCAGCTGCCGGAGATCTTGAAGAGCGCGACGACCGGCGTGCCGCTCAAGCACGAACCTCGCCCGCCCGGGGCCTTGCCCGGCGGCACCGGCACGCTCTACTTCCGCCTGCAGAAGAGCGAGGCGTTCGAGCTGGTCGTCAAGCACGGTCAGATGGGGATCTTCCACGGATCGGGTTTGCCCATCACGGACATGGCCCTCTTCGCCGTCGATCCGGGAGCGGCGTGATGTCGACGAGCGTCCCCACCGAGCGCATCGATCGCGCGATCTCCGCCATCGACCACGAGCTCGCCGGCATCGTCGACGCGGTGCTTCACGATCCGAAGTTCCAAGCGCTCGAGGCCGCGTGGCGCGGTCTCGCATACGTCGTCGAGCGCGTCGACTCCACCGAGAACATCGAGATCGTCCTCTGGAGCCATTCGAAGCAGGAGGCGACGGAGGACTTCGCCGCCGAGTCCGATGTCACCCGCACACGCTTCTTTCGGTGGGTGTACACCGCCGAGTACGGCCAGCACGGCGGCAAGCCGTACGCCACCATCTTCGCCAACTGGGAGGCGTCTCCGGCGCATGCAGAGGTCGAGCTGCTGAGCCGGCTGGCGTCGGTCGCGGCGATGGCGCACGCGCCCCTGCTCCTGGCGGCGTCTCCGCAGCTGCTGCGCGTGCGCAGCTTCGCCGAACTGCAATCGATGACCCACCCGGAGGGTGCGTTCGACGGCCCCGGGTCCGAGCGCTGGACGAGCTTCCGCGCGACCGAGGACAGTCGCTACGTCGGCGTGCTCCTGCCGCGCGTGCTCCTGCGCCTTCCTCATCGGGAGATGAATGCGAGCGCCAGCCGCTTCGTCTATGACGAGCGCGCGCTTCGCAACGCCCACTTCCTCTGGGGCAGCCCCATCTTCCCCTTCGCCCTCCGTATCGCGGACAGCTTCACCCGGTACCGGTCCTTCGCGGGGATCCTCGGCGCGGACGACGATGCGCCGCCGCTCTTCGATAGTCACCGCGCCCTCGGTCCCTCCCACGTCAAGCCGCCCGTCGAGATCATGCTGTCCCGACGCCTCGAGCAGAGCCTGAGCGATCTGGGGCTCATCCCGCTCACCTGGGACCCGGTCCGAACGACGCTGCGATTCACGAGCGCGTGCAGCGTGCAGCAGCCGAAGTCGTTCGGGTCGGGCGATGGGGGCGCGGCGGCGACGCTCAGCCACCTGCTCGGAACGCGCCTGCCGCACCTGCTTCTCGTCAGCCGGTTCGCGCACTACCTCAAGGTGCTCGAGCGCGAGAATCTCGGTGCGCACCGCGAGCGAGTCGACATCGAGCGCGACCTCAACGCATGGATCTCGCAGTACGTCGTCGTCATGGACAGCGCGCCGGCTGCGACGCGCCTCAAGTACCCCCTCCGCAACGCGCGCGTGACCGTCACGGAAGTCGAGGGTTCGCCGGGCATCCACCGGATGGAGGTCAAGCTCCAGCCGCACCTGCGGTACATGCGGCAGGCGTTCACGCTTTCGGTCGACGGGAGGCTCGAGGCGCGATGATGAAACCCTACTGGCCCCGAACCATGCAGCTGCAGCCCGCGCACCTGCACGCGCAGAGCGCTTACGTCGAGGAGCTGCTGACGGCGCGCACCCTGCGGCGTGTCCAGGACGCCTACGGGATCCTCGAGCTCGACATCGACGCGGCGGCCGGCGCCGACGGCGACGTCGTTGTGCGGCGTCTCGATGCGATCTTCCCGAGCGGCGCGGTGGCGAGCACACCACCCCTCCGGCGCAAGGTGATCGGCGCCGTGGACGCCTCGCTCGACGTGTACGTGGCGTTGCCGCTCGCGATTCTGCGCGGTCCGAACGTGTCCGCGGAGGGCGGTCCGGCGCGCTCGACGCGATTCGTGGCCCCCGCCCCGAAGGACTCGCCCGACCTTCCGCCGATGCGCACGAACCCGGAGATCCTCTTCGAGGGAGAGAGCCTCGACGGGTTCGAAGTGTTGCGGCTCGGGCGCGTGGCGCGTTTCGGCAAGGGCGTTCGCTTCGAGCCCGGGGCGCTCCCGACGGTCCTTCGCGTGGCCGCATCGGCGGCCCTTCGCGACGGCCTGCGCGAGCTGGTCCAGGCCTGCGAGCGCCGCCGCGAAGAGCTCGTGCGCTACCGCGCCGACCACCCGCTCAAGCTCGGGGCGGTCGTCCCGATGGAGCTGCCCGGGCTTCAGCTCTCGGTCATCCTCCAGCGCTACTTGCCCCTGCTCAGCGATTGCCTGGCCCGTCGCTGCGCGCATCCCCATGGGCTCTACACGCTGCTCGTCGGCATGCACGGGGCCCTCTCGGCGTTCGCGGCGCCGGAGATCGCGCCTCCCTACGATCACGACGACCAGGGCCGCGTGTTCCCGTGGCTCTTCGAGCGAATCGCACGCCTCGCGCACGAGGCCGCGCGCGACGCAACGACGGTGCTGCCGTTCCGGCGAGTGGACGAGACGACGTTTCGCCTGGCGTTTCAGCGCGGCGACCTCGCCGGCAAGAGGCCGATGCTGGTCCTGCGCGGGGCCGACGAAGCGTTCCTGCGCGACCGGGTGCCGAGCCTCCTCAAGATGGCCAGCCCCGCGGCGATCAAGTCCATCCTTCACTCGGCGCTGCGTGGCGCGGCCGTCGCCGTGGAGTTCGATCCGCCGCCGGTCATCCCCCGGCAGGAGGACGTGGTCGCGTACCGCATCGATCTGCGGGATCGGCACTGGCTCGACATCGAGGACCGGATGGAGATCCAGCTCCAGCTCGTGGGCGCTCCGGCGATGCTCGAAGCGTTCCTCTACGGCATCGAGCGAGTGGCCTAGCGCGTGCATTGGAGAGATGAGGGACGGACGAGAACCGCATGAACGTCGACATCGACATCAACGCCAGCATGGCCACCTCGATGATCACGGGGCTGTTCCCGGGCCCTCCGGGGGCGGGCAGCGGGCACCCGTTCGAGCTGCGCGCGGGGCCGTGGTTTGGCGGTGAGCTGCAGGTCATCTCGCTCCGCGGCCGGGAGCGCATCAACGACGTCTACCGCTACGACGTCACCTTCGCGACCGACCAGCCGCCGGAGCTCGTCACGAGCGCCCTCTTCGGGATGCCCGCGTGTCTGACCATCAAGTCGCCCGGCAACGATCCGCGGGTCATCCAGGGCCTTGCGGTGTCCATCGAGGCTCTCGGAGGCGTGGCGGGCGAGCAGGGGAGCAAGCGCCGACGCTTCTCGCTCAGCATCGTGCCGAGGCTCTGGCTGCTCAAGCACCGCCGCCAGAACCGCATCTTCCAGAATAGGACCGTGCCGGAGATCGTGAAGGCGATCCTCGCGGCCGTCGACATCCACGACTCGGACTGCAACTGGCGCGCGAACAAGCCGGCCTACCCGCCGCTGCCCTTCGTCTACCAGAGGGGGGAGACCGACTGGGACTTCTTCCGGCGCGTCCTGGCGAGCGCGGGGATCTTCTTCTTCTACGAGCACGCCAGCGGGTTCTTGGACTCGCTGTTTGGCGGGGCCGCAGGCGCGGTGGCCGGAGCGGTCGGTGCCGCGGCGGGGATGCTTGGGGGGGCCGTCGCGTCCGCTGTCAGCACCGTCGAATCGGCCACGGGCATGGTCCCGGTGCTCAACTTCGGCGACGCCGCGGGGCACACGGCGGCCGTCGCGAGTGGGCTCGGTGGCGTCGCTACCAACGCGCTCCAGGCTGGTTTGGGTGCGCTGGGTGGGGCCATCGGCGGCGCCGCGGGAGCGGCCGTCAGCGCCGTCGCGGGGGCTGTCGAGGAGCCGAGCGACACGATCGCCTTCGACGACGATCAGGGGGCCGACGCCGACGTCGACCGGGTGTACGAGTTCACGCTCAAGAAGGTGCTGCGCACGAAAGAACTGCGCATGCTCGACCGCGATGTCGAGGCGGCGAGGAGCTGGGTCGGCGTTGCGTCCGTCGGGGATGTCAGTGCGTCACTGAGCCTTTCCGCGGGCGTATCGCTCTCGGCCGGGCTCTCGCTGAGCGGGGGCATGGCGGGTGGGGGCATGACGGCGGCGACGGCGGCGATGGCGGGCGGCGTCTCGGCCGCCGCGGGCCTCGGCGCAGGCTTCGACGTCGATGCCCCGACGATCCCCTCGGCGATGCTCCGGCAGGAGATCTACCAGGAAGACCTCGCGGTTTGGCAGGACGCCGTCGGCCCCAACGCGCCGCCCGCCGTCGCCCTGTCGGCCAGCCTCGTCGCGGGTGGCCTCAGCGTCGCCGCGACGGCTCAGGCTGGCGTTGGGGCGCCTCCGCCGGGGGCGGCCAAGGCCCAACGCCTGCGGATGGAGCTCGAGCGAACGCGGAGGAAGTACCAGGAGGCGCATGGCCGAAGCGACTGCCGCCGCATGGGCGCCGGCTACCGCTTCACCCTCGGCGCACACCCGATCAAGATGGTCAACGGCGAGTACACCATCACCGCGCTTGACGTTGTCGGAGTGCACCCGGACTTCCTCGCGGACGGCCAGGCCGTCTACCGGAACCGCTTCCGGTGTGTGCCTTCGCACGTCGCGCCGCGCCCCAAGCGCCCAGCGCGCCGGCCCAAGCCAGGCATGGAGGTCGCCCGCGTCGTGGGCTTCATCGGAGGCGACGGGCCGGGCCTCGAGGCAAACCCGGCGGGCTACGCCCGCGTGCGCTTCCGCTGGGACATCCTCGACGACGACTATGCGACACCCCGGGGCAGCTTGCAGATGGGCGCCACCGACACCGACGACGTCTACAGCGTGTGGCTGCCGATCGTGCAGCCCTGGGCGGGCGCCGGGTATGGGGCGCAGTTCATTCCGCGCGAGGGGATGGAGGTGCTGGTTGGGTTCATGGAGGACCAGAGCGAGAGACCGGTCATCCTCGGGTGTGTCTACAGCCAGGAGAATCAACCACCCTGGCCCGCCTACATCGACCATCAGAAGGTGGGCATCCGCTCGCAGACACGACCCGCCGATGGAGGCTACAGCGAGCTTTCGATCGACGACCGGTCAGACGGCGAGATGGTCACGATCCGCGGACAAAAGGACCTGTCCGAGCACGTGCTGCACGATCGGACGGCGGCCATCGACCACGACGTGGCAGCCACAATCGGCCACGACGACACCCTCTCGGTCGCCAATGATCGCTTCGCCACCATTGGCGCGAACGACACACGAACCGTGGGTCGGAACGACACGCTGACGGTCAAGGCCGACTCATCAACGGACATTGGCGGCAACGTTTCCGTGCACGTGGTCGGAACGACGCAAGAAGCGTTAACCGGGGACGTAACGCGAGCAATCGCTGGTCGTGTCACTGCCAGCACCCAAGGCGACACGCAACTGCGCTTTGCCAGCGACTACACTGAGCGCCACCTGGGGCATCGCACGGTCATCGTTGGTGCCGGCGGCGCTCACCGAACGGCGGTCGTCCACGTGGAAGGTACGGGCAGAGCCTATGCATCAAAGTCCATCGAGGTAGAAGTCCTGGAGACCTTCACGCTCATCTGTGGTGACAGCCAGATCCTCGTCAGCCCCAAGGGGATCACTCTGTCCAGTCCACATCTGTCTCTCGTCGGCAAGGCCATCGACGCAACCGCCGGTACCTTCGCCGCCACCGCTTCGGGCAGCCTGACGCTGGGAGGGCAGACGGCCACAATGCGAACGTCAGGCGCCCAGCTCGCGCTTGACGCAAGCACCGCGAACCTAACCGGTTCCAAGGTGAAGCTCGGAAGCGGTACGGGCGACACCTCTCAAGCCACCGACCAGCCAGCAACGATAACCCATGTGCAGATGAAAGACCCGCAGGGTAAACCGCGCGCCAACGCTCGGGTGCTCCTTCTCAAGGGTGGGAAGGACGGGGAACAGCGCATGACCGTTCTTGACGAGAACGGCACGCTCGAGCTTGTCGGCGACGCCTCATACCAGATCGTCTTTCCTGACGATCCAGCAGCGAAGTGACTCGGGGCCATGGAACCATTCGTCATCCGTCAAGGTGACTCGCTCGTCAAACTCGCGTACGCGTTTGGCTTTGACGCAGACACGGTTTGGAACGACGATAAGAACTCCGACCTCCGCAACCTCCGGCCCGACCCCAACATTCTCCTCCCAAGCGACGTTCTCTACATACCGGACCAGGTCAACAAGGCACCGGACTACACAAGCATCGCGACGGGGACGACAAACTCGTTCGTCTCCGACGCACCGACGGCGACCGTCACCATCAAGTTCTTGGACAGCAGCCTCGCGGGTCAACCTTGCTCCATCGCAGAGTTGGAGCATCTTGTCGACTTGACGACTGACGGCAGCGGGGACCTGCAGTTCTCGGCACCGGTGACTCTCGACGTCGCGACCATCACCTTCTCCTCGATGGCCGTCACGTGCGCTTGCCGCATCGGCGGACTGGATCCACACGACGCGGCCTCGGGCGCGCTGCAGCGGCTGGCCCATCTTGGCTATACACAGCGCGTCGGATTGAGGCAGGCATACGTCGTCGACGACGACGGACCGCAGGAGTGGGAAGACGCTGTTTTCGTACTGGCGCTGATGACATTTCAAGAGGAGAAGCAACTGCCGGTCACCGGGACATTGGATGCGGCAACGGCCGAGGCGTTGAAGGACGAGCACGGCGCGTAGTGAGAGGACCTCATGGCCAAGTGGCAGCAGTTCACCGTCAAGGGACAAGCCAATCTCGGTCAGCTCCTGCTGACCGTCGGATACCACACACCCGATCCGGCGGTCCTCGAGACCGTGTGGAATCTTCCTGAGAACGTGACCAATCGAAACGACGCGTCACGAAACAAGTACGACCTTCGCGACGGGGAGACGGTTCTCGTACCGCTCCCTCAAGTGACCCCCGTCGCGGTGGCGCCAGGGGCGGACGGGTTGTCCCGTGTGACGAGCTTGCGCGCCACCTTGCTCAACGCTCCTGACAGCTCGTTTCGCGATCGGCTGTTGGTGTTCGGCGGTCTGCTCCTTCAGGACCACTCGCCTGCGGATGCTTATCGGTCAAGTTTCTCGCCGCTCCTGTTGACCCAGGAATCTCAAGTGGAGCTCGTCTATGCCTTGGTTACCGCTAGATTCGGCATCGACACTGCCAATACATTCGTGAAGTTTCTCTTCGACAGCAAGCTCATCGCCCCAGTATTGGAGCCGAACGTTTCCGACGCCGACCCCCCCGCAGCTCCGACCGACGACCCCCAAAAGGCCGCCCTCGTATGGGCCACTTACCCAGGGGAACTCTCGGCGTACATCAATTTCTTTCTTCGCGGTGAGTACGTGCAGCGCACGGCCAAGCTGGTCAAGCCGGAATGGGTGCGAATGAGCGACGCTGAGCTCACGGCGGAACTGAAGTCAAAGATGACTCAGGAGGAGGTCGAGGCCATTTATTTGCCGCTGTCCGCCAAGCGACAAATCATCAAGAACCGAATCCGCGGGTATGGTTACGTCCGAGCGATCGTCATCGCAATGATCTGGGCGAGGGACGATATCTCGAAGGGGGATTGGGAGGCGGTGGCGGCTAAAGGCGCGGCGCTCGTGGGCGGCACATGGCTGTTCAACATGACCGTCTATGCGAGAGACACGACTCCCGCCGAGATCATGAGCCTGAACCAGGGTAACTATGGGAAGTGGCTTCGTGGCACGGGACGCACCAACCGATACTTCAACAGGTTCGTTCGAGGACCATGGATGATGGCGCTGTCGGCCATTACGGATAACTCGCCGGACGCTCAGGAGCCGCTTCTTCCGAGGACGGACACGGAAGCGCAGCGCATCCAGAAGGTGCGGCTTGAGCTCGGAATCCCAGCGGCCGCTTACGTCGACGCTCACGGTCACGCGAAGAAGAAGAGCTATCTTGAAGTCGATGCCCAAGACATTGGTCACAGTGGGGCAGAGTTCGACCAGGAGACCGACGAGATTCTTTGGTGGCTCGGTGTGGATATCACCTACCACTTCGGCGACAAGAGCTGGACAGTTCCGGGTCGAGTCTGGATTGAACCGACGCATCCATGACCTTCCCCGTCATCCTCCTGGCCCGCCCGACGCCGACGACGATCCAGCTTGTTACCGTTGACAACGGAGGGCGGGAGACCGCACGGAGCAACCCCGTCCAGGTGGAGCGCGGGGATTCATCTTGGTATCGCCTCGCGATGGGCGGGGGAGGCTGTGGGGCCGTTGTGGCGCAGTTCGGCGAACGGCGAGTCGTCGGGCGCGTCGATGACGAGGGGCGTCGGGTCGTGGTTGCCGAGCCCATTCCGGGCGACGGGAGAGTCTGGGAGTGGACCGCGCGACTGCACAGCGCACGAGGAGCTACAGTGGTCGGCCCCGACGCAATCTATGCCTGGACACCAGAGGGTGGGTGGCGGACGCACGGCCTGAATGGGTTCACCTTCGACAGTGTCAGCCTGGACGCGAGCGGCCACGCGGTTGGCATCGTCAGCAGGGCGATAGCGGACCCACTTTCCGAGTGTCGCGCGGTCCGGTGGACCAGCACAGGCATGGAGCCGGTGCCGGTGCGGCTGCGCTGGGTCGATCGGCAGGCCATGCGGGTCGGCGGATGCGAGGAGGTGGGCGAGCTCGACGCCGGTGGCGAGATCTGGGTGGGATCGACCCAGTCCGAATGGTTCTTCGACTCCAGCGCGGCGTTTCTCGTGCTCTTAGGACCGGGAGGGCGGTCTCGCGCCAACTATCGTGCAGACTTTGCGCTCCGCGCCGTGCGCCGGCAAGCCTCGGGCGCGATCGGCGTGTTTGGCCGGCTCGGTGAGGTTCGCGTGATAGGTGGCGCGCGGCCCGCGCGGTGGCTCGGAGGGCAGAGGTTCTGGCGCGCCCTGCGCGACGCCGATGGCGGTCCCCTTTCAGCGTGGGACCACCGACTCCTCGTGATCGGCGCTGACGCTTGCGATGAGGAGGACATGGTCGTTTGCGTCGAAGTCAGCGAGAAGGCGTCCTCGCGAACGGTTGCTGAGGCTGTCCTCCAGTCCGCCGATGCCGGCATGACGTGGCGTGCTGTCCGCTTCCGGCGGGTCGATTCGGCTTCGTCCCGGGCGGTGGCCTCGTCTTGGTGTGATGTGGCGTTCGACTCGCGCGTGCCGTCCGAAACACCCTATCGCAGCGGCATGCGAGGCGTGTAGCCACCATGGAACCCAAGTAGCCAGCGGAAGGGCCCAAGCCGTGCAGCCATACGTGATTCGTCAGGGGGACTACTTGCTCAAGGTCGCGTACGAGAACGGTTTCGACGCAGACACCGTCTGGGGCAGCTCCAAGAACGCGGATCTGCGAATGCTGCGAAGGGACCCCAACATCCTTGCGCCGGGGGACGTGCTCTACGTCCCGGACCCTCCGGATCCTCCGAAATCCACGGCCTTAAGCACCGGTTCGACGAACTCGTTCGTTAGCCCTGCGCCGCAGACCCCTGTCACGGTGAAGTTCTCCGAGCCAAGGCTCGTGTCCCAAGCGTGCACCATCGCCGAGCTACCGGACCTCATAGGTCTGTCGACCGACGGCAATGGGGTCCTGACGTTCCAAGCACCCGTGTCACTCGAGACGGTGACCATCGCGCTGGTCGACGCAAGCCCGGCCGTGACCTTCACCTGCGAGCTCGGTCACCTCGACCCGATCGACACGCTTTCGGGCGTCTTCCAGCGCCTCCAGAACCTCGGATACATCGACGACGATGCCGAATTCGAGCAGGACGATTTGGATCTCCTTCGTGGCGGTCTCAACGCCCTCAAGATTTCCATCGTGGGCCCGCCGAGCGGGCTAGCCCTCAGCAGGGCTGCCGTGTCCGACTCGGGATCGGACGCTCCACAAGCAGGCGACTACGCGGCGTCGAACGACGACACGCCGGCGAGCGATCCGGGCCCATCGAGCAGCGGGCCTTCCGTCCCGCCCAAGCTGGCACCTCGCGGACTCTTCGGGCTCAGCGATGACGGCATCCTCGACGAGGACACAACCCAGATGCTGCGGATAGCCCATGGATGTTGAGGCGAGACGTTGTCGATGCTGATCCACTCGAGGCGACATGCCTACTCCTGAAGACGTGACTCGTAAGGTTCCCGTGGCGCCCGGGGCGGCGAACACGAACGCCCTCTCGTCCTCGACGGGGCCCACGGACTCTCCACGGCTCGTCATAGCCCTGAACACGGCGTCGACCGACGCAGGGCTGATTCCAACTCCCGTCGGCGGTCCCGACATCCAGGCGATCTTCAAGCACGTCGCCGAGCGACTCAAGGCGGGGCTGGACGCCTGCTGGGCGTCGCCCGACGGATCGAAAGGCAACCCCAACTCTGCGTCGGACGATGAGGAGAAGTGGGCGCGTGTCATGGCGGAGGTTCTCACGGGACACAAATACGGGAGCCCCGGCGGCCAATACGGGATCGCGGACTGGCACTTCTTCGAGTCGATGCTCAAGCAGACGGAAGGATGCTATCCGCTCGCCTCCGCATGCCAGCAGCTTTGCACCGCAGCGCTGATCGGGCGTGGTTTCACCCGGGCCGACCTCTCGGCGGGTTCTCAGTTGCTCGGCATCGGTGCGGCACCGCACAACGAGACTCTCCCCGCCATCGCTAACGGTGGGAAGTTCCTGCCGCCCGACCAGATCACGGCAAACACCGACGCTGCGGTCGCCGCCGGCGCGGGCCCGGCATCGATGTTCCTCTTCTTCGATGCCGACGGGAAGAAGAAGCCTACCTCGAAGGACCCTGAACATCGCCAGTATGGCAACAATGGGGCCGACCACATCGGCTTTGCGTTGCGCGCCCACAAGAAGGATGCTTCCAACCCCTGGAACGCGTTGCAGTTCTTTGACACCGGCGCGCTGGGCACGCCCACATTCGGCAACGACGCGGGCGCGGATATCTGCGACTACAAGTGGACCCGCTCGGTCGGCGGCCCAAGACTCAAGCCGAAACCAGGGGACGGGGAACACGCGACCTTCCAGGGCGTGCTCATCCCCGCGCCGGCACCGGATCTGGCAGGGGGGACGGCGCGCATGCGCAGGCTCAGTCCTCTCGGCATTGCGCGGTTGGTCATTCGCAAGCGGGGCGCTCAAGGCGCAGACGCCGTCACCTGGCACACGGGCCTGATGCGCATGCACGATCCCACGGACCCGGAGATGAACTTCTCCATCGCGCGGCTCCTCTGGTCCTTAAGAGACGCGCCCTTCTGCGACCAGTGGGAAACCTGCTGGGAGATTTCCATCCCCCTAGCCCACTTGTTGCTGACCGTGAAGGACGCCACACGCTCGGACTCCTTTCCCAGCATCGTCTCCCGCGTGTTGAGTGATAAGGCTCCCGACCCGAATAACCCGTTCGCCAGTCCCGGCCTGCTCGCTCGCTTTAGAGACGCGTTCGTCGACACGAAAGGCAAGGTGCACGTGAGGAGCCCTGGTCCGCAGGATTCTCTGCCGTGGCGCAACACCAACGGCATCCACTTCAATCTGGGCGGCCTGGCCGTTCCCGAATTCTGGACCCAGAGTTTGTAGCCTATCGATGCGCCCCGCCATCCAAGCCCTAGTCTGGGTCGTTCTCGTGCTTGCCCTCCATGGTTGCAAGGCCGAGACACACCCGCCGGTACAGGCTACTCCAGGCGGCACGACTGCCGACCTTCCCGCGGCGTCCGCGCCTTCTTCCCCGTCCGCCAGCCCCTCGGAGACGCCGTCCACGGTTGCCGCGCCGCCTGCCCGCGCCATGCCCAAGTACGAGCCTGGCCCCGCTTCCGCTCGTCTGTGCGAGGACTTTGTGCGCAAGGCGCGCCAGCACGACGCGGCGCTGCCGACCCTCGGGGACTTCGGAGGCGGAGGCTTTCCGGTCGCGACCTTCGACACCGCCTGCTTCCCCACGCCCAAGGGCGCCTGGGCGCTTGACGTGGGCGCCGCACGCTCGACGACCGACGTTCGCGAGGGCAAGAGGGTGACCGTGGAGCTGAAAGGCTCGTACCACGCGGTCCACCTCGACGCGGACGGAAGACGGTCGGTCGGGCCGCCGATCCCGTTCGTCGTGGATGAGTGGCAGTCCTTCGAACTGGCCGAGACGTTGTTCGACTACGACGGCGATGGCGAGCCGGAGTTGCTCCTCCACACCAAAACCACGGAGCACACGGCGGCCGGCACATCCTCGGAGGTAGTCTTCGCGGCGGGCGGCGGCGCGGTGCGCCGTTACGCCCCGGCCGCAGCCTTCGCGACGACGATGTCCGCCGATATCGACTCGGACGGACGCCCCGACCTGCTCTACACGGGCGAGGAGCCTTTTCGTCTTGAAGGAACGTCCGATACCCCGCACACAAGCATGATCTCCGAGTTGCTCTTCGCCGCCCACTCCCTTCCTGACGGGCACTTCTCCGCGCGCGACGCGGCAGCTGTCGCTTACGTAAGGGAGCAGTGTCCCTTGCCCCCCACATCCATCGTCGGGGACGACGCGGCGGCGTCCGTGAAGAACGTGCACTGTGCCCGAGCATGGGGCATCTCCACGGCGGACATCAAGGCGCAGGTCGCGCGGGACTGCGTGCGGCCGAAGCCGCGGGATGCCAGGCTCGTCCCAAAGTGCGCCAACTACGACATGATGATGACCTGGGCCGAGTTTGTGCCACCGGTCCAACTAGGTGATGCAGGTCCATGACGAGGGGTTGTCGTTCTTGGTTCGCAATGGAGGGGCGATGGCGAAGCTCGTAGTGCAAGGGGCCACGGTCGCGTGTTCTATGGGCAGCTCCCCATCGAAGCTGTCGATCCCCCCAACGAACGAGACGTACGGGGGCTCGAATCCTGCGGCGACCGTGCAAGACATGAAGCTGGGTGTGAACCTGGCGCCCTTCGGCATGTGTCAGTCCCCGATCAACCCGCAGGTCGCCGCGGCGACGGCGGCGGCGTTGGGCGTGCTCACTCCCCAGCCGTGCGTTCCCGCCGCTGCGGGCCCATGGACGCCGGGCTCGAAGAGCGTGGCTATCACCGGGGGCGGCCCTGCGATGCTGTCTGATGCGTGCCAGTGCGCCTGCCAGTGGGGGGGACGTATCCAAGTCCAGGATGCGGGGCAGACGGAGATCGACGTCGATTGAGCACAATCCTTGCTGAGTACGCGCGCATGCTCCAAATGCGCTTCCGGGACGCGCTTCGACTGATGGTGGTGCCAGCCATCGTCATGATCATCGTCCTTGCGATGGTGGTCGGCGCCATCCTCTGGGATGGCCGATGAATGCGACCGCGTCGACAACGTCGGGCATCATGACGACCGCCTGCCCCCGGTGCGGTCATGAACTGTTCACGGCGCCCGCGGACGGCGGCGCGCTTCTCGGATGCGGGACCTGCGGCGGCGTGTGGCTCGACAGCGCGGCATGTCAGGCCCTCATGGACGGCTCGTCGCGCGAGCTCGTGGAACTCGCCGAGCGCGCGGCTCGGCACGCGACAGCGCCGGCCGACACTTCGACTTGCGCACTGTGTCCTGCCTGCCGATCGCCACTCGTACGTGGCGAGGTGCCCGGGACTGCCGTTGCCATCAACACGTGCGCGGCGCATGGGACATGGTTCGATCGCGATGGCGTTCGGCTCGTCGCGCTTCGCTTTGCGCACCTTCCTCCACCGCTCCAGTTTCACAAGGAGGACTACCAACTGCCGGCTCCCGAGCCGGAGACGCTGGGCGACCTGGTTCTTCTGCAGGCCTTCGGCCCTCCGGCGCAGGCGGGCAACGATGCCATCCCGGACGTGAGCGGCGCGCCGGCAGGGGGAACCTTTTGGACGGACAAGGTGCTCGCAATCCTCCTGGCGGTCGCCGTCGCCGGCACGATGGTGTCCCTGGCGATGCACGCGGCCTCTCTTCTCGGATACACCGTCACGAACGGGCCTCTGCACTTGATCGTGTTCCTGGCGATCTTCCCGCCCTTCGGGCTCGGCATCTGGGCGAACTACCAGATGGGCAACGCTGTTCGCGATGCGGACGGCGGTATCGCGATGGGAGACCGTCACTTCCGGCGGGAGCTGGGGCTCATCGAATGGATCGTGCTCGTCGTCGTCGAGCTCTATGCCAGCGTCATGGCCTGGTACCTATGGCCCGTCGAGAAGAGCGACATCCTGGTACCCGGCTCGGACCTCACGGTCGCGGACGCTCGTGCCGTTTGGGCCTGTGACCTGCTGTTCTTCGTGGCCGCGCTCGGGATCGTCGTAGTGGCCCGACGCCTCGCCCGGCGGAGGACGTAACAATGGACGTGCGACGCCCTCACCCGCGCGCGAGCCAAGTCTACCGTCAAGCTGCGCCCCGGCCACGGCAGGCCCCGAGCCCGTCGGCAAGAGCTCTGGCGCGCGCCCGTATCGTCATGACGCTGGCGACTGTCCCGTTGCTGGCGATCTGCGTTGGGCTCTTTCTGCCGACCACCCTGCACAATCGTTCGCCGCTCGACGAGATCCGGTCGGACAACTTCTTCAGGGTTCTGGTCGGCCCCAGCTTCGGGCTGGCTTTCGTGTTCGTGGTCGTTCTGCTTCGCGCAACGGCACGCCGAGTGCCACGCCGCTCGACGCGGCTGACTGTGACCGCAGCGTTCGCTGTGTATGCCATCGCCATGGCGCTCTACCTATCGCTGTCGGAGCAAATCAGGCAACTCGCCTTCCTCCTGGTGCCCGTCGTGGGGGGTGCATTCCTCCTGATAGGAGCCGTTGCGGCACGCGGTTGGCGACGATGGACGTTCATGCTCGCGTCGTACGTAGCGCTGTCAGCAATCGCCGAGATGTACGTCATGTTCGAAGTCAGGTCCGTCTGCGGGATTGTCTGCCTGCCGGCCTATGCCGCGCTGCTCGTTCTGTGCGTCGTCGGGACGTGGCCGACTGCTGGACGCAGGGCTGTAGAAACGAGCCAATCGTGAAGGACGCGAGCAGCGACTACCCTCGCACGTGCCGTCCTGTGCCGCCGTCCTTGGAGACGCGAGGGACCAACCGATGCGGCAACGCGGTATGCGGGCCAACACGGCGCCAGGTCGTGCAGGCTAGACGGTGCCTCCTCGGCGTCGCCATCTTCGCCGCCGCGTGCGGCTCGCCGTCGCCGCCGCCGCACGTCGCACCTGTGATGGTCGATCTCCCGTCCGGTCCGTCCGCCGTGGGCGGCGTGGACGCAGGCCCGCCGCTGCCCCCCGAGGTCGAGGACGTGCTCGACGTCGTGAAACCGACCGCGAGCTGCAGCGTCACGGACCGTGCCTGGCGAGCGGGCTGGGGGAAGGCCTGGGCGCTTCGCGTCGCCCCCGGTGGGCCAGTCTTTGCCCGCGTGAGCGGCGCGCGCACCCCGGAGCTCACGCTCGATGCGTCCGGCGGCGTCTTCTTTTCGGTCGACGTGGCGAGCGCCCGTGTCGGCGGCTTCGTCGAGCCCCGGGACGCGCTCGTCACGACGCATTCGGTTGTCGTGTACGACGGGTTCTTCGCCGCCTTCCGGAGCCTCCTTGGTGCCTCGGTCGTGGGCGTCACGGGCGATCACGTCACTCTGCGCGTCGCCGTCCCGGAGGGGCTCGAGCTGCTCGGGGGCGCCGAGCTGCGGGCGGACGTGCCATGCGACGGGATCGTGCTCGACGCCGAGAATACCGACTGGAGCGTCTCCCTCCGGCCCATGGCCGCGCTGCGCAGGGCGATCCTCCCGGCGAAGAGCAAGATCATGCTCTCCGTTGGGCCGAGCGACCCGCCGGTCGCGCGCGTCTCGCCGGACCGGGCGGTCCTCGTGTCCGTCCTGGAGCAGCAAGCCGGCCGGGCGCGAATCTTCTGGTCCGCTCCGACCGGCAGCGTCTTCGGCTGGGTCGCGTCCCGTGAGCTGCGCCCCGGGCCACCGCCCGCGGGGCACCTTGCCGAGTACGACGCGTTCGAGGCAATGCGAGACGCGGACCAGCCCACGGACCCACCGGGCTTTGCCCAAGCCGCCCCGCCCTACCGCGGCGGCATCGCCGAGCCTCCGGCGCACGCGCCGAGGGAGGGCGAGGAGCGCGTGGCGTGCCTCTCCCCCGTGCGCATCCTCGCGGAGCTCGGCGGGCGCCGCTACGCCGTGGGGCAGATCCCCGACGGCTCGCCCTTCGTCGTCCAGCGTCGCGCGGGCGCTGTCTCGCCGCTGGGAACGCCGCCATCGATGAACCTCGGGCCGGGCGCGTCGCTGGTCGTCTCGTCGCGCGAGATCGCCGGGTGCACGGCGTCGCGGGCAAGGGCGTCCGTCGTGCGCGAAGGGCAGGTCTCGGCAGCGGGCCCCGGGCGCCTGCCGCTCGAGATCATCCAGGGCATCGTGAGACAGAACTTCGGTCGCTTCCGCCTCTGCTACGAGAACGGCCGGAAGACCGATCCGGAGCTGCATGGCCGTGTGACGACGACATTTGTCATCGACCCGTACGGCGCTGTGGCATCGACCGCGGATGGCGGCTCAGACCTCCCCGACCAGGACGTCGTCGATTGCGTGGTACGCGGATTCGGCAACTTGTCGTTCCCGGCGCCGGAGGGCGGGGTGGTGTCCGTGAGGTATCCGGTGCAGTTCTCGCTGGGAGACTGAGCGTGATGAGCGACGACGACAGGCGGGGCGCAACGGGCTCGCTGCAGCGCATTTTGTCCTCGGTCGCATGGCTCGGCATGCCGTGCAGCGTGCTGCTCGCGGCGGCATGCCAGCGAGGGTCCGCGACGCCGAACGATGCCGGTGAGGTGTCCGTGACCAACGCCAGCGGGCAGACTGCAGCGACCGAGGCCGGCGTGCCGAACACGCCTGGCCGCCCTATTCCGCGGTTCCCGTCGCACGGGCCGTTCGAGGGAACCATCAACGTCACGCGCGCAGTAGGGACGTCGTCGGTCCTCGTCCTCTACGTGAAGGGAGCAAAGACGCGCATCGAGATGCCGGGGAACAGTTCGTACGCAATCCAGGACCGCGCCGAGCACCGAGGGGTGACCGTCTCTCCGGCCAAGAAGACCTGGAGCCGGGGGCTCTTCGACGACACTCCGTTCGAGGTGCTCATGAAGCTGACGCCGAGCGAAGGCGCCTCCACAGTCGCGACCGGTCAGGCCGAGACCGTCGTGGGTGCCCCATGCAGCGTGTATCGAGTCCGGGAAGCGCACGGCGACGAGTACGAGTGCTGCCTGGTGAGCACGCCCTTCGCGGCGGAGGGAGCCAGCGGCGACGCACAAGAACCACGGGCCCCGGGTGGCTTGTTCTCGTTGCGCACGATCGTTCGAGATGACGCCGGCGCCGAGACCAGCCGCATCGAGGTCACCCAGATCGAGGAGAAGCCGCTCGACCCTTCGCTCTTCGTCGTGCCGGCGGGCTACCGGAAGGCCACGGAGGGATTTCAACGATGACCGTCGCGCTTCTCCCTGACTTGCGGGCGCGTGGCGCGAAGCACGGAAGGCCTCGGGGCGAAACTCCCCCCAGGAAGAGCAGACATGCCGCGAAGCGTTGGAGTGACATGAGGATGCTGGCGGGAGGGACCGCCATGCGGCTCGCCTCGGTACTCGTCGGCGGTGCCGCTGGCCTTGCTTGCCATGTGGATCGATCTTCGACACGGACCCCGGTCGCCGAAGGGCCGACCCGGAACGTGTCCGCGCCACCCGCGGCGGTACCCGACCCGGCCCCGGCCCTTACGGGCGCCGCAATCTTCGAGGAGTGCCGCGCGCGGGTCGCGAAGCGCTTCCGCCCAAACCCTGGATGGGAGAAGCCTTGGACCAAAGGCCCGGCGGACCGATCTCCGTCTGGGGGCTGCGACCACGCATGGATGGACGGCTCGCCGCCCAACGCCACGGCGCTCTCGCCGGGCGAGTGCCAGGATGCGCGTGGTGGCTGGGCGGGTATCGGTCTGTTGCTCGCCTCGGAGGCGGTCGACGTGTCTGACGACGGCTCGATGCTGCTGCGCTGCGCGGGCAACTGCGCCTTTGTGCGCGTGAAGGACGGGGCGATCCTGGCGCGCGTCGAGTCGGAGGGGCTGGATGGGGAGCCGGTCGAGGAGAAGCCCGAAGTGAGGGCGGCGAAGGCCAAGCTCGGCTTTCGGAGCAGCGCGAGCCCGTGGCCGGTCCCGGACGCGTTTCTCGACTGGTCGCTTGCGCCACGCGGCTCGGCCGTCACCTACTGGCTGCGTGATCGCGTCACGCGCGCCCGCCTGCCAGTAGGCCGCTTCCAGAGCAGCGATGAATACGTGTTTCCTATGTCGGCGACGTGGTCGCGAAACGGGCTCATTCTCGTGCTGAGGGCCCAGACGAGGCCGCAGGGGCAGGGCGTCGAGCTCAAATGCGTGTTTCGGCCGATGGTGATCACCCGTTTCACTCCATCGTGATCACTCGTTTCGCGCCATCGTGATCACCCGTTTCGGGCATCGTGATCGCCGTTTTCGCGTTCGTGATCGCTCGTTTCGCTGGTCGTGATCAAGTGCGCGCCGCGAGGCGCGTCGGAGCGCAGCGACGCCGCTGGGAGTCCTTGAGCCGTCCGCCGCCTCGCTGGAGGCGAGATGGCGACGACGAGGCTACCGATGCGGCACCTGAGAGAGATTTTCCGGCAGAAGTACGAGCTGAAGCGGTCGCACCGTGCGGTGGCGCGGAGCCTGGGGCTGAGCGCGGGCTCGGTGGCCGGGGCGATGGGGAGGGCCGGGCAGCGTGGGCTGGACTGGGCGCAGATCCAGGCGCTGAGCGACGAGGCGCTCGAAGAGCGGCTGTACGGACCGCGCGGCGGCAAGCGCCACGGACGGGGGCCGCTGCCGGACCCCGCGTACCTGCACCTGGAGCTGCGGCGGCCGGGGGTGACGCTGCAGCTGCTGCACCTCGAGTACCTGGAGCAGCAGCCGAACGGTTACCGCTACACGGCCTTCTGCGCGCACTACAGCACGTGGGTCGGCAAGCGCAGCCCGTCGATGCGCCAGGTGCACCACGGTGGCGACAAGCTCTTCGTCGACTACTCGGGCAACAAGCCGCACATCGTCGATCCGAAGACCGGCGAGGTGACGGAGGTGGAGCTCTTCGTCGCGGCGCTGGGGGCGTCGAGCTTCGTGTACGCGGAGGCGACGCTCACCCAGCAGGTGCCCGACTGGATCGGCAGCCACGTCCGGACGCTCGAAGCGATCGGCGGCGTGCCGAGGGCGCTCGTGCCGGATCAGCTCAAGAGCGGCGTGACGGTGTCGTGCCGGTACGAGCCCGGGATCCAGCGCTCGTACGCGGAGCTGGCGCAGCACTACGGCACGGTGGTGCTGCCGGCGCGTCCAGCGCACCCGCGCGACAAGGCGAAGGTCGAGGCCGCGGTGCTGGTCGCGCAGCGCTGGGTCCTGGCGAAGATCCGCAACCAGACCTTCTTCTCGCTGGCGGAGCTGAATGCCCGGATCGCCGAGCTGGTCGATGAGCTGAACGACCGACGGATGCGCGTGTACGGGGCGAGCCGGCGGGAGCTCTTCGAGCGGCTCGATCGTCCCGCTCTCGGCGCGCTGCCGGCCGAGCGCTTCGCGTACGGCGAGTGGAAGACCGCGAAGGTGAACATCGACTACCACCTGGAGTACGACCACCACTACTACTCGGTGCCGTACGCGCTGCTGGGCGAGATGCTCGACGTGCGAGCGACGCGCACGTCGGTGGAGATCTTCCGCAGCCGGGAGCGGGTGACCAGCCACGCGCGCAGCTACGAGCGCGGTCGTCACACGACGCAGCCCGAGCACATGCCCAAGAGCCACCAGAAGCACTCGGAGTGGACGCCGACGCGCATCGTGAAGTGGGCCGAGAGCATCGGTCCGGAGACGGCGAGGCTGGCGGAAGCGATCCTCGTGGAGCGCCCGCACCCCGAGCAGGGATACCGCTCGTGCCTGGGCATCCTGCGGCTGTCCAAGCGTTACGGGCAGGAGCGGCTGGAGGCGGCGTGCGCGCGGGCGATGGCCGCGGGGGCGCGCTCGTATCGGCACGTCGACTCCATCTTGAAGCATGGCCTCGACCGGATCGCGCCGGCCGAGGAGTCCGAGTCGAAGCAACTGTCGCTCGCGCACGAGAACGTGCGGGGGCGTGACTACTACCACTGAGAGGAGGCTCGTTTTGCTCACGGAACCCACGCTGGAAAAGATGAAGACGATGCGGCTCGACGGCATGGCTGCCGCCTGGGCCGAACAGCAACAGCAACCGTCCACCACGCAGCTGTCCTTCGACGAGCGCCTCGGCTTTCTCGTCGACGCGGAGTGGACCTACCGCGAGAACAAGAGGATGGGGCGTGCGCTCCACGAGGCGAAGCTCCGTCTCGCGCAGGCGTGCGTCGAGAACGTCGACTACCCGGCGCGACGCGAGCTCGACAAGGCGGTGGTCCGCCAGCTCGCGTCCTGCCGCTGGGTGCAGGAGCACCAGGCGGTCCTCATCACGGGCATGACCGGAACGGGCAAGAGCTACCTCGCGTGCGCCCTCGCTCACCAGGCATGCCGAAAGGGCTTCCGTGCGCTGTACCGCCGCGCCTCCCGCCTCTTCGACGAGCTGAAGCTTGCTCGCGCCGACGGCACCTATCCACGTCTGCTCGCCAAGCTCGCGCGCGTCGACGTGCTCATCATCGACGACTTCGCCGTCGCTCCCGTGACCGACGCGCAGCGCGGTGACCTCCTGGAGATCCTCGAGGACCGGTACGGATCCCGGTCGACCATCGTCACCAGCCAGCTCGAACCGAAGCTCTGGCACGACTACCTCGCCGACCCCACGCTGGCCGACGCCATCTGCGATCGCCTGCTGAACAACGCCCATCGCATCGTGCTAAAGGGCCCGTCCCGGAGGAAAGAAGAACCCAAGAATCAACCCTGACCACCCATGCGTCGCTTCGCTCCGATCATGATGCGCCGGAACCGGCGATCACGATGGCGCGGACTGGGTGATCACGATGGGCGAAACCCGCACTCAAAGACGCGGTCGTCGACTTTCCGGCCGCGACGGCGCTCCTCTACCTTCGTGCCGACGAGGTCGCGCACAACGAGGCGACGACGACGCGAGCGCAGCGAGGCTGCACCGCGCTCGCGAGCCAACAACCATAGGTGTCGTCGAGGTCAGGGCCGCGCGCAGGCGGCACCCCAAGCACCGCGCTGCGCGCGGCTCTCCGCCCAACGACACCCGCGCCCCGACGACCCGCTCGCGCCTTCTCGCTCCGTCCGCAAAGGCCCGCCCGCGCTGCCGCCACGGCCGGCCGCTTCCGGCGGCTGCGCCCCTGCGCTATGCCAACGGCCACCGACCATGCGCAACCCGTCGTTGGCAAACCCCTTCGCGTGCAATCGGTTGCTCGATCGCGTGGTCCGCCGTGGGACCCTCCGGGGGCGCTACCGTGCCGGCTTCCGATACGCGTCCACGAGCGACGCCGAGGACGCACAGCTCGAGCTGAGCACGACCGGGGTCGCCACGGTGGACGTGCTTCCGCGCAAGGACGGCGTCGAGCTCTTCGTGGAATTTCCTCCGCGACTCATCGAGTTCGTGGCCTACATCACGCTGCTCACGTGCGGCGTTCTGGAAGAATCGACCGGAGAGCCCAAGGCGCACGCCGACCCGTTGGTGCTCGACGGCGCGTACGTCGCTCCGACGTCTCCGTCCGAACGCGCGGCGGCGATCGAGAAGCTGCGCCAGGAGCTCGCGACCATGTACCCGCGCGTGTCCTACCGCTTCACTGAGGAGGGCCGACGGGTACTCGACCTCTCTGGGTACCAAGTCTCCGCCGATGACGTGCCCGACCGCGCCCTGGCCGAGTTCGACATCCTGGATCGGTTCCATGAGCTCACGTATCGACTGCTTTCGCTGCTCAAGCCCGCATCGGGTGAAGGCGGCGACCGTGGTTGAAGCGGCCGATCGCGGTTGCCCTCGTTGCTGACCGAGCCACCGGCGTTGCGTCAGACCCCCAGTACACGAACGCCGCGGAAGTGCTGCTCGCGCAGGCGCGACAGATCGTCGAAGTCGGACGTGTAGACCACGTCGTCGCGCTGCGCGGCGGAGGCCATCACGATCGCATCGACGACGGTCGCCCCATGCACCGCCGCGATGGCCTCGCCGGCACTCTTCGCGAGGCGCTCGCTCATGGGCTCAATCTCGAACGCCTGCAGGTAGTGCCCTTGCCCGTGGCCCGCGCGCCACCATTCGGCGAGCACGGCAACCGGAACGGTCATGCGCATTTTCCGAGCCCCCGCAGCGACCAGCAGGGCGAGCGCGCGTCGCTTCGACCGTTCTACCGCCACGAGGAAGCCTGTGTCGACCGTGATGCCGTGAAGCCTCACCGGCGAAGCTCTTGGAGGATCGCGTCCACCTCTTCCGGTCGGACCTTGACACCGCTCTCCGCAACGATCCGTCGCATGGCGGCGACCTGAGCCTTCGTCGCGCGCTTGTGTCGCTTCGGGGCCTTGGCACGCTTGCGCTTGGTGCCGCCGCTGGTTCCGTTCAGACCGCGCCCGCTCATGGCGAACAATCTACCATGGCGGCGGGGCGTCGCCACGCAGGTGCGCGCGGAGGGGGAGCCGCGCGCATGGCGCATGTGCGCGGCCATGAACCAGGCAGCACGGCCAACGCGGACCGCCGTCGCGGTTGGTGTACCCTCCAGCACATGCGTGTCGAGCCAGTCTCCGCCATCGACCCCATCTCGTCCCTCGAGCGGTGGCGCACGGTGATCGAAGAAGAGGACGCGGCGTGGAGGGCGCATCGGCCTTCTGCCCCTGCGCGGGAGATGTGGAGCGCGCACGAAACGGCTCGAGTCAGGGAGGCGCAGCGGCGCGCCGACGAGCTCACCCAGTCGCTTCCGTTGTGGAACCCGCCGATCCACGCGGACTTCTTCAAGACCGCTGTGTTGGCCTCAGCGCGGCCCGACGCCACGCCCCCGATCCGCACGGCCCCCTGCTCGCGCGAGATGAACGCCAGCGGCCCCGGCTCGCCGTACCGGATGTCCGCCGCCCAAGCGCCCGCGTACGGACTGGACCCGCGGGTGCTCGCCCGCTGCAATGCCGTGGTCCGCCTTGCCAAGGTCGTGGCCTTCGGGGGCGTCCTGCTCGCCGCGTTGCTCGCCAAGGGCTTCGGGCTCTGGTGACCTGGCGCCAACCGTGGCGTGCTTGGTCAGGCGCATGGCCGCGCACCATCTTCAGCAACCAATGGCGCGCTCGTCGGTCCCCCGAGCGATCCCGCCCGCGCGCCGCCGCACGACATCTGGAGCCCGTTCGAGATGGCTCGAAGGGGCGGCTGCAGAGCAGCGGGCCGACGCGATCGTGCAGACGCTGCGCTTGTGGAACCCGCCCCTGAGCCCGCAGGGTTTCAAGGCCCTCGCGCCCGCTGCGAGCCGAGCCGAGCGGCCGACCCAACGTCACGAACCCCGGCCTTGGTGGAGGGTGTTCGTAGACGTCGCGTTCTAGCCCCCGTGCCATCGATCGCATCGTCCGCTACGCTGGCCGCGCGCGCCAAGGAGAGCCCCTATGCCCGACGACCTGCGCCAGGACCGTGCCCGACACCATCACCTCATTCACAAGACGTTTGAGGAAGAGAACCGCACCTGGAGAGGCTCCATCTCGTTCGCGTTCTCGGACCCCGATCCTGCGGTGCGCCGCGATCATTACGACGCGGCGTTGAAGAAGTTGCGGGCGATTGGCGTCCACGCCGGACCGTCCCACCAGGACCTCGAGCTCAAGGTTCGGTTCGATCCCGCCGTAGTCGATCGCGTCATCGACATCGCGCTCGATGAAGGCGGCGCGTACGGATCCCGAGAGAGCGTCCTGTGGCAACTTGGAGAGATGATCGACGGCGTCCGCGAGGCGAAACAGGAACCGGGGGGCTGGGCGAATCGTGCCGACCCCTGAGCTGCGTCAGAATGTAGCGTCGCGCGCGCAGGCGCTGCGAGCCCGGCTAAACGCCGCCGCCACGACTGGCGGCATCGATCCCGACCAGGCCGCCCTGGAGGCGCGTCGCCTCTTCGAGGACGTCGCCGACGACACGCGTGTGCGATGGTTGAACCTCGAGCTCGGAGGCTACGGCGCCCTGGTCGACACGCGGCCCCTCCACGACGTGCTGGGCGTGCCCGCGGGCGACAGACTTGTGGCGCACGTGACGGCTTATCGAACGCACCGAGGAGCCGAGCTGCTCCCCGACCCCCAACGCCGTCCCTTTCAACACTTCTTCGTCGAGTCGCTTCGAGAGCTCGCCGGGCATCGCCTGGTGGTGGTCGCGCGCTTCGGGGTCCCCAGACCGGGCGAGGAGGTGGAGCTGGACTTTCGGCCTCGCACCGGGCTCGCCCGCTATCCAACGCGCGCAACATTCTCACGAGACGTCTTCGAGCGCATCGTCCAGGGGTTCCTCGCGGTGCTCTACCTTCAGCTCGGATCGGCCACGGGATGATGGACATCGATGCGCTGCACACGTTTCATCCCGGTTTGCCGCGGTGGCGGGTGGAGGAGCTGACGGGCTATGCCGCCATCGCCTTGCAGCGCCGGCACGAGCCAGGTGTCACCCTGTCGCTGACTATTGGCGGCAAACCAGTCAAGGAGACGCTCGAGTGGGGTCCCCGGTCCGGCGCGGAGGTGGTCGACGACGATCGCGCCACCGACGCGGGGGCGGAAGGCATTGCTCTGACGATCGTCGGCCATCATCGGAAGTGGCGGATCGAGCGCCGGCTTACGTCGCGCCGGGGCAAGCCGGAGGCGGATTGGTTGCTCTACGATCCGGAGGCCAAGGAGATGATCGTGCTGGAGATCAGCGGCACGGACAAGGGGCCGTTCGAGGCCCGCGTCCGCGAGAAGCGAGGGCAGGTAGCCCTGGCCGCGCGCAGGGGAAGGCCCCTTGTTTCCGTGGTACGCTTCCTTGAACCAAGGGCGATGCTGGAGGGCTGAGCGGGTGGCCACGGCGCTGAACGATCTCAATGAACGCGTCACGGAGGCCATCTTCCGTGCTGAAACTGCCGCGCCAGATTCGTCCGAGGCGGACTACCTCTACCGCGAGGTCTCCGAACTCGAGGAGAGGATCAGCGAGCTCGCCCCTGCGGACACGGTCGAGGGCGTCGTCGCTCGCGTGGGCGCCGTGACCGCAGCGCTCGACGCACACGACTGGGTCCGTGCTTCTCGACTCGCCGAGGCGTATCTCGTCGGGGCCCCGACCGACCTCGTCGAGGAGCTCAAAAGGCTGCTCGCCGAAGCGGACGAAGTGGCTCGCGGGCTTGCTGAGCCCGATGTGCGCCCGATCACTGTGGTACTCGCGGCGTAGCGTGTCGATCGATCGCATCGGATCTGGCGGACGTTCGGACGACCTCGATGGGTTCGTGCGCGACGTGTCGGTCACGGTAGCGGCCCGTGCGGCAGCCGATGGTGAGGTGTCGCCGTTTGCGGGGATGCTGCGCGGCCCCTCCGAGATGAACCCACCCAAGCCGCCGGTGGACCCACCACCATCTCTCAGCTATCCGCCGCCCCAGCCGTTCGATCTGGATGAATGGAACCTGCGGGCGGCAAGGCTTCGCCGAGCTGAGCAGGAAGGTCTCGCTCGCGCGGTTCCACCCGTTGCCCCGGTCCTCGAACCGGCGGCGGTGACGCACCATCGCGCCCTGACGTGGTGGCAGCGGTTGTTCGGTCTTGGCGGGTCCCTGTAGCTCCTCGAACAAAGAGCACCACAGACGCGCCCACAAAGAGCAGCGCCGTCTTTCAGCGCAGACGATCGTCTGGGGAGCCACCCTGGCGGCGACGCGAACGCCGCCGCGGGGCTCTTTTCGCAGGGGCGGGCGTCTGAGGGGGCGCCGGGGGGTCTGAACGGGGCGTCTGAAAGGGCGTCTTCGGGCAAGACGCGGCCCGGCGCGGTTAACAGCGGGCGTCTGTGGTTGCTCTTTGTCTGGCGGAGGTGACCCGTTGGTGAAGAGCGGTGACCCGCCGGTGAACAGGCGCGGCGACGCGCTCCGGCCTGCGACCGCCGAGCGCATGGACGTCCTGGTGCCAGCGGTACCCGCTCCGAGATCGTCGTCCCCTCGCGATGAAGGGGAAGCGCGCCCGCACCCCTCGAGCCCGTGGCGTCGCCCGGTAAGGGCACGACGGCATCGAGTTTGGCGCGGGCCGAAGCGCCCCCATGTCGCTCCGGCCAACTTGAGCCCACCCAACTCGTACCGTCGTACCGCAGCAACGCTCCGGAACGTGCTGGATCGGTCTAACCCGCGCGCTCCTCGTCGTACGCAGGGTGGCCCGTCAGAACTCGAACTCCGCGTCCTTGTCCTTGAGCAGCCGCTTGGCGCGCCCAAGGTCGGCGATGTCCTTGAGCGGCGAACTCTTGGCGAGCGCGACGATGGCATCGAGCGCAAGTGCGACAGCTTGCAGATCGCTGGAAGCAATGGCGCCGTCGACGCGCTCAAAGAGCGCGTCGAAGTTCGCTCGCCTCTCGTCGAACGCGCGATCGAGGTAGGTCACGATGACGGTCTGGCATGCGCGGATGCGCTCGATCTGCACCGCCGCCTCATGTCGGATCGCCTCCCGTGCTGTTTCCTGGACTGCAATTTCGCGGACGGCGTCGGCAATCGTCTTCAGCCCGTCGACGACGGCGCTGACAGCCTGCACTCCGGCGAGCTTGGCTTGGCCTGTCGCGCGCTGACTCGTGAATCCCTCCTCGCTCGAACTCATGACAGTAGACCTCCCGGGGCCATGCATCCGTCGAGCAGCGCGGTCGCCCGCGAATCGAGGCCGCCCTGCTCGTCGACTAGGCCCGCGCGTCCAACCTGGGCAAGCGCCTGGCAAAGCTGGATGGCTTGCCAGAGCACGGCTGCGTGATCGTTGCGTTCGGGGTCGAACACGTTGGCGAGGCGCTCGGCAGCGGTGGTCGCGGCATCGGCGCGTGCCCAGAGTTGGTGGGTCGCGTAGGACAGCTCTGCGACGCGCTGACGCACTTCTTCCATGAAGGCGGCGGCCGCGTCCATCTGCGCGACGGCCTGGTTCACCTGCGCGGCATACTGCACCGCGCCCGTCAGCGCCTTGCTGCCCTGCGCTTCGAGCACGAAGCCGCCGACCAAGATTGCGGGACCAAGGGTGATTCCATTGAGGATCAGGGCGCCCCCAGCCACGCCGAAACCGCCCGCGGCCACCGAGCCACCGCCGAGCCAGGCGAGGAAGGCGGATTCCGCGGCAGCTCCGGAAAGTCCGGCAAGGGCTGTGCCGGTGCTCGCCGTTGCGAAGCTCGTCGCGAGGCTCGAAACGAGCGTACTCGTCCCAACTCCCGCCATTCCTGCCGTGGCCACCCCACCGAGTAGGAGGTGCGGCTGCATGGTCGCTCCCCCGTAGGAGGGCGCCATCGCAGCTCCCGCCGGAGCGACGGAGAGCAGGTGCGGCAGCCGCAGCCGTCCTCGCCGTTCCAGGGAGACGAGCAGCTGCACGATGCGCGACAGCGTCGTACTCGAGACCCGTTCGCGCAGGGCGTTGAGGCCGTCCACATCGTTACCCAAGGCGACGCGAGCTTGCTCGAGGCGTCCGAGGCACCACTGATGCTGCTGCTTGGCCGCGTCGGCGATAGCACGGGCCTGTTGCAGCGAGGCGAGGCCGCTGCCAGCCTTCTTGACCCCGGTTACGCCACTCCAGATGGCGGCTACGCCAAAGAGGATCGGTACGAACATGATGCCATTGTCCTTCGCTTCATCCTGCTAACTAACCACTCGTGGTGGCGACGATGGGTCGGTAGTCCACGCTCTGCTGGGCGCTTTCGGTACGCTTGGCGTCCTGGAGTCCCGCCTCGTAGAAGCAAATGGCCTTTTCGCGATCGCCTTGCTTCCTGCTGATCTGGGCGAGGTAATGAAAGACCTCGGCCTTCGGACCTCCGCCAAGCTGCAAGAGCAACCACTCGAAGGTCTTGCGAGCGAGGCCCAGTCGATCGGTTTCGAATGCGATGACGCCAAGATCGTAGAGCATCGATGCGGACGGGGCGACGCGGCACGCCTGGCGGAAGTGATCGAGTGCTCCCGCAGGATCCCCCAACTCGCGCAAGGTCCAACCGAGTTTTTGGTGGCAAAGCGCCCGTTGCTTGGTGCGTCGTTCGCCTACGGACTCAATGAGGCGGAGCAGCAGGTCTTGCGCATCGGACGTTCGATGGGCCGCTAGGTAGGCGTCGGCAAGCGCAAGCGGCAGCTCACGATCCTCCGGAGTGAGTTCGAGAGCGCGCTCGAGAAGCGTCGCGGCGGCATCCGCGCTTCGACTCTTGTTCTGCTGGATGTCGGCGGCTTGCTTCAGGAGCAGTGCGGCCTTCTGACGTTCAGGCGTGGCTCGTGGGTCGTCGAGCGTCACAGCGTTGAGGATGGCTTGCGCTCGCTCGGTTACCCGGCGATTCGACGGACATACCGCTCGTGGGTCACGGAACTGGCCGCTCGCGACGAGGCGGCAACCGATGCGCTGTTTCGGGACGTCATTGCGGACAAGGCGCTACCGGCTCATTTCCGCGACGACACGATTGTCGCGCTCCTTCGCGCGGCGAGCGCCGCGCCCTTTCTTGACCGGCATCGCGATGCCCTGCTTGCCGACGACAGCCGGCTGCTCCGGCTCGTGATTCGACTGCTGCGGGTCGGGTGCGTCGCCTCGCCAGCGTGGCTCGACGCGTCGGCGGGGCATCCCTCTGCGCTCCTGGTTCCGGACGGCCCCTCCTGGGCCGGCGTTCTGTGCACGGTGGCCGCCGCGCTGCCCGCGCTCTCGACCAATCAGGAGCTGCTTCTTGGTCTGATCGAGGACTGGGCGCGGGGCGTGACGTGGCGGACTCCCTACCCGGACGGGGCGCCGGACGCCGCCGCGATCGCACTGGGGCTGCTGCCCTTGCTGGACGACTACGACCGGGAGGAGACGCGAAAGCGTGTCCTCGCCGTCCTGGCCAAGATCCCCAACGCCGCCCCCGAGGCTTTTCGAGCTCTTCTCGCCGGAGAGGGGGAGCGCGCGAGCTCGGAGCTGCGCCAGATCGTCCTCGAGGGGCTGGCCGGGACGCCTGCGGCGCGCGATATGCCCGACGAGGTGGTGGCCGCTGCGCGCGACCACATCTTGCAAGACTCTGGCGAGCCGGAGTCCGGATCGATGCTCGACGAGGTCGAGCTGCAGTTCGGGGTGCGCCCAGAGCGACGTAGCGACTACTCTCCGCCCAGCGCCTACAGCGGTCCCTTCCTGACGCTCTTCCGTAGACACCCAACGAAGGGCATCGCGTTCGCGAATGAGATCTTCGGCCACAGCGCCCAGCAGTACGCGCATCCACGCGCGCGGCCGGTCGGCATCGAGAGCCCCTTCGAGGTCACGCTCACCTTCGCCGATGGCACCACCCGGACGCAGTGGTGCAGCGCGCGCCTTTGGCTGCTCTACCGAGGGACCTCCACCAGTCCCGAGGTCCTGCAGTGCATCCTGATGGCGCTTGAGCGCATGCTCCTCGAGGTCGCGGACGCCGAAGCGATCCGAGTAGGTCACGCGTCGCGCGGATCAGCGCGTCCTTGTCCAGATTATCGACGAGGTGCGCCGCCAGCTTTCGGGCATCGAGGATGTGCAGGTCCAGGCCCTTGCTCTTCTGGGCGGCCTCCAGCTGGCTCGCCTTCGTGCGGCCGCTCGGGCCCGCGATGCGCGTGCTCAGCAGCCAGAGTTCCTGCACGTTCGGATGGTTCGTGCGCGCCTGCGCGATGTCCTGCTTAGCTTTGGAAAGGTCGCCGAAGAAGAAACCCGCATCGGACGAGTACTGCGCGACAAGCTGCCCGCCATCGGCGACGCTGTCGACCACCCCTTTGACGGGGGCACCAGCGAGGTTCGTGCCGGCGTGGTTCCAGTGCGGTGATGGCCGGATCGAGTCGGTGATCGTGTACGCGAACGTTTCGAACGCGGCTCCGCTGAGCAGTTCGATGTCCCTGACAAGGTCGCGCACGAAACGCGCGCGCAAGCGCGGATGCCTTCGGCCACCGCCTCGTCCTTCTCCGTGAACACCGTGTGGCGCTCGCACTCCCACGCGCCCGGGCTGCTGCCGAGGACGTAGTTGCCGAGCTGGCGGGCGTTCATCTCGAAGACGACGTCCACCAGCTCGCTGTGCGGGCTCGGGTCGCGTACGATCCAGAGAGCCGCGAGCTTCATCGGGCCTCCCGGGCCGCTTCGGCGACTCGGTGCACGAGGTCCCGCGTCTGGCGCGCAGCGTGAAGCAGGGCGCAAAGGCGGTCGACGTCGGAGCCGAGCCCCTGGACCTCCCCGAGCTCGTTGACGCTAGCGCCCGTGCCCACGCTCCCGAGACGTGCCGCCAGGCGCGTCATCCGCTCCGCGAGGTAGCTGACCTTGTCGGTCAGCGTCTCGTGGGCGCGAACGACGGCGCGCTCGGCGTCATCCACCAGGTATGCGGTCTTGTCCATCGCCGTGCCTCCGTTTCGTGGGCGGACCAATGCGTGACCCGTGCCACGCGAGTCATTCGGAGATTCGCGGGCCGGTGCCCGGAGCCGATCGCTACGACCGTGATTCGGTCGTCATAGCCAGATCGCGAATTCGCGAATTGAGCGCTGATGTCGGCGACATGGCAGCGTGATGATCGAATCAGTCATTGCCACAAGAGTGCTGAGGGGAGCGTCGCGATGTGCAGCGCGGTCAGGACCGTGAGCGAGACGATGACGACGACGTCGAGCGTCGCGCCGTGCCAATCGAGGTGATGTTTCGGATCTGTCATGACGTGTTTGCTCCCTTGTGGGTGGACAGGACCAGCGGTCAGCGGCCAGCATCTGCACTGCGCCGGGCCTCGCGCGGCGGTGTGCGCCAACGCGGCGCGCAGCCCTCGCCGCGCGAGCCCCGAGCGCGCCAATCGCGGAGCTCGATGCTCTAAGCGTTGGGGAACTGCCCGCTGGCCTCGAGCCAGAAGAAGCAGCGAACCCCGGGAACGCCGTTGATGAAGACCTTGAGGGCTCCGGTGTTCGGATCGACGTAGAGCGCGATGTAGGTTTGTGCTGGGAGGTTCGCGTTCGCTGGCGTGACCTGCGCAGCCACGGCCGCGGTGACGCCCAGCGGAGGAACGCACTCGGTAGCGCCGTCGGCTGCGAACGACTGGCCGAACCCGAAGGCCTGCCAACCGCCCGTTCCCGATGCGCCTGTGGCCCCGATCGCGCGCGCCGAAGGCGTCCCGCTCCGGTCCCATGGGAAAATCGCCTGGGCGCTCGGGTTGACGATCGCGTGCCAGCGAAAGACGCGGTTACGCCAATCGCGCGAGTCGTCGACGACTCCCTGGGACTGGTGACTCCAGTTCGCGGAGGCCGCTGCCTGAGCGTCGATGGCGATGAGGCGGCCCTCGCAGCCGCTCATGGTGGGGGGCATGACCGGTCCCGGCCTCGGGCCGCCCGACCCCCAGGCGAAGGCGGCGCTCGAGAGGACCGAGCCGCCCTCCTTATACTGGTGGTTGGCGGGAACGAGGATCGACGCGCCGGTTGTGAGCGCGAGCGGGACGTAGGGCGCCAGGTCCTCGATGTCGGTCGGGGCGACCGTGCTCAGCGCGCCGAAGTTCGCTGGGACGCGAACGTTGGCGAGGGGGAAGAAGAAGGTCCCTCCCCCATCCGGGGGCAGCGTGGGCTTTGGCCCGCCCGAGGTCCCCTGGGTCACTCCGACGGAGATCGACTGCACGAGCGACTTGGCGACCTGTACGACTGAGACCTGCTCGGTCGCAGGGTCCTTGCGGTAGCGGCTCACCTGGGCGCCGGGCGTGTCCACCTGCAGCTGCGCGTAGAGCAGGTCCCATCGCGGCTGGGCGGTGGTGTTGGCCTGTAGTGGTTGCGATAGCGCCAGGGCGTTGGGGCCCGTGAAGATGGCGCTCCGCAGATCGTTCCAGTTCTTGAGCGTGCCGATGTTGGCCACGGTGTCGCGCGTACCAACGACCGCTCGGAAGGGGCTCACGGTCACCGTGCCCGTCGCTCCAGCGGGTGCAACCGTCGCGGCCGTGCCGAAGGGCAGGATCGCCTTGGAGACCCCGCTACCCGAGAAGGGGGCGAGGCGCAGCAGCTCCGCCAGGACGTGATCGTCTGCGAGGCCGCCGGCATCGGAGAGTGCGTTGATGTCGCTCTGCTCGACCTCCTGGCCGTTTTGCGTGAGCGCGAAGCGTTCGACGGACATGGGGTGTTCAGCTTCCGAGCTTCGGATCCGCGAGAAGCGCCCAGCGCACCGACTGCCCCTTGATGCGCGTGACGGCGTTGACGATGGCCTGGTAGACGGCGAGCGCCGTCGACGGGCTCTGGTAGACGAACATCCCGAGCGCGCCGCTCGTCTCGGAGCCGGAGGCGTTGGAGCCATCGGCGGTGAAGCTCCGGGCGTCGGCGGGGGCGATGAGGTCGGCCGCCACGAACGCGTGCGCGTCTGTCAGGCCGGTGAGGACCGGGACCCGAAGGATGAAGAAGCGCCCAACCTGGTCGGAGAACGCCCATGCGCCGCCCAGCTCGGAGTTGGGACGCACGAAGCCGCCGTTCGCCGCCGCGTTCGCGGGATAGAGGCGGGCGAAGTACTGCGCCTGCGCGCCGATGAACGAGTGCCAGGCCAGCGTGCCGTCCGTGACGTACCAGCGATCGAGGATGCTCTCGGCGTACTGCGCCTGGGTGGCGGTGTAGGTGCCGAGGATCGCATTCGCGGCAGCCAGGATCGCGGCGGGCGTCACAAGGGTCGGCACCGTGAGGGCCCGGGCGCGAAGCGAGTCGTCGCTCTCGCCATCCTGCTTGTAGACGCCGTGCTCGTTGCAGAGGCTCTCGAGGTAGATCCCGGTGGCCCGCGTGATGTCGCACTGCTGCGCCGAATACGCGCTGAGGCTTCGGTACCGAACGAGGATGGCCGTACCGCTGCAGCGCATGCGGCGGCCGCTTCCACTGGCTTGCTAACGGGCCGGCGAGCCATCCAGCGCAGGACTGAGGCCCGCCGCGCTCATCCGCTCCAGGGCGACCGCGACGTACCTGGGGTCGATCTCGATGGCAGCGCAGACCCGACCAGACGACTCGCACGCGGCCATCGTGGAGCCCGAGCCGCTGAACGGCTCGTACACCAGGCCCCCTGGCGGGCAGCTGTTGCGGACCATCATCGCGACCAGCTCCGGCGGCTTCATGGTCGGATGCTCCTCGGACGCCTTGGGGCGTGGCACCTCGAAGACCGTGGTCTGCGCGTTGTCGCCAAACCAGCCCGATCCGCCACGCCCGAGCCGGCCTTTGCCCGGCTTGAACCCGTAGAGCACCGGCTCGTGTCGCCAGTGGTAGTCGCTGTGGCCGAGGACCATGGAGTCCTTGACCCACACGAGCGTCTGATGGAGCCGCCATCCCACGTGCTCGAACGCCAGCATGAACTGCAGCGCCAACGGTCCGCCGGGATGCGCGACATAGATGGCGGCACCCTCGCCGAGCGCGTGGCTGTCGGCCGCGGCAAACGCGGCGCGGAGCAGCTCGTAGAGCTTGTCGCCCGTGAGCGCGTCGTTGGCGATGGTGAGCTTGGCCTTGCCCTTGCCCACGTAGCTCACGCCGTAGGGCGGATCGCACCACTGGCACTGGGCGCGGCCCGTGCCCATCAGGCGCGCGACGTTGTCGGGGGTCGTACTGTCGGCGCAGAGAAGCCGGTGCGACTGCCCGGGCACCGAGCCGCTGGGGATCGTCCAGAGCTGGCCAAGCTCGGTGCCCCACTTGGCCGCCAGCTCGTCGGCACGCGACAGCTCTGGCTCCGGCGCCTCGTGGCCGCCGCTCGCGGCGTCCGCATCCGCAAGCAGCTTGGTGAGCTCCGCGTCGGAGAAGCCGGTCGCGGCGAGGTCCGCCTGCTGGACGCGCAGGTCGATCAAGACCGCGGCGAGCATCTCGTCGTCCCAGCTCGCCTCCTCGGCCAGGCGGTTGTCCGCGAGCGCCAAGAGGTGCGCGTCGACCGGATCGAGGTCCAGAAACCGAACGGGGACGCGGTCCAGTCCGAGCTGCTGCGCCGCGCGCCAGCGCGTATGCCCGGCGATGATTTCCCCGTTAGCGCGGCGAGCCAGGATGGGCGCGCCGAAGCCGAACCGCTTGATGCTCGCGACCACGGCGCCGACGGCGTCGTCGTTGTGGCGAGGGTTGTCCGCCCACGGCCGAAGGGCGCTCGTTGGCACCCACTCGGCAGCCGACTCGGTGGCGGCATCGCCACTCGTGGACGTCGTGGGGTTGGTGGTGCTCATGACGGGCTCGGACGGGTCGACGGCGGCGTGGGGCGGGAGGCGCGTCCTGCGGGCGGGCGCCGGGGTGCGCGGCGCTTGGCAACTGCCTCCCACGCTGCTGGGAGAGCGCGGACGCGCCGGCAGGGCGCTCGCCCTTGCGAGCGCTCCTACTATTGGGTCGAGAGCGGCCCTTCCGCGCGTGAGGCGCGCGACGGGCGCGAGGTTTGCGCTTCGGCGGCGTCGAGCCTGCCGTCCGTCCCGCGTGCTCCTACCAATAGGGGGAAAAGGGCCGTTTCGCGCGCGAGACGCGCGAGGAGCGCGAGGCCTCCGAAGCGATGTGCCCTGGGCCGTCGTTTCCGCGCCGAGCCAAGCGGGCGGCGCCGCGTCAGGGAGGCGGAGCTGCGTGCGACCGCCGCAGCTGGGACACTCGTCGCGCTCCTCACGCTCCTCACCCGTGACAGGCGTGATTTCGCGCTCAGGGTGGGACCGTCGAACACGCCCGCCCGCTACGTGCTCCTACCCACAGGCGAAAGACGGCCACTTTGCGCGCGACACGCGCGAGGAGCGTGAACGACCAGCGCACCAGGGCTCATGCAGGCGTCGGTCCGTCAGCCTCGCGCATCGCATCGAGCTCGTTGGCCTCGGCCGTAGTGAGCACTTCGGCTCGAGCACCCGAGAGCCAGTGGCAGATTGCCTGATGCAGGTCCTCGACCAGCTCGTCGCGAACCCTGCGCGGGAGGGGTCTTCGGGTGCCGCGGGTGACGCCCACGTACAGCAGCCGCGCGGTCAGGCCGATCTTGTCGAGCAGATTGGCCCGAAACTCTCGGCTCGTGATGGTCCAGGCCCGGCGCAGCAGCTGCTCGGCCGTCAGGCTCGCGACCCGCGAGCTGATGGGCACCACGTTGTCCGGCAGATCCACAAGGCCCGCGCACAGCTCGTCGCAGAACGGTTGAACGAGCTCGAGGACGGACTCGGTCGCGTCGATCTCGCCCACACGCTCGAGGTGCTCGCCGAGCTCCTGAACCCGCGCGTCGAAGCCATCGGGCGCCTTGCCGTCGACGAAATCATCAGGCGAGAACGGGGGCGTGGTCGCCGCCAGTGCGGCCACACGATTGCCCAGCGTCATCGTCTCGGTCCTCGGATCGCGATTGAGCTTCCGCCACGCGGCGACGATCGGATCCTTGCGCGCGCCAGCCGGCGTGCGCTTGACCAAACGAACGGGCGGGGGCTTGCGCTTCTTCACAACGGGCCCCGCTGTCGGTCCGCTTGAGAGTCCCCGCTCGCGCTGCGGTCGTCCGCCGGCAAGGCCACGTGGCGCCCTACTTCGCGAAGTAGACCGTGGCGCGCTTCTGCCCCTTGCGCCGCAGTCTCCTGGCCTGCAAGCCCATTGCGATCACACGGGGCAGCTCGCGCTTGTCGAGCTTGAGCGCGGCCTGGATTTGTTCTGACCGGAGGCCTTTGCCCTTCGACGCCTTGATCGCCGAGACCACCTTGTCGAGGGCGGCCTTCACCTGCTCCGGCGTGCGTCGTGCGAGGCGGCTGGCCTTGCCTCGGCGACCTCGAGCCGGGGCCTCGCCGCCGCGAGCGATGCTGCCTCCGTTGCGGCGCCCGCGCGTTCCACCGCCGCTCTCTGCGAGGAGTTCCTCGAGAGATGCGGTACGGATGGCGGTGAGAACGGAGTTGGCGAACTGGTTGGCCAGCTCGTCGAGCGCGCTGCGCAGCGAGGAGGAACTCATCGACGGCCTATACTACGCGTCCTCGCATCCACCTGTCATGCGTCTGGGATCGCCGGGGAAGGCGCTGAATCGGCCGGCGAGTAGATCCGGCGTCAAGGGCAGCCGAGACATTTCCGACTCTCACGTGCAAGTGCGGCAGGCCCGCGCGTGTCAGGTGCTTCAACGGCCTCGGGACATATTGGGTCGAGTGCGAAGACGGGCACAGCATGGGAAGGCCCGCGTAGCGCACATACGTAAGTGGCTACCAGCGGCGGCGAAGCTCTCGGTCACGCAACGAGGATCGCGTCATCTGACCGCATCCGCTTTCCGCAGCCGGTGGTCACGTCGGCGGCGGTGGCTGCCCGAAGCGAAGACGCTCGAAGTCATCGCGCAGAACTGTTTCGACCCCGCGCAGGTCGCGGGCCGCATTCCGGACGTCCTCCGCCGAGACCACCAGGATATGGATGCCTTGCGGTAGGAAGCGCCTCCGCTCCAGCTCGGCGGAGAGCAGAGGGTTGCGTGCGTTGGGATCCCCTTTGATGCCCTCACGGGTGGCCAGGACGGCGACCTTCACGCCTTGGATCATGCACCGGGCACCGACGTCACGGACGACGGCTGCACCGACCTTCTCCGTGTACTTACATTCGAGCAGCGCGTACCCCTCCGGCAGGAACGCGTTACCAAACGCGGTCGTTCTGTACGAGAGGAGGAGGTCTGTCTGCGAGGCGGCATCGTTGACGGTGCTGCGCACCTCGAAGCCCGGTGTCGTGGAGAGCACGAGCCCTGCGGCCGCCTCGAAAACCGTCCCGATGTCTGTCGTGTTCATCGCCGCTGCGTTCGACGCCAGGTGGTCGAGCAGGCGCTCCACGAAGGCTTGACCCCTAGCTGGGCGTGCCAGGTCGAGCACCGCGTCCCCTCGCTTCCCGAACCAGGGTGCGGCGAGGAACGCCTCGGGGTGAAGAGGGGCTTCGGCCGGGAGGGCGCGGACTTCGATCGCCTTCCGGACCGACTCTTGAAGCACGCTCGGTCGCTGCCGCGAGGTGACGTTGGCCAGCGTGGGGACAGCAGCGCCGTCGTTCGCGCTACCGCTCAGGACGTCGCCGATGACCCCGAGGGCCGAGTAGTGTCGGACGGCGGAGGTGTGCCCCATCGCCTGCGCAATCCACGCGACGTCGAAGAGCAGGGCGCCAAGCCCCTGCCGCCGCTTGTCGACAACGCTCTGCTTGAACACCTGATCGTAGCGAAGTTGCAAGAAGGCCCAGGCCTGTTCGTTCCACCCACTCGCCGTGACCCAGGACCGCGCTCCACCCGCAGGGTCACGGCACGCCGAGAACCAGTCGTAAAACCGGGGCTGTTCGTCAAGGAAGGCCGCTTCCGCAAGGCGTTGCAAGTCCCCTGCGCGATGGACAGGGATGCGGTAGTTCGCCTCAGCGGCGGGTCCGAGGATCTCTGCGATCGACATGGCACCGCTATACCTTGGCGCCGGCTCGGTGGCAGCCATCAAGGAGCAGCGAGGCGTGCGACTATTTGTCCATGCGCGCCGGGCGCTGGGCCCTGGCGACCGCAAGGCGACGTTCATCGCTTCGTCTCCGTGCCCGCGATGTCATCGGTGAACCGCCACCGATGCAACCCCACGGCCTCGAACTCGTCGGCGCACTCACCCTTGTCGACGCCAGCGAGACGCAAACCCCGGCTGATCGCATCGCCACCAACGAACGGTCCGTGCGAGAGCGTCCCGAGCTCGATCACGGCGGACTGTTGCGTGCCTTGGCCGCCGAAGTACTCCGTCACCGCGACCACGACGGGGCCCATCAGGCCAACGGTCGCAAGCCTGCCGATCAGGCCGCCAAGGGTCGCTGCCACTTGCTCGGGCGTCGTCTCCGCTGGATCGCCGGCGCGAAGATCGCGCGCGGCTCCATCGAACGGCCCGGTCAGCGGAACTAACCATCGTCCGGCGCCTCCATGCACAAGGCGCGACCCGGGAATGGCGTCGCAGATCGCGCGCGCGTCGGTCTCCAGGACGATTAGCGCTTCAATTGCGTGCGCCATCGTTGTCTTCGTATCACGAGGCGCACGTGATGTTCGCCCTTGGGTCGGAGTCTGACGCTGGCTTCTGGCGGGAGCGAGCGGGCGAGTGCTCGGCATCTCGACGGCGGTGCACTAAACGTTGTGCCTCGTTAGCGACTCGCTGAAGGCGTCGAGGCCACCACCGCTCGCCAGGTGGTCGCGTACGCACCGACGGCGAGGTCAACGACACCCACGCCCCTCCAAGGTCGACGGCAGGCAACCCCGCGACGGTGTGAGCACCGTCACTGGTCGCCCAGCCCGCGTTCGCCAGTTGGGCGAGGTACCCGCCTCGCAGCGACACTGCCAGGGCCCATAGCTCGTTGGCGCTCGCCCTTCCGAGGGGCACGAGCTGCTCGAAGCCGAGCTGCCCCGAGAACATCCAGGCGTCCTGCTTGGCGCGGTCGGCGCCGCCCACGCCGGTCGCCCGATCGGTCACGTAGCTCCAATGCGCGCCGTGCGCGTCGAGCGAAAAGGAAGTGACGCCCGTCCCTGCCAGGGCGAACCCAGTCAGCCCACGCCAGCGCAGAAAGTCGTAGCCGGCGTCGAGATGGACGTCGGTGATGCCGGCGCCGACCTGGCTGCCGTCGCGGGGACCGACGGCCCTCGCGCCGCTCAGGAACGCGGGGAACTGGATGCGCCACCTCGCGAACGCGAACTCCACGCCGGTCGGCGCCGCCGACTCGTACGAACTCGGCGCCGATTCGAACCCCAAGCCCGCACCGACCGGCGCCAAGGTATTGGCGGAGCCATGTCGACCGCAGAGATCCTCGAACCCAACGGCTCGCGGAAGCGGCCTTCGCTGACGAACAGCTCGGGTTTGCGACTGGTTCTCGGCGTGCAGTGACCCTTCGGGTGGAGCGCGGTCCCGGGTCACGGCGAGCGGTGGAACGAACGCCGGGGTCCGCTTGCGTTCCTGACGCGCGCGGGCTCGTGAGAGAAGGAGCGGTCAGCGAGGGCTCAGAGGGGCTCGATCTGCTTCCCCTTTCCAGGTGGCGTTTCCGCCGGGCCGCCAGGCGCGTATCCTCGGCCGCATGCGGCTCTCGCTCTTCTTGGGTCTCGCCCTTTCGCTCCTCGGTTGCTCGGGGCTGAAGTTCACCGATCAGCCGGTCAATGCCCCCCTGCCCACCGAGCTCTCCCAGCGCCGCTACTTCGACGCCGTCGGCGCGTACCAACGAAACCTCGATGCGCTCGTGGGCCATATCCTCTACGCGCGAAAGAGCGCCACCGGAGGCTGCAACGTCCAGAACTTCGACGAGCTCGCCCTCGGCCGGCGCCAGTACCTCAAGGCGGGCACCAAGCTTGTTCCCGACAACCAAGCCGCGCCCCGCTACGAGTCCAAGATCGAGTCGGGCATGGCTGCGTCCAGCCAACTCTTCACGTTTGCGGCGCATTTCAATGCGGACCAGCGGGCCGAGGTCAGCATCAGCGACGCGGTGTTCCTGTTCATTAAGGACACCGAGATCCCCCAGGACGATCTCGACAAAGTGGCCGACTCGCCGATGGCCGACGACGAATGCGACCGCTTCTACATCCGTGGAGTGGTGTTGTCGGTCATCCAGTACAAGACCTACCAGCGGATCGACGCCGACGCGACGACGAGCGGCAATGCGTTCGGCGCCAGCGGCAAGGTCTTCGGCGAGGGCAAGAGCTTCAGCTTGGACCTCAAGCTCGGCGTCAACCTCCTTCCGGTGCGCAAGGAAGCAGGCGCGGGCGTGCAAGCGCAATCGACCGATCCGGTTCTGGACCGGCTGCGCACAGTCCGTGTTCCCGCCACGGGCTTTCCCGAGCGGCAAGAGTGATGCCTCGACCGGTTTCGCTCTGGGGCGCGGCGATGCTCTCCACACTGGCAGCCGCGACACGCCTCTCAGCGTGTCTTTCGCCGCCGGCCGCGGCAACCCCCGGCCAAACCCCGTCATCAGGTGGTGCGCCGACACCATCCGCGGCCCCGATGACTTCGAGGGACGGGTGCGCGGACGCGCTGGGGGATGCGGAGCAGTTCTGCTTCGCGAGCAACCCCGAGAGCGGCCTGGCGATCGCGCATCCGCTCGGCCTCGTGTTTCAACTCGACGACCTGCTGAGTTCCTGCAGAGATCTGCTCGAGACGCCCGCCATCTACGAGCCCCTTCTTGCGGTCGCTGCGCGGGGGACCGTCAATACCCCCGACGACATCCGCGCGACCATCGAGCGACCTATTCCCGCAGGGGCCCATCCTGAGCCTGGCCACGTCTGGCGCGATGACCTTCGCAACATGGTTCTGCGCGGCGCGCTCTGGAAGGCCCTGAACACCGTCCGCGTGTGGAGGCACGAGCGCATCCAGGTCGGAGGGCCCGGTTACGTGGTCAATGCTGAGGTCAAGAGCCTGGGGACTGGCGACGCGGCGGAGGTCGTCTTCTACGGCACCTCTTGTACGCCCACAGATCTCTACGGCGTCGACTTGGGTCACATCGATGGCACGACCCGGTACCTGCTCATCGCAGCGCACGAGTACGGCCACGTGATTGACCATCTCTCCGGAGGTCTTGCTACCTACGGCCATTCGGACCCCGAGGCGGAACGGCGTGCCACCATGCTGGGCTCCTTCGTGGCGGAATGCTGGCTGCATGGCCTGGGCTCGATGCTGCAGCAGCCGGCGCAATCGCTCATTCAAGGCTACGGCGCCGTTTTGCGCGACGAACACAAGCGCGCATGTTTCATCGAGCAGTGGCGTCGTGCGGAACGGAGCATCGCGACCCTCCGCGGCACGTGGGCGGATGCCGGGATCCGCGTCCCGGAGTCCATGCAAAACCGGACCGGTTGCGTCAGCTACCTGTCTGCGGACGCGGGAGGGTGAGGGGGTTCGGCCTTTTTTTAAGGCGTCGGATCGGCCATGCGAGGCGCCTGGGCCCTCCACGGCACGGATCGCATACCCGAAGGCCCGCTGCCCATGCCCCAGGCGACATCTCCCGCGCTCGCGATGGGGGACATGCAGCCGTCGGACAAGGCCGGGACACTACCCCCGAACCACCCTCCCATCGGGGGGGCCGCGGCGATGCATGCCCCCACTCCCTCGGCGTCGGAGGACCCGCCTGCGCTCACCTGGAAGGTCCCCGACGGCTGGCAAGAGGCGAAAAACCCGAGCGCCATGCGACTGGCCACCTACCAGGCTCCGGGGGGTGTCGAGGTGAGTGTCTCGCGCGCCGGCGGCACGACCGACGCGAACATCCAGCGCTGGGTCGGCCAGTTCGACGACGTCGGCCGGGAGGTCCACGCGGAGAAGACCGTGCACGGTGTTCACGTGGTCTCGGTCGACGTGGCCGGGACCTACGTCGGTGGCGGCATGAGCGGCAAGACCGAGCCCCTTCGCAGCTGGGCGATGGTAGGCGCCGTCCTCGAGAGCCGCAGCCCCCCCTACTTCTTCAAGATGACGGGACCGGCAGCGGCCGTTCGTGCGGCGCAGCCGGCATTCGACCGCCTCGTCGACAGCATCAAGTCGACGTGAGGCACGTGGCGTGCACACCGAAGGGCCATGTTCGACCGACGATCGGCCCTTGTGGCGCTCGCGTTCCTCCTCGTCGCCTGCGACGGCCCTGACGGACCGCAAGGACAGAGCGGGGAGGCGGGCGCCCCGGGTCCCGCAGGAACCCAAGGGCCCATGGGAGCCACCGGACCTCTGGGTTCAGCAGCCACGACCGGCGAAGGCGGCGCCTCCATTCCCGTCGGCTGCCTGTCGCCCTGCCACGGCTTCAACGGCGTGGTGTCGCAGTTCCAGACGAGCGTCCATTACACGGAGTACCTGGTGAACGTCTCGTCGGCGACGCCCGAGGCCGAGTGGACCACGACGGGAGCGGCCTGCGGCAACTGCCACGCGATCGACGGGCTCCAGCAGCGCGTCGCCGGCACCGTCGGTACGACGGGCGACGCGCGCGTGGTCAACCTGGCGAGCGGGGAGCTGCTCTACGCCCTCCCCGATTCGGGTGCCCAGACGGCAGCGAACTACACCGGGACGGCGACGGTCGCGGAAGTCTACTGCACGACCTGCCACGCCGTCACCGACGCCAACGACCCGCACAAGACGGGCATCCCCTGGACCCCCGGATCCTTTCCCCTCATGATCGACAACGACGGCGGCGGCACCGTCTTCATCGAGAAGAGCCCCACCGCCACAGCCGTGACGGGGACCGACGCGGGCAACTACGGGCCGGGCAACGGGTGCATGTGGTGCCACCGTTCGCGCGTCGACGTGACGAGCTACCTCACGCCGACGGGGAACGCGATCACGAGCGTGCACTGGGGACCGCACGAGGGGCCGCAGGCCGACCTCTTCACCGGCGTCGGCGGCTACCAGTACGCCGGCCAGACGTACGGCCAGTCCACCCACGAGCAGAAGCTCTCCTGCATCGACTGCCACATGGCTCCCGTGGCGGACAACAGCGGCGTCCCCGATCACTCGTTCAACCCGAGCCTCTCGGTGTGCGTGTCGTGCCACGCGGGCACCACGACCTTCGACATCAACGGGTTCGAGACCCAGATCCAGGCGATGCTGACGGCTATCGAGACCTACCTGAACGGCCAGGGGTTCTTGACCCGCGCCAGCGCGGCACCGTACACGCCGCTCACGACTGCCCAGCTCGGCGACGGCAACTGGGCCACTGATCAGCCCGTGCCCGGTGCGACGCTCGATGGAGGGCTGCTGACGCAGGACCAGGCCGGAGCTGTCTACAACTACATCCTCATCGCTCGCGGCGGCGCCTACGGCGTGCACAACCCTCTCTACATCGGGCAGATCATCTACGACTCGTACCACGCGCTGACGGGGACCTCGCTCCCGACCTTCCCCCGCCCCCAGTGAGGCAGGCGTGAGCCGCACGCGGATCCTCTGTGCTGCTGGCGCGTGCTCTGCGCTGATCACGGCCTGTTCGCAGGACCGGGCGAGTCCACGGCCTCCGGTCTACGACGTGGACGTCGCGCCGCTGCTGCAGGCTCACTGCGTCTCGTGTCACGGTGACGCCAACCCTCAGGCGGGCTGGAGCGCCTCGCCCTTCCTCGGCGCCATCGGGTGCGTTCCCTCGAACGTGCCCGCCATGTTGCCGCCCGATGGCCGGGCACCCGTGCTCGCGGCCCTGCAGACTCCTCCCCACGTGGGCCTCCTGAGCGGGGCCGAGCAGGCCACGCTCGCGTCGTTCATCGCCTCGGGGACACCGGCCTACGCGGCCGGCGTGCACGACCCGAGCATCATCGACCCGCGCTCCGCGGGTTTTCACGGTGCCGTGCTCCGCGCGTCGCACTGGTCGCAGATGCTCGACCCCGCCGATCCGAACGCCTGCGGTGGCTGCCACGACGGCGCGCCGACGCGGCCTGCAGGCGTCACGCAGGGAGATCCGGCGGCGCCTTCCTGCACGAGCTGCCACGACCAGCCGGGCGGCGCGCTCGCGTGCCCGACGTGCCACGGCGCGGGAGCCCACGACTCCCCGCCGCGCGACCCCTGCTTCTTCCCGGGCGATGTCCCTGGCAATCACGCGGTGCACGCGTGGGCGTCGTCGGTACGTTCGGCGGGCATGCCCTGCTCGACGTGCCACCCCGCGGTGGGCTCCCCCGTCATCAGCGGGTTGCACGGCGATGGCATCGTCGAGGTGACGTTCGATCCCACCCTGGTGCCCGGCGAGGCAACCTACGACTCCGCCACCGGCGCCTGCGCCGTGTCCTGCCACGCCCTGGGCGGTACGAAGCCCGTGGTCACCTGGACGGAGTCGGCCAGCCCGGTGGGATGCAACGATTGCCATCTGTCGCCCCCCGCCGGGCACTACATCGGCTCCTGCACCGGGTGCCACGCGGAGGCGAACGCCGCGGGCACGGCCCTTGGCGGCGGACCGCTGCACATCAACGGCAAGGTCGACCTCGGCAACGGCAGCGGTCTCTGCGGCGCCTGCCACGGGACCGGCGTCAGCCCCTGGCCCACGACGGCCGCCCACCCCGGACACCAGAATCCGACCGGGCTAACACTGCCCCTCGCGTGCACGAACTGCCACATCGTCCCGGCGACCATCCTCGACCCGGTCCACCTCGATGGCACTGTGCACGTCACGTTCGCGGGGCTTGCCACGGCGCGTGGCGCGCAGCCCGTGTGGAACGGCACCACGTGCACCAACGTGGCCTGCCACGGCGCGAACCTCGCGGACCCGGCGGCCGTCCCCGCGTGGGACGATGCCTCGGGCGCGCAGGCGCGGTGTGGCGCGTGCCACGGCATTCCGCCCTCGCAGCACACGACGGCCACGGGGTGCAACCGGTCCGACTGTCACGGAAGCGAGGTCACCCTCGCGCCGAGCGGCGCGCCGCTCATCTCGGCTACTGGCCTCACGCTGCACATCGACGGCATCATCGAGTCGGCGCGCTGACCCCAGGCTCAAACTCCAGTCTCTGCCGGCCGCAGTCCGTCACCCACGACCGGCCGCGCTGAAGCGGAGTGCGCTCACGAACCTGCCTCGCCGTCCAGGGGGATCTGGATGATGTGGTGGAGCCGCTTTTCCAGCGCGACCGGATCGAGGTGGCCGAGGTTCTTGTCCACCGTTGCCAGCAGGTGCTTCTTCAGCTGCGGCGTCAGCTCTTTCAGCATGAGCCCGGCGAAGTGAGGAGGCGCGACCAGCACCCAGCGGTCGAAGCGCGCCGAGCGCAGCGCCACGTCGAGCCTCGAGCCGAGCAAGTGCGCGAAGTGTTCCTTCTCCACATCTCTGGGGGACGAGGCCGGAGCGAGAGCGTTGTGGTGCACGGAACCGCCCTCCGGCGACCGGGTTCCCTGGCGATCGCTCACGAGGTCGGCGGCCTTGCTCCGCGACTCCTCGTGCGCGACCTCGCTTTCGATGCGCCACTGCGGGCTGTCGCCGTGCGTTTCGAAGAAGCAAGCCTTGGCCGAGTCGCAAACCAGAATCCATGCTGTGTTCATGCCCACCTCCGGCCTGCGGAATGCGCCTCTTCTGGCTGGGCCGGGTCGTTCGGGCGACTGAGGATCAAGTCGGCGCGTCCATCGACCCGACCCGCACCAGCTTCTTGTTGACGAACTGCTGAATGCCCATGTCGCCGAGCTCGCGTCCGTACCCGGAGTTCTTGATGCCGCCGAAGGGAAGCTCCGCGTCCGACCAGTCGATGTTGTTGATGAACATCATGCCCGTCTCGATCCGACTGGCCACGCGCTTGCCTCGTGCGACGTCCCTCGTGAAGACGGAGCCTCCGAGGCCGAAGTCCGAGTCGTTGGCCAGGGCGATGGCGGCGTCCTCGTCCTTGACCCGGAAGAAGAGCGCGACCGGGCCGAAGAACTCCTCCCTGAAGGCCGGGTTGTCGGGCGCGATGTCGGTCAGGATAGTCGGTGTCATGAACGATCCGGGACCGTCGAAGCGCTTGCCGCCCATGAAGACCTTGGCCCCGTGGGAGACGGCCACGTCGATCTGCTTCAAGAGCCTCACGAGGGCGGCCTCGGTGACGAGCGGGCCCAGGGTCGTCTTCTCGTCCATCGGGTCGCCTGGCTTGAAGGCCGCCAGCGCCGTCTGGAACTTGTGCAGGAACGCGTCGGCCAGCTTCTCGACGACGATGAAGCGCTTGGCGGCGCAGCAGGTCTGCCCAGCATTGTACATCCGCCCCCAGACGGCCCACTTCATGGTGTGCTCGAGGCCCGCGTCGTCGAGCACGATGAAGGCGTCACTCCCGCCCAGCTCCATCGAGGACACCTTGAGGTCCTTGCCGGCTCTCGCCGCGAGCGTCTTGCCCGCCCCGACGCTGCCGGTCAGCGCGACCCCCTTGATTCGTGGGTCGTCGATGACGCGGGCCGACTGGTCGTGGGTGATCACCAGATTCGTGTAGAGCCCTGGAGGCGCCCCCGCTTCCCGCCAGAGCGCCTCGAACGCGATGCCGCACTGCGGAACGGACTCCGAGTGCTTGACCATGACGACGTTGCCCGCCATCAGCTGCGGACCCGCGACACGAGCGAGCTGATAGAAGGGGAAGTTCCAGGGCTCCACGCCGAAGACGACGCCGATCGGGCTGCTCTCCATGTGAGCCTCTCCAGCGGTCGGATGCAGGTTCACGGGCGCGAGGAAGCGCTCTGCGTTCTTTGCGTAGTACGCGAGAATGCGGGAGCTGAACTCGACCTCACCGCGGGCCTCGTCGATCCGCTTGCCCATCTCTAGCGTTGCAAGGCGAGCGAAGTCGTCGACCCGCGCGTGCATGATGGTCGAGGCCTTCGTCACGATGGCGGCGCGTTCGGCGAAGGTCTTCCTCCGCCAGACCTCGAAGCAGCTCGCTGCCGCGCTTATCGCCCTCTCGAGCTGGGCGTCGGTGAGCTCGGAAAACGTCTTCAGAACCTTCCCGTCCTTGGGGTTTATCGTCTGGTAGAGCATTGGGCGTTCTCTCTTCCCGGCAGGAGGTGTCGGTGGACGTTCGACGTGCAAGTTCGCGTCCACGCTTCGCCGCGCAGACCCTCGACCGGGGTGCCGGCGACGAGGCTCCACGCCCAGGCAGTTCGCGAAACGCCTCAGCGACGACGTCGTCCACCTCACGCGAGCGCGCGCCCCTCCGGCGCCGGTCACGAAGACGCGTCGTCTGTCTCGCTCGAAGACCTGACGCCCAGCGCCGATTCGAGCTGCCGCGACCCCCGATCATGGCGAGCCATCCCCTCTTCTTCTGGCCGATGGACTCCGCGCTCGTATGCCAACCGAGATCCCCGAGTTTGGCCGGATGAACAGGGCGCTCGCCGGTCGCGAGGCGCAGGTGCTCGGCGCGAGCGTGGAGCCCCATCCGCTGGGCGCGCGTCGAGGACCTGAGCGTCGGCAGAGAGGACGGCCTGAATGCTGCGCAGCTTGCTCGAATGAGGAGCGAGGACCGATCTCCGACTACCCACGACCCTCATTTCGCAGCGTGCCTTCCAGGTAAGCAAACGGGACGAAACCCGTGGCGTCCGGGCACGGTTTGCGCAGCAGAGCTCGCACGGCGTGTCCGTCGAGGTCCGGCACGAGGTCTGCTCCCGGCCAAGCGTCGTTTCAACCAAGGCAAGGACGACAAAGGGCAGCACCACTACATCCCATGAGCTGGGTGAAGACGGTCGACGATAAGGTTCACATCGATCGCCCGGGTGACCAGGCGATGCGGGAGTGGCTCACGACGCCGAAGAGGGCGCCGCACCAGATGGCGTAGTCCAGGGACCCGTCGGGCGGGATCTGTTACCCGTTCCGCCCGCCGGGTCGCTCACCCAGGGGCGCGGACCGTCCGCGCCCCACGCGAGGAGCTGGGCGACCGGCCCCGGTGCGCCGGCGCACATGACGAGGTGCGTGCGCGCGGCGCAGTACACCCTGCGGGCTGGGTCTCGTGCGTCGGTCTCCTCTTCGGCCCACGACCCGAGGTTGATGTACGTCGAGGCGCCCTCGTTCAGGGCGATCCTCGCGGGAGTGTGCGTGTGTCCCATCACGACGAAGACAGCCGGGAAGAGCCTTGCCAGCTGTCCCGCGCGCTCGAGCAGCTGTCTCTCGGGGTCGACGTGCCGCTGTCTTGCGAAGTACCAGTGCATGGCCGCCCAGGCGACGACGATGAGGGGGGCCGCAAGCCATGCGTGCGCGCCATAGCCGAGCGACAGGAAGGCCACGAGAAGGAGGGCCGCCCACGCAGCGACCGCCAGAGCGAGGCGATCGAGGAGTACGCTCGCGAGGATGCCCCGGATGGTGTGCGTCGCAGGGGCCATCTGCAGCGCGGCGATCGCGCGGATGCGCTCGACGCCGACCGTCGTGGCCTCGGCGAGCAGGACCATGCGACGCTCGTGCTCCTCGCGGTGTGCTCGGGCCGCGGGGGAGAGGTGCTCGCGGCGCAGGCGAAAGAGCTCGAGCACCGCATTGGCAAAGCTCGCGCCCAGCTTCAGCAGGCCCGCGGGGCCGAGTCGTGCGCCGAACGCGAGATAATGGGTGACGCCTTGGGTCTCGTGCCCATACTCGCGCATGCCACGCGTCGTCCGGACGACGAACCTCAGCAGCACGTCGGCGACGCTGCGCATGATGCGGCGAGGGTCGGCGGGCGAGAGCGGCGCCATCACGCAGTCGCTCGCGCAGAAGGCGTCGTACTGGTGGCCGTGCTCGATGTAGGCGATCCCGGGTAGGTACAGAAACCATGGGCAGAAGCGGATTCGCTCGCCAAATGCCCTTGCGTCCAGCGAATAGCCTCGGTCCGAGCGCACGATCGCCCGCGCCAGGAGCGTCGAACGCAGCTGGTCCTTCACGCCGTCCCAGTGAAACTCCAGGTCGTGGTTGCCGTGGACGATGTCCATAGACTGGCCTGCGGCTACGAGGTCTGCGAGTGCGTCGAAGACGTCGCCGTGGCGCTCGACGACCAACCGGAGCTTTATTTGGGCGTGGTCGGCGGCATTTCCGAGACCGTGCACGCGCTCCTCGTGGCTGCGCTCGGTCGCCAGCGCGGCGCCCGTGGCGTGCACCATCATGCCGACGAAGTCGATGAGGTCACCCGCGAACACCACCCTGAGATGGTCGCCTGGGGTCGTCGAGGTCCGGTAGTGCTCGAGCAGCCGGACGAGGTCCGCGTCGACGTCGCGTGATCGAGGCACGGGCCTGCCCACGTCGTTCAGGTCGCTGCCGAGGTGCACGTCGGAGAGTACGACCAGCCGGTCCATGACGTCTCGAAGCGCAAGACGCGGACCACATCTCTTCCGCCTACTCCGCCTCGGCCGCTCGCGCCTGTCGAGCCAGAACGCGAAGCGTTCGTCCCATGGAGTAACGACGGGCCGGCTCGCAGGAGGTCAGCTCCTCGCACGGTCCTCGCTCTCCGCTGAAGCGTCCTTCCCGCGGCGCGCCCACACCCCAACCGGGATCATCCATGACCATCTGCCCGAGCCAGGTCGACAGCGCGGTCCTCGTCGCGCGGATGAGGGTGCCATCCATCACGTCGTGGCCCGCTCCCGGTGCCACGAACGACCGCGTGTCCGGGAGCTGCGCGAAGCTCCGCTCATATTGCCCCAGCCAGTCGACGACGTCCTGCTCGCTCACGCCGTAGAACGAAGGCAGCACGGTGTCGACCTGGAAGGAAAGGAACGCGAAGCGCGTCTGGGGGTAGGTGTGGCGGTCGTGCAAGAACAGGGGCGAAAGACCCACGGCGCAGTGCTGGCATCCGGTTGGGAGTCGCACGCTCCAGCTCGGGGGGTATCCGGACACCCCGATTCCGGGGCCCGAGTCATCGATAACATCGGTTCGCACGCCGAACGCGCTCGCTACGAAGCTCTGATTGAAGAGAGTGCCGAAGCCGCCGGCGCTCTGCCCCACGAGCCACACGTGGTCGACGGCGGGGAACGAGCCGCTCAGCGCGCGGAGGTACAGGTCCAGGTTGTGCGCGCCGTAGTGGTACGTGACCATCGGCTCACCGTCGACCTCGTACACGGCGACGCCGTTGCCGGCGTGCAGATCGCCGGTGCAGTAGGGCACGAGGACGTAGCTCGCGTCGGAAAATGGGTTCTCCGGGTCGTCGCGGTCGAAGATCGACAGACCGAGCACCGGGTCCGCTGCGAGCTGCGTGACGCCGTAGCCGCTCGCGATGTGGTCGGCGGTCGGGTGGACCCAGCACGTCTGGCCGCTGTCGCACGCCCCGCCCCCCTCGAGGAACACCACGAGGTGCTGAGCTCCGGGACGAACATCGACGGCGATGCCCGTGGGCGCGCCATTGCCGCAACGCGAGCCGGCGACGTCGAGCCACGCCCACTCATCGGGCGGCGCGCTCAGGCCATTGCCATCGGTCGCGTCGGTGCCAGCGGAGGCCATCGCGGGAGCCCCCCCATCCGATGTCGTGTCCCGGACGCTCTCGAGCGCGCATCCGGGCGAGAGGAGGAGCGCGAAGACGGCCTCCCACAGAGTCGCGAGCGGGGGAACCGGCGAGACCATGCTCGACCCTACGCAACGGCCGCGCCAGGTCCGTGTGTCGCCTTGCCCCTTTCACCCCGCCACGGGGTTGGCGCCATTGGTCGCGTGCCCCGCGGCGGGCGCGATCGGCGCGGAGATCGTCTCCCCCTTCGCCGTGCCTCCGAGTCGGTCGACGAGGGTCCGGCGCAGTTTCTTCCCCGCGGGCGTCATGAGGAAGACCGCTGTGCCCACCGTCACCGCTCCTGCGGCAAACCAGAGCACCCCGACGCGTGGCCCCCGCTGACGCTGCAGGCCCAGACGGTGGAGCAGCGTGTCCGCGCCGCGGCCCTCGGCCTCGCGGGCGCTGTTGATGAGCTTCAGCAGCTGGGTCGAAAAGTCGAAGAGCTTCGCCCGTACGTGCGAGGCCGCTTCCTTCACGTGCTCCGCAGCGTGCTCCGTCGTGTTCGCGATCGTGGCCATAGGAACCTCCATGCAGGTCGCTGGTGCAACGAGCGAGCCTCCCTGCGGCACGCTCGTTGCGTTGACCTGCTTCGAAGAAGGAGCAGACCATGAACGCCACCATCTCCACCCTCACGATGTTCGCCATCGTCACTTGCGCACGAGCTGTGTCGGCACAGGACGCGCTCCCTCCCCCGGTTCCCGTCGTCACACCACCGCCTCCCGCGCTGGTGCTCACGACGACGGACGCTGCCCCGAGCCCCGCTCCCGACGCGCCCGCGACCGTTTCTCCCATCAATCGGCCGCTCCTTGCGACGAGCCTGGTCCTTCTCGGCGGCACCTACCTGGCTTCGGCGGTAGACGGCGCCACGAGCGGCCGGGACGCCGACAGGAGCAACCTCCTCTACCCCGTCGTCGGTCCGTGGATGGATTATGCGAATCGCGATTGCGGAACGCCTGGCAAGTGCAACGCCAACGAAGGCGGTTACAAGGCTCTGCTCGTCCTGGGCGGCATTGGACAGGGACTCGGCGCCCTCGGCGCGCTCACGTCTCTCTTTCTGCCCGAGAAGACGACGCGGCGATGGTACTTCATCGGCAACGACACCCTCCAGGCGGCGCCGTCGCCCGTGGGTACGGGATACGGTCTCGTTGGCGTCGGCCGATTCTGAGCCGCGCCAGAACCTCGCGCTCGTCAGCCGCGAGGTGGTTCGGTCATCGGCTTCGCAGCATCTCGAAGTGCATCGTGGAAGGGCACGGCCATCGGATCTGGGCCGAGAGCACACTCGGGCAAGGAAGTGCGTTCGTCTTCAACTGACCCAGGGACGGAAGCGTTACTGGCCCTCATCCCATCTTCGCTCGACAATCGAGCAAGACCATCGGCCCCCCGCGTCGCTCCACCATGCGTCCCGCGGCGCGGCCGGGATCTCCTCCCCATGACGAAGAATGGCGGCCCCGATCGCGGCGTGAACGCAGAACGAACGGTCCGCTCGATGCAGGTGAGTGGTTCATGCCCACTGACCGCTGGATGCGTGCCCCCCTCCTCGTAGCCTGCTTGCTCGGGTGCAGCCGTGCGGGCGGACCAGGGAAGGGCGAGCCAGGCCGTCAGGGTCCAAACGTCACCAACATGCAGGCCGGGGTCGACCCAATCATTCGTCGGCTTGCCATGGCGCGATGCGATCGCGCGGCATCCTGCAACGAGATCGGTGACTCGAGGGGATATGCCACGCACGAGGAGTGCGTCGGCGAGATGACCGCGCGCATCGCGAGCGGTGACCACATCTGTCTCGTGGACGAACGCAAGGAGGGGCTCGAGCACTGTCTTGCGGAAATCAGCAGCCAGCCATGCGTCGAGCTCGACCCCGGCTCATGCCCCGAGACACTGAGTGCCTCCGAGCTGCAGAATTGTCTGCGCTGGCAAACGCCCAATTGAGCCTCGCGCCTACACCGTGCCCCCAACATCGTGCCTACGTTGGGAACCATGAAGCCTCTGATGCAGATCCGACGGCGTGACGCGACCGGCCACCTCGACCCGCGGTATGCGGCAGACCTGCGCGCTCTCGGCGGCAAGAAGGATCGCGAGAGAGCCGCGGCGTTCCTCAAGGGGTACATGCGCAGTAGTGACTCGCTGGCCGAGAGGCAGGGCGAAGAGTTCGTGTTGTCGGCGACGAGCGGCCAGAGCGAGGCGGAGCGGGCTTCGGCAGAGGAGGTCGTCACCGAGGAACTGGGGGGTCCGTTTGTGATGACGAACGGCCGCGAGGAGTTCGCCCGGGGAGCCGACCGATCGAACCCGGAGGGCTCCACTCGGGAGCCTTTCCCCAAGAGCTGAGCCGCCCTTCGGCGGCGCGGGACATGCACGTGCGGCGTGCGAGTTGCTCTCCACAGCCCGGACGCTCACTGCAATCCTGTCAGGCTGGATCTGCGTCACGGCGTCCACGACGGCCCGGGCCGAGGATCCGCTCAACTCCAGCGACAAGACCTCGACCGCGGAGCCTGTGTCCCCGTCGGCTGCCGCGGTCTCACCCGCCAGTGACCGGGCACACACCGTCGTCAATGTGCTCCCCGTCGTCGGGGGCACCACCGACATCGGCTTCGGCGTGGGCGAGTTCGTCGGCATCGCGCGCCAACAGAAGGGCTACGATCCGTACGTCTGGAACCTGGAGTCGGTGGGGCTCGTCACCTTCGAGTCCCTGTCCGGTCATCTGGCCCTCCCCTACCAGGACTTCGAGCTCAAGCTCACCGTGCCCCGCCTGCTCGGCGCTCCCGTTCGCCTCGAGGTCAACCCGACCTACACGTGGGAAGAGACGCTCGAGTACGACGGGATGGGCAACGCCTCGTCGGCCGCGCTGCCGGCGGGCGCTTCGAACAGCTACCGGTGGTACGGCCGGCTGCACCCTGCGCTCGACGCGCGCCTGTGGTGGCGGCTGCGCGATCATCTCGCGGCCTCCGTGGGCGCGACCTACACGCAGAACTGGCTGCAGGTCACCGCCGACTCGAAGCTCGCCAGCGACCTTCGCAGCGGGAGCCCCGAGGTGAAGGACCTGCTCGGCGGTACCGCGCCCCACGCCGTGGCCCTCTTCCACTACGGTTTGCAATGGGACACGCGCGACAGCGAGGCCTCCACCCACAAGGGGACCTTCCACGAGGCGATCGTCAAGCTGAGCCCGGGCGGTGCCGGGATGTTCCCCTATCGCTATGGCCAGGGCACCCTCGTGTCGCAAGTGTTCCTGCCATTCGGATCACGCGTCACGTTGGCCGTCCGCGGCGTCTTTGACGTCTACGTGGGGAATCCGCCCTTCTACGAGCTCGCCAAGTACGACAACACCTATGCCCTGGGCGGGATCCTCGGCGTCCGGGGCGTTCCCGCCGAGCGTTACTACGGGAAGGTGAAGCTCCTCGGCAACGCGGAGGTCCGCACCGACGTGGTCACCTTCCAGGCGCTCGGCAAGAAGCTCCTCTTCGGTGTCGTGGGTTTCTTCGACGGTGGGCGACTCTGGGCTGACACGACCGCCCACCCCGAGCTCGACGGAACGAGCGTCGGTCTGAAGTACGGCACGGGAGGCGGTCTCCGCCTGCAGTCGGGGGAGGCCTTCGTCCTTCGCGCCGACGTGGCCTGGTCGCCCGACGCCCGCCCCATCAGCGCCTATTTCGCCGCGGGTCAGCTGTTCTGACGACTGGCGTCCCGAGGGACAGTCTCCCCCGTGCCCACGCTGGGAACGCGCCACCGGGCGGTCGCGGCCGCTTGCGCGGCGACCTCGCGACCGAGCGCCAGGGCACGAGGGTCGACGGAGGGAACATCGGCGTGTCGGCGGAGGCTCGACAGCTCGTGCAGGGTCGCCCCGCTCGACTCCCAGGCTGCCAGTACGTCATCGACCTCGGACCGGATCGCGTCCCCCACGACCACGCCGCAGAGCTCGTGCATCCAGCGAATCGCCCCGCTGATCGTCGCCAGGCCATGCACCAGGACCGCGCGCTCCTGGGTGGCTTGCTGCCACGTCTCCTGCCGCCGCCGCAGGATGGCCTGCCGTCGCGCGAACCAGGGATCGCTCACTTCGCATCCTAGCCCCGAGATCCACACCTGCTCGCCCTCCCACTCCAGCGCGGCGCGGTCCCGCGCACAGAATGTCGTCACGTTGCACTCGTGGGTCACGGCCAGCTCGACGTAGAGCGCCAGGAGCTTCTGAAGCCCCAGCCATCGCTCGATGGTTGGGTCCGGTGTGGCGCGAGCGCCCCCGGGGCTGCTCTCGCACCGCCGGCGGATGCCCGCAACGAGACCTTCGAGTACCTCCAGCTCGTCGCGAGTGACCGGGCTCATGCGACCGAGCAGGGCGGCGCGCAGGGCACCGGCCGCGCGCCGCTCGCAGCGTGCGTCGACCTCCCTGCGGAAGACGCGAAGGCGAGGCAAGATGCCAACCATGGCGAGAACGCCCAGCACGACCGCCGCGAGCGCGAAGGCGACGTTCATCGTCGCGAGCGTGACCCCGAACACGAGCAGCGAGAGCACTCCGTAGTGCATGATCGCGGCGCAGTGGTAGGTCAGAGCACTCTGCTGGTCGTCCGATGGAGCACGGGGTGCGAACATCACGGTGGGCTCGGTCATGCAATCGCGAGGCCCGCTGGTGAGTCGACTCTCCAGTAGCCGGCACGGTGGTAGTGGCCGTAGAGGCGCTCCTCGTACGCGCGGTCGAGGTCCGGCATCTCGTCCCAGGGTGGGCTGGTGCGGATGGCGTCGCGGTCGACGTCGACGAATACCTCGTGAAGGTCGGGGCTGACGCGCGTCGTCCACTGGGCCGCGACGAGCACCGTTTGACCCCATCCCCAGTGGCCCGTGTCGACGATCAGGTACCGTATGGCCCACGTGACGTCGTCGACCAGGAAGTCGACTACCGAGCCGATTCCATCGTCGGTACCGTGGACGCCATACCCGCAGACCTCCTTTGCACTTCGCAAGTAGGCAAGAGCGTCATGGCTCGCGCCCGCGGCGGATCCCTCGAGCGACATCAGTCTTCTCAGCATGCGCCGCACCCGAAGCAACTCCTGCACCGAATGCGTCTGGACGAGCGACGTCGCTCACCACGCGCCCCCTACGCCGCCTGGCGACACTCGCCACGCGATGCCCCCACGATCGTGGCCACCCGTCGTCAGGAGCAGGACGCCGCCCATGGCGAGCGCGACGATCCCCACGCCGAGCGCGATGTCCGCGATCCGGGCGTCATTTTGCGCCGCGTCCGAAGCGGTGCGGCCCAGTGCGCTGCAAGTGCTGCCGGTGCAGCCGGCATCGCGCAGGCTTCTCTCGGCCAGAGCGCGGCCTCCGAAGTACGTGCCCACCCCGATGGACAGGACTCCGGCCGCACCGGTCAGCCACACGGCCGCGTAGGTCGGAGCTTGCCGTGGTGTGGGTGAAGCGACGGCGGCTCCAGGGGAAACGACGGCCACGATCGCGTCGTGCTCGGCCAGGACCACAGGCGTGCTCACCGACTCGTGCCCGACGGCCACCACGAGCACGACGTGGGAGCCCGGGTCCAGCGCCTGAGCAAGCCCGAGAGAGCCTTGTTCGAGCTCGACGTCGTCGCAGAATACCCGGGTATCGCGCGGCAAGTCGGGCCCGAGCCTGATGGTCAGCTGCGGGACGCGGGGCCGGAGCGCGCGGGCACGCTCGACGGCGATCGCCTTCCGCTCGTCGGCCGCAGGAAGGAGGCTCTCGACGCGCAAGAAGTCGTGCCAGGCGGTGGCCAGACGGCCGATGTGTTCCTCGCAGTCAGCGAGGTTGAGCAGCGTGCCGGGCGCCGGGTCGAGGCGCATGCTCGCGGCGAAGGCGACGCAGGCTCGTGGGTAGTCCAGCGCATCCGCGCTCGCGCGGCCCTGGCGAAACAGGGTCTCTGCCCGGGCGGGGTCCGGTCTCTCGCCCAGTGCAGGAGCCGGCATGCAGAGGATCGCTGCGCTGGCGACGACCATGAGGCGAAGGGTGACGGCGCGCATGGCGGCATCAGAGCCGGCGGTCGTACACGGACTTGTGGTGAGCCCGCGGGACCGGCGCAGCTGACGTCGAGGCCTTCGGCAGCGGCGTTGTCGCGGGTGGATCAGGAGAAGTGGCCGGCAGCGCCCAGGGTGAAGGGGCCGTCGAGGACGGTGCGGTTGCCTCGCCTGCCTGGACAGAGGGGTTGCCAACTTCTCCACCCCGGCCAGCTCCTCCCCACCTCACCCCGGCCATGCCGAGCGCTGCCGCCAGCACGACCGCGGAGGCAAGGGCGAGGTCGCGTGGCAAACGACGGGGGGCGGTCTCGGGCAGGGCCAACGTGGTCGAGACGCCCCGCAGGCTCCTGCTGGGCGCGGTGCGCGGGGAGACCGACACCGTGACGACCGCTGGACGCCGCGGCTCTCCGTACATGTCGAGGTAGGCCCTTCGAACGGCTGCCTGCATCGTGCGCGCGTCTGGCCAGCGGTCGGCGAGGCGCAGCTGGAGCGCGCGGTCGACGATCTCCACGATCGAGGAATGGGACCCTGGGACAGCGGTTGCCAGAGAGGCCGCCGGGGCGGTGAAGATCGCCGCCAGGAGCTCTGGGACGGTCTCCGCGACGTGGACGTCGTGACCGGAGAGGAGCGTGAACATCGTCGCGCCCACCGACCACACGTCACTCTGCACATCCACCAGGTCCCAGCGTCCTCGCGCCTGTTCGGGCGACATGAAGGCCGGCGATCCCATGGGAAGCCCGGCGACGGTCTCGGCGTGTCGTGGCGCCCGAGCGTCGGAGAGGCGGGCGATTCCGAAGTCCAGGAGCTTGACCTGGCCGGTCGTGGTGACCAGCACGTTCTCCGGCTTGACGTCCCGGTGGATGATGGCGACCTCGTGCGCGGCCGCCAGAACGTCGAGGAGCTGGTCCGTGGCGAGGAGGACCTCGTCGGCAGGGAGCTTGCCGCCGCGTGCGCCCGCGCGATCCCGGAGCGTGGCCCCGTCGAGCAGCTCCATCACCAAGAAGGCGCTTCCGTCGTCGTCGACGTCGTCGTCGAGAACGCGCACGACGTTGGGATGGGCGACCCGGTTGGCGATGTAGCCCTCGCGCCGGAATCGGGCCTCGACCTCGAGGTCCAGGGACCTGTGCTTGTGCAGGATCTTCACCGCGCCGCGCATCCCGTTTCGGTGGGTCGCTGCGTAGACTGCGGCCATACCTCCCACGTCGATCAGCGTGTCGAGGTGCCACTTGTCACGCAGCGTACGCCCGACCCTCACCGCCGCCTCGGTCGTGTCATCCCCTCCGTGCTGCACCAAACCGATCACGAAGGGTCTAAGAAGCATTCCCTGTACCAGTGCCACGATCAATCAGGCGTGGCGATTGGCGTAGCTCACACGCAGGAGCGCCTGCGCAACGACCACGAGCAGAATGCCGCCAATGATCGACCACACGATGGGGAACGACTGCCCGCCTATGAAGACGGTCCAGAGTGCAGGCAGATGCGCCGTGCGCGCGATCCAGGTTCCCAGGAACGCGCCGAGGAAGCCCAAAAGGATGGAGACGATCAGTCCACCGCTCGTGCCACCCGCCAGTCCGCGCGCGATCGAGCCGCAGATGCCGGCGATGACGAGATAGATGAGCACCTCTACGAGAGTCATGCCCTCGCACTAAGCAAGGTGGATGCCGCCTGCGTGGTTCGCTCACCCATCTGTAGGCAGCGGCACGGCCAATGCTATGGGCACAGGGTACGAACATGCACACCACGACATCCAGGGATCCGTTGCTCGTGCTGGTAGCGGACGACGATGACGACATGCGCACGCTCGTCACCGAGAGCCTGCACGCGGACGGGTGCACGACGCTGGAGGCGCGCGACGGAGAAGAGCTCCTCGATCTGCTCCGGCGCGCGCTGGTGGAGCCCGAGTGTCGTCCCGATGTGGTCCTGACCGACGTCAAGATGCCGGGGCTCTCCGGGCTCGGAGTCCTGCACGTCCTGAAGCTGGCACGCTCGCGCCTCCCAGTCGTCCTGATGACCGCCTCGTCGGAAGCATCCATCGACACCGTCGCAAAGCGCCTAGGTGCGGTGGGTGTGTTGCGGAAGCCCTTCGACGCCGACGACATGCTGATCGCCATTCACAACGCCAAGGCGGCGCGCGCTCTGCACGGCTAGGGTCGAGGCTCACAAGGAGCGCTCTCGGCACGCAGCAGAAGCCTGGCCTTGATGAGGGCGCGGAGCTCCTTCACGTCGAACGGCTTGTCCACCCGGGCGTTCGGGACGCGCTCCAGGAACTCACCGGCCCGCGATGTGAACGCGCCACCCGACATGAAGATCATGTGCTTGGCCTGTCGAGGAGCGACGACGCATAGCTCATCGTAGAAGGTGACGGCGTCCATCCCCGGCATCATCACATCACACAGCACCAAATCGAAGCGCTCCCCCTCCACGATGCGCGCGAGCGCTTCCCGTGCGCTCGTCATGGTGACGACGTCTCCCTCGCTGACGAGCAAGCGCTGGAGCGACGCGCAGACCAGGGGCTCGTCGTCGATCACGAGGATGCGCGCGTGTGCGGTCGCCGAGATGGGCGGGGGTGAATCGGTGAGGCGAAGGGGCGGAGTGACGGTGATGTTGGCCGTCGCAGGGGCTGCAGGCAGCTCGACCCGAAAGACGCTCCCGTGCCCCTCGCTGCTCCCCACCGAGAGCGTTCCTTGCAGAGAAGTCACGATGCCGTGGCAGATCGCCAGCCCGAGGCCCGTTCCCACTCCGACGGGCTTGGTCGTGAAGAAGGGCTCGAAGATCCGTTCGCGCAGGTGCTCCGGGATGCCCACACCGTTGTCGTGAACCTCCACGACCACGCGTCCCGGGCCGGGCGAGCAGACCACCACGCGGATCTCGCTCGCGTCTTGGTCCTGGGGAAGCGCCTGTACTGCGTTCAGCAAGAGGTTCAGAAACACCTGCCCCAGGCGTGCCTTGTTGGCGACGACGTCAGGGACTTGCTCGAGCTGCTTCACGAGGCGAGCAGAGTGTCGGATCTCGTTGTCCATCATTCCCAGTGTTGCCTCCAGCACGTCGCCGACCTGAACCGGTGCAACCGTCTCGTCATCGGGACGCGAGAACGTCTTCATGCCCCGGATGATGTTGCGGATTCGCTCTGCGCCCTCGCTGACGCGGTCGAGAGCGACGCCGAGCTGCCCTGCGCCCTCGATGTCCACGTCGCCCGGAGTGCGAGCGAGCAGGGTCCGAGCGTACTCGACGTTGAGCATGAGGTAGGCGAGGGGGTTGTTGATCTCGTGGGCAACCCCGGCAGCCAGTGTTCCGAGCGAGGTCAGTCGATCGGTCTGCGCGAGGTGCGCCTGGAAGTCTCGGCGTGCGTGGGCGAGTAACGCACGCTGGATGGTGTTGAACAGCGTCTCCGGATCGGTGGGCTTCAGCAGGTGAGCGTCGGCGTCGATGGCCGCGGCCTGCGCGGTGGGGTCTGCGCTCAGCGCGATGACCGGGATGGCTGCGAGATCCGGTTGCCGCTTCTGCGCCACACGGAACTCCCAGCCGTCCATCACGGGCATGTTGAGATCGAGGAGGATGAGCTCCGGCCGTCCCGTCCGCAGCCAGTCGAGCGCCTCTTGCCCGTTCGAGCACGCTGTCACGCGAAAGCCCTGGGACGAAAGCAGCGCGCCGAGCATGGTGCGATGGTCGGCGTCGTCGTCGACGACGAGGAGCGTTCGACCCCCTCCTCGCCCATCGATCCTTGGCGAATACACGGCTCATGCTCCGTGACTTCCGACGGGATAGTCCACGAGGAGCTTCGAGGCTCCGCACCGGCTGCACGCACCAGGGTAGGTGAGGAGCAAGCCCGGCGATTCGCTCGGGTGTGTCTTCGCCGATGCGCCCACCCCCAGCAGGTGACGCCAGTCCGACGCAGATGCGCCGCAGATCGTGCAGCAAGCGCGCAGGCCAGGCCGATTGGCGGGCAAGTCGAAGGTCATCACGTGGGATGGGGTCATGCCGACGAGCACTGCCAGTTGCGTGCCGGCGGTGGCAGACTCCGTTCAGCAGAAGGAAGGGCGCATCTTGGTCACGAACGCCCACGTGTGGCATTCGTGTCGTGCGGCGGTCCTCGGGTTGCTTGCATGCCCGGTGGCTCGGATCGTGCGTTGCGTCGAAGCATGAGGCGCACATGAAGACGGCAGTGACACCTGAGGGACGCAGGCGACGTTGGCAGCACGCGGCACACGAGGCGGAGGGCATCGCGTCGGGCGCCATGCTGGGAGCGGTGCGCGGAGTGGCTGCCGGTCCGCCCGGCATCGTCGCTGGCGTGCTGATCGGAGCGATGGCGGGGGGAGTGACCATCCTCGGGCTCGACAGGGAGGCCGACCGCGGCGAGGCGCACATGAGAGAGCTCGATGCCGAGATCGGCGTGAGTGGGGGCGACATGGGGGCGCCCAACCTGCGGCACCCGCTGACGAGCGCAGGGTCGTCAGGGGCTTGACCGAGCTATGGACACTGGTCCGCGGTTGGGCACCCATCGCCGTCGTTGAAGGGACAGCACACCCAGACACACGCGGGCGCGTCCCCGACGACGACGGTCGTGGAGTCGATCGCGGACTCGCCGCTGCCCGTGACGACTCCCGGGTCTCCCTGGCCGGTGTCGCCGGTCGTGTCGTGCCAGGGCGCAGGGCCGAGCTCGAAGTCGAGGAGAGCCGTCGCGGCGAGCTGCTGCGTACCGGGAGGTACGCACACGACCTCCGATGCGTCCACGTACGCAGCGCCTCCGTTCACCGTCACCGCGCACCAGATCTCGTAATTCAGGACGGTGAGGTTCACGCAGCCTGCGTCCACGCCCGCCTCAGCCTGTCCGGGTGCGCCTTCCGAACTCCCGGTGTCCACGACGGGGCCGTCGGCGTCTCCGCCACCGTCGCTCCCCGAGGGTTGCGACCGCGAGTCCTGCGCGGCGCCGTCGGCGACCGCCACGGCATCGGCTTCATCGATTCCCGCGTCCGCGACCGTGATGTCGGCTCCGGCGTCTTCTGCTCCTGCGTCCCGGACGTTCAGACTCCCCGAGTCGCCGGCCGCGTCCCCGGCGATGCCGAGCTCGACTCCGGAGTCTTCCGTTGCACCGTCCAGCCCGCCAGTCGTCGCGCTAGAGGGATCGCCCGACAAAGCGTCGCGCTCGCCGGCTCCGGCGTCGGCGGTCGAACTGGACGGGCTGCCGACGCAGCTCCCCATCAAGAGGAGGGGCAGGCCGACTGCGGTCAAGACGACACGAGCGCGCTGGATCATCTCCGGGGCCTCCTGCAAGTCCGTCTCCCCGGTGCGCAGTGTCGGAAGTCCACTTTCCGGGCATCCGCTTCACGCCCGAACTCGGATACGGCTATGACCACCTCACGCCGACATCGTGTTCTGACTGCCGCCTGGAACCCAGGCGGCACGCGCGATGCACCATGTGCGCGCCGTGATGATGAAGAGAACCGCGGGACCCATCCTCGGCCTCGTGACCGCGGTCACGGTGGGTGCGTGCTCCGAGGAGCACGTGGGCACCATGGCAGTTCAGTCCCCGGCACAGCCATCCACCGTTTCATTCAACTGCCCGCTGTCGCGTCTGCGGGGCGTGCACGCAGGCGTGGTGGACCTTCGCGGAGGAGTGACCATCGTCTTCGAAGGACCCGATCGCACGGTCGCGCTGCTCCGCGGGAACGTGCACGCCATGGCCGCTGCGGGTGCCAGGGCCGGTAATCCGTTCGTGGTCTGTCCGTGCGGCGGCGGCGACCAAGAGAACTCGGCTCGGGCGAGTCTGCCCGTGCCCAGAGACCTCGGCGTGACCTCGATGCAAGGCCCGTCGTCGACGGGCCCGCTGCCCCCCGCTGCGGCCACGGTGAACGACACGCCCAGGGGGGCCACACTCGTGCTCACCGCGACGGACCCGGCGAACACCGACGCCCTGCGCATCGCCGCGAGGCAAGAGGTCAGCGCCATGGCCGGATGCCTGACCGTCTCGCTCGGCGAGGGACCTTCGAGGCCTGCGTGCTTCCCGGGACAGATCCGGATCGAAGACTTCTGCGTCGACAAGTACGAGGCGTACGTGGTGGAGCTCGACGAGCACGGCGACGAGAGTCCGCACTCGCCGTATGCCGTGGTCGACGGGTTGCGCGTTCGGGCGAAGGTCGCGCCGAACGTGGTCCCGCAGGCGTACATCTCGGAAGTGCAGGCCAGCGAGGCGTGCGCAAACGCAGGCAAGGGGCTCTGCACCGCCGACCAGTTTCTTCGCGCGTGCCGTGGGCCAGACAAGACCGCGATTTACCCCTACGGCGGGAGGCAGCGCGCGAAGGGCGTCTGCAACGAAGGCAAAGGAAGCTTCGTCGCACTGAGGTTCGGGCAAGACGCCAAGCAGTGGACCTATGCCAACTTCAACGACCCTCTGCTCGATCAGGCCGAGGGCGGTCTCGCGAGGACGGGTGCCTTCGACGGATGCGCCTCGCCCGACGGTGTCTTCGACATGGTCGGCAACCTCGACGAGTGGGTCGACGAGCCCGGCGACCTCGGCCACTTCCGTGGCGGATGGTACGGGGACGCCGAGAACAACGGCCCTGGTTGCACGTACGTGACAAGCGCACACGAGCGGACCTACCACGACTACACGACCGGGTTTCGCTGCTGCGCACTCGCTACCGACTAGAGACCATAGCCTCGAGGCGCGCCAGCAGATCGGCCACGCGGAACGGCTTCGTGAGGTGGTGGACGGATCGGGCGCTGTCGGGGGCAACGACCTCGAGCGTCCCGGCCGTCAGACACAGGACCGGTACCCGTGCCAGGCGGGGATCGGCCTCGACGGCCAGACCTGGCGCGGAACCGCCGGTGCGGGGTAGGGTGACATCGAGGATCACCGCATCCGGGACCGGAATCAGCGCGAGCAGATCGAGTGCAGCTTGCCCGTCCGGCGGAGCGAAGAGGGTGTACCGCCCGCCGAGCAATCGGACGAGCACCTGACGAAGCACCGCCTCGCGCTCGATGATCAAGACGATGGGCGCGGCGTGCCCGAGCGATGTGAGCGCGAGGGGGGCAAGGCCGGGTGAGTTGCGAGGCGACGTCATGGCCGTTGTCGACGGCGCAGGACGCTCGCGACTTAAGTGGGCGCCCATCTACCTGGGCTCACACCGGCGCCTAAAGAAATTCGCTGGCCGTGCCGTCCGGGTCGGCCATGAACGAACGACGACGCACATGGCTACTGATGACCTCGACCTCGACCGTCGCAGCTCTCGCTCTCAGCTGCGGGTCCGGGCCGCAAGACAGCGCGAGCAACACGATGCCCGCTTCTTCCTCTTCGTCGCAGATCGCGGCCGACGCCGGGCCTGGCGATGGCTCGCGTCGCACCGACAGCGGGGTCGCTGAGGTCGACGGCTCGGCCTCGAACGACGGCGGACAGACCGATCCCGCGGACGGTGGCTCGGAACCGGCGCCGGACGCCGGCAGCGGTTCGAGCTCGGGTGGCGGCAGTAGCTCGGGTTCGAGCGGCAGCAGCGGCTCGAGCAGCGGCGGAGTGTACGAGTACGACGGGGGCTCGGCGAACCTGGCGATACACGTCTCCGGCAACCACCTCGTCGACGTCTCCAATGCAGCGCTCGTGCTGCGGGGCGCGGATGTCTCGGGCACCGAATTCGTCTGCGCCCAGAACAACAACGAGGATCCGTACGGAGGAGCTCCGCTCGGCTCGACCGCGACGTTCCAGGCCATGCGGGCGTGGAACATCAACGTCATCCGATTGCCGATCAACGAAGACTGCTGGCTCGACATCAACGGCGTGGAGGTCGGCGGGGCTGCCTACCAGTCGGCCATCGAAGCCGAGGTCTCGGCCGCCCACGCGGCCGGCCTCTTCGTGATCCTCGATCTGCACTGGACGGCCCCGGGGTCGCAGCGCGCGCTGTCGCAGAACCCCGAGCCCGACGCGGACCACGCGCCGGCCTTCTGGACCTCGCTCGCCTCTACGTTCAGCTCCGACCCCGCGGTGATCTTCGATCTGTTCAACGAGCCCTACGACTACTGGGGAACGGACCCGGATCCGTGGGACGGCTGGCTCAACGGCGACGTGCAAACCCAGTACGTCACGGGGGGCACGCCTTACACGGTAACGGCGAGCTGGAAGACGGCCGGGATGCAGCAGCTCGTGACCGCCGTGCGTGCCACCGGAGCGACCCAGCCGATCCTGGTCAACGGCCTGGACTGGGGAAACGACGACTCGGGCTGGCTGACACACGCTCCGGCAGACCCGCTCCAGCAGTTGATCGCCGGTGCACACATCTATCCTGGCGAGTCGTGCGATACAGTGGCCTGCTGGGGTGGCGTCTTCCCTGCCATCAGCGCCAAGTACCCGGTCCTGATCGGCGAGACCGGCGACAGCAGCCCGGGGCCCGTCACGTTCCTGCCGACGTTCTTCGGGTACGCAGATGGTCAGGGTTGGAGCTATCTCGGCTGGACGTGGAACCCGTGGGAGGACCCGAGTGACGTCCTGATCGCGGACTGGACGGGCACGCCGACGGCGGGCGAGGGCACGACCTGGAAGAGCCACCTCCGCACAGCTCCCTTCCAGAACTAGAGACCGCACCATGAGTCGCCGGGGACCCGTGTGACCCTTACCCACTCGTCGTGCGAGCACCCGGAAACACTCGGCTAACGAGGCACCACCACCGGGGAGACGGAACGAGGGGTCGCCGACGACCCCCACGAAACACCAGCAAACTGGCGCTCACGATGGGTGCGACCTGTGCGCAAGCCAGGAATGCGGTCACCCGGACCCCACACCCGTCGGCGAGTTCTGTTTCAAGCGCCCGTGATCATTGAACAAGTGCGACCGGCATAGACACCGCAATGGGGGCGGAAGGAGGAACACGCGAATGGCTACTACCCCCCCGCTGCAGACGCCCGGTTCACCGACTCGCGAGGAGCTCACGCAGTTCATGCCCCTCGTCAAAAAGGAAGTCGCCCGCATGTTGCGGCGCGTTCCGCCCAACATCCTGCGCGACGACCTCGTCGCCGCAGGAACCTACGGTGTGTTCGATGCGCTGCGCAAGAACCCCGAACGCGGTGCCGCGTTCAACTGGTACGTGCGGGTGCGGATCCGTGGTGCCCTCGTCGACGAGCTTCGCACGCAGGACTGGTTGAGCCGGCGCACACGGGCGAAAGCGACGGCTGCTTCGGAGGGGATCCGCGAGAACACGGTCGTCTGGCTCGACGATGTGCCGGACGCTCAGGCCCTGGTCGACCACGGAGCGCCGACTCCGTTCCAGCTCGTCGCCGGGCGCATGGCCCGCTCGACGCTGGTCCGCGCGGTGGGGCACCTTCCACCGCGCGAGGCGGACATCGTCGCGTGGCACTACTTCGAGGACGTCCCCTTCAAGGCCATTGCAGCCCGGCTGGGGGTCAGCGAGCCGCGGGTCTCGCAGCTCCATTCGCGCGCCATCGGCCTTCTCCGGGCCCGGCTGGCCGTGGACCCCCGCACCGCAGCGGCCGCGTGAAAGAGAGGTCGACCTTGAATCCGTGCCACATGACGACCCGTCGACAGCTCGCGCTCGCAGGGTGCGAGACCAGGGGAAGTTCCGGAACGACTCGTGAGAGTCTCCACGGTCACTGCTTGACCTGCGAAGCGCCCGTGTATGACTGGCGACGGTTGCTCGGTGCAGGAGCGCGCCTCGCCCTCCACGGAACCGACGGGCGGAGTGTCGTGCTGACGTACCCCGGGGCTTGCCGTGACTGCGGGGCGTCGGAGCTCCTCGTGACTGCGCGCGGCGCTGCAACCTGAGCGCTGGCCGGCTCACTCAAGAAGCCTCCTTGGCGCGCTTGAGCAGGCGACGGAAGTTGGAGCGGTCGAGCTTCGCGCGGCGGGCGGCCTTGGACAGGTTGCCACCGGTCTGGCGCAGCAGCTCGTCGGTGTAGGCGTGTCCGAACAGGGTCATCAGGCGCCCCTTCGCCTCGGCGTAGGGCAGCCGGGCCAGCTCCGTCATCACACGCGGGACCTCCTCGACACTCCCCTCGGCGTCGGACCCGGGAGATCGCGGGTTCGTGGGTTCAATCCGCGACACGGCGCCGTATCGCCGGGCAAAGGGCAGATCGGCGACCCGGATGACTCCCTTTTGCGCCAGGACCACCGCGTGTTCGATGGCGTGCTCCAGCTCTCGCACGTTCCCGGGCCAGCTGTACTGCACGAGCGCGCGAGCTGCGCCAGGCGCGAGGTGCTTGGGTGCCTGGTGCGTGCTGCGCGCGAACTTCTGGAGAAAATAGTTCGCCAGCAGCAGGACGTCGTCCCCGCGGTCACGCAGGGGGGGCAGCTCGATGGTGATCACGTGAAGGCGGTAGTAGAGGTCGCGCCGGAACTGACCCGCGTGGATGCGGGTCATCAGGTCCACGTTGGTCGCCGCGACGACGCGCACGTCGACGGTGCTCGATTGATCCGCTCCAACCCGCTTGACCTCGCCCTCCTGGAGCACCCGAAGGAGCTTCACCTGGGCGGCAAGTGGCAAATCGCCTACCTCGTCGAGCAAGATCGTGCCCCCACTGGCCGTCTCGAAGAGGCCGGCCCGCGCCGCCTGGGCTCCGGTGAAGGCCCCACGAACGTGTCCGAACAGCTCGGACTCCACGAGCTCGCTGGGTATGGCCCCGCAGTTGACGGCGACGAACGGCATCTTGGCGCGAGGGCTGTGGTCGTGAAGGGCGCGGGCGACGAGCTCCTTGCCCGTCCCGCTCTCGCCGACGATCATCACCGTCGACGACGTCGGCGCGACGCCTTGGACGAGGCGGAAGACCTCGAGCATCATCGGCGAGGCACCGATGAGCTGGCCGAAACGCTCCTTGGAGCGCAGGACCTGCTCGAGCTGGTGTGCGTGGTCCGTGAGCCGGCGGTGCTCGGCCGCCTTCGCCACGGCGTACACGACGGCGTCGTTCGAATGAAACGGCTTGGTGAGAAAGTGGTAGGCACCCGCCTTCATGGCAGCCACGGCTGCGTCCACGTCCGCGAAGGCCGTCATCAGGATCACCTCGCACGGCGAACCGAGGGCCGTGACCTCGGCCAGCACCTCGAGCCCGGTCTTGCGAGGCATCATCATGTCGACGAGCGCCACATCGGGCGCGGTCTGCCGGATGCACTCCAGGGCCTGCACGCCATCGGCCGCCTCGCTGACCTTCATGCCCTGTGCCGTCAGTATCCGGACCAGGGTGGCGCGCATCACCGCCTCGTCGTCGACGACCAGCACGTGAATGGGTGGTCGGGATATCTCCACCGCCGGAGCCGCTCCCACTGTGCTGGTGCCCACATCAAGGGACCCTCGCACGGCGTGTGCCATGTGCGGAAAGCCGGGGCTTCACGAGGTGGACCGGCACGAGCCTTGCGGTGTGCTTGATTCATGGACGGAAGAGCGACGGACAACACAAGGCCGAACGGCGCGGAGGTCCCCAAACGCAAGAAGCGAGACCTGGAGCAAACCGCCCACGAGGAGCGCTACCGGCTGCTCTTCACGGAGTCTCCCTGGCCACACCTCGTGTGCGCGGAGAAGACTCTGCGCATCGTGGACGCGAACGCCTCCTGTCTGCGCCTCTACGGTTACTCCCGCGCCGAGCTCCTCGCCCTCACCGTCTACGATCTCGATGGCGACCGCGAACGCCTCCGGCAGTCGTTCGAGGCTGTGGGCGAGGACTTCGCCGAGCTCGGGGAGTGGACCCACCGAACGAAGGCCAACGTTCGCGTCGAGGTGGAGCTGGTGGCTCACCGGTTGAAAACCCCTCGACCCACCTACCTCCTCGTCGTGCGGGACGTCACCCAGGCACGGCGGTTGACGGAGCAGCTCGTCCAATCCCAGAAGATGGAGGCCATCGGGCGTCTCTCGGGAGGGATCGCCCACGATTTCAACAACATGCTCACGGCGATCTTCGCCTACGTCGAGTTGTGCCTCGCACCCGGGGGCGACCCGGCGTCTTGTCGCTCCGATCTGGAGGCCATCCGCGGCGCCGCGGAGCGCGCCTCGGCGCTGACGCAGCAGCTCCTCGCGTTCAGCCGCAAGCAGGTGATGCGCCTGCGAACGATCGACCTCAACGCGGCCGTCACCGAGATCGAGAAGCTGCTCCGGAGCGTGATCGGGGAGGACGTCGAGTTCGTGTCCTCGCTCGACCCCGCGCTCGGCACCGTGAGGGCGGACCCGTCCCAGATGGTTCAGGTCGTGCTCAACCTCGCCATCAATGGCCGGGATGCGATGCCGCAGGGGGGACGTCTGACCGTCGAGACGCGGAACGTCGAGGTGGACGCCGCCCAGGCCCGCGAGCTCGGCGGGGTCGTCGCCGGTCCGTACGTCTGTCTATCGATGACGGATACGGGGGTCGGGATGAATGAGGCGACTCGCCGGCGGGCTTTCGAGCCCTTCTTCACGACCAAACCAGTAGGCAAGGGTACGGGGCTCGGGCTGTCGACGGTGTTCGGAATCGTCAAGCAGACCGGAGGTGCCGTCGCGGTCGAGAGCGTTCCAGGACAGGGCTCGACGTTCCGGGTCTACCTGCCCAGAGGGGAAGGGATCTCCGCGACCGCGAAGGCGGCCGGATCCCCGGCACCCGTTCGTGGATCGGGAACGCTGCTCCTGGTCGAAGACGACGTGGAGGTCAGGGCTGCGCTGCTGCGGTTGCTGACCGCGCGCGGCTTCCAGGTGATCGTCGCGTCCGGCATGCCCGAGGCCCTCGCCGTGCTCGACGGCGATCACCCGGCGATCGAGCTCATGATCACGGATCTGGTCATGCCCGACGGCGATGGAGTGACCCTCGCCAGGGAGGCGCGGGCCCGGCTGCCAGGGCTGCGTGTACTGTTCATGTCGGGCTACAACGAGCACCCGCTGCTGGACGACCTGGTGCAGGCGGGCGCAAGTTCCGTGGCCAAGCCCTTCCTCGGAGCGGAGCTCGACTCGGCGATCCGGGCCCTGATCGGTCCGAGCGTCGACCAGGCCTAGATGCTCGGGCCGCGGAGTCCGACGAGCCTCCGCAGCTCACCCATGTCGATGGGCTTTCCCAGGCACGGATTGACCGTGCCCGACAGAAACGCGCGAGAGCGCGCGGTCGACGCCCCACCCGCCATGAAGACCATCCGGCGAACCAGATGAGGTGCGACGCGCAGCAGCTCGACGTACAGGTCCACGCCGCTCGTCTCGGGGAGCATGACGTCGCAGAGTACCAAGTCGTACTGGCTATTAACCAGGATGCGCTGGGCCTCTCGCGCATCCGTGGCCACGGTGAGCTGGGCCACCTCCTCGAGCGACCGGGCGATGGCGTCGCCGACCAGGGGGTCGGCGTCAACCACCAGGACGCGACACTTGGCTCCGTGCGTCGACGGCCAGTCGACCGGGAAGACGACACGGAATACGCTCCCCTCGCCAACCTCACTCTCGACGCCGATACGCCCGCCCAGCTGCTTTACGATGCCGTGACAGACGGACAGCCCCAGCCCGACACCGCGGCCGATGCCTCCGGTGAAGAACGGATCGAACACGTGAGGCAGGGCGTCGGGCGCGATCCCCGTTCCGGTGTCGCGAATCTCGACCACCACATCCCCGCTTGCATCGCAGCGCGTGATCACACGCACCTCCTCGTGTGCAGCGTTGCCCTCGGGGATGGCCTGGGCGGCGTTGATGAGGAGGTGGAAGAACAACTGGGCAAGTTGCCTTGCCCCCGCGTGAAGGGGAGGCACGTCCGCCAGCTCCCGTACCACCCGCGCGCGGTGTCGAAGTTCGTGCGAAGCTACCTGGAGGGCAGACTCGAGGATCGCGCGCACGTCGACCAGCTCGTGGGAGGCATCCGCGCCCTGTGCAAACACGAGAACGTCACGCGCGATCAAGCGGACCCGGTTCGCACCCTCGGTCGCGATGGCCAGGGCGTCGATCAGCTCGCGAAAGGACCGGGTGTAGCTCGAGAGGTCCTCCGCCGCGGAGAGACTCCGGAGCCGTCGCACGACGTGCTCGATGTTGATCATCGTGTACGTAAGCGGGCCGCTCAGCTCGGTCGCCACACCGGCGGCAAGCGAAGCCAGTGCGCTGCTTCGCTCCTCGTGAAAGGCGCGGGTCTGCATGGCTTGATGGCGCGTCACGTCCAGCGCCACGACGCAGGCGCCCACGCCCGTCCGCGTCATCCGCGCCTCGAACATCCGGCCATCCACGTAGGCGAGACCCTCGAGATCCTCTCCCACGAGGGCTCGACGAATCGCTGTCTCCGCCGAACACGAAGCTCCCTCGTCAGGGACGAAGCGCGCCCTGGCCGCGAGCTGAAATACAGCCTGGCCGACGAGGGGCAGCAGCCGACTCGCAGCTCTGCCCTCGGCGAGCAGCAGGATGCCTTCGGGGTCCACCAGCAACAGCGCGACGGGGGCGGCAGTGAACGCCGACGCCTGCGCCACACCGAGCCCAGAGACCGCGCGACCCCGCACGCGGCGGCCTGGACGACTGCGGGACTCCGGATGGGCATCCAGACCGTGTCGGGGCATCAGGCGGTCACTCTGTGCATGACCGAGCGGGGCTGCACGGACCGTACCCACAGGTGTTGCGTCGGCGGGTGGCAAGCATCCTGCAGCACGCCTTCACGCTGGGAAGGAGTCGCGTCATGAAGATGTGGATCGTCGGTTCGGTATGGGTGGTGGCCATCGGTTCTGCCGTGCTGCTGACCTGGAAGATCAATCGGCCCGTCGTCTATCCGAGCCCGACCACTGCGGCCGCCTCGGGCGCCTGGGCGGAGCCGCATCCCAGCCAGCAGGCCGACGAGCCCGTGACAGACGATGTCGAGCCCACGATCCTCCGGCTTCCGGTCGTGACGATCGTCGGGCACCTGCGCGGGGTGGCGGAGATGCAGGGCGCGAGCCTCGTCGGGTCACCCAAGGATTCGCCGGACGAGTAGCCGGTCGGCGGCACGCGAGCTGCTTTGGTGTTCCCCATGTCCAAGTCCGACCGAGACTCCTCCCCCGAGCATGCGCAGAAGCGCAGTCGCGTCGGGGACGCGCTTCTCCTCGGTGTCGCCTCGTCCGCTGCTGCCATGGAGTCGGGCTTCTTCCACTGGAAAGTGGCCATTGCCGTGCTCCTGGTGGCTACGATCCTCTGGCTCCTCGTCAGCCGCGCCATCGGTCAGTACTCCGCCGCTAGTGGGCGAAGCTTTCTCGGTGACGTCGCGCTGACGCTCGTCATGGTCGTGTCGGTCGTGGCCCCGATAGCGTTCCTGCTGCTCGTCTTCCCGCGGTTCGGAGCCACGCTTCACCCCGGTCGCTCCCTCATCGCGCTGCTTCCCACGGTCATTCTTCTCCGAGTGGGAATCGTCGGGGCACGCCTGTGGAGGACACGCCGAAGCGCCGACGTGCTCGTCGTGGGCACCGGGGCGCTTGGACGGCTCACCGGCACGGAGATCGGCACCAAAAGAGGACGTCAGCGCCTCCTCGGCTACCTCCGCTTCGACGGCGAGGCGCTTCACACACGCTTGCACGAACCTCTGCTCGGCGCCGTGGGGGATCTGGAGGCGACGCTCCGGCAGCGGGTCGTCGACGAGGTGTATTTCGCGTCCACGGCGACCGAGCACGCCACCGAGATCCAGGTGGCCATCCGCACGTGTGAGACGCTGGGCATCCCCTTCGCACTCCCCGCGTGTGGCTACCGATTGACGCGCGCGAAGCTCAGCCCCGTCGCCGCCCGAAGCGACGGCTACGCGCATTTCCTCAGCGTGCAAGTCAAGCCCGTGCAGTGGTTCCTCAAGCGCTTCTTCGACATCGTGTCCTCGGCCGGGGCTCTGGCCCTGCTGTCGCCGCTGCTGCTGGGAGCGGCCATCCTCGTCAAGCTGACGTCGCACGGACCGGTCCTCTTCCGGCAAGAGCGGGTCGGCCTGTATGGCCGCACGTTCCACATGCTGAAGTTCCGTTCCATGGTCGCCAACGCCGAGGAGCTCAAGGCCATCCTGCTGGCGAGAAACGAACAGAGCGGTCCCGTCTTCAAGATGAGGCACGATCCGCGAATCACCGCGGTCGGTCGCTTCATGCGAAAGCACAGCATCGACGAGCTCCCCCAGCTCGTGAACGTTCTTCGCGGAGACATGTCCATCGTGGGCCCTCGCCCGCCCATCCCCAGCGAGGTTGCGCGCTACGAGGCGTGGCAGCGCCGTCGGCTTTCGGTGCGACCCGGGTTGACGTGCGTCTGGCAGGTCAGCGGGCGCAATGAGATCTCGTTTCAGGACTGGATGCTGCTCGACATGCGGTACATCGACCACTGGAGTCTTTACGGAGACTTTCACCTGATCTGGAAGACCGTGCCCGTCGTGCTGACCGGTCGGGGAGCGAGCTGACGGAGGTCACGATGCGTCCCGACGAAAAGAGCAGCAGACCGATCCGGTTTTGCCCGGTTGCCCGCTCACCCGCTGTCCGGGCCGTGGCGCTCTTGCCCGAGCTGCTCGCGGCGCTGCGCAAGGGCGCCCACGAGCTCGAGCCCCCCTCCGCTGGTGGACGTCCGAACGCCAGGCTCGACCCGCGTCGGAACTGACGCACCGAGTTCCACTGGCCTCGAACTTGCTCACACGTCGGTGCGGGACCAGTCACCGTCCCTGCGACGCGTGTTCGCGAGTCGCGCCCCCCTCGGAGGTCTCATGTTTTCTCGACAGCTTCACCTGTGTGCGCTTGCCGCTTGTCCCATGGCGTTTTGGTCTTTGGCCGGATGCACCACCGACACCGCGGCACCGATGGACGCAGGGAGCGCAGATGACACACCCAACGCGACGACGCCCGTCGACTCGGGAGGGCCTGGCGCCGACGGCGGCTCGCCCGGTGGCGACTCGGGGCCCGCCACGGATGCGCACGTCGGCGCGGATGCAGCGGCTGTGGGGGACGACTCCGGGATCGTGGAGGACGACGCTCCTGCTGGGTGTCCGGGCCCGGTCACCGGGGGCACCGTACCACCGCCTACGGGCACGCTCCTGGTCGCGGGGAACTCGCTGTCTGCGCGAGGTGTCACGAGCGATGGCTACGAGGTCTACTCCGACGATGCGGCGCGGGAGCTCTATGCCATTCCCGTCGCCGGTGGAGCCGCACAGACCATCGCTGCGCTTGGAAGCAACTTCTGGGTGACGGTCGTCGGACAGGTCGTCTTCGCTTGGTCGAACGTGACGAGCGCGAACGTCGGGGCCCTCACGGTGTGGTCGTCGACCCAGGGCGCACATGCCATCGCGCCCGCCTCGTTCGGCATTCTCGGGGCGAGCTCGGCGGACGGGACGCAGGTCCTCTTCGTGGCCAACGTCGACGCTCAGGGGACGTCGGGTGACGTCTACGTGGCGGAGACCAATGGCTCCGCGTCGACGCGGCTCCTCCAGAACCAGCAGCTCGCGGGCTGCTTCCCGCAGCTCGGCTTTGCCGGGTCGTATGCCATTGCGTCCCACTGCGACGCCGCCCGCGGCGCGGGCCCGTCGTCCACCATCTCCTCCTTCCGGTCGCCGGCCTGGACGCAAGCCGATCTGATGGGCAGCGCGGAGAACATCTGGTCCGCCGACACGGCGGGCACGATGGTGCTCGTGTCGACCGGCGGCGGTGTACAGGTCGTTCCCATCGGCGGAGGAGCCGCCAAGACGATCGACCCCTCGGGCTTCATCGGTCAGCTGATCGCGGGTGGGCAGACCGCCGTCTACGGAACCACGTCAGGCGCCCTACGGCGGTCCTCGACCGTCACGCCGTCGCCGACGACGCTGGCGCCGAGCTTTGGCGGTTTCTACGCGGTCTCGCCTTCCCAGGATACGGTCCTCTATTACGAGACCACGACATCCGCCGGAAGCGACGCCTATCTGTCCTCGACGCTCGCGGCAGGAACACCCGTGACGGTCTCGAGCAAGGCAAGTGGCGCGGTCCTCGGCGATGCCTTCACGATGGATTCGACCTATGCCCTCTACTCGAGCGGCAGTGACGTGTGTACCGGTTCGGCATCGTTCAGCGCGTTCCCGGTGAGCGGGGCACCTGCAATCCTGCTCGGCCACGGCGTCTGGGGGGATCTGAGCGGCGCTGGCGCCACCGTGGTCTACAACGACAACTACATCGCTACCGGAGGCCTGCGCTTCGGGCGTGCCGACATCGAGTCGGTGAACCTCGCAACAGGAACGCAGCCCACGCTGCTCGTGAGCCAGGCGGATGCCGTGTTCGACCTGACGCCCGCGCGGGACAAGGTGATCTACTCGTGGACGGTGCAGCCGGGCACGCTCGCCGGCCTGTACGTCCTCTCGCTTCCCTAGCGGCACCGATGGTCGGCCTAGCGGGATGGTTGCGGCGGCGCGCCTGCGCGTCCGGGGTCGCGCTGGTCGCGTTCCTCGGTTCGCGACAGGCAGTTGCTCAGAACCGGCCGTTTCCGCAGGAGGGTAGCCATGTGGCCGGCTTCCTTCCAGGACAGCTCGGCGCCGCCGAGGCCCACGCGATCTACGCCAGCTGGAAGCAAGGGTACGTGAAGAGCGACTGCGGTGATGGAACCCATCGGGTCGAGTTCGGGTCTCCCCGTGGCTCCACGGTCTCCGAGGGCATCGGGTACGGCATGCTGCTGACGGCCTACTACGGCGACCGGGCGGAGTTCGATGGGCTCTGGAGGTTCACACGGAAGCACCTGAACGCGAATCGCCTTCTCGGCTGGAAGGTGACGTGCTCCGGCTTCGATGCCTCCGTGGGGGGAGCCGGGTCGGCTACCGATGGTGATGCGGACATTGCCCTGGCACTCGTCGCCGCGGTGGATCAATGGGGCGACGCATACCGACCCGCGGCGCTCGACTACCTGACCGCCATGAAGGCGCACGACTTCGCCCAGTGCCCGACGTCGGGTCGAACCATGGCCACGAACGGCGACTGGGACAAGGGTTGCAGCGCGAGCAACAGCTCGTACTGGACGCCCGGCTATGATCGGGTATTCGCCGAGTTCAGTCACGATGCCTTCTGGTCAGCGGTCGCGAACGACGCGCTTGGCCTCTGGCTCGCCGACCGCAACTCCACGACGGGCCTCGTCGCCAACGAGGTCAATCAGGACGGCACGGCCGCCCGCGGGCAGGACCACGTGGACTACAACGGCTGCCGGATTCCTTGGCGCGCGGTGCTCGACTTTCTCTGGTACGGGACCGAGGCCGCAAAGACGATGACTGATGGGATCACTGATTGGGTCGATGCGAAGGATCCCGGCCATCTGTGCGACGGGTACGCCACGGACGGCACTTTCAGACCGGGGTCACGATGGAGCGGCTCGGATTGCTTCAACGGCGGCTACGCGAAGGCAGCCATGGCAAAGAGCCAGGATCGCGTCGATCGCTTCACCAAGGTCTTGTTGTCGCTGACGGTCGACAACTACTACGAGACATCCCTGCGTGCCCTCTACGCTCTCACGCTGAGCGGTAACTTCTGGAGACCTGGAAGCCCGGCCGTCACCCGCACGGTTTCCCGGAAGGACGTGGAGACACCCGCCGCGTCGGAGCCACCGCCCCGTCGCGGAGGAAGCTGCTCCCTCGGGTTCGGTGGGGATGGCCCGGAGCCCTGGCTCCTCGTGCCGTTGTCCCTGCCCTGGTACCTGAGACGTCGAGGGCTTCGGGGCGGTTCACCCAGGTGTCTCCGCGAGTGACCCGATCGACCCGGCGACGCGATCACGCCGCACCTGATCGGTCAGTGCGTCATCCAGGTCGCGCAGCAGCCGCGCCGGTACACCACCGACCAGCGCATGGGGAGGGACGTCTCGCGTGACGACTGCGCCAGCAGCCACGACTGCGCCGTCGCCCACCCGTACGCCAGGGAGGATCAGAACCCGAGAGCCGATCCAGACCCCGTCCCCGATGAAAATGGGACGAAACACGCGGCGTCCGCAGCGCTGCTCCGGACCGCCCAACTCGTGATCCGCCGTCACGAGCATGACCTCGTACCCCATGTAGACGCGTGCCCCGATGCTGACGGGAGCCGTCAGGTCGATGTGGAGAGGACCCGTGATGTGGCAGCCGGCTCCTATCGTGAGGCTCTTGTGTATGGACCCGGAGCCCGTCACGTGGAGGGTGCCGCCGAAGAGAGATGCGGCTCCGATCCGGAAACCAAGCGCGCGCAGCAGCGCTGTGCGGGTCCGGTTGAAGCTGTTCTGTGGCAAAACGCCAGAAAGGGTGCGCGCGCATACGCGGCGGGGATCGAGAGCGAGTTCCTCCCCGGCGACTCGTACGAGTTTTTCCAGGTGCATCATCATCCGTTGTCGTTGGTACGTTGCGAATCGAGAAAACGAAGTCCCAGCTCCGGAATGCATGCATGGGGCTCGCCAGCCGAGGGCATCAGGGGCTAGCCGGCGCCAGTCGACGGCACGTGACCTGCATTCGTTGGGGGGCGATGCGCACATGACGATGCTCGATCAGCGGACGCGGCCCTTGCTGGCGCTCGTTGCCGCCTCGGAAGGTGAGCCCGAGGAGCGCGACGGTACCTGGGAGCACATGGACTGGCAGCGGATGTGGCTCCACACTCGAAGCCTGTGCTGGCGCACGCTCGCGCTCGTGCCCGGCGACCGGCATACCCCGGCCCTCGACGTCGCCAACCTCATGGTTCGATTGGCGCTCGATCACGGCGAACGGGTGCACGTCGCCGACGCGCGTGCGCTGCGGCTGAAGCACGTCGACGCCTTCCTGGAAGGGGCCCGCTACGAGGTCGGGCAGGGCGCTCGCACCATCTTCGTCACGATGCCGCCGTCGACCAGTCTCTCGGCCGTGCCCATCGCCCAGGCCGCCGACTGCTCACTCCTGTGCGTGTCTCTTGGCCTGAGCTCGTTGCGCGAGATGCGAGCCACGGTCGAAGAGATCGGAAGAGGGCGCTTTCTCGGGAGTCTCTTGGTCACCGGCGACCGTGGGAAGCCCGTGCGGCCGACGGCGCCGTCCTGGCGTCCTTCCCGACGGAAGTCGAGCCGCTGACTGCCGCCCGAGGGCCCGCACTTCTCGCTCCAGAGGCGAGTCATCGACACCTACTTGCAGTCGCCCGATACTCGTCACTCGGCGGATCCCGCACCCAAGGGCGCCATGGCTGCTGCTCGTCCGGACGGGGCGAGCCGACTCTTGAGCCGCAGGAAGCGCTTCTCGAAGAGCTCGTAGCTGATGGCCGCGACGGCGACCGAGAGGGCCGCACCGGCCGCTGCCTCGAGGATGATCCCGGCGTCCTCGCCGACGCTCGATCGTAGCCGGTGGAGGATGCCGGGATGTTCCCCCAGGCCGTACGCGATGATGCCGTGAAAGACATAGAGACCATAGCTGCGCGTCCCCAGAAAACACATGACGCGGCTGCGAAGCAGGCGACTCCAGGCGGTGCTGGTTCGCGCGTCCAGGCTCACGGCGAGCACCGAACCGAAGGTCAGAGCGATCAGGGTCCCGCGGAGAGGGAGCAGCACACTCGCCCCAGAGCCTTGCAGCGCGTTCCACCCCGACACGAGCAGGATCGAGCAGAGAAGGGGCCCGAGCGACCGCCGCGCCATGCGCGCGACACGGGCGAGTGGTGCACATCGGACGGCGAGAGCGAGAAACCCGCCCACGCAGAGAGCGTCGAGCCGACAGGGGGTCAGGACGAGTTGGGCCACGCCGCCCGCTCCGGCGAACGCGAGCGCACTGCGAAGGGCGAAGGCGAGCACCGTCACCGCGACGCACAGCTTGAGGAGGGAGCGACGGCTGAAGGACAGGACGACGATCGGCCAGAGGAGGTAGAATTGCTCTTCCACCGCGAGCGACCAGAAGTGCCCCACGTACGGGAGCACCCATCCTCGATGAATCGCCAGGTACACGTTGCTCGCGTAGAGCCACAGCCACGACTGGTGACGGGCGGATTCCGCGAGCCCGGCCGGGTACGGGGTGGGAAGTAGGGGGAGAAGGACGAAGAGAAGCGCGAGCACCGCGTAGTACAGCGGGAAGATGCGCAGCGTCCTTCGAACGTAGAAGTTCCGGAAGTAGCGGGGCGATCCTTTCGCATCGTAGAGCAGCCCGGTGATCAAGAAGCCGGACAGGACGAAGAAGAGATCCACCCCCCAGATCCCGTAGTTGGCGAGCTTGACCATCGCTCTCCCGAGCCCCGTGGAGGCCGGAGAGTCACCGATGAAATGAACGCACAGCACCATCACGATGGCCATGCCTCGCACGCCATCCAGCACCGGGAAGTGCTGTCCGCCGGTCCGGGCGAGCGTCATGGGTGCGACGCGCGTGCCTCGAGAAGCTCGTCATAAAAGGCCGACAGGGTCCTGACGGAGCTCTTCCAGCTGTACTTCGCAGTCACCAGCTGGCGCGCGGAGGCACCGATCCGCGCAGCCAGCCGACGGTCGTCGAGCAGGCGCCCGACCTGGCTCACGAAGCCTGGGCCGTCGTCGCCGAGGAGGAGGTCGCGGTCAGGCACGACATCGAGCCCCTCCGCTCCCAGTGTGGTCGAGACGACGGCCTTCCCCATTGCCATTGCCTCCAGGATCTTGAGCCGGGTGCCTCCCCCGATGCGGAGAGGGACGATGACCACGCTGGCGCGCGCGAGCCAGGGCCGGACGTCGTCCACGACCCCGGTCACCTCGACCGTGTCACTGCGACAGGCGAGGATGCTATCGGGAGGGTTACGCCCGACGATTGACAGCCGCAGGTGGGGGTACCGCGCCACCAGGCCAGGCAGGGCCTCGTGGATGAACGAGATCATCGCGTCCGTGTTCGGGTAGTAGTCGATGGCCCCGAAGAACAGGAGCGTCTGCGGGTCCTGCGGCAACGCCCTGGCCGGACGGAAGAAGTCGACGTTTACGCCGTTCGGCACGACCGCCGTGTGCGTCCTGGGTTCGTCGGACAGGAGCATCTCCTGGTCGCGCGCGGAGGTGACGGTGCAACCGTCGAGGTGGGTCCAGGCGTGGCGCTCCTCCTTGCGCACCTTGCGCCACTCGATCGCGCTGTATGCCCTGCGCAGAGCACCAGCCTCCACCCCGGCCGTACGGCGAACGATGTCGTATTCGATGTTGTGCTCGTCGAGGCACAGGACCGGTGGCCTGCCACGGCCGCGGCGACATGCGGAGGCGTAGCTGGCCATGGGGGCGAGCTCGAAATGCACGACGTCGTATCTGTGGGCCAGCATCTGCTCGAGCGCCGCGCGAAACGGCTCCTCGTTGTGCCCCTGCCACTCGTAGCTGTGAGACGAGCCCAGCGACGCCAGCTGGAGCAAGCGCTTGCGCGCCTGTCCGCCGTGGTAAGCCGGATTGGCAACGGTTACCACGCGCCGGCAGTACGCCTCGGTCGCCCGAATCGACTCGTGATGATTTTCGTCTGGACTGACCAGTGAAAGCACGGACGTGTCATTGGTTGAGGCGACGCCCGAGATAAGCTCGTGCAACCGTCGTTGCGCACCGAACAAAGGGGGACTCGGAAGGAAAGGCGTCACGAAAAGAACGGAGCGCCGCTCGTGAATCGGCTCCGGGACGTTGCGCGTCGACGGTGCCCATGCTTGGCTATTGAAGTCAGGACCGCCTTCTATGCAGAAACTCATTTTGATCTCGATTCTCTTCGCGGACGTCCTGATTCCGCTGTGGGCAGCACGTGACCGAAACGCGATTCGTGGCCTCAAGAAGGCGCTCTTCTACATGTGCATTTTCAATGCCGCCTACTTGCTGCTGGTCATGTTCGCGTATCCGAGACTGTGAGCGCCCCGTGCGGCCATGGAAGGCCACGCCCCGGTGGTGACCGCAAGCTTGCTGGCTACGGCGAACGCGGGGGCGACCAGAAACACGCTCGTCCACGTACCGAGTCCGAGATCTCCGTAGCAATAGACGAGGTACACCACGATGATGGCAACTGCCGTGAGCGCGGTGCTCCGGGCGGCGACGGTGACGGCGTGTCGATAAGCGCGCGCAGCCAGGTAGAGCGCAACGATCACCAGCGTCCAGAGCGCCGTGAAGCCCAGGATTCCGCCGTAGGCCCAGAGGCCCAGGATGCTGTTGTGCGGCAAAAACCGATAGAGCGCATAAGCGTTGGATACGTCGGGGAGCCAGACGATCTCGGTATAACCGTGGCCGTACCCCGTGCCGAACACGGGGTTGTGGCGGAGAGTGTAGAAGAGATCGTAGTTCTCGAGATCGCGCCACATGGTCGAAGGGTCGGCCTTGGAGTCGATGACCGACCGGAGGATGTGCACCGGCTGGAAGAGCACCGAGCCGGAGCTCCACCCGGCGAGCGTATAGAGCAGCAGGATGGGCGAGCTGAGGACGGCGACCCGGGCAGCCGAACGCTTCGCGCGGGACCAGGGGGTCGAGGCCAGGAGGATGGTCACCCCCGCTGCCAGCTCGACCCACGCCAGCCGGCGCCCGTTGGCGATCATGCCTGCGACGAGCAGAGGAAGAACGGCAACGGCCGGGGCCAGCCGTCTGCCCGGGCGCCGGTGGACGATGAGCGCCAGGACGGCGCAGAACGCGACCGCGAAGAGCATGGAGTCCCCGTGGCTGGTCGCGTACTGCAACGTCGACTCGCCGGGTGGCGGGGGCACGGTGGCCCGTATGTAGACCGCGAGCGCGGCCTTGAGACAGGCCGCTGCCACGACCACCTTGCCGAGCGCGATCGCGTCCCGTGCCTGACGGAACCCCAGCTGGAACAGGACCACGAGGAGCGGGAGATACGCCACACGTTGCACCTGCCACAGCGAGCTGGCCACGTCGGCATCGCCCCGGGCCACCCCGTAGACCCACATCCACAGGGCACCCGCGAGGCTGAGGACGGCGAAGGGTCGAACCGGGCCCGCGCCCGCCGGCTCACGAGCACTCTCGATGTGCGAGCCAGACAGGTACCGGATGGCGGCGACGACGAAGAGGCATAGCAGGATCACGTCCAGCCCAGAGAAGACGAGTATTTTGTGGTGGAGGGTCACGTTGAGATGAACGAGGAGGACTGCTCCAACCTCGTAGAACGGAGACTTCCACTGCCCGCACGCCGGGGCGTCGCTCGGATTCTCGAGGGTGAGCGCCAGGAAAGTGGTGACGAGCAGAGGCCAGCGCAGCGGCAGCCTCCACGTCGCATAAAGGGCGCCCAGCACCAGCGCAGGCGTCACCGCCAGGATGACGTCGCCGTTGCCGGCGACGACACAGATGCAGGTGAACGCGACGAGCAGCACGAAAAGCGTCGGGAGGGTCAGCGACCTGATCATCCGGGGTCATGCTCTCTCGGGATCGTCGGGAAGGGTGATCTCGGCCAGAATTGGTCGCTCTAGGAGCCGCTCCAACTGCCAGCGCTCGACCATGCGTCCGCGCCGGACATCGGTCAGTACGGCGCAGAGAATGCCACACAGGAGAGCCGCCAATAGCCCTGCCAGGGTCACCAGGGGCACGTTCGGTACGGTCGGAGACCGAGGAAGGCGAGAAGGGGTGACGACGGTGTACCGGTACTTGAAGGCGGCCTGAGCGGTCTCGAGATCGATCTGGGCAGTCTGGATCTGGGTGCGAAGAGCTGCGTACTTGTCCATCGCGTCGCGAAGCTGACCCCGAGCGTAGACCATCCCTGGGTCGCGGTCCTCGCGGAGGTCGAGCGCGAGCCGGAGCACATCGCTGGGCATCTGTGGCGGCGTCGTCGTGGAGCCTGATCCGGAGGGGATCGCGGTCCAGACCACGGCCGGGGGTGTTGCAGCCCCTCGTTCGTCGCCCCGGCCTGCATACGCCGCCCGCAACGACGCCGCCTCCGAGCGGAGTCGGGCGACCTGCACGGATTCCGTCGATAGCGCGGCGATGGACTGCCTCAGGTCCTCGATGATCGGATGGTTCTCCGTGTAGGTCATGCGCGCCTCCGCCAGTCGCGCCTGGAGGTCGCCGAGCCGGTGATGGCGAACTGCCTCGAGGTCCTCGATGGCGCGGGCATTGGCCAGGAGGTCTTCCTGCAACTGCTTGTGTTCGGGGTCGTCTTGCGCATGAACAGCCACTGGGCGTCGCATCGAGACGAGCCGGGGCCGTCCGCCGGGAGCGGTCGTGACCGGCTCTGCTGTTGGCCCGTCCCTGGCCACCCGCATTGTCTCGACCGCACCCACCGCGGCATCGATGTCGGATTGCAAGCTGCTCGTGTGCCTTTGCAAAATGTCGATGGACTCCGCCAGCGCCGTGATCTCCCGCGCGTAGCGAGCGTCCAGAAAGGCGCGCTGGGCGGCGTCCACGAGGCGGCAGGCCATCGGGCCATCGGGCCAGTCGAGAGCGATGGTGACCGTGGTTCCGGCGACGCTCGTTCCGTTGTCACTGGTCCAGACCACCAGCTTGTCGCCGAGCACCTTCACCAGCGAGTCGAGGCGCTCGGCCTCCGAGTCGTTGTGACCGCGAACGGCCTTGACGATCGCGTCCCGGGCGCGTTGAGCGGGTGCTCGATGATCGTGGGTGTACTCGAGAAGATTGGTCTGCTGGATGAGCGCCAGCAGGTTGTCTTGCCTCAGAATGGTATCCGCGGCCACCCGCGTCAGGGACACGGCGCCAGGCCCGTCGCCGCGCACCGTCAGGGCGGAGCTGGGCTGCGCGAGTGTCTTGGTCTCGACGTGATACGTCTTCGGGAGGACGAAGAAGGATGCCACGGTCGCTCCCATGACGGAGACGAAGACCGCCGCGACGAGAAGTCGGTGCCGGCGAATGGCGCCGAGGACGAAGGACGCGTAGTTGCGGAGCATCTGCCGGTCCTTGCGGTCGAAGAGGCTCGCGTTCGTGGCGAGTGCGTCACGTTGGTCCTCGTCGTCTTCGTGCATGTCACTCCGCTTGCTGCATGGCTCATACCGGGGAGCCGACCTTTATCGGAACCGCGCTCTCCAGATAGATCGCGATCAGCGTCTCGAGCCTGCGCTGGGCGTCGCCCTGGGTGAAGGTGTGGTCGGCCCCGTCGACGACCTCGAGGCGGAAGTTCGGGTGTGCTTTCATGGTGCTGGCCTCGTGACCGAGGTGCTCCTCGATCATGTCGAGCCCCGCATCGTTCGAGCTGAAGACGAGTAGGGACTGGACGCCGCGGACGGACACCGCTACGAGGGTGCGCTCGACGTTGGTGCGAGGCGGGGGAAGGCCCACCCAGCGTGTCAGCGAGGCCCTGAGCCGAAGGACGGCCCTGACGCCTGAGCGTGCGCGCACGACGCGAGCGATCCCTCGAAGGTCCAGCTCTCCGCGTAGTGCATGGGCCCATGTGCTCGGGCGCCGCAGCGCTCGAAGGTAATACCGGGTCGACTTGTAGCTCTTGCGCCCCGAGATCACGAGCGGATCGCCTGGCCGCCACTCGAACGTCTGGGGGTTGATCAAGATCTGCCCGACGACGCGCTCGTCCTCGGCGCTCGTGTGGAACGCGAGAAACCCTCCCGAGCAGATGCCGACCAGGACGAAACGTTGCACGGAGCGGATGCGCGACAGGAAGGTCATGGCCGACCTGACGTCGGCCACGGAGTCCTTCGAGTAGACGCGATTCTCCAGCGTGCCCGGCGAGGGGCTCCCGTCCCCGAGTCCACCGACGTCGAACCGGAAGGCGAGGTACCCACGCGCCGCGACGTCGCGCGCCATGGAGACGTACAGACGGTTGGGCCCTACCCGGTGGTTGGCCCCGGCGTTCAGGAACACCACGGCGGTTCGGGGACTCGGGGTCCTCTGTCCCTCGGTGAGGATGCCGAAGAGGCGGTCCCCTTCGCCGAACGAGAACGCTTGCTCGTGGACCGGAACGGTCGGACTCTCGGTGCCGACTTGGCCATGGGTCCGGCCCCAGGCGGTGAGGCCTCCGGAGCGAAGCGGTCCGACGTGATGGCGAGGTGGGGCTCGGGTGTCCGCTCTCCGGAGCCAGCGCGCGACGACGTCCAGCGTCGCCTGGGGCACGACGGCGCTCTCCGGGTGGTCCATCATGCGCGCGTAGCCAGGCTCGGGGCGAAGATCCGTCTCGACGCCGCACGCCTGAAGAGCGGCGACGAGCCTCTCCTCGTGCCCCGGCAGGTCGTCGCGGGGCAGCACCAGGGCCCGCTCGGCGAGCCGACCGCGCAAGGAATCCAGGCTCACTGTCGACAGCTCGCGCAGGAGCGCCTCGAGTGGGGCATCGGCGCATGCCGAGCGCTCGAGGCCCGCGCTGCTCTGCTGCATCATCGACAGCGCGCGTAGCTCGCGGACGTAGGCGCGCCCCGAGGTGGCCGGAGCCCACAGGACCAGGCGCTCGATGTCGTGACGCTCGCCGGCGCACAAAACCGCGAGCGTGGCGCCCATCCGGACGCCGAAGAGATCGACCGCGGTGACTCCGGCCAGCGTCCGGACCTCGTCGACGGCAGCGCTGATGCTGTCGATCCAGGCGCGGACGCGGCCAGGCTCGTCGTGATTCCCGGACGAGTCCCCGGTACCCTGGTAGTCGAAGCGGAGTACGTCGAAGCCGGCGAGCGCGAGGTGCCGTGCGAGGTGGCGGTAGGTGCGATGCGCGCACATGGCTTCGTAGCCAAGTGGGTTGCAGAGGACGACGCCCACCGCCACGGCTCGGGCCGGCTCCGCTGCGTGGTACATGCCCATGAGCTGCCGGCCGTTCAGCCCGAACGCGACCGGAATCACGACGGGCTCGCAGGTGGACCCATCTCGATCCGGGTCGGAGCACTGGCATTCAGCGGGTGCACCGAGCCCTCGAGCGGCTGTGTGCCCAGCGGGCGAATCAGAATGTCCCGTTCGCCACCCGGCTCTAGGTGGAAATAGTTGTCGCTGGCCACATGCCCGGGGACCTCGATGGCGACGGCCTGTGCGAAGCGCCGCGTCTTCACGTTCAGGACGTGGGTTCCATCGGTGCCGGGGCGCACGCTCGCCCGGATCCCGAGGTCTTGCTCCACCGCGAAGTCGTGCCCGAGCGGAAAGAAGAACGCCCGGGCCAAGGTGCTTCCGTGCGAACGAAGGCTGCACATCACGAGGTTTCGCGCGGGAGGGCCGAAGCGGTACGCGTAGGTCACGTCGAGAAACTGTTCGAGGAGCTGGTCGGAGCCCACGCTCATGGTGCTCCTCGCGCCCACCGTCACCGATCGTCGCCCCGATGCCATGAGCGCTCCGCCAGACCCGAAGAGGGCGAGCTCGACCTCGGCTTCGAGGGCTGCGCTCGTCTCGTTCATGGCGTGGAGCGCCAGACCGTCGAGCCCCTCGTCCGTGACGACCAGAGCGATGGGCTGAAGTGACCGCCGCACGAAGTAGAACGCCGCCTTGGGGAGGCCCGTCGAGTCGACCAGGCCCCACCCCGCACCGGGCCACACGTCCTGAAAGAGCCAGAGGAGCGCACCACGACACGACGAGCCGTCGCGGCGCCACTCGCCGAGGACGCTGGCCAGGACCTCGCCCGTCACGACCCGACCGAGAGCCAAGTAGCGGACCATGTCGCGGCTTCGCAGGGTCGCCGGATCTACGTGGAAGAGACCGCGGAGGTAGTGGTCGCGGACGTCCTCGAAGTCCCAGCCGGCACCGAAGTCCCGGGGTACGCGGGCCTTCCAGGAAGGGTGATGGCCGGGTGACTGTCCACCGGCGAGGACGAGGTCGATGGTGGACTGCTCCGGCACGTGCGAGAACGCGAGACACTCCGGCGTGAATCGCACGCCGCAGCGGCGGGCGTCTTCGAGCGGGCGCTGGTAGGCGCCCACGCCGTAGTAGTGGCAGGTCCCCGTCCGCACGCTGAAGGGCAGCTCGCCGCCGCCGGGCGTCGACGGTCGGTACGGGACATCGGGACGAAGGTGGGTCGCGACCGCGGGAAGGTCGCGCTCGAAGAGGACGTTGCTCCAGAGCTCGCGAGGAAGCCCCAGCATCGCGGCCTGCTGCGACACCTCGGAATTGCCACAGAGCACAGCCAAGCTGGGGCAGGTTTGCACCCGCGAGACGAACTGCGATGCCTCCTTGATGACGCTGGCCCGGAACGCGTCGTCCGACGCGGGGTAGTCCATGTTCGCGAACATGAAGTCCTGCCAGACGAGAACCCCGCGCTCGTCGCACGCCTCGTAGAACGCGTCCGCCTCGTAGACCATCGTGCCGCCCACGCGAATCATGTTCATCCCGGCATCGACAGCGGTGTCGAGCGCCGCGGCGTAGGCCGCGGAGGGCGCGCCGAGGTCGACGACGTCGGGGGTCGTCCAGCAGGCGCCGCGGCAGAAGATGGGCGCTCCGTTCACCTCGAGGGCGAACCCGCCGTCCGTTTCGTCCACCGTGATGGTGCGAAACCCGAGCCGTCCCAGGTCGATCACGAAGTCTCCCGCCGTGGTCTGGATGACGACCGAGAGGGCGTAGAGCGGCTGCGCACCGTGCGTCTGCGGCCACCACAGGTCGACGTCGCGCAGGAGCAGCCGCCCGTGAGCCGTGAACACCCCTGCTTCCACCCCGGTACTGGCGAGCGTGGCCCTCGCATCGCCCACGAGGGCCGTCACCTGACCCGGTGTGCGCCCATCCAGCGTGCGCACCCGGATCGACACCTCTACCTCGCCGCTACTGCCATGCACATGCGTCTGGACGTCTGCGCTCTCGACCAGCAGGCCTTCGGCCTCGTGCAGGATTACCCCACGCCAGGGACCCACGGCTTCGACGACCGGCATCCACCCCGGCATCCGTCCCAAGAGGGTGGTGCGAGCCCAGCGCAGCCTCTGCTGCTCGACGAGCGCTGTCCGCCAGCGCGGGCGCGACCGTGGCGTCGCGAGAGACGTGCCGAGCGAGGAGAACCGGATCGCGAGCTCGTTGGAGCCACCGACCAGGGCGGACACGTCGATCGTGTGCTCGTGGAACATGTTCTCGGACCGGAGCACGTGAGCCCCGTTGACCCAGACATCCGCGAGCGTTGCGAGCCCGCCGAGCTCGAGGAGCGCTGCGTGGCCGTGGGCCTGTGGTGTGGCCTCGAACCGGCACCGGTACCACCAGTCCTGCGCATCGAAGCTCCGCTCCACCCCCAGGCGCCAGCCCCCCGTCGCACGGAGCGAGCCCGCGACGGTCCCCGGGACCTGCCCCGGCCACCACCCCGCTGGACGATCCTCGCTTTCGCGTGGGTGCTGCAACGCACCCGGCTCGGTGCCCAGCACGCTCCAGTGCGTGAGGGGCCTGTAACGATGGCGGTCGATGCTCCGAATGCGCGCCATGGCGCCTACTCGATCGCGTCCATGCGGATGTCGAAGCGGGAAGCCAGGAGATCCATGCCCACGTCCCAGCTCTCCTGCATTCCATCGAACATCGGCGCGAAGTCCGCCGGCTTGCGCGTCACCACCGCGCGGGCGCCCTTGAGGACCAGCGCCTTCGCGGTCGTCGAGATCTGCTCGAAGGCGTCGATGGCCCTGACGATCCCCGCGTAGCCCGATCCCTGGTCGAGCCAGTTCAGGTACAGCGCTGCAAGCTCGAAGCTCGCGCCGAGCTGCCTGAGCGTCGCGAAGGCGTAGGAGTGATACGTCGCAGCGTCCGACGGGCAGGCCTCGAGCTGTCGCGTGAACCGGCCCCGGAAACGGGCGACCGGGTTGGTCGCGGGTCGCAAGCTGAGGTGGCGACGCAGCAGGCTCACCGAGCTCGCCACGAGGTCCGGCGCGGACGTCCGCTTCACGCGATCGAGTCGCACGATCTCGGCGAACAGCGGCAGGCGTCCGGGGTCGGAGGGGGTGCCGATGCCGAAGAGGTTCGTGAAATCGAGACCCTCGAGAACGTGATAGCCCGCGCTGTGGAAGTAACCGAGTCGCCGGGCCTCCACGTCGATGGTCTCGATGGCAATGGTCGTCTTGGTGTGTTGGGCCCCGTAGTCGGTCCCTGCCGTATCAGGCAGGAAGTACGCGTCGACCTCCGCGAGCACGACGTTTCCGGCACCCACGTGCTCCACCGCGTGCGCCAGCAGCGGCCGCCACAGGTTTAGCTCGAGCACGTGGATTCCATAGAGCTCCGCCAGGTCCGCCTGCGGCGGCTTGAAGAAGGTCCACTGGTCACCCTCGAAATCACCGGCCACGGTGAACGCCATGACAGCCATGGGATCGAGCTGATGCGCGTGGAGCAGCTCGATCCAGACGTCGACATAGCAGTTCTTCTCCACCCAGGCGCACACGTCCGTGTGCAGCGCATGGGGCGCGTATGTCTCGGGGTCCAGGTTCCACACGGACGCACGGGTCATGGGCCGAGCGCCTCGAGCACGGGGAGAGGCCACTCCGCCGGAACGAAGCCGTGTGTCCGGAAGAGCGCCATGACGACGCGCTCCATACCGAAGCCGAGACACGCGGTCTGCGCGACGGCACCGTCCGTCGTCTTGATCCCGAAGATCTTTCCGAAGTGCTCGTGGTGGTAGTTGAACGAGCAGATCGCCGTCGGCGCCTCCTCGGAGAGGATGGGAACGACGACCTCGAACTTGAGCGCCTGCTCGCGCTGGCTCGCCGCGAGCATCCGTCCGCCGCGGCCGAAGAAGGGGTCCGAGGCCACCACCGACCGCGCCGGCAACCCCAGCGACTTCAGCAGGCCGAGGCCGCGCGCCAGCCACTCGTCGCGCCATGCCACGACGGTCGCGGCGGTCCCGGCACGTACGTGCTCCCGGACGCGAAACGCCTGCATCCGGGTGGGCTCCGGCGATGGTTCGTGACGGAACACCCAGTTCTGCATGTCGATGGTGCGGCCCCCGTCGGGAAGCGTGCCGGCGAGGCTGGGGTAAACCGGATAGCAGGCGGCCGGCGAGAGCACGACGCCGGTCATCGACTGGAGGTCACCCCATGGTTGCCCGTCACGAAGGCGCTCGCGGAGCTCACCGTGCTGCGCATCTCCGCCAGTGAAGCTGAACACCGAGCCGGCCAGCTGGGGGAACGAGTCCAGGAACTCGCTCTTCTCCAGGACCTTGCGGTCGAGAATCGGGGGGAACAGAAAGCGTTCCGCCCCGTCGCCCTTTCCCACCCGCGATATGGCGGCGTCGAAGCGTGCCAGGACGTTCTCGAAGACCGGGCCCCGTCCGAAGGCGCCAGGGACCCCCACGGGAACGATGAGTTTGTGTGCGACCAGTTCGTCGTAGAACGACAGCTTCGATGACATGATGATCGAGGGTCTCCGGAGGTCGCTCAGTCGCTCTTGAGCACGAGGAGCATGGAAGCGTTGGTGGCGTAGATGCGGTCGTTGCCCACCATCAGCGCCGCCGAGAGCGCGTCACGCAGTGGCCTCCCGAGCGCGAAAGGGGAGTCGTTCTTGTAGGCCGCGATGCCGCAGATCTGCATGGCCTCGTGCACGATCTGCATGACCAGCCGAGAGCTCGAGAGCTTGAGGTTGTTCATCTTGAGGGCGAACGGGATCGACGAGAGAGCCTTCGCGCCGGCCTCGCCTTGCATCAGCTCCGTGCACTCGGCAGCGACGTCGTGCACGTTCGACCGCATCAGCTGGAGGAGGTTGCACGCCTCCGCGAGCCGCAGCGCCGCGGGCGGAACCGTGCCCGGTTTGGAGCGTGCCTGCTGCCGGACGAACTCGTGCGCACGCGAGAGAGCGCCCGACGCGATGCCCAGCCATGTGCTCGACCAGAGGATGTGAGAGAACGGCACCATAGTGTGGCTGGCGATGTCCGCGAACGGTGTGCCCAGCACCTGCTGTTCGGGCGCGTCGGCGACGACACGGAACCCCGGGCTGCACGTACCCCTCATGCCCAGGGTGTTCCACGTGCTCGTGGGCTCGAGGGTGTAGTCCTGACGCTGCAGCAAGGTGAGCACCTGGTCGTTCGCGGGAGCGTCGGGCGAGCGCCGCGCGGTCAGCAGCAGCGCATCGGCGTGGGCGCCGTAGGAGATGGTGGTGGCCTCCTTGGTGATGGCGACCCGTGCGTTGGAGCGCTCGACGCTGGCCACGCTCCTGCGGAGCTCGCCACCCACCGTGACCTCGGACGTGACCGAAGCGATCAGGGTCTGCTTCTCGACGACCTCGACGAGGTAGCGCGTGAAGAAGGGTGCCTCGCCGCGATGCCGGGACAGACACGCGACCTGGATGAGGTGCATCGCGTAGATCATGGCGGACGACGCGCAGTGCTCGGCGAGCGCCTCGCACGCCTCCGCGAGCTGCTCCATCGTCGCGCCGAGCCCCCCCAGATCGGTCGGGACCCCCGCGCTGAGGAGCCGATGCCTCTTCAGGGCGTGGATGGCCTCGTGAGGAAAGCGCGCGGCGACGTCGACTTCGTCGGCATGTGCGCCGGCGACCTCGGCGCCCACCTGACGGGCGACCGCCGGAACCTCGGAAGCGGCGGCCGTCATGATGCGGACGCGAGGCTCAGTGGTTGAACGCCGGCGGCTACGAGCTCTTCGACCGCCCGGCACATCGAGGAGATGCTCGAGAACACGCCGCGGCGCAGCATCCTGTCGGGAAACTCGATGTCGAAGCGACCCTCCAGCGCCAGCATGACGTTGACGCTCGCGTGCGAGGTCATGCCCACCTCGTAGAGATCCGCCTCGTCAGCGAGCGCTTTGACGTCGAGCGTCAGCTTGGCGTGCTCCGACAGAATAGCTCGTATCTCGGCCTTCATGGTGATCCGTCCTTTTCTCGATGCTGTTCCGCGATGACGACAGCGCTCGCGTACTCGTGCTCGTGCGTCATGCTCAGCGAGAAACTCCGGTACCCGGCGCGGCGCGCGAGCGTCTTCGCCGACCCATGAAGCACGAGCGTGCATTGCCCGGAGGGCATCCGCATGACTTCGATGGATCGCCAGCCGAGGGCGGTCTCGTCGCGCTGGCAGAGGAGTTTGCGCGCAGCCTCCTTGGCAGCAAACCGGGCCGCCAGGCGCGACATCGCGGGACCCGGAGCCGCGAGGCAGTAGTGCAGCTCGTCCGTGGTGAAGAGGCGATCGAGGAACCTCCTGCCGAAGAGGTCGACGGAGGACTGCATGTCGCTGACCCGAACGAGGTCGAGGCCCACCTGGATCCGATGTGTCGCCCTCATTTGCGGACGACCAGGTGAAACCACCAGGCATCACGGCCGGCCTCGACGGGGGACAACCTGCGACCGTCGGAGCTCGCGAAGACGAGCGGTGGATGACGAAACTCGGCTGCAGCCAGCTGGGTCAGCTGGTTTGCCTGCGTGACGTAGTGAATCACGATGCCGTGGTCGTGCGCGGAGGCGTTCCGGATCGAGTACTCGTCGTGGTCGTCGGCCAGATCTCGGTAGCGCCGGTAGTTGCGGATCGTTCGCGCGGCGCGGACCATCGCGCCGCCGACCCGTGCCGCGAGCTTCAGCGGGTTGCGCGTCCTGTGGATACCCAGGCTGAGCGGCTCGTCGTAGCCGGGCCCGTTCCGGTTGTGGGTGGAGAACAGGAAGGTCCCGCCGGGCCGCAGCACGCGCCGGACCTCCCTCAGGATGGCCGCCCGATCCTCGGCGTTGACGGCGTCGATCCCGTTGAAGCTGAAGACGACGAGCTGAAAGGAGTCGGTCCTGAAGGCGTAGAGATTGCGGGCGTCTCCCTCGACGGCTCGAATACGCGGATACTTCTGGCGGCAGATATCGAGCAATGCGGGCGTGTAGTCCACGGCTACGTAGTCGTGACTGATCGACAGAAGCAGCGGCACCGTCCGACCCGCGCCGACGCCGATATCGAGGATCGGTTGGTCGGCGGCCGCTGCTCGGACGGCGTCGAAGGCAGCCCGCTCGCCCGGGTCTGTCCATCCTTCGCGATTGCGGAACGACTCCACCGTCGATCGGGCGCTCCATGCTCGTCGGTTGATCCGGTCCATCTGCCGCGAAGCCTCTGACGCGTGGGCGGCAGTCTGGGTCATGAAGACCGACAGAGCACGCGTCGTGCCGTGCGCTTGCCGGCCATCGCAATGGCGACGGACGGACTGGCGCTGGACGTCGGTTCGCACCCGCGCTTTGCGGCTTGCGGGCGCTTGGCAAAATGCCCGGCCCACGACCGAGGTAACCCCCCTTTCCCGCGGCGGACGGGGTGGCCCGTACCTTGCTCCGTTTCCGCCCTCCAACTCCCGGGGGCCTGACATGGCCGTAGCCTTCCGATCGCTGACGGTGAATCACGTAGGGGCAGAGTTCATTCGCGTGCGAGGCCACGCCGCCACGGTGCGGGCTCTTCTCGATGAGCTCGAGAGGTTCGTTCCCGCATGGCGCGTCACGGTTCACGAGGTGGCTCCGGAGCTACGCGAGCAACTCGCGGAGGAGCTCGCCCGCCTCGGCTGCCGGTTGCTGGAGTGTGCGGAGCAGGTGACGAAGGGCCTGCCGCCACAGCCGCCGACCGGTCGGGGCCTGACTACAGTCGCAAACGTCGCAGGGCAGGCGAGCTCCGGTGAGGCGCGCCGAGGAGAGCCTCGACGTAATGGGTGAGCTGGTGCATCGTGAACGGCTTCTTGAGGAAGGCGTTCGCCCCAGCCTCTTCGGCACTCGCCATGTCCGACGCGAACCCCGAGTGGCTCGTCACGAGGATCGGCACACGGACGAGACCGAGCGGTCCCCGGATGTACTCGCAGAGCTCGAGCCCCGACTGCGTGGGTAGCTCCAGGTCCACGCAGACGAAGTGTGGCTCGCGCACCGCCAAATGCCCCAGGGCCGCGGAGTAATGGCCGACGCACACGACCTCGAAGCTCATGAGGCCCAGATGGTCGGCCATGGTTCTCTGCAAGATGGGGTCGTCTTGCACGACGAGAGCGAATCGGGTGATCACGCCGCGCAGCAAGGCACCCGGCGTGCCCAGTGCGAAGCACCAGTGCCCGTGACGAAGCGTACTGCGCCGTTCATACCAGTTGGCCTCGGGTGTGGCGGACGTGTCTGTTCCAACGTCAACCCTCCTGGCCGATCGACGCAGGGCGACCGGCACGCTATCTGCACGAAGCGTCCGTTGTCATGGCCGCCATATCCTCGCGCCTCGAGCTCGCCCGGCATAGCACCGCCATTCAGACGGACTGGGACGGCGTTTCCGAAGGCCATCCGTGCCCGATCTGTGGTGGGCGCTCGGACTGCAGTCGCTGCGCGGACGAGGCGTTCGTGGCCTGCGCTCGACGCCCCTCCGATTGGCCGCTCACGAACGGCGCGTGGCTCCACCGGTTGACCCTGGACGAAGAGGCGCGGCAGCTCGAGGGCGAACCAGTCGGCGTCCGCACGTGATGGTCGGCGGACCGCTGCCGGACCCCTTGGCCGGTGACCCGTCGAAGCAGAACCACCACGCTCGCATCTGTCCCGCCCTGACGGAAGACGCGACCTGGGACGACACGGAGTCGCTGCGCGGAGACATCCAGACGCCGGAGCGGCTGTCCGAGCACGCGGCCGAGGTGGCCAGGGCCCAGGGATTGCCCTGGACCTCCACGAGACCGAGCCCCTTGCCGAGGCGGTTCCTCGAAGCGCGCCGGATGATCGACCATGCCTACGACGTCCTGGAGCGAAATCTCGGACGCTCGCGCCCGCCTTCACCGGCGGAGGAATGGCTCCTCGACAACGCGTACGTGGTGGAGGACCAGATCCGCGAGATCAAGGAGGACCTGCCGCGGAGCTACCTCGTGGAGCTTCCGCGACTGGCCCTCGGGAGGATGCGAGGTTATCCGCGCGTCTACGGTGTCTGCCTCGACCACCTGCGACACACGGACGGTCGCGTCGACCTCGGCGTCCTGACCAGCTACGTGCTCGCGTACCAGACGGTGCGTCCGCTCACCATCGGCGAGCTGTGGGCGATTCCCATCATGCTGCGCCTCGGTCTGGTCCTCGCCGTGGGCGCGCTCGCAGGGTCGGAGGCGACCGGACGAGAGCGGGAGCGTGGCGATGTGTGGGCAGCACGGGTGATCGCGAACGGGCGGACGCCCGCGCAGGTGCTCGCGACCCTCTCGCAGCTGGAGAAGAGCGACCCACCGGTGACTCCACCGCTCGTCGTCGAGCTCTTGCGCAACCTCCGGGAGCACGACGCGCCGCTGGGCGCCGCTTCCCAGTGGGTGCGTGCGAAGTGCGAGGGAATGCACAGTACACCCGAGGAGCTCACGCGCCAGCAGCACCTGCAGCTGGCGGCGGATCAGGTCGCGGTGGGGAACGCCATCACCAGCATGCGCGCCATCAGCGCGCTCGATTGGAATGCCTTCTTCGAATCGACGAGCGTGGTGGAGCGCGTGCTGCGGCACGACCCAGCCAGCGTCTACTCCCTGATGGGGGAAGCCACACGTGACCGCTATCGACACGCGGTCGAGAGAATGGCTCGCCGTTCGCCCAGTGACGAGCGCAACGTCGCCGAGGCCGCGATCACGCTCGCGATGGGAGCGTCTGCGCAGCAGGAAGACCCGGCGCGGACGCACGTGGGCTACTGGATCGTCGGCGATGGGAGCGCTCGTCTCGAGCGTCAGGTGGGCTACCGGCCGACCGCGGGCGAGTGGTGTGCGCGCCGGTTGCTGGCCCACGCGTCCGCCTGGTATCTCGGCACCATTCTCGTCATCACGGTCACGCTGTGCGCCCTGACCGGGTTCCTGGGACGGGACCTCCTCGAGCCCTGGGTGCTGGCCAGCCTCGTGCTCCTGCTCGTGATTCCAGTCAGCGAGATGGTGGTCGCGGTCGTCAACAGCGTGGTGATGGCTCTCGTACCGCCCCGCATCCTGCCGAAGATGGCGCTCGAGAACGGCATTCCGTCGAGCGACCGGACGCTGGTCGTCATCCCGGCTCTGCTGGAGCACTCCGGGACCGTGGCCGAGCTCCTGGAAGGGCTCGAGATCCGGTCTCTCGCCAACCTGGACGCGAACCTGCACTTCGCACTCCTCACCGATCATTGCGACGCCGACGCCGAGCATCGGGATGGGGAAGACGCGCTCGTCGCCCTGGCGCGCGCCGGGATCGCGCGCCTCAACGCCAAGTGGGAGGGGCCCGGGGAGCACCGCTACGCGCTGCTCCATCGGCGGCGCGTGTGGGACGTCTCCCATCGACGCTGGATGGGATGGGAGCGCAAACGCGGGAAGCTGGCGGAGCTCAACCAGCTGCTCCGCGGTCGAGCCGACACCACGTTCACGGTCGTGACCGCGCCCCCAGAGCTGTTGGTGGGGGTGCGCTACGTGATCACCCTGGACGCGGACACCGAGCTGCCCCGTGACGTGGCGCGGCAGCTCGTGGCGACGCTCGCGCATCCGTTGAACCGCCCCCGCGTGGACCCGGTCCTGCGGCGGGTCGTGCGAGGCCACGCGCTCGTCCAGCCGCGCGTCGGAATCGTCCCCCGAAGCTCGCGCCGCACGAGGTACTCGCGCATCGCCGCCGGGGTCGTCGGGATCGATCCCTACACGACGGCCGTCTCGGACGTGTACCAGGATCTCTTCGACGAAGGCTCGTACGTGGGCAAGGCCATCTACGACGTCGACGCATTCAGCACCGTCCTCGAGGGGCGCGTGGCCCCGGACTGCATGCTGAGCCACGATCTCTTCGAGGGCATCTTCGCGCACAGCGCCCTGGCGAGTGACATCGAGGTGCTGGATGCCGAGCCGACGTCCTACGAGGTCGCGGCCAGGCGAAGACACCGCTGGCTCCGCGGCGACTGGCAGATGCTCCCGTGGCTGTTGGAGCGCGCCAAACTCAGCACACTGCGGGCCATCGACGCGTGGAAGATCGTCGACAATCTCCGGCGGAGCCTGCTGGCACCGGCGATGGTCGCGGCCTGCCTGGTGGGCTGGTTTCTCCATCCCCTCGTCGCCGGGTGGGTCACCGGCACGCTGGCGGTCGTGCTCCTCGTCCCCGTGCTCACCCGGACCGTGCTCAAGGCGGTACGTACGAGTGGTCACCAGGCGCTCTCCTCGACGCTGGGCGGTGAGCTGTTCGGGAACGCGCGGCAGTCGCTGCTTCGAGCTGTCTTCTTGCTCGACGACAGCGTCGTCTCACTCGACGCGATCGTGCGCACGCTCCATCGCCTCGGGATCAGCCATCGCAACATGCTCGAGTGGACCACCATGGGACAGGCCGAGCGCGGCAGGGCCGCCCGGGTGCATCCGCGGATCGTGCTGGGGGCGACCGTGGCCGCCGGGGTCCTCGCCGCGCTGGCCTGGCGCTCGCCGCTCTCGCTCCCCTTTGCGGCGCCGGTGCTCCTCCTTTGGATCGCCGCCCCCGCCGTGGCCGCCTGGCTGAGCCGCCCCGCGAAGCGTGTGCGCGCCACGCTGGCCCCCGCCGAGAGGAAGCAGCTGCGACTCGTCGCTCGCCGCACGTGGCGCTACTTCGAGACGTTCGTCACGGCGGACGACCACCACCTTCCCCCCGACAACTACCAGGAAGATCCCCGCCCCGCGCTGGCGCGCCGGACGTCCCCCACCAACATCGGCCTTTACCTCCTCTCGGTCGTCGCGGCGCACGATTTCGGCTTCATCGACGTCCGCGAGGTGCTCGCTCGACTCGGCAAGACGTTCGACACCATGGATCGGCTAGAGCACCGCGATGGGCACCTGCTCAACTGGTTCGACACGTCGACCTTGGGACAGCTCGAGCCGAAGTACGTCTCCACCGTCGACAGCGGGAACCTCGCTGCCTATCTCTGGACGCTGCGTGAGGCCTGCGACGAGCTGCTGAGCGCTCCGCTCTGGCGAGCCGCGACGCTCGATGCCGCCGACGACGCCCTCGCGCTGGCCGCCAGCGTGCCTCATGCGGAGATCGAGCCTTTGCGCGCGCTCCTGGCCGAGGCGCGCGACGAGGTCGTGACCGGCGGCGATGGCGGAGTGCGCGCGATGTGCCGGGTGTGCAGCGCCGCGGAGTCGCTGCGTGTCTCGAGCAAGGCATCGACGCTGACGCCGGAGTGCATGGGCTGGGTGACCCGCGCGGCGAGTGTGCTCGGCGATGCGGCGGCCAGCGCGCGGGCTCTGGCGCCCTTCCTCGAGCTCTCGGCCGGGATGACGAGCTCCGTGCGCGCGGCGATGGGGGATGGATGGAACGACGTGGCCGCGCTCATCTCGTCCACGTCCTCCCCACGATTGATCCTGGCTCGCGCGGACGAGCTCATCGCCGCGTGCGCTAGGGTCCAGTGCCGGAGCGATGCGGCGGCGGCCTTCCTGACCCTGCTGGGCAGGAGCGTCCAGGACGCCCGTGACGCCTGCGCCGCACTCGCGGTTGCGTTGTCTGAGGTCGGAGTACGCGCCGGTGCCATGGCCGACGCCATGAACTTCCGCTTCCTCTACGACGAGCGACGGAAGCTCTTCTCCATCGGCTACAACGTCGGCAGCGCTCGCCTCGACAGCTCGCACTACGACCTGCTGGCCTCCGAGGCGCGGCTCGCGAGCTTCGTGGCCATCGCCAAGGGTGACGCGCCGCACGAGCACTGGTTTCGGCTGGGTCGCCAGCGGGCTGCCACGGGTGCGTCGGAGCGCGCGCTCCTGTCCTGGAGCGGCTCGATGTTCGAGTACCTCATGCCGCTACTGGTGATGAAGACCCCGGAGGACACGCTGCTCCACGAGACCTACGGGTCGGTCGTCGACGCGCAGGTGGCGTACGGCGTGAAGCAAGCCGTCCCTTGGGGAGTGTCCGAGTCTGCCTACAACCTGATGGACCTCGCGATGACGTATCAGTATCGCGCGTTCGGCGTCCCGGGTCTGGGGTTCAAGGCAGGCCTGGGCGACGACTGCGTGATCGCGCCCTACGCCACGGTCCTGGCGCTCCTCGTTCGACCTCGACAGGCTGCGGAGAATCTTCGCGCGCTGACGCACCTCGGGCTGCTCGGCAAGTACGGCTTCTACGACGCCGTCGACTTCACCCCGGGCCGCTGCCCGCCGGGGCGTACGAATGTCGTCGTGAAGACGTTCATGGCGCACCACCAGGGTATGACGCTCCTGGCGATCGACGACGCCCTCCATGACGGCCCGATGCAGAAGCGTTTTCATCGTGACCCACGCGTCAAGGCCAGCGAGCTCCTGCTCGAGGAGCGCATCCCGCAGCGGGTCCCGCTGGTCGAGATCGCCCCCGTCACCCATCGCAAGACGGTCGCGAACGACCCTGATCTGGACGTCGTCGAGCACGTCGGGCTCGCCACCCGGGGGGTACCGCGCCTGCACCTTCTCGGGCACGGAGATCTCTCGACGGCGGTCACCGTGCTGGGCGAGGGCTTCACGACGTGGAAGGACCTGGACGTCAGCCGCTTCCGTGAAGACCAAGCGATCGAGGCAGGCGGAATCTACCTCTACGTTCGCGACCACACGGCAGGGGCGACGTGGTCAGCCGGGTTTCAGCCCACGAAGGTCGAGCCGACGTTCTACGACGTGGCGCTGGCCATCGACCGGGTCGAGATTCGCCGCCAGGACGGCGACATCGAGACGACGACGGAGATCGCCGTCTCCCCCGATCGACCCGCGGAGGTGCGGCGCGTCACCCTCACGAACCACGGTCCGGCGGTGCACGAGCTGGACATCACCAGCTACACCGAGGTCGTGCTGGCGCCGCGGGCCGCCGATGTCGCACACCGGGCGTTCGGGGGCATGTTCGTCGAGACGGAGGCGTTGCCGGAGCACCGCGCCTTGCTGGCACGCAGGCGCAACCAGTCCGTCGAGGCAGCGGAGACCTGGCTCGTCCAGGTCCTGTGCACCGAGGGAGACGCGTGGCAGCCGGGCTTCGAGCACGAGACCGCGCGTGCCAGCTTCATCGGCCGGGGACGAACGACCACGGATCCGGCGGCGCTGCACCGCCCGCTCTCCGGCGCAGCCGGTACCGTCCTCGACCCGGTGCTGGCACTCCGTCGCGCCGTCCGGCTCGAGCCCGGCGGGCGGGCGCGGGTGACGCTGGCGACGGGCCTCGCGACGACCCGTGACGAAGGCCGGGAGCTCGCCGCGCGGTACTCGATGCCGGACACCATCCAGCGAGCCTTCGAGCTGGCGTGGGCGGACGCCCGCGTCGAGCTCAAGCACATCGGCATCACGGTCGCACGGTCGCATCGTCTCCAGCGGCTCCTCTCGGCCGTGGTCTTTCCTCAGCCCGAGCTCCGGGCTGCGCCAGACGGGGCGGCGCTCCACGGACACGGGCGAAGCGCGATGTGGGCGCTGGGTCTCGCCAGCGAGCTTCCCATGTTGGTCGTGCACATCGACGACCCGGAGTTCTCGGAGCTGCTGCGTGACGTGCTGCTCGCGCAGGAGCTCTGGCGCTCGAACGGCGTCACCGTGGACGTGGTCGTCCTCAACGACGAGGCGCCAGGCTACATGCAGCCTCTGCACGAGGCGCTGATGTCGCTCGTCCGGGCGAGTCCTGCCGCCGCGCGGCTCGACCGGCGAGGCGGTGTCTTCATCCGTCACACGCACGAGCTCACCGGGGAGCAGGTCGCGCTCGTATCGAGCGAAGCGCGCGTCAGCCTGGTCGCCTCGCGCGGATCGCTGGCTCGACAGCTCGGCCGGGCCACCGGGCATCAGGTCTCACCAACCTCCTTGTTGACACCCTCGCGCGAGCCGCGCCCCCCGCGACGCGCGCTCGGGCCGGTTCTCCCGGAGCTCACGTTCGCCAACGGAACGGGCGGCTTCGGTCCGCAGGGCAGTGAATACGTGATGCTGCTGAACGAGAGGACCATGACGCCGCTGCCCTGGTGCAATGTGATGTCGAACGCGCGCTTCGGCGCCCTCGTCTCGGAGAGCGGAGCGAGCTTCACGTGGAACGGCAACAGTCAGCGCCATCGCCTCACCCCCTGGAGCAACGACCCCGTCTGCGATCCATCCGGGGAGACCTTCTGGATGCGCGACGACGACGACGGCTCGTCCTGGTCGCTGACGCCCGAGCCCGCCGGCGTCGGCGCGGACTACGTCGTGCGGCACGCCCCGGGCTACTCCACGTTCGAGCACCATCGCGGCGGTCTGTCTCTTTCGCTCAGCGTGTGCGTCAGTCCGGACGATCCCGTGAAGGTGTGGCGCCTGAGCGTGCGCAACGACGGCAAGACGGCCCGCCGACTGTCGCTGCTCGGCGTGGTCGAGTGGGTCCTGGGGGCATCGCGGGAGCGCAGCCGCATTTCCATCGCCACGGACTGGGACGTCGGGGACTCGGTCCTGCTGGCGACCAATCCACTCTCGCTCTACCCCGAGCGCTGCGCCCTGTTCACCGCGACCCGGGCCATCGGAAGCGTGAGCGGCGACCGCAACGAGGTCTACGGCGCGGCGGGCTCTCGGGGGCGACCTGCCGCACTCGCCCGGTCCGTGCTCTCCGGGCGGGTGGGCGCGGGGCTGGACCCGTGTGGCGCCCTGCTGGTGCCACTCGTGATCGAGCCAGGCCAGAGCGCCCACTGCGCCTTCCTGCTCGGAGAAGGAGAGAGCGTCGGCGCCGCTCGCGCACTGGCGCGAACGTACCGGGAGTCGGACGTCGCCGAGAGAACCCTCGAACGCGCGAAGAAGACGTGGCGACGTATCCTCGACGCCGTCGTCGTGCACACGCCCGACCCGGCCCTCGACGTCCTCGTCAACCACTGGCTGCCCTACCAGGTGCTGAGCTGTCGCGTCTGGGGGCGCAGCGCGTTCTACCAGTCGGGCGGGGCCTACGGCTTTCGCGATCAGATCCAGGACGTGCTCGGCCTCCTCCACACGCGACCGGACATCGCGCGCGAGCACCTCTTGCGCGCAGCGGCCCACCAGTTCGTCGAGGGTGACGTGCAACACTGGTGGCACGATGGCACGGGCGAGGGCGTGCGCACGCGGTGCTCGGACGACATGCTCTGGCTGCCCTACGCCGTCAGCCACTACGTGCGCACGACGGGTGACGTCTCGGTGCTCGGTCAGGCGGTCCCCTTTCTCCTGGAGCGTGCGCTGCAGCCGAACGAGGACGACCTGTTTGCCACGCCGCAGATCGCACCCCAGAGCGCCTCGCTGTACGAGCACTGCACGCGGGCGCTGGACGTGGGTGCGACGGCGGGGTGTCACGGGCTGCCCAAGATGGGGGGCGGCGACTGGAACGACGGGATGAACCGGGTGGGTCGAAAGGGCGAAGGCGAGAGCGTCTGGCTCGCGTGGTTCCTGGCGCACACCGCGCAGCAGTTCGCAGCCGTGGCCCGGGCGCGAGGCGACGACACACGGGGCACGTGGTGCGACGCTCTGGTGCGTCGGCAGACGGACGCCGTGGACGAGCACGCCTGGGACGGCGCCTGGTACCGCCGGGCTTTCTTCGACGACGGGACCGCGCTGGGCTCACGGGAGAACACCGAGTGTTCCATCGACGCCATCGCCCAGTCGTGGGCGGTGATCGCCGGGATCGGCGATCCCGGACGCGCGGAACGGGCGGTCGCCTCGTCGGAGCAGCAGCTGATCCGGACGGCGGACGGACTGATGCGGCTCCTCTGGCCGCCGTTCGACCACGCCGAGCCGGACCCCGGGTACATCCGGGCCTACCCCAACGGCATCCGGGAGAACGGCGGGCAGTACACCCACGGCGTTCTCTGGACGGTGCACGCGCTCACGCTGATGGGCCAGGGCGATCGGGCCGTGGCGCTGCTCTCGCTTCTCGACCCGGTGCGACACGCCACGACGCCCGAGCTCGTGCAGCGCTACCAGGTCGAGCCCTACGTCGTCGCCGCAGACGTCTACGACGCTCCGGGACACGTGGGCCGCGGCGGATGGACCTGGTACACGGGCGCGGCGTCGTGGAGGTACCGAATCGTGCTCGAGCAGATCCTCGGGGTGCGGCGCGTGGGCCAGCACCTGCTGGTCGATCCCTGCATCGCCGGGCACTGGAAGCGCTTCGAGCTGACCTATCGTGACGGCGAAGGTGAGGTTCACATCGTCGTGGAGAACCCCGACGGCATTCAGCGGGGAGTCCGGCACGTGGAGATCGATGGGCGAAGGTCTCCCGATGGCACCATCTCCCTCACCGAGGCACCCGGCCGTCGCGAGGTCCGGGTGATCATGGGGCAGGCCTCGGCCTGACCTTGGCGTGAATGTCGCAGGAGTCGGAGCATGACTCACTCGACGCTCCTTCAGGCCCGCGATCACACCGCACGTCGCCGCAACCGCCGCGTCTACGCGGCTCAGAATCTCGGCTCGTTGACCGGGACGGTTGCGGCTGCCGTCATGGGGCTGGTCGTCGGGGCCGTGTTCGGGGTGCTCGGACCGCCGGGGTGCTGGACGGGCCGATGGATGGGTCCCCTGGGCCGGAGGATCTCGGAAGGACCCCGGTCGCTGGCGGACCTGTACGAGCAACCCTAGGAGCACGCATTGGCGCTTCGCCACCCGCTTCGCGACTTGCCCTCCGTTCGAGCGCGACCGGTGCGCCTGGGCCGCCAAAGGCCACGCTCGTCGGCGCCGTGCTGCGGCACGATCCGTGCTCTCCGTGCGTCATAGGAGAGCCTGATGCGAGAACTGACGACCGGCCGCTACCCAACGCTCTCCGACCCGGACGCCACGCTCGACATCCCGGCCGTTCGCCCGTCTCAGGGAGCCTTGAGGGCCGAGAAGGGTCGCTCCATCCGACAGAACACGCCCATCTTCTGCACGCCCATCCCACTCCCCGAGAGCGTTCGCGCCACGCTGACCGTCCTCACCGGACTGCAGGCAGGTCAGCTCTGGACCATCGGCGGCGCGCCCGTGACCATCGGGCGAGCGACCGACGCGGATCTGATGGTCGACGATGCGGGGGTGAGCCGGCGCCACGCACGCATCACGCACACGCCCGCAGGCCTCTTCTCCCTCGAGGATCTCGGGTCGACGAACGGGACCTTCCTCGGCACGGTGCGTGTGGGTGTCGGGCTGCTCGAGCCGGGCAACATCCTGCAGCTCGGTCCTCACCTGCGCCTCCGCTTCGCGGTCGTCGACTCCACCGAAGAGGCGCTCTACCGCCAGCTCTACGAGTCGTCCGTCCGGGATCCGCTGACCCAGGTCTACAATCGCCGACACATGGCCGACCGGTTGCACGCCGAGATCGCGCGCACCCGGCGCGCCGACGGCGAGATGTCCGTCCTGATGATCGACGTCGACGCGCTCAAGAGAGTCAACGACTCGCTCGGCCACGTCGCGGGCGATCAGGCGCTGTGCGCGGTGGCATCGCGGGTCCTCCACACGCTGCGCGTCGAAGACCTGCTCGCGCGCTACGGAGGCGACGAGTTCGTAGTGCTGGCGGTAGGAACCGATCGTTGCGACGCCGAGCTCCTCGCCGAGCGTGTTCGCGGCGCCGTGGAGGCACTCCGTGTCACGGCCGGTGGAGCCGACGTCCGGCTCACCACGAGCATCGGGGTCGCCTCCCTCATGGAGGTCGCCGCGGACGAGGAGCCGCTGGCGGCCCTTCTCTCCCTCGCCGACGCGAGGATGTACACGGCCAAGGCGTCCGGAAAGAACAGGGTGTGCGCGGAAGGGCTGACGCCAGAGCCGTCATCCATCTCCACGCGGTGAGACGAACAACGGGCGCGCTCTCGCGCGCCAGGGATGACGCGCGATGCTCTCCGAGTTTCTCGTGATGCACCGGCAGGATCTGATCGCCCGCACGCGCGCGAAGGTGGCCGGGAGGCCCGCACCGCGCGTCACGGACGAGGAGCTGCAGCTCGGTGTCCCCCTCTTCCTGGATCAGCTGACCGATACGCTCCGCCATGCGCGAACGTCCAGCGTCGCGATCGCGCAGTCCGCCGGGATCCACGGTCGAGCCCTGCTGAGAACGGGGTTCACCGTGGCGCAGGTCGTTCACGACTACGGAGACGTCTGCCAGGCCGTGACCGAGCTGGCCGAGGAGCTGGACGCGTCCATCACGGTCGAAGAGTTTCGCACGCTCAACCGATGCCTGGACGACGCCATCGCGCAGGCGGTCACCGAGTACTCGGCCCAGCGCGAGCGGACCATCGTCGACGAAGGCACGCTCCGCCTCGGGACCGTGGTGCACGAGATACGCGGCGGGCTCTCCACGGCGCTGATGGCGTTTGCGCTCCTCGAGCAAGGCCACGTGGCCATCGGAGGGAGCACGGGAGCCGTCCTCGGGCGCAGCCTGAAGAGCATGCGAGCCCTCCTCGATCGATCCTTCGCCGAGGTCCGCCTCGACTCGGGGATGAGCCACATCGAGCGAGTTCTGGTGTCCGACATCGTCGAGCAGATCGAGATGGAAGGGTCGATCGAGGCCGACGCGCGCGGGATCGCGCTGGCCTGTGACCCCGGGACGCCAGGGATTCACGTCCGGATCGACCGGCAGCTGATCACGGCAGCGCTCAACAACCTCATCCACAATGCGCTCAAGTTCACGCCGGCCGACGGGCACGTCTCGCTCCGGACCAGGTCGACGTCGGAGCACGTCGTGTTCGAGGTCCAGGACCAGTGCGGGGGTCTTCCGCCCGGCAAGACGGAAGAGCTCTTCCGGCCCTTCGAGCAGCGCGGCGGCGATCGAACGGGCCTGGGCCTCGGCCTCGACATCGCCCGCAGGAGCGTCGAAGCCTGCGGAGGCACGCTCAGGGTGCGGGACGTTCCTGGTAGTGGGTGCGTCTTCGTCATGGATCTGCCACGGGCATCCCCTGACGAGTGACGACGCAGCGGCGGAGCGACAAGGCGACGCCCTCCGCGCTGTTCGGTCGCCGGGCGGGTTCCTTGGCCAGAAGGTCGAGCACGAGACGCCCGAGCGGCTCGGGGACGTCGGCCCTCAGCGCCCGGGGGTCGGGCGGAGGATCGAAGACGTGCGCGCGCAGCGTGTTCAGGGACTCGCCTCCCTCGAAGGGGGTACGTCCCACGATCATCTCGAACACGACGACCCCGAGGGCGTAGAGGTCCACCAGGTACCCAGCCCCGCGCTGGATGGTGCCCGTGATGAGCTCGGGCGCCATGTAGCTGGGTGTTCCGCTCATGGGGTCCTCGCCCCGCGTGCGCTCCGCGCGGGTCAGACCGAAGTCGGTGAGCACGATGCGCTCCCCACGCGACAGCATGACGTTGTCCGGCTTGAGATCGCGGTGAGCCAGCCCCGCCTGGTGCACGACGGCCAGGGCCTCGGCCATTCCGCGGGCGTAAGCCACGATCATCCGGATCGGCAGCGGCCTGTTCTGGCCCAGCCACTGGTCGAGGTGGGTCCGCAGGGTGGGCCCGGCGATGCGCTCGAGGACGAGGTAGTCGTAGCCCTCGTGCACGCCGGAGTGAAAGACACCGACCACGGAGGAATGCGTCACGGCCGCGAGGGCCTTGCCCTCGGCATGAAGCGCGGCCGTCGATGCCAGGCGCGCGACCTTGACGGCGACTCGCCGATCGAGCTTCGCATCGTGCGCGTCGAAGACCTGCGCCATCCCGCCACTTCCCAGCAGCCCGCGAAGCTCATAGGTGCCGGCGACGACGCTTCCGAGCGGCAGCAGCGGAGGATCCGGGTCGGACCTCGAACCGCTGCCGACCTCGGTGCTCGGCAGTGTCGTGGCGACGTGCACGGTCGGTGCCTCTTCACGAAGCGTGCCGCCGGGGATCAGGCGTCCTTCTGTGCGCGGAGCCAGCGGTACAGCGTGGAGAGATCGATGCCCAGGATCTCGGCAGCGCGTTCCTTGTCCCCGCCGGTCTCGCCGAGGACCCATCCGCTGTACGCACGACTGAGCTGACGGAGCGTCCACGGCGCCCCGGCGGGAAATGGCCAGGCGGACGGCGTCTCGAGCGGCTCGGTCACCGGAGCCGCCACGAACTGATGGCGACCTATCGTCTCGTCGATCCCGAACACCACCGCGCGCTCGATGCAGCTCGCCAGCTCGCGGACGTTGCCCGGCCAGGGCGCCGCTGCCAGCGCCTGGAGGGCCTCGGGCCCGATGCCACGGACGGGTGACTGGGGTGCGCGTCGGCACGCTTCGGCGAGGAAATGCGCTGCCAGCGCCGGGATGTCCTCGCGGCGAGCGCGCAGCGGCGGGACGAGCACCGACAGGACGTTCAGCCGGTAGTACAGGTCCTCGCGAAACCGCCCCGCCTTGATGAGCGCGGGCAGGTCGCAATGGGTCGACGCGATGACGCGGACATCGACCCGGTGCAGGCGATCGCTGCCCACGGGCCGGATGTCGCCGAACTGGAGCACCCGGAGCAGCTTGGCCTGCAGCCCGAAGGACATGTCCCCGATCTCGTCGAGGAGCAGCGTCCCGCCGTCGGCCTCGGTGAACAGGCCCCTGCGCGCCTGGACGGCGCCCGTGAATCCACCGCGGACGTGCCCGAAGAGCTCGCCCTCGAGGAGCTCCTGCGGGATGGCCGAGGTGTTGATGGCCACGAAGGGCCGGTCGGCACGCTCGCTTCGCGCATGGACCGCACGGGCCACGAGCTCCTTGCCGGCGCCGGTCTCGCCGGTCACGAGGACGGGCGCGCTCGAACGGGCGACGAAGTCGATGGTCGCCTGCAGCGCACGCATCGCGCTGCCCGAGCCGATGAGGGTCAGGGGGCCCGCCTTGGCCGAGGGGGCCTGGACCCGCATGCTCGCGCTGGGAGTCGCTCGAGCGTCCAGCGCGTCCATGACGATCTTCCGGAGAGCGTCGCCGTCGCAGGGCTTCATCACGTACTGGAAGGCCCCGCGCTTGATGGCATCGACTGCCTGGTGGACGCCGCCCGCGCCCGTGATGACGATGAAGGGCAGCGTGGGGTGGGTCTTCCGGACACGGTCCAGCAGATCGAGCCCGCTCATGCCGTCCATGACGACGTCGCAGATGATGGCGTCGAAGGGCTGGCGATCGACGACCTCGAGGGCCGTGGAGGCGTCCTTGGCCACCTCGCAGACGTGACCGTCGCTGGAGAAGAGGCCGCTCAGCAGCTCTCGCATCTCCCGGTCGTCTTCTACGATGAGGAGACGCGATTGCATGGCCCCTCGAGCGTAGGCTTGTTTTCCAGCTCCTGGATACAGTCGTGGGTGACTACTCGCGGGAGATCCTCTGGCGCGAGGTGAGTTAGGCTGTCGGCCGGGGTGGTGGCGTGTTGCACGAGTTCCTTTCGACCCATCGCACGGCCATCCTCGTGCGGACCCAGGTCAAGGTGGGGGCACGATTTGCGCCGCGGGCGACGGAGGAGGAGCTCGAGAGAGGGATCCCGCTCTTCATCGATCAGCTGACGGACATGCTGGTCAGCCGGGTCGGCGCCCTCGAAGAGCTGGGGGAGAGCGCCGTGGAGCACGGGGGAGCCCTCGAGCACCGCGGGTTCACGGTGGCGCAGGTCGTCCACGACTACGTGAGCGTCTGTCAGGCGGTCACCGAGCTGGCGGACGAGATGAACGCGCCCATCACCCCGGCGGAGTATTCCGTCCTCCACGAATGCCTCGACGAGGCGATCGCCCGGGCCGTCACCGAGTACATGCGCCGCCGGGAGGACGCGATCAACCTCACCGAGGCCGAGCGACTGGGCGCCCTCGCGCACGAGTTCCGGAACGCGCTCGCCGTCGCCATGCTGGCCTTCCAGGCCTTGCGGGCGGGCAAGGTCGCCATCGGCGGGAGCACGGCCTCGCTGGTCGACCGCAGCCTGCGGAGGCTGTCGGCGCTGGTCGAGTCGTCCATCGCCCACGTGCGCATCGAGTCGGGCAAGCACGCGCCGACGCGTATCTCCCTGCGGGAGCTGGTGGAGGACATCGAGGTCAGCGCCTCGATGGAAGCCGCTGCGCAGAGCCTCACGCTCTCGGTGGGACGTGTGGACGGGGACGTCGAGCTGGCGGTCGACCGGCAGCTCCTCGCCGCGGCGATCGGCAACCTCCTGCAGAACGCCTTCAAGTTCACCCGTGCCCAGGGCCACGTCTCCCTGAACACGACGGTCAGCGCAGACCGGGTGCGGATCGAGGTCGAGGACCAGTGCGGCGGCCTGCCCCCCGGCGAGGCCGAGGCGCTGTTTCGACCGTTCGAGCAGCGAGGCGGCAACCGCACCGGACTGGGGCTGGGGCTCTCGATCAGCCGCAGGAGCGTCGAGGCGGATGGCGGCGTGCTGAGCGTGCGAGACCTGCCGGGCATCGGCTGCGTGTTCACCATCGACCTTCCGAGGTTGCAGGCCGGGCGCGAGGAATAGACCGTTCACGCTGGCGTCGTACGCACCCGCCGTACCAACTGCCCGGCGCGCAGGTCATGCGTGGCGATCGCCTGGAAAGGGCCGAAATCCGGAGCAGCGGGTGCACAAGAACGACACAGGATGGCGTTTGGGCGTGGCGTTGGCGTGGCTGGCGAGCGTCCGACGGAACGATGCATGCACCCGGGAGTGGCCATGAAGACCATGGTGCTCGTCGGTGTGTGGGTCTCGAGCGTGCTGGGCATCGTCGGGTGCGGTGCCTCGTCCCCGCCCCCTCCATCCGGGCCGCCCCCCGTCGTGCCCGGCACCGAGCAGGGGACGGGCATGATGAGCCAGCAGAGGATGGCCGACGCCGACGTGGTCGAGCGCATCGCCGCTGCACGTTGCGACAGCAGCCAGTCCTGCGATCGCATCGGACCGGGCGCGAAGTACCCCGACCGCGCCGCCTGTCTGGACGCCATACGGACACTGGTATCCAGGAAGCTGAACACACGGAAGTGCCCAGGAGGCCTGGGTGAAATCGGAGTCGACCAGTGCGTGAAGTCGATCCGGGATGGCCAGTGCGTATTCGTCGACGAGGTCTACCCCACGGCCTCGCACTGCAAGCTGGAGGCGATGTGTCTCCCGTGAGGGCTCAATGACGGCTCGTGATCTTCGATTCGCGAGCCGTCATTCAGGCCTTCCGACTCTCCGAGCCGAACCGGAGCCAGAGGGTGGCCGAGGAGCCCCGGAGCCCGTCGCTGAGCACTCCGACGAGCGACAGGAGCTCCCGTCGGAGCTGGGTTGACGACCGCTCCGCGGCGCTCAGAACGAGGCGGCCACACCCGACCGTGGCCACGAGCCCGAGGAGCTCCCGGGCGACGGCCGCGCGCCGCGCCGCCGACTCGGCGTCCGTGGCGGCGTTGCAAGCGAGCACGGCCACCCGGACCTGCTGGTTGCGCCGTCGCAGGGCAAGGAACACCAGCTGGATCTTCGCGAGCAGGGTCTCACTGCTGGACCCCGTGGCCACCACGTCGTCCGAGTCCCCGACGTGGCCGGGCCATTCACTGCCCTGCTCCATCACGATGAGAGACACCATCTTGCACCCCTCCAACAAATCGACGGGGCTCCAGCAACAATCGGGCCTGCATCGGTCGAGGGTGGAAGGCCAGGCCAGGACGGCTGGAGCAGTCTGGAAGGGAGCTCACGGTTGGTTTCTCGCCAAGAGGTGCCGTCGCGTTTTGCCGGACGCGTGTCGCCGCGATCCGCGTGGTACCCGAAGCAGACTTCGATGGGCTGTAGCGGGAGTCGTGCCCTCTGTCCCTTGCCCTGTGGGCAAGGGACGAGCGCCTCGAATGCCCGCAGGGGGCGCAGCTCGCCCGACGGGCGAGCGGGCGTCCCCAGCGGGAGTCGAACCCGAAACTGGGGGTGCGAGGGGAAAGGGGAAACGGTCGTGAAGGCTGATTTTCCAGGGAATCGCGTGAGCCGGGGTGAAGGGCGGTGAGCCCGGGTGAGGTCTCGCGGGGTAACGGGTGGGGTAACAGCTGGGGTCGGTTCTCGAGCGTCAACGTCCACCACGCCGGGCCAGGCGCTTCGACAAGGTGGCGAGCTTCTTGTTGACGGCAGCCAGCTCGAACTTCTCCGGGTCGAATCCGCGCGGCACCCACTGCTTCATCTCCGCGTGCTCTTCGTCCCTCGGGTTCGCGAGCACCTGGAGCATGTGCGCGTAGCCGTGTGCGCCACCGCAGTCCTCGGGCGGGCAAGCGCGCTCGCCACCTGTGCAGCGCAGGGTCGCATCACCGCGCGAAGTCACGCGCTCGACGACGATGCTGTGTTCCCAGCTATCGCCGAAGTCGTACTCGTAGACGAGTTCGGAGCCAGCGCGCGCGATAGCGCCGAGCGGCGCGGCACGCTCGTCGACGGAGAACATCTCGTCGTCCACGTCCGACATCCCGAACCGGATGTCGCCGGCCAAGAATTGGTGCAGGTGGCAGTTCTTCCATCCGAACGCCGTCTGCAGCGCCTCGTGGAGAACGCCGAGCGGCGCCTGCGCCGGGACGCACAGCTTCCGCCAGATGGGCGGATCGATGTCACGGAGCGTGACCAGGAGCTCGAAGATATCGCCGAAGACAGGAGGGGGAGAGCGCATCGCGAGGCCGACGGTACCCCTGCCCAGCGCACCATGTCGACGGGCTCGAGGACGACCTGTCATGCGCGAGCGGCAGTGCCACAGCAGCGTGGACCTGTGGGGGTCGACCCGGCCCGGCGGTTCATCGAAGCGCTCGGCGCTGCCTAGCGTTTCGGCGGGCGCTGCCACGCTTCCGAGGCTTTTCCCCACCTTGATCTCCGAGTAGATGAAGCTCCCCGTGAGCAAGCCCGCGTCCCAGGAACGTGCCCTCCTCTGTACCGTCACCGGCGAGCCGTTCCAGCCGGTGCGCCTTTACTACGCGGGCAAGGACCGGGCGGCGCTCACCAAGATCTTCAAGGGTCTGCGTTGCATGGACCATGACCGCAGGGCCGGGTGCTGGGTCTGGCTCTACGAGCACGAGGCCGCGCCCGTCACCTTCGGGCAGCCGCGAGACAAGATCGACCCTCGGGCGCACCCCATCGTCATCGGCCGGTTCACGTTCGAGAGGGCCTTCGTCGTCCTCGCTGTCCGCTCCGTTGCGCGCGCCGTGGAGGCGGCAAGGTTCTTCGGCTCGCGATTCGGGCAGGCCACCGTCTTGGCCCGCGGTCGGTTGGTCAACCGATGGTTCGAGGCACAGGAGGCGGCCGCGGGGCTCGATCGTCTCGACGCGATGCTCGATGCCGACGTCACCGTGATCGACCCCGCCGATGCCGAGGCTCGCTTCGAGAAAGCGATGGCAGGAACGCGGAACGAGGCCGAGAAGCTCGAGGCTCTCGCCGTTCATCGCGAGGAACAGCGGCGCCGCGACGTACCGCTCGTGGAGGACTTCCCGCTGCACGCGGAGGAGGAGACGCCGGAGTTCCGCGACCTCAAGTTCACCCTGGAGCTGCGCGCGGTTCGCGCGCACGAGCACTGGAAGGGAAACACACAGGTCACGCTGGCCGATTTGATCTACGGCCTCGTCGAGCGGATGCAGACCTCGACCCCGTAGCGCGGAATCGCGTTGCCACGAACGACGAGTCGTCGCCCATGTGGAAGTAGATCCGGCCGCTGAGCTTGCCGTCCTTGCCAATCTCGGCCGACCCGCGTCCACTCGCCTCGTCCATCTCGTCGTGGCCCACCCACGTGAAGTCGACGCGGTCGCCTTCGAAGCGCGGATCGATCTCTCCGTAGACGTAGAGCATCCGAAAGGCTCCGCCTCCGCGTTGGTCGAACGCAATCTGCGCGGGCTCGCTCTCGTCGAGGGCGTCCCGGTCCCAGAGCTCCGTCTCGACGATGCGCCACGTCCCGAGGAACGCCTTGGGCTGTCCATTGGTCCATTCGTGAGCGTTCGGGAGGAATTTCCGGATCTTGCGGCTCGTTCTGCGTGCCAAATGCGAGGGATCGACGACGTCAGGCAGTGGGCACGGCGAGAGTTCGCGGCGGCTCGGTTGGGAGATCGCCGGCGAGTGCGGCGGCTGGTGATGATGGCCGAGCAGGTGGCGCTCGCGCCTGCGGGACTCATCTCGGACGTCTTCGATTCAGACGCGACCCGGCAGGCGGCCTACGACTTTCTCGAGAGCCCGTTCGTACAACAGCCACCGATGCAGAGGGCACTGGCCGATGCGTGCGCACGGGCAGCGGCCCCGCAGCCGTTTGCGTTTGTGGCCATCGACGGCACGACGCTGACGCTCACCGACGTCAACGGCACCAAGGACTTCGGCAACATCGGTGGGGGCAGCAGCGTCCGAGCTCGCGGCGTCAAGGTGATCAGCGCGTTGGGCCTTGAACCGAGCGGTGTGCCTCTGGGTATTGCGGCTCAGCGCTATTGGGCACGTCCCGACAAGGAGTCCCGGTCTCGACGCGAGCAAAAGCGTGAGGTCCGCGAGCGCGACGGTTGCTCAAGGAGACGCAACACTGGGTGGACGCCATCGAGGAGGTCCGCAGACGCTTCGACGAGAGGCGCGCCGACGCTTGGTTTGTGATCGACCGGGAGGGTGACGCGCAGGGCATCTTGCGAGCGCTGTCGGCGAGCGGGCATCGCTTCACCGTGCGCAGCAGTTGGAATCGCACGGTACAAACAGCCGCCGGTCGCGGCGGCCTGCATGACTGGATGCAGCGGCAGCCGATTTGCGGAAGCTATCGGCTGGAGGTTTCTGCTCACAAGAAGCGAACGGCGCGCACGGCGAGCATGCATCTTCGCACCGGCCGGGTCGTGCTCGAAATGCGCATCGGGCAGACACGCTACGTCGAGCATCTGGCCGTGAACGTGGTGTGGGCTCGCGAAGTGGACACTGCGCCCGGCGGCGAGCCGCCGCTGGACTGGATGCTGCTGACCAACGAGCCCGTCGAGACCTTCGAGTCCGCCTGCTTGATCGTCTTCAGCTACACGCAACGCTGGCGAATCGAGGAGCTGCACAAGACTTGGAAGTCGGGGCTCACCGATCGCGGAGATGGAGCGTCTCATCGATGCGGACACGAGGAACGCTGAAGTCATCTTCCCGTACATTGGCGGTGAAGAGGTCCTGACAAACCCAACGCACGGACATCGCCGATACGTCATCAACTTCGGCGCACTATCGGAGCAGGAGGCTCGAGCGAGATGGCCTGACCTTTTCGCGATCGTGGAGCGCCTCGTCAAGCCGCAGCGCCTCACGGACAAGCGGGATTCGTATCGGAGGTACTGGTGGCAGCACGCTGAGAAGCGTGGCGAACTGGCGGAAGTGATTGCGCCGCTCGCGCGATTCCTCTTCCATCCAAACTTGTCTGTCCATCTCGCGTTCGTCTTCCTCCCACGGCGGACAGTTGTTGCTGCTCCACACAACGTCTTCGCCTTCGATTCGTTTGGGGCCTTTGGAACGCTTCAGTCGCGTCCCCACGAAGTGTGGGCACGATTCTTTGGATCGTCGCTGGAAGACAGACTCCGGTACGCTCCATCGGACTGCTTCGAGACGTTTCCACTGCCGTCAGCGTGGGAGACGGTCGTATCGCTTGAGACGGCAGGGCGCGTCTACTACGAGTATCGCGCCGCCCTCATGGTCGAGAACGGCGAAGGTCTGACCGGGACGTACAACCGCTTCCATGATCCCGACGAGCGCTCCCCTGAGATCCTCGAACTCCGGCGCCTTCACCTCGCAATGGATCGCGCCGTCCTTGACGCCTACGGCTGGACGGATCTGCGCCCCGCTTGCACCTTCGTTCTCGATTACGAGGAGCAAGGTGCCGAGGATGGCGACGCAACACGTGTCCGCAAGAGGAAGAAGAAGCCCTGGCGCCACCGATGGGGAACGCCCCGTCCCCTGTTGAACTTCGCGTAGTGGCGGCGGCTCGTGGTGATTCTTACGCGACCTTCTTCTCGGACGCCACGGTGGTGGCAACGGGACGAAGAGCAGCAACGAGGGTGGGTA